>Ga0190271_10001454_pt1 | contig 13486 bp, 12 predicted proteins | sample Popmic356T_FD_133747 | JGI IMG/M metagenome (GOLD analysis project Ga0190271, IMG submission 133747) | Populus adjacent soil microbial communities from riparian zone of Weber River, Utah, USA - 356 T | ecosystem: Environmental > Terrestrial > Soil > Riparian zone | place: USA: Utah | collected...
CGCTACTCAATCACCTCGTCGGCAGTCGCAAGCATCGTCTGCGGCACGGTGAGGCCGAGTGTCCTGGCAGTCTGGGCGTTGATGACCAACTCGAACTTGCTCGACTGCACCACTGGCAGGTCTGCCGGCTTCGCGCCCTTGAGGATACGGCCTACATAGATGCCGGCCTGACGTAGCGTGTCCGTTTGGCTTGTTCCGTAGCTTATCAGCCCGCCGACTTCGACATACTCACGAGACACATGAATTGCGGGAATCGCGTGTCGCCACGTTCTCGCGCTCGACATAGCCGCTTTCCTTCAGGCCGCGGTGAAATGCGCGCAGAAAGTCCGGGTTAATGTCAGGCGATCTTTGTTCAAGGAACCCGATCACCGGCGTGGCCGGTTGTTGCGCGCGAGCGACGTGCGGCATCACCGCCGCGCTACTGAGAGCCGCGAGAAACTCGCGCCGTCGCATCGGGTCCAGTCGCCATTTGAGGCAGCTCTCGGACAAGCCAATGCGCTTGACCGCAGATCACCCTACGCTGTTTCGGGGCCTGATGCCCATGTCCGCTTTGGGTCATTAGCGGACATAGCGGCTCTATTCGGCCACGTCCGCTTTACCCCCGAAAGCGGACATCGATCCAAGCACGCTGAATGTCCGTTAAGTGCCAGGAACGAACATCGGCCCGCGCTCACGGATGCCGCTTGAGATAAGAGACATGCCGCGAACTTGCATTCCAGATTAGTTTCTACGCCACTGCAACGATCCGAATGCCATTCTTGGCCGACAATAGGGATTGAACATCGCTGGCGGGCATCGGTCGGCTGAACAGATAACCTTGTGCCTCTGTGCATCCTTCTTCGCGCAGCCAGGCGAGCTGTTCGCGCGTTTCGACGCCTTCAGCGGTGGTTACTAGGTTGAGGCTTTTGGCGAGACCAATAATGGTCCGCACGATGGACCGCGCGCCGTCCGTCGTATCGAGATCGCGTATAAAGCTTTGATCTATTTTGAGCTTGTCGAGCGGGAAGGTTCGAAGATAGTTGAGCGACGAATAGCCGGTGCCGAAGTCATCCATTGAAATGCGCAAGCCAAGACGGCGCAGCTCATGCAGTGTGGCAATCGTGTCGGCGCTATTACCGAGCAACACGGATTCGGTGATTTCCAGCTCGAGCCGCTGCGCCGGTAGGCCAGATGCGGCCAGCGCCGTCGTGACGTGCTGCATCAGCAGTCCGCTTTTGAATTGCGCGGCGGAGACGTTGACCGCCAATCGCACATTGCTCGGCCACTCGCTGGCCTGAGCGCACGCGCGCTGCAACACCCAGGCGCCGAGCGGCACGATCAACCCGATCTCCTCGGCGACCGGAATGAACTCGGCAGGAGAGATCATGCCGCGCACCGGATGGTGCCAGCGCAGCAGCGCCTCAAAGCCGTTTATGCGGTTATAGTTGATGTGATAGAGCGGCTGATAGTGGAGCTCGAACTCGTCATTGATGATTGCCTGGCGCAGGTCCGTTTCCAGGGCAAGGCGCGCCTGCAATCGCGCATCCATTTCCGGCTCGAAGAAGCGCCAGGTGCCGCGGCCGTCGGCCTTGGCGCGGTACAGCGCGACGTCGGAATTTTTGAGCAGTTTCTCAGACGTCAATCCGTCGCCGGGCGCCAGCGAGATGCCGATGCTGATGCCGATGCTGATGCGGTGCCCGTTGATGTCGTAAGGCGCGCCGACGATTTCGATGATGCGGCGCGCTGTCAGCAGGGCATCTTGCGGCTCCTTGACGTTGCGCTGCACGACGGCGAACTCGTCCCCTCCCAGGCGTGCGATGGTGTCCACCTGGCGGACGCAGGCTTGCAGCCGCTCGGCCACCGCGCGAAGCAGTTCGTCGCCGACAGGGTGACCGAGCGTGTCATTGACCTGTTTAAAGTGGTCGAGATCAATTAAGAGAACGGCAAAACCACCGGCGCGTCCCACCTCCGCCAGGGCCTGTTCGATGCGTTCGCCAAATACCAAACGGTTGGGCAATCCGGTCAGCGCGTCATGGCGCGCCATGTAGGTAATACGAGCTTCGGCTTGGCGGCGCTCGGTGACGTCCTCGTAGGTGGCGACAAATCCCCCATCGGCAGTCGGCCGGGAGCTGCAGGCGATCACCCGGTTACCGGTTAGCTCGATGAAATGCGTGCCAGGGGTCTGAGCGCCGATAAAGGGACGCTGGTCTTCGACAAGTTCCACGGCGGTCTTGCCGGGATGATTGCCGGCCGCCACACTGGCATCGAGAATGTGCCGGTACGTCATGCCGGGTTTCAAACTGTCGCGCGGCAAGCCAAAAATCTCGCAGAACCGCCGGTTGACGACCTGCAGCCGGTTGTCCTTGTCGAACAGGCAGAGGCCTTGCGACATGTTGTCCAGCGCCGCGTCGAGCCGCAGGTTGGTGCCCTTAAGCGTTTCCTCCTGCCGCTTGAGCAGGCTGATGTCGCTGCAAACCACGATCGAGCCGCCGTCGCGGGTTTCGCTGTGGCTGACGCGCAGCCAGCGCCCGTCTTCGAGCAACGCCTCGCCGGTCGGCGGCAGTTGTGCCTGCGTCGCCTTCTCGATCAACGGGCCGAGTTGCGACACCGGCGTGCCCGGCCGCAGCAATTGGATCGAGGTGCCCAGGAAGTTGGCGGCCTGCGAATTGGCCAGCGCCAAGCGGCCGGTGTTGTCGACGAGCACCACGCCTTCGCGCGAGTTTTCCAGCGCGTCGGCCAACCGCATCTGCGCAGAGCGTCGCTGATCCACCTCTCGCTGCATCATCGCCTTGATGTTGTCGCGCATCAGCCGCATGCCGGCGAGCAGCTTGCCAAGCTCATCGACGCTGCCCTCCGGAATCTCGACGTTAAGCTGGCCACCGGCGATTTGTCCCGCGACCGTCGAGGCGGCGGCCACCGGCCCGATGATGCGCCGCGCCAGCAGCCACGCCACGGCGGTGGAGATCAGCACCGCTAGCGCGGTGCAGGCTAGAGTCAGATACATCTCACGCGTGACCGTTGAGCTCGCGGTCTGCCGATACAGGAATGCATCGCCCGCAGTGTAGTTGACCAACAGGTCGATCTGCTGCTCCACGATTCTGGTGTAATGGTCAAGCGTTGCCCAGTTGGCGTCGCGGTCGATGTCGGCGATCAGCCGCAGGCGCACCTCGTTCCAGTTAATGGCGGCGCGCTGCACGTTGAAGGCGGCCTGCGCGGCGCGCTTCGATTGCGAGCGTTGCGCAGCGACCTCGAGGTCCTCTGCTAACGAACGCCGCCAGGCATCGACGCTCTCGTCAAGTTGGGCACCCATTTCGGGATCTGACGCAATCCAACGGCGGGCGAAGGCGGCGCGCATGGAAGAGAAGTCGGCCGCAGCCGAGCGCGCGTGATTGATCGACATCAGTGATTGGTCGAACGTCTTAGCGACCAGTTCCCCGGCGCGGCTGATGCTGAGCACGGCATACCCGCCGAGCCCAGCGGTAATGGCGCTCATCAGCAGGAACGACACCAGGATGTGGCCGCGAATCGTCCTGCGAAAACTGATGGCCCAAGCCACGCAGCGGGCGAGGACTCCGGCATGGCCGGACAAAGCCTCTGATGAAACCGTTTGATCCATTCACCGCCACGCTACCGCGGGGCGGTTAAGTCCGAAATTAAATGGCGGCCCCGTTTCGGTATATTCGATAACGATACCTTAACCGAAGCGCATCACACTAAGACCCCGCTAACTAAGATGCCGATGAGTATCGCTATGCGACTGCTCCGTGATCCAACGCTTTACGCAGCGATTTTCGCGGCGCTGCTGCCGTTCCTGTTGGCCGGAAGCTGGGCGAGCGCGACGTCCAAGGAGTATGTTGTTTCGCAACTCGGCCTGGTCTTCACCCCGGCGGAACTCACGATCAAGCTGGGTGAAACGGTGCAAATCCTTAACGATGATCGCGATTTGCTGCACCACGTGTACTTGGAGTCCGATCAGTTCAAATTCGACTCAGGCGACCAGCGCCCCGGCAGCCGGACCAACATTACTTTCCCGATTGTTGGCACGTTCGCGGTGCTCTGCGCGATCCACCCGAAGATGAAGCTAACGGTGAACGTCAGGTGATCGCGTCCATAGTGGACGGATCAAAAGTGCAAGGGCCTGCGCGTTCAGGCCCTTTAAGGTTCTGTGGCAAGCGATGCCCGACATCACATGAGTGATGAGCCGAAAATGGCGGCGTGCGACAGGTAATAGAGCGCCATGAAGAACACCAGAGCGACACAGTAGGCGGCCGGCGCCAGCAACGGTTTCCAGCGCTTTTCTTTTCCCGTCGCGGCGCCCTTGTCGGCCGCCAGCGCGAGCAGAACCACGATGATTAGTGCGTGCCCGATCGCGTCGAGCTTGCCGAACTGCGCGATTGCGCCGATGAACGCACCAGCAAGCAAGATCGCTGCGACACGGCGAACCAGCGGCGTCCAGATCAGTGCGAAGGCGAGGGTAAACTCGATCACACCGGCGGCCTTCATGTAAAATTCCGGATCCCAGCCAAGCGACATCGCCGGATTGTCTTGGATCAGCGGGAAGCTCCACTGCGGGTAGGCCCATTTCTCGACCGAGGCCCACATGAGCGTGATCGCGGCGGCCCAGCGCACTACATCGAGCGGCCTCATCCCGAACAAGTCGCGCTGCATCCCGACCAGCGCCAAATAAGCGGCGACGCCCAGAAACACCGGATAGTCCGCGAGATGGAACGCGCCGTATTGATGGACGGCGATCACAAAAAGGGTCGCGATACCGAGCGCCGACAACGGCATGGTCTGCCGCCACAGCACTCCCGCCGCGATGCCTAGATGTAGCAATCCGATGGCCGTCGACGTGGTCTTGAGTTCGGGGGTGAGCAGGATGCCGCCGACGGCCCAGATGGCGATAAAGAAGAAGCCGCAGCCGGCGCGGAACATCAGTTCGGTATTGGCCTGCAGGCCGTCGAACACCCGGTCGAAGGTGCGATGCATGCCCTCGCCGACGAGGGTGCGCTCTAGCAAGCAACCCATCAGCAGCACCAGCATCGCCACGCCGACTAGCAGCTCGAAATCAATGCACAGCACGTTTTCTAGATTGCGCGGCTGGCCCGCTACATCGAAGGCGCAGAACCACTTAACGTGTGCGTTGGCTTCATCCGCGTAGAGTGTATTCGCTACGACGGCGAGCGCTGCCGACGTGGGCAGCAACCGGGCTCGCAAACTCATACTTGGCCTCCGCACACAACCACGCAGCGCAACCAACAACCCCGCTTTCGTCGATCGGCTTAACCAATCATTTACCACGGCTTATTTGGAACGGTCGGAAGACCGATGTGTTTGTGCGAATTGTGGTTAACCGCAGCGGCCGGCGAGTAAAGCAGATGCAGCGGGGAAGAATTTGGTTAACGGTAATGCACGCGTTTTTCGCATACCAGGAAGGCAGTTTGTTGATTGGCTGCGTATCAAGGTTCCCGCGATCTTTGCGGAACGAATACCGATGCCGATCACTGTCAGGCTTGCTAACTTGGCGCGCGGAACCGCGCTTGCTGTCACCAACCGCTATCCGACTTACACTGTGCTGCTTGAATACGGTGTCGGCCTACTGATTATTGCTGGCCTGGGGCTTCTTGGCGCATCGCTTCCATTCATTCCGTGACCGCCGAGCCTTGCGGCGGCACCGAAAGTCGGTGAGTTTCGTTAGCGCGGCAAGCTCGGCATCGCGATTGTTTCCGCCGGCGCCGACAGCGTGTGCAGAAATGCGATCAAGTCAGACCGTTCATGGTCGGTGAGCCCCAGCGGTCGGATGAGCACTGACCGGCTCGGCCGCTCGATGCCGCCGCGGTCATAGAGATCGATCACCTCCTCGAGCGTATTGATCGAGCCGTCATGCATATAGGGCGCGCGGCGCGTCACGTCGCGGAGGGTCGGTGTTTTAAACGCGTAGCGCAGCTTGACCGAGGTGGGGAACAGTCGGCCGCGACCAATGTCGGTGTCCTTGGCGCTACCTATGTCATGGAACGAGCTGTCGGTGAACGCAAATCCTTTGTGGCAGGTGGCGCATCGGCCCTTGTTGTTGAAGATGCCAAAGCCGCGCTTGGCAGCCGCGCTGATCGCGGTTTCGTCGCCCTCGACCCAGCGGTCGAACGGCGCGTGGCCGCCAACGATCGTTCGCTGGAACGTCGCCAGCGCGAGCTCAATGTTGCGCCGATTGATGCTGGCCGGCCCGAACGCGGCGGCAAAAGCCTCGACATAGCCCGGAATCGCGCTCAGCCGTTCCGTGAGCGCAGCTTCCATCAGGTTCATGTTGGTCGGCGACGTGATCGGCGCGAAGGCGACCGATTCCAGATCGCGGAATTTGCCGTCCCCAGCCCAGTCGCGGGGTCCAAGCAACCATCAGCAGGGTCGGCGAGCGCAGCGCCAGCGGCTTCTCGCCTTCACCGATCGCGCGTGGCCGGCCGTCACCCCACGATAGGTGCGGCTGATGACAGGTGCCGCACGAGCGGACTTGTGATCCGGATAGGAGTGGATCAAAGAACAGCATCCGCCCTAGCGCGGCCTTCGCCGCGGAATAGGGATTGTCGTCGGGATGCGGAATCTCGGCAGGACGACTATAGGCCTCGCGTGCAGCGGCGCCGCCTGGCGCATGTCGGGATACCAGGGTCGCTCCGGCAGCGGCGGCGACTAGGAAAATAGCAACTGCGTAGGTCGTCCATCGCATCGATTTGCGAGGCTCGCGCGGCTCGCCAACATCGCAGCGTTCGGCATGGCTGTTCAACATAACCATTTCGAGTCTTTCGGCATCTGCTGCCGCTACCGTGTAACTAACATTTCTTGCCCATAAGTTGCCGGCGGCCATTTCGATCATTCCGCGCTCAATAGTTAACGATCAGGCAATGCCTTTGACCTAATTTGTCCTGCCGCCGCAGAGCCGGGGCGCATTGGTCAAAGCTATTTAACGGTTCGGTTGGCGGAAACCGCTGACGTACAGCGACGTTGAGCCAATGGGATGGGCACAAAGCATTCTTGAGGCTAAAAAGCAGCGCGAAAAACCGTAGAACGTTGCAGTGATTGGGAAGCTGCCTGATGTGCAATCTCTATAGCGTCACCAAAAGGCTGCCATCATCGCGCTCACCCGCGCTTTGCAAGATACGACCGGCAACCTTCCGTCGATGCCCGGTGTATTTCCCGACTCGGGCCGCAAGCGCCTCCGCATAGCGCACAAGTGAACATCGGCTAGCTGCGCCGATCCGAGTAATCGCAAGTCCGTGAAGGGCCGCCACAAGCGGCCCTTTTTCATTACAAAAACGGCCAATCCTATGAGCAATCGCAGAGCTACTGTCACGCAGGCTGATGAGGCCCGCGCGGCAGGTCGGATGTAAGCGAGCGACTTGTGATCGCACCACGCCCACCGCTAAGCTTCGGCGGCGATTCGAAGGGGAAGCGAAATTCCGACCGCCAACAACACGCTGAACCGCATCATCGGCATGCGCTTGCGCGACGTCCGCGAGCGGCGCGGCCTGACCCGGCGCGAGCTTGCCGCCGCGCTCGATGTGACGGCCAGCCTTGTCGCACACTGGGAGACGGGCACCAGAAAACCGACTCCCGCGCGGAACGAACAACTCGCGCGATCGCTGCGCGTTCACCCGAAGGCGTTGCTTGAAATGCCGGGCTCGCCTCTGCCGCGCCACGATGATGCACGGTGAGGGACGAGCCGCCAACTGAGGCTAATTATGGCCGCAAGACTTGGAAACGTTCTCTATAGGGCTGGATGCGGGCTCGCGATAGTTGCGCTCGCTTCCGGGGTCACCCTAAGCTTCACGATGGTCAGCGTGGGCGATCGTTGGTTTGTACTTATCGTTGCCGGCGGGTCAGCAATCGTCTCGTGGCTTGCCGGGCACGCTTGTCGGTATGTGCTGTCAGGAAACTAGAGGCCGCCAAATGAGGCGGCCTACAGTTCTGCAGGGTCCGCACCGGAATCGCTGTCGTCCTTTTTCTTGCTGCTCTGGCTAAAACTCCAAAGCTGGCGGAGCTTCTGCCCGCTTCGGCGGATGTGATCCCGACTGACGCGAGGCCCAGGCGGAATAGTTCGCGCGCGGCGGCGGACCGGCTCGGCATTCGTTGCTTGAAGCGAAAATCATCCAGAGCCGCCAGTTCTTCTGGCGACACCCATGATCTGTAGGCGTTCTTCTCGCTGCCTGTCTGGAGCCATTCCCTGTTATGTTATCTGGCGTACATATGCGGTCAACGGGTTGGCGATTTAATCGGTGAGGGTGGCCTATTTTGCTGCGGAACGATTCGACTACCGGCGTCATTTATCAGACAGTGTTTTGTGTAAAATGACGCAGGTCGCCAGTGGTCACAGGGGACGCCTACCGCGCGAAGGCCGCCGAACTTGTGGGCAAGGCTACGCGCGAGACCGACGATCATTACCGCGCGAACCTGTACGCCCTCGCCCAATCCTACTTGCGCCTCGCAGAGCAGGCCGACCGCAGCGCACTGACTGACGTGACCTACGAGACGCCAACCCCACGTCCTGAAACTCAGCAGCCGCAACAGCAGCAGCAGCAGCAAACTCAGCCCAAGAAAGACGACGAGACATAGGCCGCCTCAGTTGGCGGCCTCTTTCGTTTACCGCCGGCGCAGCAATAGAAAGGCCCCGCCCGGTTATCCCTCCGAAACGGGGCCTTAGCGAACTCTCCGCGTTTGTCTGGGAAGACTTGCGATGGAGTTGCCGAAGCGACTCTACACGTCGAGCATTGCTATTCCAGAGGGGTGGGTCCGCAAAATTCACCAAGGTCATCCCGCCGCCGGACCTTCCGATCAGCGGCGATAACCCCTGAGCCCCTGGGGGCGACTCTTCCGAACAGCCTGAGGGGCGGCGACCGCTTGGGTCCTGACTCGGAGAAAATTTTGGGGCGGTGGAAATTTCAGGGCGGCTACCTCGGCCGGGCCGGCATTTATAGCAGAAATTCAGATTTTCAAATGCTGCTACCATTTTGCTACCCAACTGCGTGGGATGGCCCGGTACAGCTTAGGATTGGAGCGATGAGCAATCGCCAAAAGTACCGGATTTATCGACGTTATGGCATTGCTCGGTACGGGCTGATACAGCCGCTAGCGAATTTCGAGTGCGGTGCTTTCAACCACTCAGCCACCTCTCCGCAATGAAAGCCAAGGCACTGGTGGAGCGCTCCTATGTAACGGCGCCTATGTAACGAAGGCCTTGTAAGCAGACAAGAGAAAGCCGACCAAATCGCCGGCTGCCTCCTGACACTCGGCCAGGGCACGATATGGGCCGCGGTTTACTGCGTTCCCGCGATGCCGAGCTGCTTCACTAGCTCGCCCCAGCGCAGGATTTCCGCGTCGAGATAGCGCTTGAGCGCCTCAGGCGGGGGTGAATCGATCGCGTTCAGGCCCATCTTCAGGGCCTGCTGCTGGAACTCGGGCGACGCCACGATCGCCTTGAATTCGGCGTGCAGGCGGTCGACGACCGGCTTCGGCGTACCCGCCGGCGCCACGATCATGTGCCACGACACCCCCTCGAAATCCTTGAAACCCAGTTCGTGCAATGAGGGCACGGCCGGCACGGCGGGAATGCGCTCCAGCGTCGACACCGCGAGCGGGCGCAGCTTGTTGTCAGCCGAGAGCGACTGCGCCAGCGGCGGATCGGTGAACACCATTTGGGTGTGGCCGGCCACCACGTCGTTGGTCGCCTGCGGCATCCCGCGATAAGGCACATGAGTCATCTGCAGACCGGCCGCGCGCTGGAACATCTCGACCGCCAGATGCGGTGTGGCGCCGATGCCGGTCGAGCCGTAGGACAATTGCCCCGGCCGTTCCTTGACGTAAGCCACCAGCTCGGGGATGGACTTCACCGGCGTCGAGGGATGCACCGACAGCACGAAGCCGAGCTTCGAGGTCAGTGCGATCGGCACGAAATCCTTGCCGGGGTCGTAAGGCAGGTTCTTGTAGAGCGTCGCGTTGGTGGTGAGCGTGCCGGCCGGCACGAAGAACAACGTGTATCCGTCGGGCGGCGACTTCGCGACCGACGTGGCCGCGATCACGGTGCCGCCGCCGGTGCGGTTCTCGACCACAACTGGTTTGCCCAATCGCTCCGACAGCTTCGGCGCAAACTGGCCGCGCGCCAGGATGTCCATCGCGCCGCCCGCGCCGAGCGGCAGCACCAGGGTGATCGGCCTGTTCGGATAGTCGCTCTGCGCGTGGGCTGCCTGGCCGAATGCAACCGCGGCCGCCACGCACGCCACCGTCATCCCCCGCGAAAGCGGGGGAACCACCAGCCACCGAAAATTCCTCATCAGCATGATCTCGCCCCAGCACGTTGAACGGTGGTTACTGGATTGCCCACGTGCGCGGGCAACGACAGCTGAAAGGATCACGATTGATGCAAGATTAGCGCAGACAGCCCAGGGCCGTAAGCCGTGGGCAACGTTGAAATCCGCTTACGTGACGGGCTCGCGCACCGGCAGCGCGCTTTTCACCAATTTCCATGCTGGCGCGAAGACAAATTGCGTTGCCGGGATCAACGCGGCGCCGATCAACAGCCCGACCAACCCCGCGCCCGCGGCCGCAACGACCCACTCGGCGGCGCCCGGCAGTATCGGCAAGGCCCGCCCCGCAGCCTCGCCGGCGGCATCGATGGCGTGGCCCAGGGATGTCAGCCCGTACGTCTCCAGACCATGCACGATGATCCCGCCGCCAACCCAGATCATCGCAGCGGTGCCGGTGATGCTGAGGAGCTGCAGGAACACGGGCATTCCCCCGACGAGCGCCCGGCCCATAGCCCTGCTCAGATGGCCAAGCACCGAAGCGCTCTGGTTACTCGCAAGCACAATGCCGACATCGTCGGCCTTCACGATCAGCGCGACCACACCGTAGACGGCGACAGTGATGCCGATCCCCACCAATGCCAACACAAATGCCTGAGTCCAGACGTTGTTCGCAGGAATAGCGGCGAGCGTGATCGCCATGATCTCCGCGGAAAGGATAAAGTCGGTCTTGATGGCGCCGGCGACCCTTACATCCTCCAGGGACTGCGGGTTCAGCGCCGCCGTACCGATCTGCTCCTCATGGGCGTGCGCGTGGTGAGGAACCACGACTTCGTAAACCTTCTCCACTCCTTCGTAACAGAGATAGGCGCCACCAATCATCAGAAGCGGGGTGATTGCCGATGGGAGGAAATAGCTGAGTCCCAGCGCGGCCGGCAGCAGGACCAGAACCTTGTTACGAAGCGATCCGATCGCAATCTTGGCGACGATCGGCAGTTCGCGCTTGGCGGTGAACCCGACCACATAGCGTGGCGTGACGGCGGCATCGTCGATCACAACGCCGGCCGCTTTGGCGCCGGCCTTGGCGGCTTGGCTTGCAACGTCGTCAAGCGACGCCGCGGCCACTTTGGCAATGGCCGCGATGTCGTCGAGGAGAGCAATCAGTCCAACACTCACGCATCATCCTCAGGTGGACGTGAAATCTGGCCGCATTTGACGACCAAAATTCAACACGCGGGCGGCAAGCATTGTTCCTAACGGCATCTTGCCGCAGGCGCAGTAGCGCTCATGATACGAGCAGGCGCCGCTGTTCGATGACGTGACGCCGAAAGCTCCGGCACAGAAGCCGAATCCGACGTCGCCGGAGCGTTTCGTGCTGGAGCGGACCGCGTGAGGCTACTGCGTGCCCTTGATCCCCGCTGCTTCCACCACCTTGCCCCAGCGCGCGATCTCCGACTTGACGAAGCTCTGCATGTCGGCAACCGGCGGCGTATCCATCGGCACCAGGCTGAGCTTCTCGATCTGTGCCTTCACCTCCGGCGAAGCGAGCACGGCCTTGAGCTCGGTGTGGAGCTTCTGCACGATCGGCGCCGGCGTCTTGGCGGGCGCCGCCACCATGAACCAAGCGACCGCCTCGTAGCCCGGAACGCCGGCCTCATCCACGGTGGGGATGTCGGGCAACGCCGCGAGCCGTTTCTTCGGCGAGACGCCGAGCGCGCGCACCTTGCCGGACTGGATCATCCCGGCCGAAGGCGGCACGTCGCAGAACATGAGCTGGATGTGTCCGCCGACCACATCGTTGAGCGCGGGCAAGCTGCCCTTGTAGGGCACATGGGACATCTTGATGCCGGTCATGCTGGCAAGCAGCTCGGCATAGAGATGATGCGGCGAGCCGGGGCCGCCCGAACCATGGGTGAGCTTGCCGGGATTGGCCCTGCCGTATTCGATCAGTTCCTTCACCGAGTTCACCGGCAGCGCCGGATTGACGATCAGGATGAACGGGCTCTGCGCCACCATGGCAAGCGGGATGAGGTCGGTCGCCGGATCGTACGGCAACGCCTTGTGCACCGTGACGTTGATCGCCATCGGCGTCGAGGTTGCCTGCAGCAGCGTGTAGCCGTCGGGCGCAGCCTTGGCGACGTAGTTCGATCCGATCACCGTGCCGGCGCCGGGCCGGTTCTCCACGATCACCGGCTTGCCGAGCCGCGCCTCCAGTTGCTGTGCGACGATGCGCGCCGAGATTTCCGTCGAGCCGCCGGCGACGAACGGCACCACGATGGTGATCGGCCGGGTCGGAAAGTCCTGCGCCAAAGCCGTTTGCGAAAGCGCCGCGGCCGCAACCGCCGCCGCCACGATCCGGAGCGCGCGCATGACGTCCTCCTATTGCGTTCCAGCGATTCCCGCGTCGCGTACCACCTTGCCCCAGCGCGCGATCTCCGCCTTGACGAAATCCTGCAGCCCTTCCACCGAACGGTCGGGCATCGGCACCATGCCGTTCTTGGCAATCGCCTCCTTCACGTCCGGAAGCGCGAGGATGATCCTGAGCTCGGCATGCAGCTTGTCGATCACGGGCCGCGGCGTCTTGCCCGGCGCGACCAGCATCTGCCATGACGCGGCATCGAAGCCGCGCGCGCCAGCTTCACTCAGCGAGGGAACGTCCGGGAACGCGGCGATGCGGGTCATCGTCGAGCTACCGAGCGCGCGCACCTTGCCGGCCGCGATCTGCGGACCGGCCGGGCCGAGATCGCAGAACATCACGGGCACGTGACCGGCCACCACGTCGGTGATCGCCGGCTGGCTGCCGCGATACGGCACGTAGGTGACCTCGATGCCGGTCATGCCCCGGAGCATTTCCGTGAACAGGTGATGCGGCGTGCCGGGTCCCACCATCGCAAACGGCAGCGGCCCGCCTTTTTCCTTGGCGTATTTGATGAGGTCCGCGAGCGAATGGACTGGCAGTGCCGGATTGACCACCAGCATGAATGGCGTGCCGGCGACCAGGGCGAGCGGCGTCAGGTCGGCCACCGGATCATACGGCAGGTCCTTCATCAGCGCCGGATTGACCGCGATCGGGCCGCTCGGCGACATCAGCAGGGTATGACCGTCGGCCATGCTCTTGGTCGTGGCGAGCACGCCCGTCACACCACCTCCCCCCGGCTTGTTCTCGACCACGAACGGCTTGCCCAGCCGCTGCTCCAAATGCCTGCTCAGGATGCGAGAGAGGA
>Ga0190271_10001455_pt1 | contig 13485 bp, 12 predicted proteins | sample Popmic356T_FD_133747 | JGI IMG/M metagenome (GOLD analysis project Ga0190271, IMG submission 133747) | Populus adjacent soil microbial communities from riparian zone of Weber River, Utah, USA - 356 T | ecosystem: Environmental > Terrestrial > Soil > Riparian zone | place: USA: Utah | collected...
AACGGGTTCGCGACGGAAACCGTGCGAGGCTTTGGCCGCGACATGGCGGCCGCGGCGCGTGGAGTCGCGGGAGCTGGAACGGCAATCGCGCATGGCGTGGCCGCGGCAACGGGGGCGGGCGTTATTGGAATCGCGGACGTAATTGGAACGGCGGGCGATACTGGAATGGCGGGCGCGGCAACTACTGGCGCGGCAACGACTATGACTACGACAATTTCGGCATCGGCTTAGGCCTGGGTTTGGCTGTCCCACTTTTTGGCGGATACTATCCCGGCTATTACGGCAACGGATACTATGCGCCCAGCTACTACCCACGCCGCTACTATCGCACCGGAACAGGGCAACAGCGGTGGTGCTACGCCCGCTACCGCAGCTACCGGGCCTGGGATAATACCTATCAGCCTTACTATGGTCCGCGGCGTCAGTGCTATTTGCCGGGCTGAAACTCACATCCGGGTGACCGAGCGAGCGACCATAGGCTGAAAGCGTCACCGCAGCGCACGGTCATTTTAGTTGCACGCCTCCTCGAGTCTGCTCCCGGCGGATGCTGGCTTGCCCGTCCGCCACCCCACGAGGCATCTCCAATCCCGTCAAAAATCGCCGGGAACCTTCGTGCCTGAGTGCCGTTTCAACTCCTCAACCATGGGAGATTAAAATGGCCGCTAGCGCTGACAAAAATCTTGAAGACCTGTTCCTCGATACGCTCAAGGACATCTATTACGCCGAGAAGAAGATCACCAAGGCCCTGCCCAAGATGGCCAAGGCGGCGTCCTCATCCGAGTTGGCGACAGCCTTCGAAAACCATCTCGTCGAGACGCAGGGTCAGGTGGACCGGCTTGAGCAGGTGTTCGATCTGCTCGGCAAACCGCATCGCGGCAAAACCTGCCCCGCCATCGACGGCATCCTCGAAGAGGGGTCGGAAATGATGGAGGAATATAAGGGGGCCAGCGCGCTTGATGCCGCGCTTGTTTCGGCCGCGCAGGCTGTCGAGCACTATGAAATCGTCCGCTATGGCACGCTTTGCACCTGGGCCGAAGAACTCGGCATGACGGACGTGAAGACGCTGCTGAAAGCAACGCTCGCCGAAGAGGAAAACGCTGACGAACTGCTGAGCGGACTCGCCACCGGCGGTATCAACACTCAGGCCCTCAAAGCGGCCGCGTAAGGAAACCGTCATGGCAAAAGCTTCCGGCACCGCCAAGAAATCCGGCGATATGCGCAAGCAGGCGGGCGCAGGTCCTTCCCTGGCGGCTCATTCGAAGGATGCCAAGTCGACCGCCAAGAGCGGCCAGTCATCTAAGGCCTCTTCCAAGAAGTCTTGACCGCTCGGATAGCCTGTTCGTTATGACTGTGGGGAGCCGCCCGTGCGGCTCCCCACAGTCGTTTAGCCTCGTCAGCTAAAGTGCTCCCGTCACAGCATGTCGTCCAGGCTCCAGTGATTGCTCCAGCGCGCGTCGATCTCATCGTCGACATTCTGGTAGCGGATATCGGTGGAGAGACGAATGAGGCCCTGGCTGCTCTGATTGGTGGTCGAGGCGTGGATCATGTAGGGGCTGTGCAGCACGACATCGCCGGCCTCGTAGTCGGCAATCAGCCAGCGCGTGTCGAACCGCTCGGCCATGTCAGGCAGATCCTTAGAGACCCAGCCGCCTTCGGTCATGTTGCGATTGTAGGCGCTGATGCGCTCTTCGGGCGAAAGTCCGCCGTTCTCGCGGTCGAACGCCACCTCCATGGCGCGCCCGATCGCGTGCGACCCCTGCAGATAGACCAGCCCGCCCATCTCAGCCGGGATATCGCCGATCGGAATCCACGCCGTGACGATGCGGCTGGTGCCGCCGCGCAGATAGACGAGATCATAGTGCGCCGGCGTTGCGGTCGCAGTGCCTGGCATGGTGAAGCGCATGATCTTGCGCTTGTGCAGATAGGACAGGCCGGACAGGAACGCGTCCATAAAACCGGACAGCCGCGGCTGCGCGCAAAACCCCTCATAGGCGGTCGACCTCACGATCGACATCAGCCGGCGGTCGGCGGACTTGCGATCGAACGCGGCAGCGGCAACGCCGATCGACGGATCGGATCCGGGCTGCAGCAGCCCGGTCGCAGCGAGGTGCGAGAAGACCCATCCGCGAAAATCCAGCACCTCGCCGCGCTTGAGGAAGCCCTTCAGCCAGACATAGCCCTGCTCCTGATAGAGAGCGCGGATGGCCTCAAGGCCGATGCCGGGGTCGGTGGGCTGGAGGCGACCGAGCCGGTTCGGCTGAGTGGACAGCGTCTTGCCGTTGGCGTGGAGCGCAAGCGAGCGCGCGGAGTCGGCTACCGCGAGATTAGACATTCTGGATTGCCCTACCCTTCATGCAGGCTGGTCAGATACCGGCTGGCGACGATGCACGGCCGTCGCGGCGAAAATCGGAGGGCGACATGCCCGCGATCTTGCGGAAGCTTTTGTTGAATGCGCTCAGCGAACCAAAGCCGCTTTGCATGGCGACATTCAGGATGTTGGCGTCGGGATCGAGCAGGCGCGCCTGCGCGTAAGACAGCCTGAGCAGGCTGACATACTCGTTCAGCGTCATGCCGGTCGATTTCTTGAACAGGCTCATGGCGTATTTCGGGTGGATCTCCGCGGCGGCGGCGATGTCGTTGCTATCGATATCGTCGAGGAAATTTTCGGCAATGAAGCCGCACATCCGGCTGATATTGCGCGACGACTGCTGGTCGACGGAATTGGTGAGCACGATGTCGTCATGCAGGCGCGGCATCAATTCGAAGGGCTCGAACCGCATCCGCTCCAGCCGCAACAGCATTTCGTCGACGGCGTGCGTGGCCCGCACCGGATCGCCCGAGCGCGTGTAGCGGTTCCAGCGCGGAAAGTTTGCGACATCGGCCGCGTCGGTGGCGCGGATCAAAAGCGTGGCGCCCGACATCAGCCGGTGCTGCACCGCCTCGGGCAGGCGCAGGCGGAAGAAGTGGATCAGCGGCAGGTGGCCGCCGGCGTAGATCGGATCGTCGGAAGCGTCGTCCATCTGATGCGGCAGCCCACCCCAGAACAGCACCATGTCGCCGGCAACAAGCCGGATATCGTGATGGGCCATCTTGTAGTGAACCCAGCCGCGCATGATGAAGTTGACTTCGACCTGTGCGTGCCAGTGGGGCGCCCGCATGACCAGAGGCGTGCCGTGGAACATCTGCAGGGTTGTCGGGGCGCCTTCGACGCTGTTCGCGGTCTGTTGGTAGTAAGGGCGTTCCAGCATCTTACTTTCCGGCAAGTCTGTTTTCCCTTTTTCGCAGACAGATGGTTTCATCAGCATAGACTAATGCAGCTCTTACCAAGAGCAAATGAAAAGGGAGGAATACCATGCGCACCACAATCGGCTGCGCCACGCTGGCGCTTGCAGCCAGCCTGGGCAGCACGGCGGCGTTCGCCCAATCCGGCGAAATCAAGATATGGAGCTGGAATATCGCGGCTTCGTCGCTGAAGGCGACCGCCGAAGGCTTCGCCAAGAAGTTTCCGGACGTCAAAGTCACCGTGGAGGACCTCGGCAACCAGCCGGTGTTCGACAAGACGCTGGCCGGCTGTGCCGCCGGCGGCACAGGACTGCCGGACATCGTGTCTATCGAAAACCACGAGGCGGAAGGCTTCTGGAGCCAGTTTCCGGACTGCTTCGCCAATTTGAAAGAGCTGGGCTATACCGCCGAGATCGAAGCGAAATTTCCGGAATTCAAGCGCACCGAGCTCGCCGTTGGCGACGCAGCCTACGCCATGCCGTGGGATTCCGGCCCGGTGGTCATGTTCTACCGCCGCGATTTCTACGAGAAGGCGGGCGTCGATCCTGCCACGATCAAGAGCTGGGACGATTTCATCGCCGCCGGCAAGAAGATCGCCGAGGCGAACCCCGGCGTCGTGATGAGCCAGGCCGATCTCAACGGCGACAGCGAATTCTTCCGCATGATCGGCAACGAGCAGGGCTGCTCCTACTTCTCCGCCGACGGCACTCAGATCACGATCAACCAGCCGTCCTGCGTCACGACGCTCGACATGGTGAAGAAGCTCAAGGAAAGCGGCACGATTTCCGCCGCCAACTGGGACGAGAAGATCCAGTCGAACGGTGCTGGCAAGGTTGCGACCCAGATGTATGGCGGCTGGTATGAAGGCACGGTCCGCTCCAACGCGCCGGACCAGGCCGGCAAATGGGGCGTCTACCAGATGCCTAGCCTCACGGCCGATGGCCCGCATGCCGCCAACCTCGGCGGCTCTTCGCTGGCCATCACCGCCGCATCCCAGAACAAGGAAGCGGCCTTCGCCTTTCTCAACTATTCGCTCGGCACCAATGAGGGCCAGATCACGATGCTGAAAGCCTTTGGGCTTGTGCCGTCGCTGATCTCCGCGCTCGACGATCCGTTCGTCAAGGAGAAGCAGCCTTATTGGGGCGATCAGGCTGTGTGGGTCGATATCCTGTCGACACTGCCGAAGATCAAGCCGGCGCGCGGCACGCCTTTCCAGCAGGATGCTGAATCGGCCTTCCGCGCTACCCAGGTGAAGTATCTCGGCGGCGGCTATCCCGATGCGAAGGCAGCGCTTGACGACGCGGCCAACCAGATCGCTTCGGCAACCGGCCTGCCGATCGCGCAATAGGGCTTTTGCCGGACTTGTTGGGCGGTCCGGCAGAACACCCCCACCCCAAAACGCCCATCGGGGCAATCCCGCCAAAAGCGGGATTGCATCCCCAAAGCCCAGCGCGGCCACGACGATATGCGAAAGGAGGAGCTCGCATGCGGCACAATCGCACCGCCTATGCCTTTCTGGCGCCATATCTGCTGATCTTCCTGGCCTTCTGGGTCTGGCCGATCATCAACTCCTTCATCATCTCGCTGCATATGACGCGGGTTAACCCCTGGCGCTTTGCGCCCGGCGCCAACTGGTCGCGCCTGTTTACCGATCCCGCCTTCTTCAATGCGCTGAAGAACACCCTGATCATCCTGGTCATCCAGGTGCCGGTGATGATCGCCCTGGCCACGATCATGGCGGTGTTTCTGAATTCGCCGCTGCTCAAGGCGAAGGGTCTGTTCCGCTTTGCTTTCTTCGCGCCGGTCGTCGTTGGCGAGGTCGCCTATTCGGCGGTCTTCCGGCTGATGTTCAACTACGACTTCGGCGTCATCAACAAGCTCATAGCCGGCGTCGGCCTCCCGGTGGTCGACTGGTATTCCAACCCGACGGCGGCGATGGCGCTGATCATCATGGCCGTTACCTGGCGCTGGGCAGGCTACAACGCAATCATCATCCTGGCCGGACTGCAGTCGATCCCCGAAGATGTCTATGAAGCGGCCACGCTGGACCGCGTCTCCAAGGTCAGGCAGTTCTTCTACATCACGCTGCCGCTGCTCAAGCCTGTCATAGCCTTCTGCTTGGTCCTCTCCATCATCGGCACCATGCAGCTGTTTGCAGAGCCGTTCCTCATCACCAACAGAGGCGGTCCCGGCCAGGCGACCGAGACGCTCGGGCTGTTCCTCTACCGGCAGGGTTTCGGCTCCGGCAATTTCGGCTACGCCTCGGCGGTCGCCTACGCCATCGCGGCGCTTGCGGTGGTCATATCGCTGATCCAGCTCAGGCTCGCGAGGGACCCGCAATGACCCGCTCCGGCCAAAACCGCCTGCGCTCCTTCACCCTGCACGCTTTGCTGGCGCCGCTGGCCGTGGTCTGGCTGTTTCCGCTGTGGATGATGGCAGTGTTCTCGACCATGCCCGACCACGGCATCTTCTCATCCGACGTGGTGCTGTGGTTCGGCACCAGCTTCACCGACAATGTGCGCAATCTCCAGGCCGACACGGACTTCATGCGCGCGTTGACGGTGTCGGTTTTCGTCGGCGTCGTCTACACCGTCCTCTCGGTCATGCTGACGTCGATGGCCGGCTGGGCGCTGGCGCGCTACCGCTTCCTCGGCAAGACCGCCGTGCTGGGCATCATCCTGGGTACGATCACCCTGCCCTATTTCGTCGTCGTCATTCCGCAATTCGTGATGGTGGCGCGCGACTTCAAACTGGCCAACACCTGGTTCGCGCTGATCGTGCCGCCGCTGTTCAACTCGCTGGGCGTGCTGTTCATGCGGCAGTCCTTTTCGATGATGCCTCCCGACCTGTTCGACGCGGCGCGGGTCGAGGGCGTCAAGGAGTGGCGCATCTTCCTCTATGTCGCGCTGCCGCTAGCCCGGCCAACCATCGCCGCGTTGTCCATCATCCTCTTCCTGCACAGCTGGAACAATTATCTGTGGCCGCTGCTGATTTCCAGCGACCGGTCGATGTTCACTGCCCCCGTGGCGCTGGGCAGCCTGGTCGGCCTGACCAAGGTGAGTTGGGGCGGCATCATGGCCGGCGCCGTTCTTCTAACCGGGCCGATGCTGGTGGTGTTCCTGCTGCTGCAGCGCCACTTCATCGCCGGCATCTCTGCTGGCGCGGTGAAATAACGAGGCGTTGCAAATGGCTGATCTGACACTCAAATCCGTCGTCAAGCGCTATGGCACCTTTGAAATCGTGCATGGCGTCAGCCTCGGCATCGAGGACGGCGAGTTCGTCGTCTTCGTCGGCCCGTCCGGCTGCGGCAAGTCGACCTTGCTGCGCATGATCGCCGGGCTGGAAGACATCAGCGGCGGCGAAATCTCGATCGGCGGGCGGGTCGTCAACGACGTCGAGCCAGCCGATCGGGGCATCGCCATGGTGTTCCAGTCCTACGCGCTTTATCCGCATATGACGGTCGAGCAGAACCTCTCCTTCGGTCTGCGGATGAACGGCAACCCCAAGGAGGACACCGACCGCCGCGTGAAGCGCGCCGCCCAAATCCTGCGCATCGATCAGCTGATGGAGCGGCGTCCCAAGCAACTCTCCGGTGGACAGCGCCAGCGTGTCGCCATCGGCCGCGCCATCGTTCGCGAACCGCAAGTATTCCTGTTCGACGAGCCGCTTTCCAATCTGGACGCCGAACTGCGCGTGCAGATGCGGGTGGAGATCGCGCGGCTGCACAAGGAACTCGGCGTGACGATGGTCTATGTCACGCACGATCAGACGGAAGCTATGACGCTGGCCGACAAGATCGTCGTGCTGCGCGATGGCAATGTCGAGCAGATCGGCCGGCCGCTGGACCTCTACGACGATCCGGAGAACACCTTCGTTGCCGGTTTCGTCGGCAGCCCGAAGATGAACTTCCTCGCCGGCCGGGTTGTCGGCGCGGATGGGAAAACCGCCACCATCGAACTGGTCAACCAGCACGAGGCGCAGTTGAAGCTCGGCTTGAGCGACGCGCCCACCCCTGGCGAGGAGGTTACCGTCGGCGTGCGGCCCGAGCACTTCGTGGACGCGGGCAAAGGCGCCTGCGACATCACCGTCGACATCGACGTCGCGGAGCATCTGGGCTCGACCAGCTATGTCTATGCCGGCACCGGCTCGCGCGAACCGTTGATCATCGAGCGCGAGGAGTCCCGCCATGGCGACGAACGCCGCCTGACCGTCGGCATTCCCGCAAAGCGCGCCTTCGTCTTCGCCGGTGACGGGCGACGGCTACGCTGATCGACCCCTTATCCTCATCACCCTACCCAAGCACACGCAGAAAGACGGACATGACACATACCCAAAAGGTTCGCTGGGGCATCGTTGGACCCGGCACCATCGCCAAGGCTTTCCTGGGCGGCGTTCAGAACTCCCGCACCGGCGAGGTCGTGGCGATCGGCGCACGCAATCCGGGTAAGGCCGGCCTCGCCGAAAGCTTTCCCGGCGCGCGCGTTCATCACGGCTATGACGCCCTGCTGGCCGACCCGGACGTCGAGGCGGTCTATATCGCCACGCCGCATCCCGGCCATGCAGAATGGGCGATCAAAGCCGCCGAGGCAGGCAAGCACGTGCTGGTCGAGAAGCCGATGGGCCTGACTGCCTTCGAGGCCGATGCGATGATCCACGCGGCGCGCACCGCCGGCACCTTCCTCGGCGAGGCGTTCATGTATCGCCTGCATCCGCAGACCAGGAAGCTGGTCGAGATCGTCAAATCGGGCGCCATCGGCGAAGTGCGGCTCATCCGGTCGAGCTTCGGTTTTGCCATGCCGGGCTTCATGCCGGAGCATCGGCTTTACGCCAACGAACTGGCCGGCGGCGGCATTCTCGATGTCGGCGGCTACCCCGTCTCGATGGCGCGGCTGATTGCCGGCGCGGCCTCCGGCCAGAACTATCTGGAGCCGGACAAGGTGCAAGGCGTCGGCCATCTCGGCCAGTCCGGCGTAGACGAATGGGCATCCGCCCTGCTGCACTTTCCCAATGGCGTCATCGCCGAAGTCTCCTGCTCGATCTCGCTGAACCAGGACAACGTGCTGCGCATTCTCGGCACCAAGGGCCGCATCGAGGTCAAGGATTTCTGGTTTGCCTCTGGCCACAAAGGTGGCAAGGGCGAGATCCACATCATCCGGCCCGATGCCACGGAAGTCGTGACGGTCGAGGAACCGGGCTGGCTCTATGCCTTCGAGGTCGACGCGGCCGGCGATGCGATCCGCGCAGGACGGCAGGAGTTTGCCTGGCCCGGCATGAGCTGGGATGAAACGCTCGGAACGCTGCGCGTGCTCGACAAATGGCGTCTGGCGATCGGCCTTGAATATGAGATCGAGAAGCCAGCGCAGCGGATCAACACGCTGAAGGCCTCGCCGCCGTCGGTGACCCGGCGCCGCATTCCGCTGCGCTCGGTCCCCGGCCTCGGCAAGCAGGCTTCCGCCGCAGCGCTCGGCTTCGAAGACTTCCGCACCTTCTCCAGCGCGGCAATCCTGCTCGACGCCTATTTCGAGCGCGGCGGAAATCTGTTCGACACCGCCTTCATCTATGGCTCGGGGGTAACGGAAACGCTTTTCGGCCAGTGGCACCATTCGCGCGGCCTGCGCGATCAATCTGTGCTGATCGGCAAGGGCGCGCATTCGCCGCTCTGCCGTCCGGAGTTCATCGCCCCCCAGCTTGCCCAGTCGCTCGACCGGCTGCAGACCGATCACGTCGATGTCTACTTCATGCACCGCGACAATCTCGACGTGCCGGTGGGTGAGTTCGTCGATGCGATGGACGCGGAAGTGAAGGCCGGCCGCATCCGCGGACCGTTCGGCGGTTCCAACTGGACCCGCGAGCGCTTCGACGAGGCGATCGCCTATGCCGACAAGGCGGGCAAGCAGCGCCCCGGCGCACTGTCGAACAATTTCGCGCTGGCCGAAATGCTGGTTCCGATCTGGCCGGGCTGCGTGACCTCCTCGACCGATGCGTGGAAGGCCTGGCTGACGGCGCGCCAAATCCCCAACTTCTCCTGGTCGAGCCAGGGGCGCGGCTTCTTCACCGACCGCGCCGGACGCGACAAGACCGACAATGAGGAGCTTGTGCGGGTCTGGTATTCGGACCGCAATTTCGTCCGCCGCGACCGGGCGATCGAACTGGCAGGGAAGCTTGGCAAGAGCCCGATCCATGTCGCGCTGGCCTATGTGCTGGCGCAGCCCTTCCCCTCGATCCCGCTCATCGGCCCGCGCACCTTGGCCGAACTGGACGACAGCCTGAATGCCTTTGACATCGAGCTTTCGCCCGAGCAGGTGGTTTGGCTGGAGGCTTAGGGTCGCAGGCGAAAGCAGCGCGAACGCCAGATCCCAGGATGTGACACTCCTAGGCGGGGAAATCCCGCCTTCACGCCGGCGTTTTACATGCGACTTCCACAAATATAAATTTACAATATACTTATATATACTTCAAACTTTCAATACTAATACTGAACACATGTATGTTGATGCCCTTTCAAATTTCAGGTATATTCTCATTTCCGTATCATTTGGCAGTATTCTTTACTCTAGGTATTTTGAGGGTAAGATGCAGAACGCTATTGATTATCGAACAGTATTTCCCTCTGCCCCGAGGGGCCGTACGGATCCGAGGCTTTTCATCGATACCCTGCCCGAATTGAAGGCAGGCAGTGGCGTGTGCGCCGGGGGTGTGACGGCGCCATGTGCCTCCGCGTCGACATGCCCAAACGCCGCTCGCTGCGCCGCAATACAGGGTTGGTCCTTTCCGGTGGGGCGATAGGAAGCCGCCTAGTCGAAGCTCTGAACCACCCGAGGGTAAACCCGGCGGTGGCGCGTCCCCTCAAAACGCCCGGGCCACATTTGTCGGCGAGTTTGCAAACACCTCGTCCGGCACGAAGAAGTCGCCCGCCAGCGGCCCCTTGGCACCCGGCGCGTAGACGGCAAAGTCGGTGACGCCTTCGGCGCGCAGCACTTCCTCGTCGATGAAGAAATTGCCGGTCGTCTCGCGCGCCGGCCGGGTGAGGATCGCATAGGCGGCGTCCGCCAGAATCTCCGGCGAGCGGCTCATCGAGGCCACCGCCTCGCCGCCGAGGAGATTGCGCACAGCCGCCGTGTCGATCGCTGTCATCGGCCACAAGGAATTGACCCCGATACCGTCAGCCGCGAACTCGGCGCTCATGCCCAGCGTACACATCGACATGCCGAATTTCGCCATCGTGTACGCGACGTGGCCCTTGAACCACTTGGCCTTCATGTCCAGCGGCGGCGCCAGATTCAGAATGTGAGGATTGGCGGCCAACTTCAAATGCGGAATGCACATTTTCGAGACGAGGAACGTCCCACGCGCATTGATCTGGTTCATCAGATCGTAGCGCTTCATATCGGTTTGAAGCGTGCCGGTCAGGCTGATGGCGCTGGCATTGTTGATGCAGATGTCGATGCCACCGAACGCCTCGACGGTCTGGGCGACCGCATCGGCGACCTGGCTCTCCTCGCGGATATCGCACAGCACCGGCAGCCCTTTTCCGCCAGCCTGGTTGATCTCCTCCACGGCGGAATAGATCGTTCCCGGCAGCTTGGGATGCGGCTCGGCGGTTTTGGCAGCGATGGTGACGTTTGCACCATCGCGCGCTGCCCGCAGCGCAATCGCCAGTCCGATGCCGCGCGATCCACCGGAAATAAAGAGTGTCTTGCCTTTCAGCGACATGCCGCCCTCCCCTCATCAAGCCTTTGCGTTGTAGTCTTCATCGCTGACAGGCTCCAGCCAGTCGACGGGCTTTCCGTCAAGCGCTTCCTGGATCGCCAGATGCGTCATGCGCGTATCGGGGCCGGCGCCATGCCAGTGCCTTTCGCCCGGCGCGATCCAGACCGTATCGCCGGCGGCGATGGTCGCGATTGGCTCTCCCTCCAGTTGAACGCGGCCGGAACCCGAAATGACGTGCAGCGTCTGGCCGAGCGGATGGGTGTGCCAATTGGTCCGCGCACCCGGCTCGAAGGTGACCATGGCGGCGCGCACCCTGGCCGGCTCCGGTGCTTCGATGATCGGTTCCTGCCACACGGTGCCGGTGAACCAGTCCGCCGGCGGCTTGCGGGATGGCTGGCTTCCGCATTTGGTGATCTTCATGATGTGTCCTCCGGTCTCGTCCGATTGAAGCAGGAGAGCGCCCTTCTGGCCAGAGCCGATTGACGCCGCATCGCCTCTCGACGGTGACGCAACGGCTACCCACATAATGCGTCGAACTGGACCATCGACATGGATTATGAAAGCTCCCTGGGCGACGCGCAGTTGCTCGACTCCTATTCCCAAACAGTCGCTGACGTGGTGGACCGTGTCGGCCCGGCTGTCAGCCGTATCGAACGCGTCGGCGCGGATGGCGCAAAGACCGCCGGTCACGGCTCGGGCTTCGTCATCTCGCCGGACGGCCTGATCGTGACCAACAATCACGTGGTGGAGGATGCACGCTCAGTGCGTATCGCCATGCCGGACGGCTTTGCCGGCGAGGGCCGCGTGCTCGGCCGCGATCCGGACACCGACATCGCGCTGGTGCGGGCAGACGGCAGCCCCGCCGCCTGGGCGCCGCTCGGCGATTCGAAGCGGTTGAGGCGCGGCCAGATCGCCATCGCAATCGGCAATCCGCTTGGCTACGAGTGGACGGTGACAGCTGGCGTGATCTCGGCGCTCGGCCGATCGATGCGGGCTGCGACTGGCCGGCTGATCGACGACGTGGTGCAGACGGATGCATCGCTCAACCCCGGCAATTCCGGCGGCCCGCTAGTTTCCTCAGCGGGTGAAGTGGTGGGCGTCAACACCGCGGTCATTCGTGGCGCGCAGGGCATCGCCTTCGCGGTGGCGTCCAATACCGCCAATTTCGTCATTTCGGAGATACTGCGCTTTGGCCGCGTGCGCCGCGCCTTCATCGGCGTCTCCGCCGACACCATCACCCTGCCAGGCCGCACCGCGCTGATGGCAGGCCGCGACAGCGCCACCGCCGTACGCCTTCGCACGATCGAGAAAGCCGGTCCGGCGGGCAAGGCCGGTCTGCGCGAAGGCGATGTCATCCTGTCGATCGACGGGCGTCCGGTCAGCGGCGTCGACGATTTGATACGGCTGCTCGATGGCGAGCGCATCGGCCGCGCGACGGTGCTGTCGGTGCTTTCCCCGCGCGGCCGGGAGACCAAGGTGGTGATGCCGGTCGCACGAGGCTGAAGCTATTCCCAGCTTCGCGCCGTCACGCAAGCCTGACCAGCTGCGCCGTCAGTAACCGCCGATCACAGGCAGGATCTCGCCCGTGATGTAGCTCGAACAGTGCGGCGAGGCGAGGAACACAAAGGCCGGGGCGATCTCCTCCGGCTGCGCCGGGCGCTTCATGACAGACTGCGCGCCGAAAGTGGCGACATCCTCGGCTTGCTTGTCGGACGGGTTCAGCGGCGTCCACACCGGCCCCGGCGCCACCGCATTGACCCGAATTCCCTTTGGCACGAGGTTGCCGGCCAGCGCACGCGTGAAGGCGTGAATGCCGCCCTTCGTCATGGAATAGTCGACCAGCGCCTTCGATCCGTCGATGCCGGTCACCGAGCCGCTGTTTACGATCGCGGAGCCCGGTTTCATGTGTTTCACCGCCTCCTGGGCCATGTGGAAATAGCCGTAGAGGTTGGTCTTCAGCGTCGTATCGAAATGCTCTTCGCTGAGATCGGCAAAGTCCTTGGTGTGCACCTGGAAGGCTGCGTTGTTGACCAGCACGTCGAGCCCGCCAAGCTCTTTGACCGTGGCCTCGACCGCCGACCGGCAGAATTTGCGGTCGCAGACATCGCCCTTGAGTATAAGGCAACGCCGTCCCTCGGCTTCGACCGCCGCTTTTGTAACTTCGGCATCCCTGTCTTCCGCAAGATGCAGGATGGCGATATCGGCACCCTCCCGCGCAAACAGCACCGCGACGGAGCGCCCGATCCCGCTATCGCCGCCGGTGATCAGCGCCACCTTGTCCTCAAGCTTGCGCGAACCGAGATAGTACGGCGCGTCGTAGAGCGGTTCGGGATCGAGCTTGTACTCATGCCCAGGCTTGGCCTGATGCTGCTTTGGAAAGGGCGGCTCAGGATACGGCCGAGCGCCTGCCTGCATCGCGCCTTCCTTCTTGCCGGCCCCGGCCTTTTCGCCCGTCCCGCCTTTGGCGTCGGCGGCGGCGACCTCCTTCTGGAT
>Ga0190271_10001456_pt1 | contig 13478 bp, 12 predicted proteins | sample Popmic356T_FD_133747 | JGI IMG/M metagenome (GOLD analysis project Ga0190271, IMG submission 133747) | Populus adjacent soil microbial communities from riparian zone of Weber River, Utah, USA - 356 T | ecosystem: Environmental > Terrestrial > Soil > Riparian zone | place: USA: Utah | collected...
GACGACGTGACGAGTCCGGACCAGTTGCTCCACTGCGGCATTCAGGCATCTTCACACGCCGGCCGGCACCGGCGCGTCGCTTCGAGCCGGTCCCGTGCACGATCCTGTGGCCGATCCGACCTGCCTCCTGGATTGGCAGAATCGCCGGCTATCGATAGGTTCCTGCCATGAGCTCGAACGCGTCGCCACCGCACCGTGTCGTCGCCCTGGTCTCTCCCGGCGTGAACGCCTTCGAGCTCGCGGTGGCATGCGAGATCTTCGGCCTCGAGCGCCCTGAGCTCGGGGTGCAGTGGTACGACTTCACCATCGCGTCCGAAGACGCGAGGGCCGTACCTCTCCACGGCGGCGCATCGCTGCAACCGTCGGCCGGTCTCGACGCCGTCAGCTCGGCCGACTCGGTCGTGGTGCCCAACGGCCACATCTCGGGACCGGCGGCTTCGCCTGCGGTCCATCGCGCACTGCGCGTCGCCCATGCATCAGGCGCACGGATCGTGAGCTTCTGCAGCGGAGCGTTCACCCTCGCCGAGGCGGGTCTCCTCGATGGCCGCCGGGCCACGACCCACTGGCTCCACACGGAGCGGTTCGTGTCCCGCTTCCCCGCCGTGGACCTCGTCGAGAACGTGCTCTACGTCGATGACGGCGAGATCCTGACCTCGGCCGGCACCGCCGCTGCGATCGACCTCGGGCTCCACATCGTACGGCTCGACCACGGGGCCGAGATCGCCAACTCGGTCGCACGGCGGATGGTCGTCCCTCCACATCGCGACGGCGGTCAGGCGCAGTTCGTCAGCCGACCCGTCGTCGAGTCCTGCGACCCTGCCGACGACCTCGCACCCGTGCTCGACTGGGCGTTGGAACGCCTGCACGATCCTCTCACCGTCGACGATCTCGCCGCCCGTGCGCTCATGAGTCCACGCACCTTCGCTCGACGCTTCCACGCGACGACTGGGACCAGCCCGCTGCAGTGGATCCTGCGCCAGCGTGTACACCGCGCCCAGGAACTGCTCGAGACGACCGAGTTGTCGCTGGAGCGTGTCGCCAACGCATCAGGTTTCGGAACCGCCGCGAACATGCGGCTGCACCTGCGACGCGTCGTCGACCTCTCCCCCAGCGCCTACCGGCGCACCTTCCGCCAACAGGTCGGCGCCGACGCCGGTTGATGTCTCCTGGTCACACGTCCAGTGCATCGAGCGACGCGATGATGTCGGCCACGACGTCATCGGTGTGCTCGAGACCAGCGGAGAAGCGGACGGTGCCAGGCCCGATGCCGGCGGCCGACAGCTCGTCGGGAGTGAGGTTGACGTGTGTGGTCGACGCGGGGTGGGTCACCAGTGTCTCTGGTCCACCGAGCGAGGTCGCGAGCTGCGCCACCCGGGTGCCTTCGACGAATCGCGTCCCCGCCGCGATGCCGCCCACGACGTCGAAGGCGACAAGGCCCCCGAACTGATCCATCTGGCGACGGGCGAGCTCGTGCTGCGGGTGCGACGGGAGCCCGGGGTATCGCACTCCGGACACGGCCGGATGCGACTCGAGCGCGCTGGCCACCGCCATCGCCGTCGCACACTGGCGCTCGAACCGCACTCCCAGCGTTCGCAGGCCGCGCAGCCCGTTCATGGCGTCGAACGGTGACGCGTTGGCACCCTGGAGCACGGCGAACCCCCACAACCACTGGAGAAGCTCCTCGCTGCCGGCGACCACGCCCAGGGTGGCGTCGTTGTGGCCACCGATCGTCTTTGTGGCGGAGTGGATGACCAGGTCGACGCCGTGCTCCAGCGGCCGCTGGGCGAGCGGCGTGGCGAACGTCGAGTCGACGACGGTCATCGGCCCGGCGATGGCACCGACCTCGGCGAGGTCCACGATGTCGAGCTGCGGATTCGCGGGCGTCTCGGCCAACACCAGCACGGTCTTGCCGGGGCGCACCGCAGCGGCGAACGCGCCGGGCTCGGTGCCGTCGACGAACGTCACGTCGATGCCGAAGCGGGGACACGCTGCTTGGAGCAGCATCTGGGTTCCCGCATAGATCTGGCGTTGGGCGACGATGTGATCGCCCGCAGAGCACAACCCGAGCACGACAGCGCTGACTGCCCCCATGCCCGACGCGAAAGCGCGGGCCGCCTCGGCCCCCTCGAGATCGGCGATGGCGCTCTCGAACGCGCAGACGGTCGGATTGCCATAGCGAGAGTAGAAGCGGCTCTCCCCTGTCGATGTGGCGAGCCGCCGCCCCTCCTCCACCGTGGGGGTGACGAACGTCGTCGTCGCCCACAGGATGGGCGCCAGCGCGGTGTCGTTGTCGTCGCGTCCGCCGCGGATGGCGCGGGTCTCGAGGTGGAGCGGAGCGGGGGACTCGGGAGTTGTGTCGTCGGACATCAGTGCACCTGATCGAGGAGTTGGGACAGGGCGGCGCCCACCTGAGCGGGCTCGAGGAGAAATCCGTCGTGGCCGTGTTGGCTGACCACGTCGACGTGGTCGATCAGGCGGCCGCGGGACGAGAGAGCATCGCGGAGCGCCGCCTGCTGGTACGGCGGATACAGCGAGTCGGAGTCGACGGTGAGGGTCAGCACCGGCGCCACGATGCGGTCGAGTGCCGCCTCGACGCCGCCACGACCACGGCCGAGATCGTGCAGATCCATCGCCTTGTTGAGCACCAGGTAGCTGTTGGCGTCGAACCGCCGCACCAGCTTCTCTCCCTGGTAGTCGAGGTAGCTCTCGACCTGGAAGCGATCCCAGAGCGACAGTCGATCGACCGGCTCGACGGTCCGACGAGCGAAGCGCTCCTCGAAGACGGGCTCGGTGCGGTAGTGGATCTGGGCGATGGAGCGAGCGAGCGCGAGCCCCTCATGGGGACCGTCGCCTGGCTCGGCGTCGTAGTAGTCGCCGTCGCGCCATCGCGGGTCGCCGGCGATCGCCATGCGTCCGACGTGGCTCCAGGCGATCTGTTGGGCGCCGGCCGCTGCCGTGGTGGCCAGCACACCGGCGACACCGACACGCTCGGGGTACATCACAGCCCACTCGAGCGCCTGCATCCCGCCCATCGATCCGCCGATGACCGCGGACCACGCGTCGATGCCGAGATGGTCGGCCAGGGCAGCCTGCGTGCGGACGATGTCGCGAATGGTGACCACCGGGAAGTTCGCACCGTGAGGCCGTCCGGTCGCGGGGTCGATCGATGCAGGACCGGTGGTGCCCTGACAACCGCCGAGCACGTTGACGCACACGACGAACCAACGGTCGGTGTCGATGGCGCGACCAGGGCCGACCAGGTCGTCCCACCAACCAGTTGTGGGGTGCCCGTGGCCGCTGGGGCCCGCGGCATGTGAGTCACCGGTGAGCGCGTGACACACCAGCACCGCGTTGGATGCATCGGCAGCGAGCGAGCCCCACGTCTCGTAGGCCACATCGACGCCGCGCAACACGCCGCCGCCCTCGAGTGCGAATGGTCGCTCGGCGGGCAGGTGGAGGAAGAGGCGGTCGCCCACCTCGTCGCCGGGACGCCACGCCCCGGTGACGGGCAGACGACTCGGATGCGTCCTCGGTCGACCCGAACGAGACAATCCGGACGGATCCGACGTCGACGACATGCGAGGGTCGTTCACCGCAGGAGTCCCCTCGGGTCCATGCACCGTCCGGGTGCGCGCACGATGCGGGCGTATCGGTGCCACCCGTCCCATCTCATGCTCCTCCTGGTGCTCGCGTTCGGATGGAGCCACGCGGGTCGCTGGGAGGTCGGACGCCCTGGTTGGCGGATCGGGCCGGAGCCCGGACGCTTCGTTGCCGGCGTGAACCGACCACATCCCCGCCGAAGCGGGAGGGCACCTTGGGCGTCCAATCCCAGGTTGCCGAGCCCGACGGGTCGGGCTACTCCTAATGCGCCGCACAGGATGGCGGCACAGGACGTCCCCGTCAAGACGGTTCTCGTCACGCTCGGCGCGGCAGCTGCTCGCGCCACCACTCCCACTCCACGTCGCCGCACCCGTAGGCCTCGCACATCAGGAGCCCCACGCGCATCAGGGTCTCCCGATCAGCCCCGCCCCTGGAGAGGTCGTGCGCTGTCCTCCACGCATCCGCCGCATCGGCCCAGAGCCCTGCATCGGCGGGCAGTGGGACCTCGAGCACCTGTCGAGCAGACAGCTTCACGGCTCTGGCCGACCGGGCTGCACCAGCGAAGCGCTGGCGGGCCCAGACCGTCACTGGAGGTGCCAGCAGGACGGCCAGCACACGCCAGAGGTCGGACGGTCGGCACTCCACCGAGACCACCGGTGTCGATGGCACCCACTCGCCCGTCGGGTCACACGCTGCTTCGACGACACGCGTCTGGGTCGCCACGAGCACCTTGGGGACGCGACGTGCCGCGACCCAGCGTGCGAGGGAGGCGCTGGCGATGTCCGAGGGGTCGATGACCGGTCGGAGATGCGATCGCCGGGCGATGCGCGCCGGCACATCGGACCAACGGAGCGCTCCCGGCTCGATCGCGCCGCTCGTGATGACCGGGGCGAGATCGTCGGTACGACCACCGACTGGACCCTCACCCCCGTGGACGAGTGGCGCCATACCGTAGAACTGGTCGCGGAACCCAGCCGTCGCGCTGGCGATGTCCCCGAGCTGTCCATGTGCGGTCGAGAGGTGGACCTCGGGAACGTCGCCCAGGACGTCGCTGACGAGATGGCTCCACGTCGGCGCGTCGACCAGCTCGGCGTGTGCGACCGTCCGGCTCCTGATCGGCTTCCAGTCAGCGCCGTGCCAGCGCCTCACCTCGGTGTACGAGTCGACCAGCCGTTCGAGCACGATGGCGCACGTCTCGACGTCAGCGTCAGGGAACACCGATCCGTCCGACACCCAGATACCGGACAGGCGGCAGGTCTCGAGGACCTTTCGCCGGGCCGCTCCCGCGTCACGAGAGGCAAGGAACGACAGCGGCATGATCATCGCCACTCGACCTCCGGGCGCGAGCATCCCGCACGCCTGTACGAGGAAGGCGGTCGCCGTGTCTGCGAGAGCAGGGACGCCTCCTCCGAGGAGCGCGACGCGTCGTCGCTGGTCGGGCGTGCGCGTCGACACCGAGGCCAGCTGGCTGAGGAACGGGGGGTTGCCGACGACGAGGTCGACGCCCTCGGTCGGATAGCTCGGCCAGAGCTGAGCTCCTCCGCGTCCGAGAGCATCCGAGTGCGCGAAGTGGACGCGCGGTCGGCTGCCGAAACCGCCCTCGTGCCACGGAGCCGCGTCGACGTCGGCCGCGAAGAACGACGGCTCCCCGGCGCAGGCGGCAGCGACGGCGGCGAGCAGTCGCCCGTCGCCAGCAGCGGGGTCGCAGACGGTGCGTGGCGCGCGACGGCCATGGAGGCCCGCCTCGGCGAGGTGCCGGGCGATCGCCGGCGGTGTGTCGACCGCTCCCGGGGCACGGCGTCGATGCATCCGCCGACCGTATTGCACGGCGGCGGCGCGCAGGCTCAGGGCTGGCTGGCCACCACGGTGGACTCGGGTGGGAACGTGACGGCAGGCGGCGGGCCACCGCTCGGATTTTCGTAGGTCACCGACGCGAGCGTGAACGACATCGTCGGCGTCCCGTTCGGGATCCGTTCGCGAGTGAGCGGACATGTTCCGCTCTCATCGGTGGTGCAGCTGCGGGTGTCCCCCTCGAACGAACCGGTGACGATCGCTCCGCCGAGAGCATCGCCGGTCGTGGAATCCCTGACCGTGATCAGCACGGACATGTTCCACTTGTTCCCCGAGCCAGAGGTCGTGGTCACCGCGACGGGTTCCACCCCCGCCGCCACCACGTCACCCGGTGAGCCCGTCACGGTCGTCGGGGTCGACACCGTCGTCGGCGTCGAACCCGCGGACAGGTCACCGATCGCCTCGTCCGGCGCACCGCCCGTCTCGCCACGACCCTCGAGCTCGTCGTGCGCTGCGCTGTTGAGGTGCTCGATCGCCCCGATGAGCAGGATCGCCACGAGTGAGACCAGGAGGGCGTACTCGACGAGGGACGCACCTCGGTCTCGTCGCGACGCCCTGCGGGACCTGTCGAGCCGCATCAACGGACCAGCTCCACGAAGCGGTTGGCGTTGATCGCGACGGTGGCGCCCTCGTCGGCGAGCCCGGCCGGCAGGCTCCCTTGCGGGAATGTGAAGACGCCGACAGCCTCGGTCGCACCCTGCAGGTTCGAGGGAGGGCTGGCGAGGCTGTACCCCACGCCGGGATCGAACAGGAGTCCGCAGGACGACCCGTGAGCGCTGCACGCCCCGTACAGGCGTTGGATGAAGACCGCCCGGAAGCTCACGATGTCGGCGGGCGTCGAGTTCCCGACCGGGTCGGTCGTCTCCGGGACGTACCCGAAGCGTGGCGAGTACTGGATGTCGTAGAGAGCGGGTTCGTCGGTCGGGTCCGAGTCCCGGATGAAGATCGCGTCGGTGAAGTCGCCCGGTTGGGACGGGTTCGCCGAGCAGTCGCCGGAGCCGACCGTGTTGGTGGAGTGACTGCAGGGTGGATCACCAGGCGACGGCAACAGCTGTCCGCTGTCGTCCCAGGACAGGCCCTCGTAGTGGACGAGGCAACGCTCGGTCAGCCTGAAGAGGCGATCGCGCAGCGCCCCGTCGCCAGTGAACTGCGCGAGGTGGGTGGCGACGCCCGAGGGCAACGAGCTCGACGGCCCGAGCGGGTTGACGGCTGACTCGAATTGGTCGCGCCAGCAGGAACGGGGGACGTCCCACGTCGTGACCGAGGTCGTGGGCAGGAACTCCCACAACGCGATGTCGTCCACACTCGCACCCGCGATGTTCGTGCGTGCCGTCATCCACGGCGGCGTGCCGGACACAGCACCGAGGCGGGTCAGACGTGGCCCCAATCCGTCGCTGAAGGTCCCTCCGCTGTACAGCCCCTGACCGACGAGCGAGTCGAACGACGAACCGTTGTTGCCACCCGCCGAGTTGGGCAGCGGTCCGCCTGTCGTGCACGCCGTCGTGTCGACCTGGCGCGGCGTCACGCCGATCGTCAAGAGGTCGTGGTCCACGCCGAGAGCGACGTTGTTCGCGAAGCGGTTCACCTGGTCGGTCTGATGGGTCGAGCAGCTCGTCGACGTCCCGACCGCCCCGTTCCCGAACCAGCTGAAGTCGAGCGCTCCGAAGTTGCCGGGCTGCGCCGACGTCTGACGGCAGTCGGAGTCGTTGCCCGCGACGTTGCCACCACCCCGTTCGATGCACGTGAACGCGCCCCCGCCCGGGGAGAGAGCGAAGGGGAGGACACCGCCGAAGCCCTCGATCGTCACACCCGCGACCGCGAACGCCGAGTGCTCGAACGACGACAGACCGACGATGTTGGCGAAGGCGGTCTCGTACTCTCGCACGGGGATGCGCACCATCACGCGCCGTCGGGCCGAGTCCACGGCGATGCAGGTGGCCCCCACCCGGCGGGCGAAGCCAGTCGGCACGGGGTAGGCAGTCGCATCGGAGCACGAGTTCCACTGAGCGTCGCTGATGGGCTCACCGAGGTTGCTTGCTGCGACCGACTTCGCCGTGACGACCGCGGCAGCGACGTCGGGGAGATCCTGCGCCGCGGCGAGCGATGCGGCGTCGGCCGCCGCCTGATCGTTGCGCCGCTCGTTGTACAGGGCACCGAGATCGACCGCGAGCGCGGACATCGCCAGCAGCGCGGTGAGGATGATGGCAGCGACGGCCAACACCACACCCCGCTCGTCGCGGCAGTGGACGCGCCTGATCACGGACATGGGTAGCTGCCGCTCGACCACGACGGGTCCTGTTCGAGACGCATCTCGACCTCGCTCGTGAGCGCGTCCGGCAGGGCGAAGTCGACGAATCCCGTGAGCGATGCGTGTTGGCGCACCAACCGCACCGTGACGTAGCTGCCGGTCACCGCCCCGGACGGCGTCGTCACGGTGATCGTGGTGGGCTGGTTGTCGTCCATGCGACCGCAGACCTCGGCCACGATGCCCTGCGCGGGAGCCGTCGATGCGTCCCCGTCGTCGAAGTCGACCGCGAAGAGCCGGCCCGCCTCCCGGGCACCGTGACGCACGTCGAGGTTCTGGGAGAACGCCCATCCGAACTCGATCGTGCCGAAGACGAGCAGAGCGAGGAACGGCAGCACCAGCGCGAACTCGACCAGAGCAGCTCCGCGCTCGCGCTGCGTGCGCGGCACGACCCGCCGGTGTCGGCGCGAGGTGGCGACCTGTCGAGGCGAGAACGAGGACATCACCTGTAAGAACGTCCGCGCGGCGCACGCCGTTACGACTCAGGACGATTGGGGCCAGACGGCCCAGGCAGTGGACGCGTGGAGTGCCCGCGTCCTCCCGGAGGGTGACCCGGGATCAGGCCGACGCGGCCTCGGGATCCCAGGACGCGAGGTCGGCGAGTCGGGGATCGTTGGAGAACATCTCGACCAGCGGCATGTTGATGCCGATGCGCTTCTGGAGGCGCTTGATCTCGAGTTCTTGATCCCAGAGCACGAGGGTGACGACCAGGCCGGACTCGCCGGCGCGCGCGGTGCGTCCGCTGCGGTGCAGGTAGGTCTTGTGATCCTCGGGCGGGTCGTAGTGGACGACGACGTCGACGTCGTCGACATGGATGCCGCGAGCAGCGACGTCGGTGGCGACCAGGGCCTTGAGCCCTCCAGCCGAGAAGGTGGCCAGGGCCTTCTCACGCGCGCTCTGTCGCAGATCCCCATGGATGGCGGCCGCGGTCACGCCTTCCTTCTCGAGCTGCTCTGCGAGGCGATCGGCCCCACGCTTGGTGCGGGTGAAGAACAGGATGCGACCGGAGCTGTTGGCGATGGATGCCGCGACCTTGGGCTTGTCCATCTGGTGCACCTGGATGAAGCGGTGCTCCATCAGATCGACCGTGACGGTCTCCGAGATGACCTCGTGCACGACGGGATCGGTCTGGTAGCGCTGGACCAACCCGTCGACGGCGCCATCGAGCGTGGCGGAGAACAGCAACGACTGCTGCACGTTCTTCGCGTTGCGCAACACCCATTCGACCTGCGGCATGAAGCCCATGTCGGCCATGCGGTCGGCCTCGTCGATGACGATGTGGGAGACGTCGGCGACGGTGACCTCCTTGCGCTCGATCAGGTCGATCATGCGTCCCGGCGTGGCGACGATGAAGTCGACACCACGGCGCAGGAGCTTGATCTGCTTCTCGATGTCGGCGCCGCCGTAGATGGCCTCGACGGTGAGGTCGCGGGTGGCGGCCAGCTCGACGAGCTCGTCGCGGACCTGGGTGGCGAGCTCCCGCGTGGGAACCAGGGCGATGGCTGTGGGGCGGCCGGGCTGCGCCTTGGCGAGCCGCTCGATGACCGGGATGCCGAAGGCGAGCGTCTTGCCCGATCCGGTCTTGGCCTTTCCGCAGATGTCGCGCCCGGCGAGGCCGTCGGGGATGGACATGGCCTGGATGGGGAAGGCCGTCGTGATGCCCCGTGCCGCGAGCGCGGCGGAGAGGTCGGCAGAGACGCCGAGAGACTCGAAGGTGGGTGACACACTGACTCCGTAGGGTTCGTGGGCCGCTGTCGGCCCGGACTGGATGGTTCGCAACTGGGTTGGGTCTTCCACGTTGCGAACGCAGCCGTCCGTGTCAGCACGGTGGAGCTGGGTGCGGTGCAGATGACCCGCGAGGGCGCCGAAGCAGGGCGCTTCCTCGGAGGACCATCCTACCGGTCGGGCGGTCCGACCGGACGAACCCCTCGGATCAGGCCGGAAGGTTGGCCTCGATGGCCGCGACGACCTCGTCGGCGTCGGGCGTCGTCATGGGCCGGAACCGCTTCACCACGACCCCGTCAGGCGACACGAGGAACTTCTCGAAGTTCCACTGGATGTCGCCGGCATTGCCCTCGTCGTCGGCCGATGCCGTCAACTCGGAGTAGAGCGGATGGCGCTCGTCGCCGTTGACATCGATCTTCTCGAACATCGGGAAGGTCACGCCGTAGGTCGTGCTGCAGAACGTCTGGATCTCGTCTGACGAGCCGGGCTCCTGACCGCCGAACTGGTTGCACGGGAAGCCGAGGACGGCGAAGCCCTTGTCGGCGTAGCGAGCGTGGATCGCCTCGAGAGTCTCGTACTGGGGCGTGAGCCCGCACTTGGAGGCGACGTTCACCATCAGGGTGAGCTTGCCCTTCTGGTCGGAGAGGTTCGGCTCCGACGAACCGTCCAGCGCAGCGATGTCGTGGTCGTACAGCGACACGGGGGTCCCCCTGGGTAGGTAGTGGTCGAACCATTGTGCCGTCGGGACGTCCGATGCCGCGCCAGTAGCGTCGTGCCCGTGCCCGACCTGACCGCGATCGATGACTGGCCCGTCGAGCACGCCGTCGCCGTCGCGCTGCTGCCCGACGGCAGCACCATCTCCCACGGCGACATCGATCGGCCGTTCCACCTCGCATCGGTCACCAAGGTGCTCACTGCGCTTGCCGTACTCGTCGCCACCGAGGACGGCACCGTCGACCTGAACGACAGCGCAGGTCCTCCCGGTGCCACGGTCGCGCACTTGCTCGCTCACGCATCCGGTCTGGCGCCCGACTCCGACGAGATCCTGGCAGCTCCAGGGGACCGGCGGATCTACTCGAATCGAGGGTTCGAGATCCTCGGTGAGGTCCTCGTGGAGAAGTCGGGCCTCACCGCCGCCCAGTGGGTCGCCGAGGCAGTCCTCACCCCGCTCGGTCTCACGTCGACCTCGGTCGAGGGCTCCCCCGCCCATGGTGCGACCAGCTCCGCCGCCGACCTCAGCCGTGTCGCCGCGGATCTGCTGTCGCCGGTCCCGACGCTCGTCGCCTCCACGACGCGCGACGCCCGGACGACCGTCGCGTTCCCCTCGCTCGCCGGCGTCCTTCCCGGCTTCGGCGGACAGGATCCGAACCCGTGGGGTCTCGGCGTCGAGATCCGAGGCCGGAAGTCGCCGCATTGGACCCCAGACACCGCGTCCACCGCCACGTTCGGTCACTTCGGGCGCGCCGGCACCTTCGTGTGGTGCGACCCCGTTCGGGACGTCGCCCTGGTCGTTCTGACCGACCGGGAGTTCGGCCAGTGGGCCCCGCCACTGTGGCGGGCACTGGGCGACGACGTGCTCGCCGCGACCTGACGGACCTCGGTGGCAAGCGCCACACCGGTCGCTACGGAAGAAACCGGAGTTGCGGTCAACTAGACAGCGTGGCTGCCGACGGGAGTTGTGCCGTGAACGACCTGGATGTCTCCCCGTGAGCAGCTTCGCCATCGCTCGGGCGCGGCGCGCCCTGCAGTCAGCTTTCCTCGACATGGACATGCCGCTGCGGCGGGCCGACAGCGTCACCAACGAGGTCTGGATCGCCGACGAATACGTCATCCGTGTGAACCGGCGCCTCGACCCTCGCCTTCGTCGAGAGGCGTCTCTGGCCCCGCATCTGCCGGCCGAAGTCGGCTATCCGACCATCGTGGCGTACGGCGGCAAGCCCGGCTCGGACTGGCTCATCGTCAAGCGGGTGACCGGAACCGTGCTGTCACGCTGCTGGCCAACGATGAGCCGCCTCGAACGACGCGAGGCCATCCACCAGCTGGCGGGCCGCCTGAAGGCACTCCACAGCGCACCAGCGCCTCGGGACCTCCCCGACATCGACAGCTCTGCCCCGCAGCTGCTCTCGAGCGTGACCTTCTCGCCGGTGATGCCGCTGCTGGTCGCGATCGACCGGGCCAAGACGCTGCCCTACATCGACGTGTCGCTGCTCACCGACACCGAGGCTCTCGTCACCGACACCGCCTCCGCGCTCTCGCCCTTCGACACGACGGGCATCGTCCACGGCGATCTGACCTTCGAGAACATCCTCTGGGACGGCAAGCGCATCACCGCGATCCTCGACTTCGAGTGGGCTCGCCCGGGTCCGCGCGACCTCGATCTCGACGTCTTCCTGCGGTTCTGCTCGCTCCCCCACCTTCACGTGGCTGAGGACTACGAGCACCTCACCCACGCAGCGGACTACCGCGAGGTGCCGTGGTGGCTGGCCGAGGACTATCCAGAGCTGTTCGACCTCCCCAACCAGTTCGATCGGGTGCGCTTGTACGCCATCGCCTACGACGTGCGCGACCTGCTCCTGCACCCGCCCCAGGGACCTGTCGGCGACCTCTCCCAGCACCACCCGTACCACCGCTTGTCGAACACGATCGCGGGCACGGGCTACCTGAGCACCTTCGACACCCCCGCCACCGTCGTCTGAGCCCGCCTCTGACGGCTCGTCAGAGTTCGTCGCCCGGGTCGCCTGCCCCAGCCGACGCGGTGTCGCCTGGACCTTCATCCAGGTTCTCGGACGGCGATGGGGCGACAGGTTCGATCGTGTAGGGCGAGAGGTTGACGTCGTCGCCCTCGCTGCGTCGGCCGGTCCACACGAACCAGCCGCCCACGGCGATGCCCAACACGCTCGTCCACACGTTCACGCGGACGCCGAGGATGAGGCTCGCCGGGTCGGTGCGCAGCAGCTCGAGCCCGAGGCGCACGACGAAGTACCCCAGCACGTACAAGGGGAAGAGCCGACCCGGCTTCAGCCAGCCCTTCCGATCGGTCCAGATGAGGAAGCCGCACAGCGCCAGGTTCCAGAGGCTCTCGTAGAGGAAGACCGGGTGAAAGGTCTCGCTCGCCGCATACGCGGCGGGACGGTGCTCGGGATCGATCCGGAGACCCCAGGGCAGAGTGGTGGGACCACCGAAGAGCTCCTGGTTGAACCAGTTGCCCCACCGACCGATCGCCTGCGCCAGAGGGAGAGCAGGGGTCACGGCATCGAGAGCGATCGTGAGGCGCATGTGACGCCGGTGTGCCACATAGATTCCGACGGCGACCCCGAGGGCCATACCACCGGGTATTCCCAAACCGCCTTCCCAGACCTTGACGACGTCGTCCCAACGCCCCTGGTAGTTCCGCCAGTCGGTGGCGACGTGATAGATCCGGGCGCCGATCAGACCGGCGGGCACTGCCCACAGTGCGATGGCCGAGATGTCCTCGGGGTCGCCGCCCCGCGCTTCCCAGCGGCGTGACGACAGCCAGACTGCGGCGACGACGCCCAGTGCGATCATCAACCCGTATGCGGTGAACGGTCCGAGCTCACCTGAGCTCGGACTCGGTATCGATGCGACCACGGACACGACGAGGCTCACGACACCCACGTCGCGGGGTCCGAGGTGTAGAGGGACGCGCCGCCCGCACGCACAGCTCCGGAGAGGCCCTGCACCTCGGGCAGCAGCTGCTCGAGGAAGAAGCGCGCCACCGCCAGCTTGTCCGACGCTGTTGCGTCGTCGAGCGCGGGAGCAGCATCGCCGTCGCCCTCGATGACCGCGACGGCAACCAACGCCTGACGGGCCATCAACCAGCCGCACGTCGTGACCGCCATCATCCGCAGGTACGGCGTGGCGGCGGCGAGTGCGTCGACCGGATCGGCCAGTCCGTGCTCGACGATCCAGTCCGTTGCGGCGGAAGTCGCGTCGATCGCTGCGGCGAGCTCGTCGCGGCTCGCGCCGAGGCCGTGAC
>Ga0190271_10001457_pt1 | contig 13477 bp, 12 predicted proteins | sample Popmic356T_FD_133747 | JGI IMG/M metagenome (GOLD analysis project Ga0190271, IMG submission 133747) | Populus adjacent soil microbial communities from riparian zone of Weber River, Utah, USA - 356 T | ecosystem: Environmental > Terrestrial > Soil > Riparian zone | place: USA: Utah | collected...
CTAAGGCATGTCGCCCAAAAGTGCGCAGCGGTTTTGGGAGAACGACATGCATCAAATCAAATACTTAGAGCACGTCGCATGAATCCGGTCGGGCATGACGTGCTCTGGTTGACGCCGGCTAGCTCTTCGCAAGCCGCTTCCTCCAATATCTGATCTGCCGCTTCACTTCGCTCGGCGCGGTGCCGCCGAAGGACGTCCGGCTCTTCACCGAATTTTGCACCGACAGCACCGAGAAAATATCGTCGGTGATGCCCTCGTGGATCGAACGCAAATCGTCGAGCGAGAGCCTTTCCAGCCCGACTCTCTTCGCTTCCGCCAGCGCCACGGCGCGGCCGGTCACGTGGTGCGCTTCGCGGAAGGGCAGGCCGAGCGTGCGCACCAGCCAGTCGGCGAGGTCAGTGGCGGTGGAGTAGCCCGAGCCGGCGGCCTTCTTCATCGCCGCCGTGTTGATCGTCATGTCGTTGACCATGCCGGTCATCGCCGCCAGCATCAGGTCGAGCGTCTCGGCCGCGTCGAACACGGCTTCCTTGTCTTCCTGCATGTCCTTGGAATAGGTCAGCGGCAGGCCCTTCATGACCGTCAGCAGGCCGATCAGATGGCCGTTGACGCGGCCCGTCTTGGCGCGCACCAGTTCGGCGGCATCGGGGTTCTTCTTCTGCGGCATGATCGAAGAGCCGGTCGAATAGCTGTCGGACAGGCGCACAAAGCCGAATTGCGGCGTCGACCAGATGACGATCTCCTCGGCCAGCCGCGACAGATGCGTCGCGCTGATCGAGGCGATGGAAAGAAACTCCAGCGCGAAGTCGCGGTCGGACACGCTGTCCAGCGAATTGCGGGTCGGCTCGCGAAAGCCCAGCGCCTTGGCGGTGGCATGCCGGTCTATGGCAAAACCCGTCCCGGCCAGCGCCGCCGCACCCAGCGGGCTTTCATCCATGCGCGTGATGGCGTCCCTCACGCGCGAAAGGTCGCGGGAAAACATCTCGACATAGGCCATGCAGTGGTGGCCGAAGGTCACCGGCTGGGCCGTCTGGAGATGGGTGAAGCCCGGCATGACCGTTGCCGCATGTTCTTCCGCGCGGACGAGAAAGGCGGCGATCAAGGCTTTCAGCGCCGCCGCGACGCGAAAGCATTCGTCCTTGACCCAGAGGCGAAAGTCCACGGCCACCTGGTCGTTGCGCGAGCGGGCGGTGTGCAGACGCCCGGCAGCCGGGCCGATCAGTTCGGCCAGCCGCGCCTCGACATTCATGTGAATGTCCTCGAGCCTGGTCGAAAATTCAAAGGCCCCGTCCTCGATCTCTTTCAAAATCGTGTTCAGGCCGTGAGCGATCTTTTCTTGATCCTGCGCCGCGATGATGCCTTGGTCCGCCAGCATTTTGGAATGCGCGATGGAGCCGCGAATGTCCTGGGCGTACAGCTTTCGGTCGAAGCCGATGGATGCGTTGATCGCCTCCATGACCGCGGCGGGACCGGCGGCAAACCGTCCACCCCACATCTGGTTGCTGGCTTTCGCGTCGCTCATCGCTATAACCCGTGTCCGGAGAATCCATGCCTGCCATGCCTGACGACAAGCCGAGAAAACTGTTTCCTGCGCCGAAGTTTGTCGCGCTTGCGGCAATCGCTGGTCTGATCGCCGGCGCGGCGGCTGTATATGTCACGCGCGGCTTTGAAGGCAACACGCAAGCCGCTGTGCCAGTCCCCGAGATTTCCGCGGCAAGCGCGGACGACAAGCTCTGCGCCGCGAAATCGGAGAGGGCAAAGGCGGTGGCGGCGGCTGCAACCGGCCAGGTTGCAGCAATGCTGCCCGCCGATCCGCCGCGCTCGCTGAAGGGGTTGGCGCTTAACGCCCCCGATGGCAAGCCGATGACGCTGGCCGATCGCTCCGGCAAGACGGTGCTCATGAATCTCTGGGCGACCTGGTGTGCGCCGTGCCGCGCCGAGATGCCGGCGCTCGACGCCTTGCAGGCGGCGAAGGGCGGTGACCGGTTCGAGGTGCTGGCGGTCAATGTCGACACGGGCGATGACACGAAGCCGAAGCAATTCCTCTCCGAGACGGGCATCAGATCGCTCGGTCATTATCGCGAGAACACGCTGGCGCTGTTCGAGACGCTGAAGAAGCAGGGTCTTGCGCTGGGGCTGCCGGTGACGCTGCTGATCGACGGTCAAGGTTGCCTGCTGGCCAGCATGAACGGCCCGGCGGAGTGGTCCAGCGACGACGCCAAGCGCCTTGTCGACGCCGCACTCGGCGGCTGAGCCTGCTCGGCCTTTACTCCACTGAAAGCAAATTCGGGCATGAGGGGCTTTCCGGAGAAGGCCCCCATCCCCGTGACAGTAGCCGAGATTCATTCCGCCCATAGTGAAACAGGCCGGCGCGTAACAGGCCGACGCTGTGCGGTTGTCGCCTTCTGGGCCCTGCTCGTCGTATTTCTCAGCGCGCTGTGGGCGCTAAACATCCGTCCGCAGGCCGATGCCGATGACATTCTGAAACTTGCCCAGCTTCGCCATGTGCTTGAGACCGGGGTGCTCACCGACCGCGTCGTGCCGCAGGTGCTGCAGCCGGAGGTGATGGTTTCGCATTGGACCTGGATCGCCGACGCGCCCTATCTCCTGATCACGCTGGTGATGACGCCGCTGCTCGGCCAGGAGACTGCACTGGCGGTCGCTATCTTCATCGTGCCGCCGACCCTCTTGCTGGTCGCGCTGGCATTGCTCTTCCGGATCGTTGTCGAACTCGACTTCGACGACTCCACCATGGCGTTTTTGCTGGTCGCGGCCTTGACTACCTTCGTTGAGTTTCAGCCCGGCCGCATCGACTATCACAACATCCAGATGGTGCTGCTGCTGGCGACGCTGCTGCTGAGCATGCAGGCCGGCCGCTTGCCCGCGCTGGTGAACGGGGCGGTGACGGCCCTGTCGTTCTCCATCAGCCCGGAACTGGCGATATTCGCAGCACTGACGATGGCGATCTATGCCTGCCGCTTCTGCTGGGGCGCGACGGGCGCACGCCAGGAGATCGCCGCCTATGGCGGCTCGCTGGCGGCATCCGCGCTGGCGCTCTTTCTTCCCGTCGTGCCGCCATCGGCCTATTTCGCGCCTGTCTGCGATCAGTTCGCTCTCGGTCATCTCGTGGCGTTGGTGGGCGCCGGCGTCAGTTTCGTGGCCGTCGCGTCGCTTCCGGCCGGCATGTCCCCCTTGATACGCGGTGCCTCGATCGCCGCCGGGGCGATGGCGACCGGAGGGGTGATCCTGATCTTTTTCCCGCAATGCCTCGCCGGTCCCTATGGCGCGATGAGCGACTATGCCTATGCGAATTTCCTCGCGCCGATCGAGCAGGAGAAGAGCATCTTTGCCAGCGAGACCTATTTTCTCAGCGGGAACCTGGCTGTCGCGTTGCTGATATTCTGCGGCCCGCTTGCCGCCTGCCTGGTGGTGCTGACTGGCGTCGCGCGGGCGCGCGCCTGGGTTGTCTACGCACTGTTCGCCGGCGCCGGCGCGGTCCATGCCATGCTTTATCTGCGCTACCTCCGCTTCCTGCCCTGGATCGCCGGACCGGGACTGCTGCTGCTGGTCTCCCGCCTCTTGCCTGAGGGCGTTGAGCTTGGCCGGCGCCTGCGCGTCTACGGTCTCAAGCGGCTGCCGTCGCGCGCTGCGTTGTTGTTGCCGGCGCTGGCGGTCGGGGCGGTCATCACATTTGTCCACCTGATTCGGCCCGCGGCCTCGACAAAACCCCTCGGCGCCGAACTGGCGGCGTTTTGCGCTGGAACGAGAGGAGACGCGGTCGAGGACCTTCGCTGGCCAGAGGGCGCGCGGGTGCTCGCTCCACCGGCGCTCGGCATTTCGATGCTGCGGCCGCACGGACCGGCCTTGGTGTCGATCCCGTTTCACCGTGCCTCGGCCGGCCTCGAGCGGACGTACCGCTTCTTCGATCCCTCCACCGCTGACCCTCGCGGCGAGCTCGACCGGGCCAAGGCTACCCACGTCGTTGTCTGCGCTTACAACGGCGTGCCGAATGCGGATTACGTCCGCGATTATCCGCTGGCGATGGATCTGGTCGTCAATCGCCCCCCTTCATGGCTGAGGCCATGCGCAATCGGTTCACCCTCGAGGGTACGGGTTTATGCCTTTGACCGCGCTGACGGAGCGAGGATGGAATGTCCTATGTCCAATTAGCCGGCAATTCGGTGGATTAGCATTTTACGCTAAAACGAAAGCGAACCGCGCTCCACACGAACTGTCACGAAAGCGCAACAAAACCATTGCGCCACCGTCGCAATCCGGGAATACTCGGTTACGCGGTTTGGAAGTGGGCGTGCGCAATGCGTTAGCCGGCTTCCTTCTTCGCCAACGAGAAATGGGAGCGAGACATGAAATTCCAAGGCTTTGCGGCCGGCCTAGCGGCGGCAGTTACACTATTCACCACGACTTCAGCGTTTGCCGTCACCGAGATCAGCTGGTGGCATGCCATGACCGGCGCCAACAACGAAGTGGTTGAGACGCTCTCGAAGGAATTCAACGAAAGCCAGATGGAGTACAAGGTTACGCCGGTGTTCAAGGGCACCTATCCGGAGACGCTGAACGCCGGCATCGCGGCATTCCGCGCCAAGCAGCCGCCGACGATCATGCAGGTCTTCGATGCCGGCACCGGCACCATGATGGCAGCCGAGGGCGCGATCAAGCCGGTTGCGGATATCCTCTCCATGGGCGGCAAGCCGTTCGACAAGAGCCAGTACCTGCCCGGCATCGTTTCCTATTATTCGAAGCCGGACGGCACGATGCTGTCCTTCCCCTACAATTCGTCCTCGCCCATCCTTTTCTACAACAAGGACATCTTCAAGAAGGCCGGGCTCGACACCGAGAACCCGCCGAAGACCTGGAACGAGGTCTGGGACGCGGCGAAGAAGATCAAGTCTTCGGGCGCAGCGCCATGCGGTTTCACCTCGACCTGGCTGACCTGGATCCATACGGAGAATTTCGCCGCCTGGAACAACTACCAGTGGGGCACGCAGGAGAACGGTATTGCCGGGCCGAATGTTGAACTGAAGATCAACGCCAAGCCCTTCGTCGATCACTTCCAGGCGCTTGCCGACCTCGCCAAGGACGGCACCTTCAAATATGGCGGGCGTACCTCGGAGGCGAAGCAGATCTTCCTCGCCGGCGAATGCGGCATCTTCACCGAATCGTCGGGCGGTCTCGGCGACATCGCCAAGTCCGGCATGAACTACGGCACCGGCACGCTGCCCTACGACACCGAATCGCAGAACACGATTCCCGGTGGTGCCTCGCTCTGGGTGTTCGCAGGCAAATCGGACGAGGAGTACAAGGGCGTCGCTGCCTTCTTCAACTTCCTGTCGCAGACCGACATCCAGGCGCGTCTGCACCAGGTATCCGGCTATCTGCCCGTGACGCTCGCGGCCTATGAAAAGTCGAAGGCCGACGGCTTCTACGAGAAGAACCCTGCGCGCGAAATTCCGATCAAGCAGATGCTCGCCAAGGCGCCGACGGAAAACTCCAAGGGCGTTCGCTTGCCGAACCTGCCGCAGGTCCGCGACATTCTGAACGAAGAGTACGAGAACATGCTTGCCGGCAAACAGACCGCGCAGCAGGCGCTCGACAACGCCGTGACGCGCGGTAACCAGGCGATCAAGGAAGCGACTCAGTAGTAACTGCATCGGCGCGGCGTGAGCCTTTCACCGAGCCCCCTCTGTGCTACCGGACATCTTCCCCTTAAGGGGGGAGATTGGCCGGCCGCCAGGCGGTTGCGTATCGTTACGGCCGCAGGTTCGTCGGCAAGATTTCCATTGATGATCTTCCCCGTTGAGGGGGAGATGTCCGGCAGGACAGAGGGGGGTCGGCTGCGACTTCACTCGACGCAAGATGTTCGAGTTCCATCATGACCCCACGCGTCGTCTTTCCCAACAAGCTTCTGCCATATCTTCTGGTGGCGCCGCAGCTGGCCATTACGCTGGTGTTTTTCTACTGGCCGGCCAGCCAGGCACTGCGCCAGTCCATGCTGAGGGAAGACCCATTCGGCCTGGCCTCGAAATTCGTCGGGTTCGACAATTTCAAGAAGGTCCTGTCGGACCCGAATTATATCAACTCGCTGAACGTCACGGTCATCTTCTCCGTCTCCACCGCCATCGTCTCGATGGTTGTCGCGCTTCTGCTCGCTGTGATGGCCGACAAGGTGGTCAAGGGCAAGGCGACGTATCGAACGTTGATGATCTGGCCCTATGCGGTCGCCCCGGCGATTGCCGGCATGCTGTGGCTGTTCATGTTCAATCCGTCGATCGGCACGCTGGCGATGGGATTGCGAAAGCTGGGCATCGCCTGGGATCCCTTGCTGAACGGCAATCAGGCGATGGTGCTCGTCGTCATGGCGGCCGCCTGGAAGCAGATCAGCTACAATTTCCTCTTCTTCGTCGCCGGCTTGCAGGCGATCCCCAAGACGCTGATCGAGGCAGCGGCGATCGATGGCGCCGGGGAAACCAAGCGGTTCTGGACGATTATCTTTCCGCTGCTCGCGCCGACGACATTCTTCCTCCTCGTGGTCAATACCGTCTACGCCTTCTTCGACACCTTCGGCATCATTCACGCCGTCACAGGGGGCGGTCCAGGCAAGGCGACCGAGACGCTGGTGTACAAAGTCTACAATGATGGTTTCGTGAACCTGATCCTGGGCGACTCGGCGGCCCAGAGCGTGATCCTGATGGGAATCGTGATCGCGCTGACGGCGGTGCAGTTCCGCTATGTGGAAAAGAAGGTGCACTATGGGTGACCGCACTTGGTCCCTCCCCCTTGAGGGGAGGGTGGCCGGGCAGCGGCCGTCTGGGGTCCTAGCGGCAGCGCCGCGACCTCTTTTTGCTCGGTCGCGGGGCGTGCATGTTTCAGCAACCCCCTCCGCCGTCTGCGGCGGCACCTCCCCATCAAGGGGGGCGGATCGCCCATGATCGGCGCCTCTCCGCTCCGCGCCTATATCGCGCATGCCGTGCTAATCCTCGGCATTATCGTCGTTGCCTTTCCGATCTATTACACATTCGTGGCATCGACCCACACGCTGCAGACCATCCTGCGCCCCCCGCTGCCGCTGCTGCCGGGCGGGCAATTCTTCGAGAACTATTCGCAGGCCTTGTTCGGCGGCGTCGGGCGCATCGGCGGCGTTTCCGTCGGCACGCTGCTCTTCAACACCACCGTCGTGGCGTTGGGCATCGCCGTCGGCAAGATCGTCATTTCGATCCTGTCGGCCTATGCGATCGTCTTCTTCCGCTTTCCGCTGCGCATGGTCTTCTTCTGGCTGATCTTCATCACGCTGATGCTGCCCGTCGAAGTGCGCATCCTGCCGACATACAAGGTGATGGTCGATCTCGGCCTGATCGACACCTATGCCGGGCTGATCGTGCCGCTCATCGCATCGGCAACGGCGACGCTTTTGTTCCGCCAGTTCTTCCTGACCATTCCCGGCGAATTGGTGGAAGCCGCGCGGGTCGACGGGGCAGGGCCTTTCCGCTTCTTCAAGGATATCCTGCTGCCGCTGTCGGCCACCAATATCGCGGCGCTGTTCGTCATCCTCTTCATCTATGGCTGGACGCAATATTTGTGGCCGCTGCTCGTAACCAACGACAACCAGATGAACACCATCGTCATTGCGATGAAGAAGATGGTGTCCTTCGCCGATGCCGATACCGAATGGCACCTGGTCATGGTGACGGCGATGTTTGCCATTCTGCCGCCGATCCTGGTGGTTGTTCTGATGCAGCGCTGGTTCGTGCGCGGCCTGGTGGATTCGGAAAAGTGATCTCGGCCATATCGAAATTGTGCCCCCTCCACCGCCTCCGGCGGTCCCCCTCCCCAGTAAACGGAGGAGGATTCAGGTCGTGCCGGCTTGGCCGCTTTGGATCCTCCCCTGCGAAGCGGGGGAGGGGAACCACGCGCAGCGTGGTGGAGGGGGCGCGCGGGGAATCTAGGGAAGCGTATTAATGGCCACAGTCGACCTGAAGGACGTCAAGAAGGTATACGCCGGCGGCGTGGAGGCGGTGAAGGGCGTATCGATCGCCATACCGGACAAGGCGCTGTGCGTGCTGGTCGGCCCGTCCGGCTGCGGAAAGTCGACCCTGCTCAGAATGATCGCGGGTCTGGAGACAATCTCGGCCGGCACCTGCTCGTTCAATGGCAAGGTGGTCAACGAGATCGGCCCCACAGAGCGCGACATCGCGATGGTGTTCCAGAATTACGCTCTCTATCCCCACATGAAGGTCTACGACAATATGGCGTATGGCCTGCGCAATCGCGGCATGCCGAAAGACGAGATCGACAGCAGGGTGCAGGCAGTCGCCAAGACCCTGGAGCTTGCGCATCTTCTCGACCGGCGGCCGCGCGAACTCTCTGGCGGCCAGCGCCAGCGCGTCGCCATGGGCCGGGCCATCGTGCGCAACCCGGAAGTGTTTCTGTTCGACGAACCGCTCTCCAACCTCGACGCCAAGCTGCGCGGCCAGATGCGGGTGGAGATCAAGAAGCTGCAGCGCGAGCTTGCCGTCACCTCGGTCTATGTGACGCACGATCAGCTCGAGGCCATGACGCTGGCCGATATCCTGGTGGTGATGAATGGCGGACTGGTGGAGCAGATGGGCAATCCGCTCGACATCTACGAGAAACCGGCGTCGACATTTGTCGCCAGCTTCATCGGCGCGCCGCCGATGAACCTGCTCACGGTTGCCGATGGAAAGCTGGCGGACGGCTCGGCGGTGAAGGTGGCGACACCCGCACGCGCCACCACCCTGGGGTTTCGGCCGGAGGACGCCGGCATCGCCGGCAAGGGCACGGCCGGCGGCTTGACGCTCGACGCGGTCGTCGAGGGCGTGGAGCCGGTCGGCGCGGAGAGCTTTCTCTATTGCGCCGCTGCTGGCGCGCGAATCGTCGTGCGGGTGGCGGGTCGCTCGATTGCCGAGATTGGCGACAAGCTCACCATTACCGCGCCGGCGGCCAAGCTGCACTGGTACGACGCAGCCGGCAAGCGCGTGGAATAGCGATCTGCCTCGGACGCGATGCGGGACCGGCACATCTTGCGAAATTCCGGCTGGCCCGTAACAAGAGACGACTTTCGCGCGAACAAGGAGAAATGACCGGCGTGCAAGGCCAGGATGAAGCCGTGATGGCGGCCCTGCTGAAGGCCTCGCTCGCGGGTGACGAACAGGCCTATACGGATTTCTTGCGGCGCGCGGCGGCGCTGGTGCGGGCTTTCGTCCGACACAGAACCCGCGCGGGCGGGGTCGATGCAGAGGATGTCGTGCAGGAAACATTGCTGGCCCTCCACCTTAAGCGCCACACCTGGAATCAGGACAGGCCGGTGGCGCCCTGGCTCTATGCGATCGCACGGTACAAGCTGATCGACGCATTCCGCCGGCGCGGGCGGCGGATTGAGGTCGACATTGGCGATTTCGCGGACAACCTTGCCGCGCCGGAGGACGAGGCGCAGCTCAGCGAGCGCGATCTATCGCGAGTGCTGGATTCCCTCGCGCCGGGCCAACGCAGTGTCGTTTCCTCCATTTCCGTTGACGGGCGCTCGATCGGCGAAACGGCGGCGGCGCTGGGGATGAACGAGACGGCGGTTCGTGTGGCCTTGCATCGCGGGCTGAAAGCCATCGCCAAGAGGTTTGGCCAGGGATGAAGACGGACGATCTCATCAAAGTGCTCGGCGCCGATACCGCGACGGCCGCAATGCCGCTGCAAAGATCGTGGCGCATGGCGCTGGTCATCGCGGTCGTCCTGGCCGGCGTCGCCTTCTTTGCGATGCTTGGTCCGCGTGCGGATATCGCCGACGCCATGCATCACAGCCGCTTCCTGTTCAAATTCGTCCTGACGGTCGGCCTTGCCGCGAGTGCCTGGGCTGCCGCCCGCGCCCTGTCCCGCCCCGAGGGCGGCGCCGGATTGTGGTGGATTGCCGTCGTGCCGGCTCTGCTGGTGGGCGCCATTGTGCTCGAAATGTCGGCCATGCCGGCCGACCGTTGGCGAGGCCTGATGATGGGCAGCAATTCGCGCCTATGCCTGACATTCATCCCGCTGATAGGCATCGGTCCTCTGGCGGCATTTATCGTTGCCTTGCGGCATGGCGCTCCGGCGCGGCCAGGCCTCTCCGGCGCGGTGGCGGGCCTCTTGGCGGGGGGCGTGGCGGCAACATTCTATGCCGCGCATTGCGTCGATGATTCGCCGCTCTTTGTCGCGGTCTGGTACGGTCTTGCCATTGCGGGGCTGAGCGCTGCCGGGGCCGTCGCGGCCAAGGTCTGGGTGCGGTGGTAGGCTCGTCAGCGGTGGGTCTTCCGCGGGCAAATCGAGCGCCGCAAATTGTAACCAAACAAAACGGCGGACCTGCCGACCAATGCCGGCTGTTCGACTAAAACTGGCCTGCCGCTGTGGTTGGCTGGGTCGTTGGTGCGCTGGTTGCAGGCGGCGTCGGCCGCTTTTTCTCGTAGTGCAGCGATTCGCCCATCGACTTTGACGTGTTGCATCCCGACTCGGTTACGCCGCTCGATCTGCCGTCGCAAAATCCGACCTTGGAAAAGACCGACCCTTTCGACTTTGGAGCCGGGGGCCGCTTTGCCGGCGCGGCCGTGGCCTGCTGAGCGCCAGCCTGGGCGATTGCCGGGTCTACCATGGCGCCGATATTTTCGCCCGATGTGGATGTCACCGCATCCGCCGCCACGGCTGCAGGGTCTACCACCGGGCTCGCGGCGGCGGAGGGCGTGTCACGCTCAGCCGTTGCACATCCTGCGAGGAGCGCCAGTGCCAGACCCAGGCTGGCGGCGGTCAACTGCTTCCAAGGCTTCATCATTTCCCGAACCGATTTCAGACCGACCGAATCTAGACGATTTGCGCAGCCTTCTCCACCCTCCATGGTTGCCGAGCATAGCGGGCGTGAGATCGAGGAGATGGTGCCCCTAGCCGTCACCGCGTTCCTCTCTTAGCTATTTGAAATAAATAACAGTTTTGTTTTGGGGATATGCCGATACCGTCAGGAATACCGCCATATCTTTCGCGCTCAGCCGCCTATTTAGTCTTCGCCCGAAAAGCGAAACGGCAGTCTACAAACTCGGTTCCTTATGTCGGAAGCGCAGGTTGGCCGTTTGCGACACAGGGTCAAACTACCTTCGAGATTTGCGCCAACCAGCTTCACGTGCCTGTTGCTCGCTACAGAACCAACGCTCGCCGTGCCGCATCCAGATGTTGGTCTCCCGGTAATATTTTTGGCCAGGGACATGATAAATCCGCTCTCCGGTGTTGAGGCTTATGTTTCCCTTAATGTCGCAACCTGAACCTGGAAGTGCCGCCCATACGTTTTCGGCCGACACGCCGCCTGAGAAGCAAGCGGCTCCAGCTAGGCCAACCGCGACCACGCCACTCAGTAGCTTTTGGACCGTATTGTCCCGTGGTTTGGTACGATGGAGATATGTCGACTGGATTTTCCGCGGAGTGTGCATCCTGACGATTTAGCCCGAAAAGCTTGAAAAGCTCCGAATTCTGCTCTCGCAACTTTAGCGATTGCTGCCTACCGAGTTGACCAAGAAGTCCGTCGATAGCGTGGTGGTGCCCAGGCAGGAGCAGCTCCAAAAGGAGGAAACCGGGGAGACAGTCTCAGCAGATCCGATACCTGTTCGTGAGGCGTCATCGCGATGGCGCCCGCTTCAAACGCCGCGAGAAAGAAATCACCAGATGCTCTTCGAACCCGTCCCGTCGCAGCCAGCCTATGTCGACCCGCAAAACGGCCAGACCTATGCGATCGACACACCGCGTTGGCGTTCCGAAACGGGCGGCCCGCTCATGATTTCGCTCCTGCCGGGCATCGGTCGCAACGACATCGACACCGCGTGCCGATCGCTCTGGCGCTATGCGGCCTCGTTCCCGGTGCAGATTACTGCCCCGATCACCATGGGAGAGGGATTGACGCCACTGGTGGAGTCCGGCTGGCGAGGGGCGCGAGCCCATCTCAAGCTGGAATGGATTTCACCGACTGGAAGCTTCAAGGATCGTGGCGCCACCGTCATGCTGTCGACGCTGAGGCAGCAGGGCATCGATCGGATATTGGAGGACAGTTCCGGAAACGGTGGCGCAGCCATCGCGGCTTATGCAGCAGCCGGCGGCATGCGATCGAAAATCCTGGTTCCTGCCTACACCCAACCCGACAAGATAGTGCAGATGCGGGCCTACGGTGCCGAGACCGAGTTAATCCCCGGCACACGGCAGGACACATCGGAGGCAGCGGAACGTCAAGCATCAGATGTCTTCTACGCGAGCCACGCCTGGCAAGCCTTCTTTCTCCAGGGCACCAAGACGCTTGCCTATGAGCTGTGGGAAGACTTTGGGTTCACGTCGCCCGACAACATCATCATCCCGACGGGTGGCGGCAGCAACGTGCTCGGCTGTGACATCGGCTTTTGCGAGCTGATGCGCCGAGGGGAAATCGATCGCTTACCCCGGCTCTTCGCAGTCCAACCGGAGAACTGCGCGCCGCTCCATGCCACCTTTCTGACGGGGGTCGACGATCTCGTGGCCATCCATGCGAAGCCCACCGTCGCGGAAGGAACCTCGATCGCCAGACCGATCCGGACGCGAGAGGTTTTGGCGGCCGTGCGCCGCTCGGCGGGACGCACCGTAGCCGTTTCGGAAGATGAAATCCTCGCGGCCCATGGCGAGCTTGCCCGAAGCGGGTTTTATGTCGAGCCGACCTCCGCGAGCGCCGCAGCCGCGCTTACCAAGCTTCTCGGGGAGGGACTGATACGACGCGACGAAACGACGGTGCTGATCATGACTGGATCTGGCCTCAAGGCTACCCAGCAGATCGGCGAGTTAATGGGCGTGTTGCCGTGAAGATCGGGCTTCTGACACCATCAATGAATGTCACCCTCGCGAACTTCACTGAGCTCGGTTACTTCTCTTGAACGACCTGAAAAGCTGCCCAATATGTTTGGTCTAGGGTTGTCGCTGTCGCCGCGACCGATGAAGCTATTGCGGATCAAGCATGACCAAGCCAACAATACCCTCGCCTTCGAAGCCCGAGCAGACAGCCGATTATGACAAAGAGTGCCGAGAGGCGCTCAGACCCTTCCTGGAAGAATTAGTGGCCGCAGCAGAGGCTGCAGGATGGGATCGCCAGAGAGCAGCGTATGAGCTGATGTACCTCGCGTCCTTCGCAAGCAGGGAATAGCACGCCCCCGTTCTGCAATTGCAAAATAGCCCGCTAGGGCCCAACGCCAGGGAGGCTACCCTTACTATTCGAGCCCCGCTTGGCGCAGACCCTCGATGTATCTGGCGCGATCCTCCGCTCGCACCATTGGGTAATATTTCTCCACCCAATCGATGCTGATGTTCGGCTGCAAACGCCTGCATTCAGCCACGCCGTGTCGCGCGAGTTCAAGGTCGCCCGCAAGACCTGCGGCTGCGGCGAGCGTGCGCCAGGCAGTGCCGAAATCGGGGCGGAGCTGGACAGCACGCC
>Ga0190271_10001458_pt1 | contig 13473 bp, 9 predicted proteins | sample Popmic356T_FD_133747 | JGI IMG/M metagenome (GOLD analysis project Ga0190271, IMG submission 133747) | Populus adjacent soil microbial communities from riparian zone of Weber River, Utah, USA - 356 T | ecosystem: Environmental > Terrestrial > Soil > Riparian zone | place: USA: Utah | collected...
GCCTGGCTGGCCGACGGCAGCGGCGAGCATCAGACCGACTGGCTGTTCGGCCTGCAACTGCAGCTCGGTCGCATTCGATTCCGTGGTGCATACAGGGCCAGGGGCACGCTCAACAACGACCAGGCCGACTTCCGTATTCAGTACGACTTCTGGAAATAGGCTGTCGGGAATATCGCCTCACGTCAACGACATGGCAGACGCCGCACCAACCGCGGCCTTGTCGATGAGCGCGGCCACTGCCTGCGGCTGCGACACGTAGACAGCGTGGCTGCCTGGGACCTCGACGACCGTTGCAGATGCCCGCCGCGACATCGCGCGTTGCGCATCGGGTGGAATCATCCGGTCCTCGGTTGCGACGAGATACCAGCTTGGCTTCGTCTTCCACGCGGGCGTGGTCACCGCGCCGGCGAGCGCGTCTACGCCCCACGGCACTTGAGAGTCCGCCATGAACGCAGCAGAATCCGGTTTCACGTCGGCGGCAAACGACGCGGCAAACTTCGCCTTGTCGAGGAACAAGTACCCGTCCTGCGGTGGCAGGATGGGCGGCACGGGAGCGCCGGGTGGTGGATTCTCGATCAGCTTCAGCACTGACTCGCCCGTATCGGGCGCAAAGGCCGCGATGTAGACGAGGCCCGCAACCTTTGGGTCGGTGCCCGCCTCAGTGATCACGACACCGCCATACGAATGCCCCACGAGGATTGTCGGACCATCCTGCGTCGCAAGAGCCCGCCTGGTGACGGCGACGTCATCGGCAAGGGACGTCGTCGGGTTCTGAACGACCGTGACGGTATAACCGTCGTTCTTGAGCGCCTTGTAGACACCTTCCCATCCTGATCCGTCGACGAACCCGCCGTGGACCAGAACAACATTCTTCACGCGAGCGGTTTCACTAGTCTGCGACATGCCGCACCTTCACTTCCTTTGCTTTACGCCTTGAGGAACGCGAGCAGATCCGCGTTGATCGTGTCTTTGTTGATCGCGCACATCCCGTGAGAAAAGCCGGGATAGACCTTCAGCTGCGCATTCTTCACGAGCTTGGATGACAGCATTGCCGACGCACCAATCGGCACGATCTGGTCGTCGTCTCCGTGGAGGATGAGCGTGGGAACGTCGAAGCGCTGCAGGTCCTGCGTGAAGTCGGTTTCGGAGAACGCTTTGATGCAGTCGAGGATCCCTTTGAACCCGCCCATCATTCCCTGCATCCAGAACGAATCGCGCACGCCCTGCGAGGGCTTCGCGCCGGGACGGTTGTAGCCGTAGAACGGGTCGGTCAGATCCTTGAAGAACTGCGATCGATCGGCGAGCACTCCGGCACGAATCGCGTCGAAGGCCTCCATCGGCAGTCCACCAGGATTGGCCGTCGTCTTCGACATCAGCGGCGGCACCGCGCCGATGAGAACTGCTTTCGCGACCCGCGTAGTGCCGTGGCGTCCGATGTAGCGCGCCACTTCACCGCCGCCCGTCGAATGCCCCACGTGCACGGCGTTCTTCAGATCGAGCGCCTCGGTGAGCGTGGCGAGATCGTCGGCGTAAGTATCCATCTCGTTGCCGTTCCACGACTGGCCCGAGCGCCCGTGACTGCGGCGGTCGTGTGCAATGCAACGGAATCCGCGCGAGGCGAGGAACACCATCTGGTCGTCCCACGCGTCGGCGGTGAGCGGCCACCCGTGGCTGAACACCACCGGCTGCCCTTCACCCCAATCCTTGAAATAGATCTGCGTGCCGTCCTTCGTCGTGACGGTGCTGCCCTGAATCTGCGCCTCAGCCGTCGATGCTGTGCCCATATCGTCCTCCCGTGTTGCGAATCGACAACGCGAACAGTACCGCTCGCCGCCGCTGCCCGCATCCCGCGATCGAGTGCCGGGTCGATAACACTTTCGTGGGGAGTGCTGGCATCGCCGTGGGGGTAGATGGCGATCACCCGAAGGCGTGATGCGGACGTCGCACCGCGATGAGTACGGTACTGTGACGTCTCGTTGTCTGGAGGACACATGACAGCCATCGCACGAACGACTCTCGCTACGATCGTGACCGTCGCGGTACATCTCTCCGCCTCGATCGTGGGCGCGCAGACCATCGACATTCAGAGTCGATTCGCAGAGGCGAATGGAATCCGGCTGCATTACCTCGTCGCTGGCAGCGGCGAACCTGTCCTGCTGCTTCATGGCTTCGCCGAAACCAGCCACATGTGGCGTCCGCTCATCCTCGAGTTGGCAAAGACGCGAATGGTGATCGCGCCGGATCTCCGCGGTTTCGATCAATCAGCAAAGCCTGAGGGCGGGTACGACAAGAAGACGATGGCGCAGGACGTTCATGCGCTGATGGCCTCGCTCGGCCTGCAGCGGGTCACCGTGATCGGACATGACATTGGCCTGATGGTGGCCTACGCGTATGCCGCGCAATACCCGGCTGAGGTCACGAAGCTCGCGCTCATGGATGCCTTTCTCCCAGGCATCGGCGACTGGACGCAGGTCTGGCTGCTGCGAGATCTCTGGCACTTCCATTTCTATGGAGAGACGCCGCTCAAGCTCGTCACCGGACGCGAGCGCACGTACCTTGAACACTTCTGGAACGACTTCGCCGCCGACCGCACTCATTCGATCAGCGAAGCCGATCGCAAGTTCTATGCGGAGGCCTATGCCAGGCCGGGCAGCGTCCGGGCCGGCATGGACGTGTTTCGCGCGTTCGAGCAGGACGCGAAAGACTTTGCGGCATTCGGCAAGACATCGTTGACGATGCCCGTGCTCGTCCTCACGGGGGAAAAGGCCTCGGGCGACTTCCTGATTCAGCAGGGGCGTCTCGTCGCCAATAACGTCGAGGGCGTGGTGGTGAAAGGCTCAGGACACTGGTTGATGGAAGAAGCGCCGGACCAGGTCATTCCGAAGCTTGTGGCATTCGCAGCCGGCGGGCCGAAGAAAGCAGAGACCCGTCTGACACCATCTGACATCAGCGGCATTGTGCAGACGGGACCCGGGGCTGGCAGCTCGGGTGTCGAAGGTATACGCACCGTCGTACTGGATGGTGATCCAACGAAGGCGGGCCTCTACACGATCAGGCTCAGTATCCCTGCGAACACGCGCATCGAGGCCCACACGCATCGCGACGCTCGATCGGCGACTGTCGTGTCCGGCACCTGGTATTTCGCATACGGCTCGGCGTTCGACGCCGCGGCACTGAGGGCACTCCCCGCCGGGAGCTTCTACACCGAGCCGGCAGACGTGCTGCACTTCGCACAGACGCGTGACGAACCGGTCACGGTCTTCATCACCGGAGTGGGTCCGACCGACACGGTCTACGCGCCAAAGCCCCGCTGAGGGAGCTTACCTATTTCGCGTGCACCAGCGGGGCATCGACGAGATGCTCCGCGACGAACCACACCTGCATCTCATTCGTGCGAATGACGTCGCTCACGATCAGATCGTTCGTGCCGTCGTCACCGCTCGCGGCCGCCTGGCGTGCCATCGTGCGTGCCTCTTTGAGCACGATCTCGTGAGCGTGCAGCAGACGTGAGATTTGAATCGGCACTTCTTCACGTCCCTTGGGCGGGCGAGGAATCAGCGTCCGCTCGGCCACGTCGGCAGCCATCGCGATGCTGACGCCGCCCAGCATCTGGATGCGCTCGGCCAGCGAATCCACGAGCTCGCTCTGCTGCTCGTAATGCTTGTCGAAGAGCAGATGGAGCTGATAGAACGTCGGGCCGGCAAGTTGCCAATGATGCTTCTTGTAGAGATCCCGCAGCGTCATCGTGTCCACAAGCAGCTGATTGAGGTTCTCGACACTTTGCAGGCATGCGGTCTCGTCGAGCGCGATCGGCAGTTTGACAAGGTGGCCGAACGGCTGGATCTCATGCGCGTGCTGGTGGTCGAGCGGCTTTGCGCGCCTGAGGATCTCGTCGGCATCAAGTATGGCTTTGGTCATGATGGAACTCCTGAACGATGTGCGAGCTAAGACGTGCGTGACGGCCGCGGCTCGCTGGGAATCACGATCTCGCGACGGCCGAAGAGGTATGAATCCAATGAGAACGCGCCCGGCCCGAGCAGGGCGATCGCGCACGAAACGATCGCGTGGAGGAACGACACCGGCCCGTCGAACGGCACAGCCGTTCCAGACGGCAGCCAGGCCAGCGCGGTCATGAAACTGAAGACCGCCGCCGCCGTTCCGGCGAGCGGCGTCAGGAACCCGATCATGAGCGCGGCGCCGATCATCACGGCGACCACGTCATTGATCACGATCGTCGGCGTCGCCTCGACGGCACCGGTCAACTGCGCCGTGCCCTGCGCGATCAGCGTCAATCCAACCGCCGTGCGCAAAAGCACCAGACCCACGCCTGGCCACCGGCCCGGAAACGCTGAGAAGAGTCTTTGCACCCTGTTGGAAGGGTAACCAAGCCGTGACAACTGCGAATCCCCAGAGCTTGGAACCTGCGGCTACCTCGATCGTGGTAGCTCTGTCACAGCTGGATGATGCCGCGGCGAACGGCGATGGTGACAGCCTCCGTCCGATCGCTGGCGCCCAGCTTTTCCATGATGTGTTTTATGTGCACTTTGACGGTTTCTTCGGAGATCAGCAGACGCTCGCCAATGTCCCGGTTGCGACTCCCGCTCGCCACGTGCTGAAGGACATCGCGCTCACGCTGGGTCAGCAGCTCGTCGCCGAGGTGCTCGGCGAGATGGGCGGCGATTTCCGCGGGAATACGCTTCCGTCCGGCGTGGACCTGACGCACGGCATCAATGAGGTCGTGCGGCGCCATGCTCTTCAGCATGTATCCGCGTGCGCCGGCAGCCAGCGCGCGCTGGATCTCCACGTCCCCCTCGAACGTCGTCAGCATGACGATGCGGGCGTTGGGGAAGTCATTGCGGATGGCGATCATGGCGTCGATGCCGCTCACATCGGGAAGGCGTAGGTCCATCAGCGTGACGTCGGGATGAAACTCGCGAAACCGCTGAATCGCCTCTCGTCCAGTCGTTGCATGGCCCACGAGCACCATGTCCGGCTGGCTGTTGATGAGAGCACTGATCCCCTCGCGCAAGAGTGGATGATCGTCGACGCTGAAGACCCTGATCTTTGGCTGGTCGCTCATGTGTGTCTCGATTGTGTGGCAGGAGCCTGGAATGCGACGTGGCTCGGCACCGAGAGCTCCACCTCAGTGCCCGCGCCGAAACGGCTCCATACCTGAAAGCCCGCACCGATACGCTGAGCACGCTCGCGCATGCCCGAAAGTCCCCAATGGCCGTCGCGCCCGGAACGCAGCACCTGTTCGTCAATGCCCTTCCCGTCGTCGCGCACCAGCATGCGCACGTGGCGAGAGGAGTACTCCAGCTCCATCTCCACGCGGCTACCACCGGAATGACGGAAGGCGTTGACGACGGCTTCGCGGCCGATGCGATACATCTCGTCACGGATGATCGGGTGCAGGGGGCGTGGCTGTCCTTCGACGATCACGCGGAACGCAATGTGACTTTCCGCCGGCAGCTCCGTCGGAATTCGGGTGAACGCCTGCTCGAGATCGTCAGTCGTCGCGCCGGTCGAACGAAGGCCGCGCACAGCGTTACGCCCCTCGTCGATCACGCGTCGCATGAGTTGGGCGACGTGGGCTAGCGACGACTTCGCCGGTGAATCAGCGGGAACGGCTTCGGCAGCCACGTGCAACTGCATTGACGCGCTCAGGAATCCCTGCAGCAGCGTGTCGTGCAAGTCCTGGGCGATGCGTGTGCGCTCGGCCAACCGCTCTTCGAAGCGCACATTCAACTGGTGCGCCACGCGGATCATCCGCAAGCGATACGTGCCCCAGACGGCAAGTCCGACCAGCGCCAGCGCGGACACCCTGAACCACGCCGTCTGCCAGAGCAGAGGCTTCACATCGAAGCTGACCGTCGCCTCATCGCCGGTCCAGAGGCCGTCGCTGTTCGACGCCTTCACGCGAAACACGTACGAGCCCGGATTCAGATTGGTGTAGACGGCCTGACGCTCGGCGACCGGTTGGCTCCAATCACGATCAAAGCCGTCGAGTCGATATCGGAACATTACGCGCTCGGGCACGCCAAGACTCAAACCCGCGTACGAGAGCGTGATGCGCCGCTGGCCAGACGGAATCGCGCGCGTGCCGTAGATATCGATCGACGTCCCGTCAGCCGACACATCTTCAATTTGCGCGAGCGCGGGCATCGTCTTCCCATCGACGCGGCCGGGATCCACCACCGACAACCCGCGCATCATCGATAGCCACACGCGCCCGCGTGCATCGGTGACGACGCTGCGATGGCGCTTGACGCCCTCGATGGCAAGCAGGCCGTCGGACACGCCGTACTCGCGGAGATCGGAATCGCCAAGGATGCCGTAGAGCAGACCGTCACGGTTCACGCGCACCACGCGATCCGAAGTGGTCACCCAGATCGAGCCGGTACGATCCTCGGCGAGACCGAGGATCGATTGGCGAAGGATGGGAGGTGTACTCGGTGGCGTCTGCAGCTGGCCGCCATCGAACACTGCGAGCCCGGCCGCGGTGCCCGCCCAGACCAGTCCCTTCGCGTCCTCCATGAGCACGTTGACGTCGTTCGACGGCAGACCGTCAGCGGTGGCATATCGCCGCCACCCGCCGCGCGAGAACGTGCTCACCCCATTTGGCGTGCCGAACCAGATCGTGCCGTCGGTGCCCTCGAGAATCGATGCGACCGTGTTCGACGACAGACCATTTGTCGTGTCGTAGTTCGTGAAGACGCCATTCTTGAACCGGCTCGCACCGCCACTCAGCGTGCCCGCCCACACGGCACCGTCGCGCGCGCGATGCACCGCGTAGACGCTGTCCTGCGCGAGGCCGCTGGCCTGGGTGAAACGTTCGACTGAGAGATCCGACCCCTCGAGCCGCAGTCGCGTGAGCCCCCCGCGCTGGCGTCCGACCCAGACATCTCCGCCGCCGCCGCCGATCGAATAGACGACATCATCGGCGAGCCCGCCACTCGTGACCGGAACGACACGCCCATCACGGAGCCAGTACAGTCCACCCCTGGTCGGCGCGAACCAGGTCCGGCCTTCTGCGTCGATGAAGAGCGGACCAGCGCTATCTGACGGCAGCCCTTGCGCCGAGGCGTAGCTCGTGAACACGCCGTCGCGCATCCGCTCGAGACCATCCGTCGTTCCGATCCACAGATTGCCGTCGCGGTCCTCGAACAGCGCGGTCACGTTCGTCGCGAGCGCGCGCTCATCACCTTGTCGCACCGACACGCCGTGCTCGTTCACGCGAAGGAGCCCGCGGCTGCCTGCGGCGATCCAGATGTTCGACTCGCGATCGCGCATCATCGCCAACGCCGGCAGCTTCCGGATCTCGGGCGGCACGCCGTTCTGCGTGACCTCGCCGGCATGCCAGCGCGACACCCCCTGATCGGTGCCGATCCACAGGTCGCCGTTGGCGTCAGGCAACAGACAGTTGATCTTCGGATCGGGCAGCCCCTCGGTGACGCGGGTGACGGTGGATCCCGCGACCCTGAGCAGACCGGCATCGCGCGTGCCGAGCCAGACGGCGCCGTCGCTCGTCTCGGCAATCGAGATCGCGAAGGAATGCGGCATCAGCGTCGCCGACGCGATCAATTCGAATGTGCCGTTCCGGTAGGCAACCGCACCCTGTCCCAACGTGGCCATGAGGATCGCGCCGTCGTGTCCGCGAACCATCGCCGTCACCACGGACTGGCCAACGCGCGCCAGCATGTCTTCGAACTGCCGATGGCGATAGCGCAGGAGGGCCGGCCCGCGCAGCCTGGCCCACAGGCTTCCGTCAGGATCGGCCGCGATACCAAGCACGGTCGGCCCTGATCCTACGGTCATGCCCGTGGGCTCGAGGAGATGAAAACTCAAGCCGTCGAAACGAACGAGACCACGTTCCGATGCGATCCAGAGGTATCCGTCTTCGCCTTCCGTGATCGCGTGCACCGGCCCGCCAGGAAATCCCTGACCGCTTCCCCACTGTTCGTGCAGGTACTGGGTGATCGCGCGCTCGGGATCGAGCGCCGTGACGCGGACGTCGAGCGCAAGCGCAGCCAGCGCCACCGTCATCCAGATCGTGAGTGGCCACGCGGACGCGCCGTGCCTATGGGAGGTATTGGAACCGCTCAATCACGACCTCGACGTCACTCCGCGGCGGTGCTGGCGAGTATCTGAAGAAATAGAGGTTCATTCGAACCTTCTCCGTCCCCGGGATCGGCACGCCCGCCGTGAACTCGTGTTCGGCCACGGCCGGAGCACTCGTCGACGTGCCCGCACCACGCAGCGTCTTGAACGACGCGCGCCCGGGCTCCCATCGAAACGTGTGCGTGAGCTGACCTGGCGGCGCCATGAACCGAACGACGTTAGCCGGAACGTAGTACGGCTGGACGACGTACTGCGCGTTGCTGATCGTCTTGTCACCCCACTGGCTGATCTCGATATCCAGCTCGCGATGATTCTGATCCGCGCCCTGCTCGTCCCAGGTGAGGAGACCCAGCGCCGAGGCGGGATCGAGCTGCGACGTGTCTTTCACCACGAAGACGTAGGTGCCATATCCCAACGAACGAGTGTTGATCACTTCTACACTCGTCCAGCGCTCGCCGCGCTGCGCAAGACGCAGGTGGAGAAAGCCCTGCGCATCGGTCCAGGCGTTGTCGGGATCGTAGTCGTTTGCGCCGCCGCGATCGCTGGGAATCGCACGGAGCTCCCATTCGTAGCCGCTGAACGTCAACGTCTTGCGGGCACGTGCGAGAAAGTCACCCGTGCCCTTGACCGTGGACACCGCGATCACCGGTCCACCCGGCTTGGGAAGGACGTCGACGGTGGCCGGAGGACGATAGGACGCGTCGACGAGCAATGCCGCGTACTCCGTCCCCAGATGAATCGTGCTCTTCCACGTAGAGTCAGCCTCGATCTGCGTGAACGGCCGAACGGTAAACGGCTGCACCCACCAGACACCGCTCTTTGCGAAGAGTACGACCTGCTGACCGTCTCGAGCGCCAACGACGCGACCGCTGATGGGCTCGAGGCGGTCGGTGCCACCGGGGTTCGCCTCGGGCACCGTGACGAACTCAATGGATGGTGCCGCGCTCCCCTGCGATCCACGACATCCCGCGATGGGCCCGCCGATCGCGGCCACAGCCAGGAGGGCTCCAAGACAGCATCTCAGTGTGCGCATCGAGGGTAGTAGCGTAGCTGCGAGCGACTGAACTGCAAACACCATCCGGGTAGAGTCGAGCTAACCCGATCGTGGTAGCCCATTGATACACACTTGTGAGTATCGTTGGCGGCCTGAACCGGATACGCTATCGCTTTTCCAATGACTCTTCGGCACATCGTTCTGGCCTGCGCGACGCTTGCTCTCGTGTGCCTGAGTGACGGCGTGCTGCGTGCGCAGTCGGAACGCGGCACGATTCGCGGCCTGATCGTCGACGCCACCAACTCGGCGATCGAGCGGGTCAGCGTCACGGCGACCAACGTCGACACCGGCGTCACCACGGCCAGCATCTCGGACCGGGACGGCCTCTACTCTCTCCTCAACTTGCCGCCCGGACGATACGATCTCGCGTTCGAGAAGGATGGATTCCGCCCACTGGTTCACGCGATGACCGTCGGGGTCCAGTCGGCTTTGCGACTCGACGTTACGCTTCAGGTCGGTGGCGTGCGCGACAGCGTCACAGTGAACGCCACGTCCCCGCTTCTCGACTCGCGCAGCGGTGCGACCGGAACGACGCTGCAGAACGCTGTGATCACGAACCTGCCGCTCAACATCACGAGTGGTCGCTCGATTGAGAACTTCGCTTACGCAATCGCCCCGGGTGTGGAAGGCAACAACTGGACCTCGAACATCGTCGGTGGCGCCCCATTCACCAAAGAGGTGATCCTCGACGGCACGTCGGCGACGATTCAGATTCAGGGCCACATCACCGAATCGTCGCCGCCGATGGAAGCCGTGCAGGAATTCAAGATCGACACGAGCGGCATGCCGGCCGAGTACGGGCGCACGGGCGGCGGCGTCTTCAACTTCTCGCTCCGGTCCGGCACGAATGCCCTGCACGGGAGCGCGTACGGTCAGTTCCGGCACGAGGCGTTCGACGCCAACACGTGGATGAACGATTACTTCTCCTCGGCGGACCCGGCGAACACAGACCTGTACGCGAAGCCGCGCGATCGCCAGCAGCTTGGCGGCGTGAGTCTTGGCGGCCCGGTGCGCGAGAACAAGACGTTCTATTTCCTCTCGTTCGAGGAGTACCGACAGACAAGGGGACAACTCGGCCCATTCGATCGCACGGTCCCGACGCCCGCGTTTCTGGATGGCAACTTCAGCGCACTGCTCGATACGTCGACGCGGCTTGGAACAGATGCGGCGGGCAACCCGATTTATCGCGGCGCGATCCTCGACCCGCGCACGGGCATCGTGTTTCCTGGCAACGTCATTCCCGCGGGCCGCCTCTCTCCGGTGTCGCGTCAGATCGCGGCGCTCTACCGCCAGTCGTATCAGCCGATGGTGGCCAACCGCCTGACGAACAACTCGGCTGGCCCGGCGTATATCGATCCGGCGTTCACGCAACACCAGTTCAGCATCAAAGCTGACCACACGCTGACGAACAATGCGCGCTTGTCGGGGTCGCTCATCTGGACGAAGCGTCCACGGACGCTCGTCGATCAGGGAGGCGTCTGGGATCCGAACGATGACATGGGTGGCCCGCTGTCCAAATCGCGGAAGCACGAAGTCACGTCGTACCAGGCACGCATCGGACTGAGCCAGGCGATCTCGCCGTCGATGCTCCACGTCGGCACAGTCACATACAACCGCTTCAGGAATCCGAGCACGGCCGGTTCATCGAACGGCGAGTGGCCTCAGGAGCTTGGCCTCAATGTACCCGGCGCGTACGGCAGCTTCCCGCAGATCAACTTCGGTGACGCCATCAACGGGATCGACGAAACCGATATCGGATACGGCGTCAGCAATTTCTACGTGACGAACGTCTACCAGTTGAACGACAGCGTGAGCTGGGTGCGCGGACGGCATCTCATGAAATTCGGTGGCGAAGCCCGCTTCATCCAGATGAACAGCCACGGCGATCGTGCCTTCCTGGAATACAGCTTCAGCCCGACTCAAACCGGGATTCAGGGCGGCCCACTCGCGAACCAGGTTGGCTTCGGGTTCGCGAGCTTTCTGCTGGGCGAGGTCGCATCGGCGGCGCAACGCGTCCCATCGGATCTGTATGGCCGGAGAAACTATGCGGCCCTGTTCTGGCAGGACGACTATCGCATGCACGAGCGGCTCACGCTCAACGTCGGCGTGCGCTGGGAGTCGACCGGTGGATGGCGCGAGAAGTACGGGCGCTGGGGCAACTTCAACACCGCGAGAATCAATCCGATCACGGGCGTGCCCGGCACACTCGAGTATGCCGACGACGTCGGCGATTCGTTCGAGGGGAAGCGCGATTTCGGTCAGTTCGGTCCGCGCATCGGCGCCGCGTACAGCATCAGCGATCGAAGCGTCCTGCGCGGCGCGTACGGCGTGCTCTACTCGCCGATCGGCGTCAACTATTGGAACGGCGTTCCCTACGGCTTCGCGCCCGGCTTCTTCGGCACGAGCATGGTGTCACCGACAGCCGACGGATCTGCGGCGTTCAACTGGGACCAGACGCCGTATCCGGGACAAGTCACCGCACCCAGCAAAGATCCCGCCTCCACACAGTGGGGTCTCGTGAGCGTCAATCCCGACTCGCTGAAGGCCGGACGCATCCAGCAATGGAACGTCAGCTTCGATCGCGAGGTCACACAGGATCTGTGGGTCAGCGTGGCCTACCTCGGGAACAAGGGCACGCGCCTCGGCAGCGGCGACTTCGAGCGCAATCAACCCGATCCGGTCGAGATGCAGCGGTTGCTGCTCTCAGGCACCGAGTGGAACTGGGTATCGGATCCCGCGTCGGCCGCAGTTGCCGGTGTTCGCTACCCGTATCCCGGATTTGCCGGCACCGCCTGGATGGCAATCACGCCCTATCCTCAGGCCGCCGCCGGATGGGGTCCCCTCTTCTTCGTCGGCTCTCCGCTCGGCGAGCAGAGTTACAACGCACTGCAGTTGACCGCGAACAAGCGCTCATCGTCTGGCGTCTCGGCGATCCTCAGCTACACGTTGTCGCGGCAGCGCGGCGACATGGAAAGCGCGTTTCAGGAGCGCTGGACGCCGGGACCCATTCAAGACGTGACGCGACTCGACCTCGAGGGTGCGACGATCGGTGCCAACGATCGCACGCACGTCGCAAAAGGGTTCCTGGCATGGACGCTGCCGTTTGGAACAGGCCGGCGTTTCCTTACGGACTCGTCTGGCCTCACTCGTGCGCTTGTGAGTGGCTGGACGCTGTCCACCGTCGTGCGCTACGAGTCGGGCCTGCCGCTCGCCATTCGATCGAGCAATTCGTACGCGGGATGGTCCTACCCGATTTACGCGAACGTGAACCCAGGGGTCGAGCTCGACGCCGGCTTCGACGGGTCGCAATTCAATCCGGCCAACCTCGCAGATCCAGCGAACCGGTACTTCAATCCCGCCGCGTTCTCGAATCCAACATACGGATCACTCGGCGCGGGCCCGGCGCGTGTGGCGAATCTTCGCGGCTTCGGCGGCGCCTACGAAGACCTGGGGATCCTCAAGGACATTACGTTCGGACGCTTCACCGCGCAGGTGAAGTTCGAGATGATCAACGTCTTCAACCGACACTACTTCGCCAATCCTGAAACGAACCTCGGGAGTCCGTACTTCGGACAGGTCACCAGTGTCGGCTCTCAGACACCGAGACAAGGGCAATTGGGCTTGCGTCTTCAATGGTGAGTGTCGCCCTGTCGTGAAACTTACCGACCTGCGGGGCATCCTGCAGTACATTCCGCAGTTTCGCGAGAAGATTTTCATCCTGGCGATTGATGCCGGGATCGTCGTCGACGACAGTCTGTCCACGCTGCTGCTCGACGTCGCGCTCCTCCGCTCGTTGAACATACGGGTCGTGCTCGTGCATGGCGCCGCCGAGCAAATCAGAGCGCTCGCCGACGAGCGTCAGGTGCTGGCCTCCGACCTCGAAGGGGCGGGCGTCACTGATGCCGCAACGCTCGACCTTGCGCTGACAGCCGCGAACCGCCTGACCCACGAGATCCTCGAGGGTCTGTCGGCGAACGACCTGCGCGCTGCGTGTACGAATGTGATCGTCGCGCATCCGATCGGCGTGATCCAGGGCGTGGATCACCTTTACACCGGCCGCGTCGAACGCGTCGATGCAGAGTTCCTCCAATCGCTGCTGGCGCAAGGCGTCATCCCGATCATCCCGCCGCTCGGGTTCGACGGTGACGGGAAGACATATCGCGTCAACTCCGACGCGATGGCCGTTGCTGTCGCGGAGCAGCTCAAGGCCGTCAAGCTGATCTTCATCACCACACAGCGAGGACTGCTCTACAACGGCGAGCCGATTCGACAGATCCTCGTGGACGACCTCCGTCAAC
>Ga0190271_10001459_pt1 | contig 13472 bp, 19 predicted proteins | sample Popmic356T_FD_133747 | JGI IMG/M metagenome (GOLD analysis project Ga0190271, IMG submission 133747) | Populus adjacent soil microbial communities from riparian zone of Weber River, Utah, USA - 356 T | ecosystem: Environmental > Terrestrial > Soil > Riparian zone | place: USA: Utah | collected...
AGACGGGTACAGCATGATCCTCGGGGGCGAGGTGAGGGCCAACCCTCGCCCCCGTGCCATGTTCCAAGACGCTCTGGATATACGTTTCCTGCTTCCAAGACATAAACAGGAAACACCCCCTGCGTGAGCAGGGGGTGCTGTTCCAAGACACTCTCGCAGGGGCGATGGGTTACCAGCCTCTGTCGCCGCCGACGATGACTCCCAAGGCGAAAGGAAACGAAGTACCTCGGGCGATGTCCGGTGTCATCGTTAGGCATTACCGTCGCCACTTCCTCGCACTGATCTCGTACACCACGGCCCAGATAATGCAGGCCACGCAGAGCAGGACGATCAGTGCGAGGGTGACGACGAGATCGGTCATCCGTACTTCACCTCGTTGAACAGGGCCAACTGCACGACCATGTCGGCGGTGCCTGCGTCGTAGTCCTCGTCGGTCACCATTTCGATGAACAGGCTCGGGTACTTCTGGGCGTACCGGGTCAGCCCCAGCACCATGAAGGCGTGGTCGATGACGATGGCGGGGCCGTAGCCGTTCTCGTCCGCCGTCTCGTCGTCGTCGGGTTCCAGTTCGTGGATCACGGCCCGGAAGGCGTTCGCCTGCACCGTGTCCCAGCGGTACTCGGAGCAGCCCGACCAGTAGCCGATGCCGCCCTCCAGTGCGGTGGTGTAGATGTCACGGACGAACTCGTCCTCGACATCGATGGTGGTGGTCACTTCGATCTTGGTCATTTCGGTTTTCTCGTTTCGTGAGGTAGATGGGGACTCGGGATTATCACTGTGTATTTCAGGGCAGTCCTGCCCGCTGCGCTCGCTGTAGGAGCGACCGCAGATCGGGCAGTGGGTGTCGCCGGGGTTCCTCATGAGGTGGGGCGCTGGTTGGGGGCGGGCGGAGCCTCGGTCGGCTTGATGTAGCCGGTGGGGGGATCGGTGAGGACTTCGATCACCTCGTCCGCCCACACATCGACCACAGAGCCGTGGCCCACAGCGTGGGGGTTCAGGCGCACCAACACGAACGTGGCTTCCATCGTCCACGGGTCCTGATCGATGTTGCCCTTGCGGAAACCGACCACGATGCCGTCGATGGTGCGCTGCGCCTGACGACGGTAGAACGTCACCCGGTCGCCCACCACGATCTTCGTGCGCTTGCCGTTGACGATGAACGCCGGACCCTCGGGAGGGGTGAGGTCGCCCAGCGCTGCGAGGTTCGCCTGAACATCATCCTCGGGCTGGCGCAAGCCGAGACACTCGGCGACCTTCTTGCGAGCAGCGTCGGCGATGTCGGCGTTGTCGGGGGAACTGCTCCACGACTCTTCGTCCTCGTCGTACACACCCTGAGCGGCATCGCCGTCGGCGTTGAGCGAGGACAAGTCGATTTCGATGAGCGGCTGACCGACATCGAACTCACCGTTGACGAGCATGACGGACACCACGACCGGCACGGTGACGGAGTAGCTGAGCGGCTTGTCGGCGGCGATGCGAGCGGCGAGCACGTCTTCGATGGCGTTCCGGGCGAAGCGAGCCTCGGTCAGCCGATCGTCGGTGACACCGCTGGCGAGAAGGGTTTCGATGCGGGCGTCGATGTCGACGTGAGCCTCGGCCAGATCCTCGTTGGTCATGAGCATGAATCGGTTCATTTCGGTTTCCTTGGTTCGTGAGTAGATGGGCCACTCAGGTTTATGGGCTTGCATTTGGAGAGCCACTGGTGGGAGTCGAACCCACGTCCCCGGCTTTGCAGGCCGGTACCTAACCGCTCGGTCACAGTGGCAACGTGCTGGGATGTCAGGCGTCACCGCCGATCGACTCATCGGTGCGAAGGAGCGCCTTGCCGTCGAGCATCAGCCCGCCGTGCTCACCCGTGTCGTCGTTCTCGTATTCGATGGTGATCGGTGCTGACGGATCGGCGAGCCATTCCAGCAGGGCGTTGGTGGCCTCTTCGACCGTCTCGGCGTCGATGACGCTGGTGATGGTGAAGATCCAACTCGTCTGGGCGCTCATCGTGCGTCGTCCACGGTCACGACGGGGGCGAGCCACATGATGGCGTTGCACTCGTCGTCGGTGCGGGGCACGAACACGAGTCCCTGCCAACCGTCGGAGTGGAGGCTGGACGGGATGGTGATGTCGAGGACGTAGCCGACGGTGCCCGTGATGGGGTTGCAGGCGTACTCGCGCATGTTGGTGAGGAAGACCTCGCCCGCCGTCTGGCACTCGTCGGTCCCCATGAGGAAGTCGATCGCCTTGTCGTGGATGGCTTCCTGATCGGTGATGATGTTCATGGCTTGGTTCTCCGGTTTCGGTAGATGGGCTTGCTTGTATATCAGCGTACATCGGGATTATGGCAGACACCAGCCCATAAACCTGAGTATGTGGATCGCTCAGGTATTAGGGGGTGCTTCGAACACGGCGGCGCAGTCCTCGCACACGGCCCACGCCTGCGTGCCGTTGTAGACGACGGCGGTGTAGATCCACCACACTCCGGTGCGCTCGTTGCCGTAGGGATCCTCGGCTTCGTGGAGGTTCCAGCCGATCGGTGACTGACACGTCCAGCACTGCGCCTCATCGAAGTGATCAGCGATCTCGTCAGCGCACTGCTGCACCATCACCGGCCAGTCGGCGTAATCATCGAAGTGGGTTTCGGCATCGCCGTCGCCGATGTGCCACCACTCACCATGCGCCTCGTACGCGGTGACAGCGATGCCCACGGGCGGCTTGATCGGCACGACGTTGTCATCGGTTCCCATGGTTGATCTCCTTCAAGGTGACGACCAGCGCCTTGGCGGCGTCGTACAGGGCGAACAGGGCGAACGTGAGTCCACCAGCGTGGAGCGCCATGTCGACCACGAACATCGGGCCGGTGCCGTGGCCCTCCCACGGGACCAGCGGCCATGCGCCCATGGAGGCGAACCACACGGGGAGCCAACGCTGGACGTGCTTCACGACGGGCCTCCCATCAGGAGGTCACCGACGGTGATCCGATGGCCGTTGATGTCCACGACGAAGGCACGGGCCACGTTGTGGTGGTGGAGCAGGCGGGCGGGGTTCTCGTCCTCCCACAACTCGTACGCCGACGACAGGTGCGGAGTCTTGACCCGCTTGTCACGCTGGGCGGAGGCGTTGAGCGGGAACCAGTGGATCCACGCTGCGTCGGGGAAGACGGGCTGTGCCGCCTGCTCGCGGATCTCGACCGGGGTCAGTCCTCGTTCGAACAGGCCGTAGGTCATGTCGATCTGGACGATCTCGATGCCGTTGTTGATGCCGTCCACGATCCACTTGCTGTACGGAGCGAGGGAGATGTCGGCGTAGGCGGGCACGCCGTGGTCGACCTCCATGGTGACCTTGGTGACCTTCAAGCCTGACCGGCAGCGCTTGAACTCGGGAGCCTTGGTGGTGATGAGTGCTGTGCTCATTTCGGTTTCTCTTTTCGTGAGTAGATGGGGGAATCAGGATTATGGGCCTGTGTGGGGGAGGGTCGCCCCTCCCCCACGGGATCAGTCGTCGTCGTCCTCGGCGATCACGTCGCCGATGTTGGGGTCGTCGGCGTGGATCGGGGTGGTCGGCACCGTCATGGTCGGCCCGCCCTCGGGGAGGATGTCCACGTCGATGATCGGCCAGTTGGCGAGGTTGTCACGGTCCAGTCCCTTGTAGGACGGGTGGTTGATGATGGTCCCCCGGATGCGGTCGATGTACCGGCGCAGATCCTTGGAGCGTGTGCGCTGAGCGATGAGCGTCGCCGCCGTCTCGGCGTCCTCGACCACCTCGACGTAGCGATACGTCCGGTCGAAGTTGGTGAGCAGATCGACCGTCGCCTCCACGGCGACCACGACGCTGTCCCGTTCGAAGACCAGCCACTTGCCGATCGACGGGTGGACCATCGCCGTGAGCCGGTCGGTCAGCTTCTCCAACGACTCGGCGTAGATCGCGTTGTCGGCGATGAAGAGGTGCCGCTTCGCATCGAACTTGATCGTGTGCTGGGCGTACTGCTTCGCCTCGGCGGTGCGGTTGCGGCGCTCGTAGTAGCTGAGCGCCTCCGACACGGTGAGGGTCCAGTGACCGTCTTCGAAGTAGGACCGGATGTCCAACTCCTGCAACGACGGGATGTCCTCGGTGAGGACTTCCAGCGCCGCCTGCTGGGCGGTCACCTTGTTGTACTCCGCTGCCAGCGCCGGGGTGAGCCGGTAGACCGTACGGTCCTGTGACTTGTCGCCCGTGGCGAGGATGGTGACATTGAAGCCGTCGCCGCTGCTGTACCCACGCTTGTTGGACACGCCCCGGACCTTGACCTCTTCGACACTCCGCTGACCGTCGAAGACGTACACGTCGGGGATCCGACCCAACTCGGCGGCGGTCGCACGCCGATCGGCGGCGTCGTGGCGCTTGGAGGCGTTCTCGTAGGCACGGTTCTGCGCCTCCTGATGGGCGAGGCGTTCCTCGTTGGTCATGTACGGCTCGCCGTACCGCTCGACGGACTTCTCCATGTCGGTGGCGATGGCCTCGCGGACCTCCTTGAAGGAGTAGCACCAGTTGCTGCCGATGGTGAGTCCACCCTCGACTTCGAACCGTCCGTCGGCCCGGAGGTTGATGACGAAGTCACGTCCTCCGACGTTGGTGGTGATGGTGGTGATGGTGTCGCTGTTTCGCATTTCGGTTTCTCTGTTTCGTGAGTAGATGGGTTGATCAGGATTATGGGGCTGTGTTGGGGGGACCGAAGTCCCCCCGGAGCGGTCAGACCTCGGCGTCAGCCTTGGCGTGGTTCTTGACCTCTTCGACCAGTTGGGCGAGGACGGCGTCCTCTTCCAGCAACTGCTCGACCTTGGCGACCTCGCGGATCGGGAAGCCCGACACGAAGTTCCAGATCGCGTACTCGGGGTCGATTTCCAGCGCTGCGGATTCGAACATTTGCAGCGCCCGGACACCGATCGGGTGGTTCAGGTGGCCCGCCTCGCGGGCGTTGCGGGTGATGCGGGCGATCATGCGGGTGGTGGCGAGCTTGAACAGCTTCTCTTCCACCTTGGCGTCGTAGTCCCAGCGGATGAAGCTGAACCGGTTGGCGAACGCCTCGGGCAGGGGAGCGTTGTCCCGGTAGCCCTGATTGGTCGTGGAGACGATCCAGAGGTTCTCCTGCGCCTTGACGAGGTCGGGCATCCAGCCACCCTCGCCGTCCTCCACTGCGTGGGCACGGTTGACGAACGCACGACGGTCGTCCAGCAGGGAGTGCAGCGACGAGAGCACGCCGCCGTCCATGTGGGTCGGCTCGTCAAGGACGAGGATCACAGGCTCGGAGGCACCAGCGGCCATGGCGACCAGTCCGGTCAGCCACACCAGCAACTCGGCCTCGTCCTTGTTGGCGACGGCGTTCATGCCGTACAGGTCGAAGTCGGTCACGCCGGACGAGCCGGACAGGGTGATGACGGGGAACGGCTTCTCGAAACCGAGACGCTTGGCGATGTCGACGGCGGCGACCTCCACGACGAACGACTTCCCGCTCTGGGTGTTGCCCGTGAGCATCGTGTTGAGCCGCTTGCGGAAGTTGCGGAACAGGATGTTCAGGTCCTTCTTGCCGCCGGGGAGGTGGCGGTACTCGTACTGGTCGAGGATGGCGGGGTCCGGGCGGAAGATGTCGAGGCGGGGGTCCTGCGTGATCTCTTCGGGCTTCGGGTCGGCGTAGACCTTGTTGAGAGCGTCCATTTGCTTGCTGTCTCCTTGGTGCGGTGGTGGTAGATGGGCTTGTGTATATCAGCGTATATCAGATTGGCGGGGATGTACAGCCCGGAGGGGCGGATAAACCTGAGTGTTTGGAGGACTCAGGTTTATCCACCTCCTTCGGTCAGCGGCTCAGGGCCGCATCCAGCAGGGCGTCGCCGACCAGCACGGGCAGGTCCATCAGGTCACCCAACTCCCGTGCGTCTCGGATTCCGTTGTTCTTGAGTCCGTAGGCCGGGGTCTTGTAGGCGATGCCCACGAAGGTCCGGTTGTCCCGACCGGCGAAGGACTGCACGGGGCAGGAGAACGCTCCGTCGGTGAAGAAGAAGACGATCTGCGGGGTGTCCGCATCGGGGCGGTGCCGGTCGAGATCCATCAGGGCTTCCTCGGGGTCGGTGCCGCCGTCGGTGGTCAGGCGGGGGGCCGGTGACTGCGTGGCTTCACCAGCCCGGTACAGAACCCGTGAGCCGGTCGAGAAGGTCACGATCGTGCAGGGGATCTCCAACTGGTCGCAGACCCGGCGGATGGCATGGGCGGCGATCGACAGGTCGATCGTGTAGGCGTTCATGCTGTACGACGTGTCCAGCAGGACCGACACGTTGGCATTGAAGCCCCGTGCCTTGTCGCCGTCCCGGCGCTTGTAGAAGTTCAGGTCGCCCCGCTGACGGGTCCGGTAGGCGAAGGCGTCGAGCACGCCGTGGTCGACTCGGCTCATCCAGTGGGGGGAGTTGACGCTGGACGCTGCCAGCATTTGGATCACCAACTGGTCGGCCAGTTCCTCCGCCCGCATCTCCTGCTCGCCGGTCAGGTAACCGTCGGTGCTGGCCGGTCCGAGCGGGTCGCCCAGCGAGACATCGCTGGCAGCTTCCTCGGCCTGCGACACGGCTTCCTCCACGGTGGAGTCGTCGTCCAGATCGAAGTCATCGGTGTCGACCGTGTCGGACTCGTCATCGGCGGAGTCATCACTGGCACCATCGCCGCTCTCGGAGAATCCGTCGCCGTCGTTGGAGTCCTCAGGAACGTCAGTACCTGAGTCATCGTCGGACTCAGAATCTGACCCTTCCTCGGAGTCGCCGTCGCCATCAGCGCCGTCACCCTCAGCCTCATCGTCGGACTCGTCGTCGGAGTCAGCAGAGCCGTCTCCACCCTCCACGTCGGCGTCCTCGGGATCGTCGTCGTCGTCGTCGTCGTCGTCGTCCATGTCGGCGTCGAAGGCTTCGATTGCGCCCTCGGTGTCTTGATCGTCGTACTCGTCGGCATCGACGTACACGACCTCGCCGTCGGCGGCGTCGTCGTCGGAGGCATCGGTCGGGAAGGGGTTCGTCATGACATCGTCCATGCCGTGGTCGTCACCGCCGCCGATCTCTCGCAGGATCTCAGCGAGGTCCACGGTGCGGGCGACCAGCGTGTCAGCGTCGGCGATCATGAACCGGTGCGTGGCGTTGTCGAACCGGTCGGCGAGGTCGTCGCCGTACTTCGCCACGAAGGCGGTGCGGAACATGGCTCGCACCGTGCGGGGGAGGTACCGGCGGGCGCTGATCAGGGTGTAGTTCTCGGGCTTGTCGCACCGGAACGTGCCGTCGTCGTTGCGCTCAGCGAAGAGGTACAGGATCAGGTGGGTCAGGTAGTTGGCGATGCGGGGGGAGTTGCGGGCGACGAGCGTTTCCATGCGCCCGTCCTCAGCGCCGTTCCACACCCGGAACAGACGGGAGTCGTTCCAGCCGTCGGTGGTCATGTCGTCGGGGTCGTTGTCGACAGCGGCCAGCATGGCGTTGAAGTCGGGCGAGAACCGGCAGTGACCCACTTCGTGGTAGCCGATGCCGAGCACCACACGGGTGGCATGTTCCAGAGCCTTGCGATCGATCAGGTTTCCGTCGTCATCCTGACGCAGGGCGTGGTCGAGGAAGTCGGTCGGGATCTCCACGACGGCCACGTTCAGCTTGCGGTCGTAGTACGCCCGGAGGCTGGACTGGGACGAGAACTTGCACTTGACCACGACGCCCTGACCGGCGCTGACGAGAGCCACGCGCTGGGCGGTGTAGGAGAGCAGCGCCGACCGGGCCTTGGTCACGCCGGACACGGTGGCCTGCGAGCGCTGGAACCGGGTCGTCTGCGTGGCCTTCACCAGTGCTCGGGACGTGTTCACGTCCTCCACACCCTGCTCGGCACGACGGGCCTCTTCCTTGGCGAGACGGCGCATCGTCTCGTTGAAGTTGTCGTTCATGTAGCCGAGTTGGCTCTTCTTCGACTTGGTTGCCACGGTGACTCCTGCGGTAGATGGGGCTGCTTCCACCACCACCGTACATCCCCCCGGCGGGATTATCCACATTGGATTCCTGAGTATATGTGCCGCTCAGCTTTTGGACCCTTCTCCACTCTGGAAAGGGTCAAACCTGAGTAAACGGGCCACTCAGGATGAAGACCCTCGGTGGTCGGCGTCCCGCATGGAGTCGAGCAGGCCGAACATCAGCGGCAGCCCCTCAGCGGTCGCCTTCTCGGAGTCGAACGTGTCGGTGCTCAGCATGACGGCGTCGTGGGTCCACGCCTGTAGCTCGCCCTCGATCACGTTGGCCCCGAACCGGGTAGCGATGACGAACCACGGCCATGTGTCGGTGGTGCGGTCGTGAACCACGATGAGCCACGCCACCTCGTAGTCGAGGTCGAGCGTGAGGACGGGTAGCTCGGTCTGGATCCACGAGTCGGTGTCGCCGATCTGGCCGGATACGTCTGGCAGGTGGTTGGCTTGGCGTTCCAGAAACGCCCATGCCACCTGTTCGGTGGTAGCGGGATAGCTCATGCCCTGTTCAAGGGGGCTTGGCCCTCACCGTGTCAAAAGTTTCTCCAAGACCGTTCCAAGACGATCTGCTCCAAGACGTTCCAAGACGCCTCGGTCAGTGGTTGTCATGGTCCTTGCGGGACTGGGCGATGGCCTTGTGGCGGCGCTCGTTGGCGAACCCCGCGGCCTTCTCGGCGATGCGGGCCTCGGACGCAGCCTTGACCACTGCGAACTGGTCGGGCGAGAGTTGATCCCGCAATTCAGCGTTGGTGGATACGCGATCAGCCATATGCCGATTGTAAGGCGTCATCCAGCGCTGCGATAGCGGCGACGGCCTCCGACTCGGATTCGAACGTGCCCAAGTAGTACCGGTGCCTCTTCCGCATCACCTGCGCTTGGTACCGATTCCCCCAACTGGTGGGAGACACACCATGAACCGGCGATGAGGAGAGGGACGTAGTTGATACGCCCTCTGCTTCCAAGACCTGTTCCAAGACCACTACGTCGGGCATCAGTCCGGTACTTCGATTGCATCCAAGATGTCATCAGAGTTCGTCGGGTTGGTATATGCGGTCACTGCATCGCCGACACTCTGGCCGAACAGTTGGGACAGGATGCCCCCGCCGCCAGATTTGGCACTCACGCTTATGTTGAGTGAATCTCGGTTGTCGGTAATGTCACGGAGCTGCTCGGCCATGTTGAACAGCTTCTGCATCTCATGACTGGTCATCGGGTCGAGTTCCTGACCCTGAGTCTCCTCGGCGAACCGCTGCTGGAAGACACGCTGAGTCTGTATCTCCAGCATGGCGTTGAGCACCGACACCATCTGCCGCTTGTTGCTGATCGTGACCGGAATGGCGTAGCCACACTCCGATCCCGGCGTATATGCGGGACATGATGGTGAGAGGAAGCAATTATCGCAGCGACGGAGCGATGTATCGACTGAACCTACTTGTAATTCCGTAGATTTGGCCCCATCAGTGCCTACAACCGACTGTTCGTATAGGGCCATGGAAGGTAGGACGTGCCTACCCCCATCACGTCGCGTAACAAGAGCCGTGGAGAGGTGATCCCCGACTTGGTCGGGATTTTCGAGCTTGTTAGTTACTTCAGAAATAGCAGTAGGGACGGCAGAAAGGTGCGATTCCTCGAAAGCCATCCACGATCGGAGCGCCAGCGTCGCCACCGACAGGTTGTCATCGGCCTGCACGTTCCAAGGGTCCACGCCGAGCGACAGGATCTCGTCTTCGAACCGGTCCCTGATCTGGGCCTTCTCCTGCGTGTTGACCCGGTGGAGGTGGCTGCCGTCCCAGACCTGAGTCTCGCCGTACTTCAGGGTGGAGAGCCACGATGCCGACACCACGATGTCCCACTTCTCCAACCCTCGGGACTTCCCGGTGATGGCGCAGAGCACCTGATCCCGCTTGCGGGACGAGAGCACACGCTTCGACATGGCGGCATCGGTGAACACCTTGTCGACCACAGCCATGCCACCGCCCACGGTGGTGGCGGGGAACCGTCCCTCGCCGTTCCACAGGGGGAGGAAGCCGGGGTGGACGTTCCAGTCGCTGTCCTCGTCGCCCACGATGTAGGTCGGCGGCTTGCCGATCAACTCGATGAGTTCCAAGAGGTCGTCCAAGACGTACACGGAGTCTGACCACGCCAGCCACTCAGGAAACTCGGCAACATCCACGTCCGCCCACCGCTTGGCGAAGTTGCGACGCCACTGAGCAATGTTGAGCGCTAGACGCTCAACTCCACTGATCCCGAAGACCTCGTGGTTGTTCGGATCCTCGGCCCCGGCGAAGTAGAGGAGGGTCACTTGGGACCGGCACCCTGCGGCGGTTGCAGGATCTTGCTGTACGCCCTCGTCCGGGCTTCGAAGACCGAGTCCTGCTGGGGAGCATCCAGACCGCCCCACATCTTGCCCAGTTCTCCGGGCTTCGGACGCTTCGCGCCACGTCGTGAGCCAGCCGTCGGCGCACCCGTGTTGAAGCCGGGGTGCATGTCGGCCAAGTTCCCGGCGCTCATCGGCAGGGCACCCTCTTCGGTCCGCTCGGCCTCAGGCGTCATACCACCGGGGGGAAGCGCCAGTTGTGCTCCCATGCCGATCCGACCAGCGGCCTGCATGGTGGAACCGGGTCCGACCGCTCCGGCGTTGCGACGGAAGGGCAGACCGACAGGGCCACCCACTCCCGGTCGGGAACCCTGTCCGAGTTCAGGCTCGACATCCCAGCCTTCGGCATCGATCGTGTCATCACGCCGACTGGTGGACCGACGGGGGTCGACAGGCTCATCGACAATCTCGGCGTCGACCGGCTCATCGTCCCATGCACCCCTGCTCCGTCCACCAGCAGACTGACGTGGGCCACCGCCCAGTCCGGGGGAGTCGAAGTCATCCGAACGCTGGTACGACGAGGAGGGCTTGCCCTCTTCACGGACGGTGCCGGTCTTCTCGTACTCGTAGAGGGGGTTGTCCGGGTTGGCGAGCGTCTCGTACTTCTTCCCGCTCGTGACACGTCCACCTTCGATGTGGGCGAAGCCGTACGCCCCCCGCTGACCCTCCGGGGTGATGCCGGGGTCGTTCTTCCCGGCGCTGTAGTAGTTGGCGTTGACATCGACCGGGCTGGTGGAGAGCCACTTCTCCTTCAGGTATTCCTTCGTGCCGTAGCCGACGTGCTTCTGCCTGTACTGCTCCCCGGTGGCCGAGTCGGTGTGGAACCTGTCCTCTTCCCGGTGGCTGGGATCGATGGTGCGCTCACCGGTACCGACCGTCTTGGTGGTTCGGTACTCCCGCCGCTGCCGCCCACCGCCATACTCGTAACCCCTGTTGCCCTTCTTGCCCTTACCCATACGAGGCTCCTTCGGCGGCGGCTTGCGCCATCCTACTTCTGTTGATGGCGTCGGTATCTGCCTGCTGCGACTTCACATCCCACGGGACGTACATGGTTTCATTATCCCGGCTGGGGATGGTGTGGGTGTCGTAGAACGTGGCCGCGTTGAGTCCTAGTTCCTGAGTGGCGAACCGAATCAGAGAAGTATTCCGGTCGACGTAGGAGTTGACGTGGTGACCCTCCGCCACGATCTGGGAGAGCGAGTCCATCACGAACTGATCGCCGTCGGACAGGGCGTCCTCGGCGGTGATGAGCTTCAGGTACCGGTGGAAGCCCTCACGGAGCAGCCACTCGGTGGTGATCTCCTCGTTGCGGTGGGTCGAGATGATGATGACGGTCCAGTAGGAGTCGAGGAACGTCCGGTACATCAACTCGCCCATCTTGGACGGGAACCCAGAGGGCAGCGTCTCGCCCTTGGCGAGCAGACAGCCCTCAAGGGAGATGACGGCCAACATCAGCGCCTCCGCTGTTTCCTCTGACGAGCCGCAGCCGCCCGCTGCTTCGCCATGTACTTGCTGGGGTTCTTGTAGAGGTCTTCCTTCCAGCGCATCTCGATGGCGACATATGTCTGCATATACGGACACACATGGCACATATATACACGGGCGTTGGGTGGAACCTGCTTGGAGCCGATGATCTTGGACTCATCGAGGAAGTCGATGCAGCCCTTCTTCAGGTCCGGGTTGCCGTGCTTGTTGTAGCACTGGAGCGCCGCTTCCTTGTAGTAGTCGACCTCCTGCATGAGTTCGTCGGTGGCCCGCTGGAGCTGGTCCTTCACGAACTGGGTGGCGTCCATGCTGTCGTAGGTCTTCTGGTCACAGACCCAGACCTTGATGTTGTCGATGACGCGAGTGTCGGGCAGGCCGTGGGAGTGGCGTCCAACCAGATCCTCAAGGATGGGATCGAACTCGGGTACAAGCGCCACCAGACCAGTCGCCTCGTCCTTGATGGTGTGCTCCCTGATGACTCCGTTGTCGTCCCACTGGAGGACCGCCGGGACCCTCGGCGCATCGGGAGGCGGATCGATCACCTTCTCGATGACATTGCAGGTAAGGCAAGCGACGATGCGTGGCACGTTGGGAGTTTCCGTTCTGGCTGGGGTCAGAGAGCGGCGGTGGCAGCCGTAGCGCCGATCTTTCCGACGCTCGCAGCGGTGCCTGCCACATCATGGACAGCGTTCCGCACGGCGTCGAGTTCGGGACTCCCGGTCGATGGCATCGCTCGGGTGTCGGGGAGCGGGATGTTCATGATGCCGACCGGGTTGAGGTTCTGCTCGACACCCTGACCTTCACGCTGTCCGGGTTGCTGCGAGGGACCGGTGCCGACGGACTTGACGGCCTGCTTCGCCATTCCCTGTGCGAGGTTCTTGCTGAAGGAGCTGGCCGTCGCTCCCTCGACCGCTGCCTCACCGGCAACGGTCGCACCCCTCGCTGCGGCAGGGGCGGCGACGGTTGCTCCCTCCGCCGCTGCGGCACCGAGTCCTGCCTTGCCGAGCAACGATGTGAACGCCGCCGTCATCAGTACCACCGACCGTTGGTGTAGGTGCCACGGGTGTGGATCTCGGCCACGCCGTAGGGGTTCAGCTCCACGGAGGGATCCTCCCGGTGCCGCTCGGCCTGCGCGTACGTCGGCCACGTCAGCCGCTCGACAGGCGGGTGCTCGATGATGCCGCCTCGGTTGGGGGCGATGTGGATATAGGAGTTGTCCACAATCCCCTCGTGAAACTCGAAAGAGCAATCTCTTGAACGATTCACGGCCATATGCTGATCATACCTCCGACTCAGGCTTCTGGTCCTTCTTCTTGGGCGGTTCCAGCGCTGGGACCGGCTTGAGCTTCGTCACGGTGTTGAAGAGGGGTGTATCCACCGTGAACTCTCGGTCACCCAACGGCAGACGCCCCTGATGCCCGACCAACTGTTCGAACGGAACAAGCGGGCCTTCGTGTCCCCCGGCGAGGTGCTGCGCCCACGCCTCCTTGACGTGCGCTGGACGGTTGGAGTTGTAGACCACGTCCTCGGCATAGGTCCGCATGGAGTCTCGTCGGGCGACATACGAGGTGGACCCAATGTGCTCGGCATCATTCGCGTACGACAGGGCATCACCGG
>Ga0190271_10001460_pt1 | contig 13468 bp, 10 predicted proteins | sample Popmic356T_FD_133747 | JGI IMG/M metagenome (GOLD analysis project Ga0190271, IMG submission 133747) | Populus adjacent soil microbial communities from riparian zone of Weber River, Utah, USA - 356 T | ecosystem: Environmental > Terrestrial > Soil > Riparian zone | place: USA: Utah | collected...
AAGCACATGTGGCACTGGTCGCCGTCCCCGAAGTACTCGACGACATCCTCGGGCCATTGGTTGGCCTCCGCGAGGAGGACCTTTCCGGGGAACCGGTTGTCGACCGCCTCCCTCACCGTCTTGAGGTAGTCGTGGGTCTCCTTGAGGTTCTCGCAGTTGGTGCCGTCGCGCTCGAACAGGTACGGCACCGCGTCGAGCCGGAACCCGTCGAGGCCAAGGCCCAACCAATGGAAGACCACGTCCAACATCGCGGCGCGGACCTCGGGATTGTCGTAGTTGAGGTCGGGCTGATGGTGGAAGAACCGATGCCAGTAGTACTGGCCGCGCTGGGTGTCGTGGGTCCAGTTGGACGACTCGGCGTCGACGAAGATGATGCGGGCCTCGGGCCACTGCTGGTCGTCGTCGGACCACACGTACCAGTCGTGCTTGGGGTTCGTCCGGTCCTGACGGGACTCCTGGAACCACGGGTGCTCGTCGGAGGTGTGGTTCATCACCATGTCGGCGATCACGCGGATCCCCCGTCGGTGGGCCTCGTCGATCAGCGTCGCGGCGTCCTCGGTCGAACCGAAGTCGGGGTGCACCGACAGGAAGTCGGAGATGTCGTAGCCGCCGTCCTTGAGCGGCGAGTCGTAGAACGGCAGCAACCAGAGGCAGTCGATCCCGAGCCACTCGAGGTAGTCGAGCTTCTCGGTCAGACCCCGCAGGTCACCGTTGCCGTCGCCGTTGCCGTCGTAGAAGCCGCGGACGAGGACCTCGTAGAAGATCGACCGTTTGAACCAGTACGGGTCGGCGATCGGGAGCGCGCCGGTGGAAGGAGACGGGGTCATCGTCGGGTGATCCTAACGAAGCCTCGCTCGGACCGATCCCGACGACGGAAGAGGAATCCACCGGACCGGCGACACGGGCAACATGACCGGATGGACGAGCGCCGCGAAATCGTCGATCCGGTCGTCGATCGACTGCGCGCCGCCGGCTGCGTCGCGGCCGAGGACGAGGCAGCACAGATGGTCGGCGGAGCGACCGACGAACGGGTGCTGGCGGCGTGGATCAGCCGGCGGGAGCAGGGCGAACCGCTGGCCTGGATCCTCGGGTCGACGACCTTCTGCGGCCGGCCCGTCCACGTCGACGAGGGCGTCTACGTGCCTCGTCCCCAGACCGAGGACCTGGCGCGACGCGCGGTCGAGTGGATTCCGGACCGAGGGTCCGCGGTCGACCTGTGCACGGGATCGGGAGCGGTGGCGGCCCATCTCGCCGCCGCCCGTCCGTCGGCCACCGTCGTCGGGACCGATGTCGACGGGCGATCGGTGCGCTGCGCGCGGCGCAACGGTGTTGCGGCCGTCCTCGCCGACCTGGCCGCGCCGATCCGTTCCGCGGCCGCGGATGTCGTGACCGCCGTTGCTCCCTACGTGCCGACCGGCGCCATCGGGCTGCTCCCCGCCGACGTCGGTCGCCACGAGCCGCGCGTCGCACTCGATGGCGGCGCCGACGGTCTCGATGTCGTCCGGCGTGTCGTCGCAGATGCCGAGCGGGTCCTGCGGCCCGGCGGCCGGCTCCTGATCGAGATCGGCGCTGAACAGGCCGACGCGCTGGCCCCGTCGCTCACGGGATTCGACGAGGTGAGCGCGTGGCGGGACGCCGACGGCGACCTACGGGGGCTGTCGGCCCGCAGGCTCGGGCACCGGTCCTGAGCGTCAGCGGACCACGGACAGGACGTGACCGGGCCCGACGGCGGGATCGAGGCGGACGTAGTTCCCGCCGCCGTGCCACGTGAAGGTCTCGCCGGTGATCTCGTCGTGCACCTCGTAGCCACCGTTCCACGGCAGCCCGAGCGCGCTGTGGTCGAGATGCACCGTCGCTTCCCTGACCTCGGTCGGATTGATGTTGACGATGACGACCACCGTGTCGGACCCGCGGTGGTAGCTGTACGCAGTCACCTCGTCGTTGTCGACGTGGTGGTACCGCAGCGAGCCGAGATACGCCATGGCGGGGTGGTTCCGCCGGATCGCGTTGAGGCGGGCCAGGAATGGCATGAGCGAATCGGGTCGGTCCCAGTCGCGACGCTTCAGTTCGTACTTCTCGGAGTGCAGGTACTCCTCGTTGTCGGGCGACGCCGGCTGGTTCTCGAACAACTCGAATCCCGAGTACACGCCCCAGCTCGGCGCCATCGTCGCGGCGAGCATCGCCCTCATCGCGAACGCGGCGGGCGGACCGTTCCGCAGCGGGCCGGCCAGGATGTCGGGCGTGTTCGGCCACAGGTTGGGACGGAAGTAGCCCGCTGCCGGCCCTCGGGCCAGCTCCTCGCCGTACTGCTCGAGCTCCCACTTGGCCGTGCGCCACGTGAAGTACGTGTAGGACTGGCTGAAGCCGACCTCGGCCAGGGTGTGCATCATCGCTGGGAGCGTGAACGCCTCCGCTAAGAACACGACGTCGGGGTGACGACCCTGGACGTCGCGGATCATCCACTCCCAGAACGCCACCGGTTTGGTGTGCGGATTGTCGACCCGGAAGATGTTCACGCCGTGGTCGATCCAGTGCTCCAGGACGTCCCGGCACGCCTCCCACAGCGCGACGCGATCCTCGTCGCGGTCGGGCCAGAAGTTGATCGGATAGATGTCCTGGTACTTCTTGGGCGGGTTCTCGGCGAAGCGGATCGATCCGTCCGGTAGCTGTGTGAACCACTCGGGATGCTCCCGGGCCCAGGGATGGTCCGGGCTGCACTGGAGTGCGTAGTCGAGCGCCACCTCCATGCCGAGCTCGGCAACCCGCGCCACGAACGCCTCCACATCGTCGATCGTGCCGAGGTCGGGATGAACCGCGGTGTGACCACCCTCGACCGAGCCGATGGCCCACGGGCTCCCCACGTCGTCGGGTCGGGCCAGCAGCGTGTTGTTCCGGCCCTTGCGGTTGGTCGTGCCGATCGGGTGGATCGGTGGCAGGTACACCACGTCGAACCCGGCGGCCGCGATCTCCTCGAGCCGGCTCCACGAGGCCGAGCCCTTCTCGAGACCACCCTCGGACCGGGGGAAGAACTCGTACCACGCGCCCCTCGCCGCGATCTCGCGGTCGATCCGAAGGCGATGACGGGGCGACGTCGCGACCTCGTCGGGGTCGACCACGCGGTCGAGCAGTTCGGCGACCGCGTCGTCGAGCCCGGCGCTGAGGCGAACCGGCTCGGAACACGTCGCACTACGCAGCGTCGCCACCGCGTCGGCCAGTCGCCGCCGCTCCGCCTTCGGAACCGACGGCGACAGTCGTTCGATCAGTCGGGCTCCGATCTCGAACTCAAGATCGAGATCGTCTCCGGCCGCCGCGCGGAGCGACAGGTCGCGTCGCCAGGTGGCGAACCGGTCGAACCACGCCTGCACCTCGAACTCGTAGTCACCGGGCTCGTCGATCGCGATCGTGCCCTCCACGCGGCCCCCGCCGACGTCGTGCAGACCCCCCGACTGCCACCGGGTGAACCGTCGGTTCGGCTCGCCGGGCCCCGCGGCCCGAGGCGTTCGCCGCCACCGCACCCGGGCGCTGAGGATTCCGTGTCCGTCGCGCACCAGGGTCGCCCCGATCGCCACGTCGTCGCCCACCACCGCCTTGGAGGCGTAGCGGTGCGGGGTCACCGGAACGATGTCGCGGAAGACGATCTTCTGGAACGGGGCCACGGAACCCATTCTTCCCGTTCCGCGGGCCTCGGAAACTGATCGCCGGTGCGCGGGTCAGTCAGCGATGACAGACAGCGAGGCGTCAGCGACGACGAATAGCCATGTTGAACTCACCCGTGGCGAACGGCAGGTCGTTGCTCGACACCCACATGCCCGAGATGGAGAACACGCGGACGGCCACCAGGAAGGCGTGCCCGAGAACCAGGAACGTCCGGTCGATGCCACCGTTCGGATCGATGATGCGGAAGGTGCCGGTGACGAACGCGCCGCCCGACGGCGACATCGACAGGTTGACCTCGAACACGGTGCCGCCATCGACGAGGCGGGCGGTCAGCTTGCCGCCGTTGGCCCCGGTGTCGGTCAACTGACCCGTGACCGTCGGGTCGATCACGAACGAATGCCGGAACTGGAGCGGTCCGCGGAAGTCGATGTCGACGTACACGTCCTGGACGAGCGGTGGAGTGATCGGCGAGATCGTCGTCGCATCCGGCCCGTCGACCCGCTTGCCGGTGTCGGGATCGAAGAACATCACCGGGCCCGTGCAGCGGATGGTTCCGGCCTCGTTCTCACATGACGGATGGGTGATGAACCGGCCCTCCTCGGTCCATCCGAGTGCGCCGATGCCGAACGACGCCGTGTCCTGCGTACCGCCCGGGGTGATGTCGATCGGCGTCCCGCCCTTCGACGAGATCACCTTCAGGCGTGAGCAGTTCGGCCCGTAGGCGTACGCGATCCGGGTGCCGTCCGGTGACACGACGGGATTGCAGATCTTGTCGTCGTTGGTCAGCATCGTCCGGTCGAGCGTGTCGGTGGAGATGCGGATGAGCTCCCGCTTCCCCTTCGCCGGGCCCACTCCCAGGATGAATCGCCCGTCGGGGGCGAACGTCAACTCATCGGCGGAGAAGGGCGTGGGCGAGAGCTGGTCCGAGCCGCTGGAGGCGGCCGCGACGGTGAACGGCTGGTTCGAGCCGGGGACGATCGAGGCGACGAGGATGATGTCCTCCGACGGTGACCAGACCATCCCGACGATCGACCGGGTGGACGGGTCGCCGATCCGTTGCAGGGGCTTTCCCTCGCGATCGACGACCTTGATGACCGTTCCCAGCGGGGCGTCCTCGATCGGGGTTCGGAACGACCCGATGCCCGGAGCCGCAGGCGCCGACGGCGGAGGGACCATGTCCGGCGTTCCGACCGCGATGTAGGCGAGCGAGTCACCGGTGAAGTTCCATGACAGCGACGGCCACTTGCCCAACGAGGACGTCGCGGCGTCGGTGGCGACCACCGTGGGCTCGCCACCCTTGAAGGGAACGATGACCACGGCTCCGTCGTTGCGGACGTACGCCAGCACGTCCGCGGTCGGTGCGACCTTCACGGCCGCCTGCCCGGCCCGCCCCAGTGCGGCGTTGTCGGCGATCCGGACGGGATCCGAGGCGCCCTCGCCGGCCCACACGCCTCCGTCAGAGGTGACGTACGCCACGGCGCCACTGGGCACGGCAGCGCCACTCGACGCCGTCGGGACGGTGGTGGCACCGGACGGCGGTGACGTCGTCGTCGTCGACGGAGCGATGCCCTGCGCCCGAGCGGAATCGGGGGCCGTGAGGCCGATGACCGCAATGGCGACCACCGCCACGGCGACCGAAGCTCCGGCGCGCGCCCACCCGGGGCGCCGCCGACGGGCGCGTCGGGTCGGAGTGGTACGTGCAGGAGTCCCCATGCCGTGGGAGACGTTACCGGTGGGGCCGGGTCGGCGTCCCACCCGTGGAGGGCCCGATCACCCGCACCAAAGCCGCGTCTCAGTGAAGGCTGTCCCGGTGAACGCGGTCTCAGCAAAGGCAGTCCCATCGATCGCGGTGATCGCCCCCGGTGATGGCTCCAGTGATGGTGGCCGAGCGGAACGATGAAGGGCGCGTGAACACAGGGCCGTCCCGGAGGTGCGCTCCGGAGGGATCGGTACCCTCGTCGGCATGAAGGCTCTGCGCAGCTTTACCGTCCGCCCCCGACTCCCGGAATCCCTCGCCGCGCTCGACCGTCTCGCCGCGAACCTGCGCTGGTCGTGGGACCGACCGACGCGGGACCTCTTCGTGTCGATCGATCCCGCGGCGTGGGATGAGGGCGGGCACGACCCGAGGCGGGTGCTCGCCGAGGTGTCGGCGGAACGACTCGACGACCTCGCCGACGATGCCGACTTCCTCGGCCGGCTCACCGCGGCCACCGCAGCCCTCGACGCCTACGAGACGCTGCCCCGCTGGTTCCAACAGCAGGCGAGCGAGACATCGGGAGGACGAGCGCTCGACGGAGGCGTCGTCGCCTATTTCTCTCCCGAGTTCGGCATCGCCGAGGCGCTCCCCCAGTACTCGGGCGGCCTCGGGGTCCTGGCGGGCGACCACCTGAAGGCGGCATCCGACCTCGGCGTCCCGCTCGTCGCGATCGGCCTCTACTACCGCCACGGGTACTTCCGACAGTCCCTGTCGGTCGACGGTTGGCAACAGGAGCGCTTCCCGGACCTCGATCCCCACGCCCAGGCGATCGAGCTGTGCGACGGCATCCGCATCGAGCTGGAGCTGGCGGGCGAGACCCTCCGGGCCCAGGTGTGGAAGGCGACGGTCGGGCGGACGCCGCTGTACCTCCTCGACACCGACCTTCCGGAGAACCCGACCGAGCTCCAACTCGTGACCGACCGGTTGTACGGGGGCGACGTCGAGCACCGCCTCCGTCAGGAGATCCTCCTCGGCATCGGTGGCGTGCGGGCCCTCGAGGCCCTCGACGTCCCGGTACGGGTGTTCCACACCAACGAGGGCCACGCCGGGTTCCTCGGCCTGGAACGCATCCGCAACCTCATGTCGCGTGACGGGCTCTCGTTCGGCGAGGCCGTCGAGGCGGTGCGCGCCGGATCGGTGTTCACCACCCACACGCCGGTGCCGGCCGGCATCGACCAGTTCCCGCGGGAGATGATCGAGCGCTACTTCGGCGGCTGGGCGGAGTCCTGCGGAGTCTCACTCGACGACCTGATGCTCCTCGGTCATCGACCCGGCGACGAGACCGATGCCCGGTTCAACATGGCCGTGATGGGCATGCGGCTCGCCGAGCGACGCAACGGTGTCTCGGCGCTGCACGGCGAGGTGAGCCGGGAGATGTTCGCCGACCTCTGGCCGGAGGTTCCCGAGTCCGAGACCCCGGTGGGCCACATCACCAACGGCGTGCACGGCGCGACGTGGGTGTCGCCCGAGATCGACGCCCTGTTGTCGGACGAGATCGGCAGCGACTGGCAGTGGACCGATCCCGCACCGTGGGAGGCGGCGCACCGCATCGACGACACGGCGCTGTGGTCGGCCCGTCAGTCGGCCAAGGTCCGCATGATCGACCAGATCCGGGCGCGGCTCTTCGCAGCCGGGATCGCCCAGGGTCGCTCGGCGTCGGAGATGGAGTGGGTCGGCCACGCGCTCGATCCGAACGCACTGACCATCTGCTTCGCCCGCCGGATGGCGACCTACAAGCGGGCCGCCCTCCTGCTCAGTCAGGAGGAGCGCCTCCGAGCGCTGCTCGCCGATGACGACCGACCGATCCAGTTCGTGTTCGCCGGCAAAGCCCACCCGGCCGACGATCACGGAAAGGAGCTGATCCGCCAGATCGTGACCTTCTCCCACGATGCCTCGGTCCGCTCCCGGTTCGTGTTCGTCGAGGACTACGACATGGCCCTGGCCCGGGCCCTGGTGCAGGGAGCCGACATCTGGCTGAACACGCCCGTCAGGCCCATGGAGGCGTCCGGCACCAGCGGCATGAAGGCCGTCCTCAACGGCGCCATGCACTGCTCGGTGCTCGACGGGTGGTGGGCCGAGTGCTTCCGGTCCGCGCACGACGCCGAAGCGGACGGGGACGACCTCGCGAACGGCTGGGCGATCTCGTCCGCCGAGTCCATCGAGGACGAGGATCGTCGCATCGAGATCGAGGCCAACAGCCTGTTCGAGTTGTTCGAGACCCAGATCGTCCCCCAGTACCACGACGCGGAGCCAGGCCTGCCTCCCGCGGCGTGGATCGCTCGCGTGAAGGAGTCGCTGCGCACCCTCGGACCGTTCGTGAGCGCCCACCGCATGGTTCGCGACTACGTGGAACGGCTGTACCTCCCGGCGGCGGAGCGGTCGGTCGAGCTGACCGATGACGGTTTCGCCGGGGCGAGGGACGTCGCCGCCTTCCGCAGTCGACTGGCCGGTTCGTGGCACCGGGTCCACGTCGACCAGCTCGAGGCCGATGACTCCATCGCCGACCTGGGGGCCGAGCGTCAGGTCGAGGCCACCGTGGCGCTCGGTGCGCTCGACCCCGCGGAGGTCGAGGTCCAGCTGGTGGTCGGCCGGGTCGGCCAGTCGGGCGAGCTCGAGGACTTGTCGACCGTGGTGATGAAGGACGAGGGCATGTCCGACGACTCCCACCACCGCTACGTGGGCGGGGCTCCGCTCGACGCGGCCGGTCGCATGGGTGTGACGGTACGAGTGGTCCCGTTCCACCCGCTCATCACGGCACCCCTCGATCTGGGCTACATCGCCTGGGCGGGTTGAACAGCTGAACGGGCTGAACAGCCGGACCTGAGCGGACTGAACAGCAGACCTGAGCGGCCGTGCCGCGACCGTCCGGGCAGCGGGTTCAGTCGAAGCGGGCCTTGCCCGGCCCCTCGGCGAGGAAGCTCGCGACGCCGACGGTCGCGTCCGGAGTGGCGAAGGAGTCGACGAAGCGCTGCTGCTCGAGCACGAGCCCGTCCTCGAGCGAGCCCTCGAGGCCCCCGTCGATCGCCGACTTGGCCAGCCGGATGGCGTGTCTCGCCCCGGTGGCGAAGCTGGCTGCGAGCCCGAGGCTCGCTTCGATGGGGTCGCCGTCGACCACCCGGTCGACCAGACCCATGGCGAGGGCCTCGGCCGCATCGACCATCCGTCCCGAGAACACGAGGTCCTTCGCCCGCGCCGGACCGACCAGACGGGCCAGGCGCTGGGTACCCCCACCACCCGGGATGATGCCCAGGAGGATCTCCGGCTGGCCGAAGCGGGCACGGTCGGACGCGATCCGGAAGTCGCACGCCAGCGCCAGCTCGCACCCACCACCGAGCGCAACGCCCGATACCGATGCAATGGTCGGGCACGGCAGGGCCGCGACGGCGTTCAGTGTGGCGAGGAACCCACCCCCGACCTCGGCCACCCGCTCGGGCGGACTGATCGTGAACGGCGCTTCACCGCCCCGCTCGGCGAACTGGGTGATGTCCGCCCCGGCCGCGAAGAGCTTCGGTCCACCGGTGAGCACCACCGCCCGCGGGTCCGACCCGGCGATCGCGATGACGACGTCGTGCAGTTCGGCGAGGAGTTCGACGCTCAGGGCGTTGACCTTGCCGTGGGAGAGGGTAACGAGGTCGATGCCGTCGTCACGACGTTCGTGGCGCACGAGGGGCCCGCTGGGTTCGCTCATTCCGGCAACCTACCCGGGTCGACTCCGCCTGCCGATCGCCGGTCGACGGGGAGGCGGCCGCCGACACAGGGCCGCCACGTCGGCGGCGGACGGGCGGTCGGCGGGGTCGGTTCGCATGCATGCGTCCACCACCGTGTGCAACCGGTCGGCCTGGGATTCCCGCGGCTGGGATGGACGTGGCTGGGATGGAAAAACCGACGGCGCCACCTGGCGCGTGCGCGCCCACCACAACACGGCTCCGAGCGAGTACACGTCGGCGGCGGGGGTGGGCGCTCCACCTCGTCGTCGCTCGGGTGGCGCGAACGCCGGGGTGAAACCGGCCGGGGAAGCGGGTCCGTCGAGCGTGGCCAGGCCGAAGTCGCCCAGGACGGCGCAGCCATCGGAGTCGATGAACACGTTCGATGGCGACAGATCGCCGTGGGCCACGCCGAGGCGATGGGCGTGGGCGAGCGCGTCCGAGGCGGAGGCGCCGAGAACGAGCGCCTGGTCGCTCGTCAGCGGATCGACGGTCTCATCGAGCGGCCGGCCGTCCACGAGCGGGGTCACGATCCAGCCGGTCGCGCGGTCCTCGCCCAGGCCGACGGCGAGGACGGTGAGGATTCCCGGATGATCCCCGACGCGGGCGAGCGCCCGACCTTCCCGTTCGACGCGCTCAGTGGCCGACGGACCCCCGGGCCGATCCTCGACCAACTTCACCGCCACGTCGACGCCCGTGGCTCGGTCACGAGCCCGCCACACGGTCGAGGTGGTACCGGTGCCGAGCCGCTCGATCAGGCGGATGTGGGTGGGGAAGCCGGGAATGCGGGGCGGATCGGACACGTCACGTCGGGGCGGCGGTCACGGACCGGCTGGCCCACCAGCGTCGGACCTCGACGATGACGACCGCGATGACGAACAGTGCGACCGCCGACGTCGCCATCGATGCTCCGGCGGCCAGGCGGTGGTGCCACGAGATCAGCAGACCGGACACCACCGACAGCTCGGCGAGGCCGACGCTGACCGCCATCACGACCGGGACCCGCCGGACCAGTTGCGTCGCAGCGGCGGCCGGGGCGGTGATGAGCGCGAAGACCAGCAGGCTCCCGACCGTCTTGAAGCTCGCGACGACCGTGGCGGTGACGAGCACCAGCAGGACGGCATGGGTGAGGCCGGGACGCAGACCCAACAGCGTGGCGGTCCCCCGGTTGAACGCCAGGACGATGAAGGCCCGGTATCCCACGATCATCGTCGTGATGACCCCGACCGCGACGCCTGCCCCCAACCACAGGTCCGCGGTGGTGACGCTGGTGATCCCCCCGAACAGGAACCCCGTCAGTTCCCCGGCGAAGGACTGGCTGCTCGAGATCACCAGCACGCCCACTGCGAGCATGCCCACGAACAGCAGACCGATCGACGTGTCCTCCGTCAGGTTCGTCCGCCGGCCGACCACCGTGATGCCGAGCACCATAACGGCTGCGCTGATGAGCGCTCCGACCGTCAGGTTGAAACCGATCACCGTTGCGATGGCCAGGCCCGGCACCACACCGTGGGCCAAGGCGTCGCCCAGGAACGTCATTCCCCGCAGAACCACCCACGTCCCAACGAGGCCGCAGGCGATCGCGGCGAACGTCCCCGCCCAGAGGCCGCGCTGCATCGTCACCGAGTCGCGGAACGGGGCCACCACCCACTCGATCGGATCGACCGCTGACAGAACCGTGACGGATACCACCGACTCGGACCTACTGCCCGGCGCCCGGCGCACCGGCCGTCGCCGGATCGAGCGCTCCGGCGATGCGCGAGGCATCCTCCAACAGCATCCCGACGTAGGTACCGGCCGACGAGTCCGGCGCGCCGAGCGTCTCCGTGAACAGGTCCACCACGTCGACGCGGTCACCGACGAGCGACGCCAGCCCCTCCGCAACCCGCTTCGGACGGCTCGTCTCGGCGAACACCGTCGTCACGTCCTCGCGGCGCATCGTGTCGGCCAGCGTCTCGAGGTCCCGGGCGTTTCCCTCTCCCAGCGAGCTGAGCGACGGAATGACCGCTCCGATCACTTCGAAGTCGAACCGGTCGGCGAAGTAGCCGAGCGCCTCGTGGTTGGTCACCAACTTGCGGCGCTCGGCCGGCACCACGGCCATGGTGGCATCCATCTCCCGGCCGAGGTCTCGGAGCGACTTGGCGTAGGTCGAGCTGCAGGTTCGGATCTCCGAGGCCGACATCCCGAGGTCGCCCACCTCGGCGAGACGTCGTCCCAATCCCTCGACCGCGGTCGCCATCCGATCGGGGTCCATCCAGACGTGGGGATCCGAGCCGCGCGGCGACATGGTCGGCCCGACCTCGTACACCGCCACGCCGTCGGAGCGCGCCGCATCGATCGCGTCGGCCAGGCCACTCTCGAGTCCGAGGCCGTTCGCAACGACGAGTCCGGCTCCCCGGATTCGATCCGCGTCACGCGTGGATGACTCGTACTCGTGGGCGTCGGCGCCCCTCGGGATGAGCGACGGCACCGCGACGCGGCCGCAGGTCGCGTTGGTCACCACGTCGGCCAGGATCGATGTCGTCGCGACCACCCGCGACGATCCGGACGACCCCGACGTCGCGGCGGAATCGTCGCCGCATCCCGACGCCACGACCACCACGAGGAGAACAGCCGCGGCGATGCGGATCGATCGACCGGTCACGGCTCCCGACAGTAATCGGGAATGATTCTCGTTAGCAAGCACGATAGCGGTCGGCCGGCGCCCGCTGTCGACCCTGCCGCGGGCCGGGCATGCGACCGGTTCCCAACCATTCCCAAACTAAGGTGGCGCCGTGGCCCGAACATCTGACCTCGATGACGTCCACGAGACCGCCGCCCAGCGGCTGGCCGTCAACGGACTGCGGTACACGTCGTCGCGGCGATCGCTGGTGTCGGTGCTGGCCCGGGCCGATGATCCGCTCACCATCCCGGCGATCCTGCGGAAGAACAAGTCGTTGGCCCAGAGCAGCGCCTACCGCAACCTCGGCGAGCTGATCGAGGCCGGCGTCGTGCACCGAATCGTGTCGGGCAGCGACGAGTTCAGCCACTACGAGCTCGCCGAGGACCTCACCTCCCACCACCATCACCTGGTGTGCACCCACTGCGGGCGGGTGACGGACTTCACGGCGAGCGATTCGCTCGAGCACACCCTCGACAGCGCGCTGACCCGGGTCGCACGCAAGACCGGGTTCGCGGTGGACCACCATCGGCTGGACCTGATCGGAACCTGCGCCTCCTGTCGGTGACGGGAGCACGGCGGCGGACGATCAGCGGGCAGGCCGATCAGTCGAGCAACTCGTCGACGACCGCCCACGGGTCGGCCTCTCGGCGGCGGATCTGATCGAGCGCGGCCGTCCACCGTTCGCCGGAGCAACGGTCGAGCGCCCGCTCCCGCAGACGGGCGACGACGACCTCGCGGAGCTCGTCCTCGGACCGGGCGACTCGACGTCGCTCGAGCTCGCCGCTCGCTGTCGCGGTGGCCCGGTGGGCCTCGATCGCGGCCCAGAGCTCCTCGGCGCCCGTGCCGTCCGTCGCCACCGTCTCCACGATCGGGACCGTCGATGCGAGCCGCCCCATCGAGGGCTGGCGCATCGACAACCGCCTCATCGACAACATTGCTTCGAGATCGCGGCGGGTGTCCGCCGAGCCCGGTCGGTCGGCCTTGTTGATGACGAACACGTCCCCGATCTCCATGAGCCCCGCCTTGTTGGCCTGCACGGCATCGCCCCAGCCCGGGTTCACCACCACGACCGTGGTGTCGGCGGCACCCGCGATCTCGACCTCGACCTGACCGACCCCCACGGTCTCCACCACGACCCACGCGAACCCGACCGCATCGAGGACACGAACCGCCTCGGGTGTGGCCAGGGTCAGGCCACCCAGGTGTCCACGGGTCGCCATCGACCGGATGTACACGCCGTCGTCGAGCGTGTGGTCGGCCATGCGGACCCGGTCCCCCAGGATCGCCCCGCCGGAGAACGGCGAGGAGGGATCGACGGCGAGGATCCCCAGTCGGTCGCCCCGGGAGCGGACCACCGTGGTCAACGCGCTGGTGAGCGTCGATTTCCCGGCACCCGGCGCACCGGTGATCCCCACGGTGTGAGCGGACCCGGCGCACGGATGGACGATCCTGGCCACCGATCGAGCCCCATCACCGCCCCGCTCGACCAGGGACAGCAGCCGTGCCAGAGCCGATCGGTCCCCGGATCGGGCCCGGTCGAGCAGCGTTGCACTGTCCGCCAGAGTTGCACTGTCCGCCAGAGTTGCACTGTCCGAACGGCCCGGACCGTCGATCGGCCTGTCGCTCATGGACCGGGCGGGAGCACCGCTCAGAGGGAGACCGCGGTGCCGAGCTCGGCGCCCTCGTCGG
>Ga0190271_10001461_pt1 | contig 13466 bp, 18 predicted proteins | sample Popmic356T_FD_133747 | JGI IMG/M metagenome (GOLD analysis project Ga0190271, IMG submission 133747) | Populus adjacent soil microbial communities from riparian zone of Weber River, Utah, USA - 356 T | ecosystem: Environmental > Terrestrial > Soil > Riparian zone | place: USA: Utah | collected...
CGCTAGACCACCTGGACACATGCAAAAGCCGCGGTGCGACACCGCGGCTCGATCCGGAATCCAGATCAGTGAATTTGCGCGGTGCTTATTCCGCGGCCTGCACGATCGTCGTCTGGGCGCCTTCGAGCGTATAGCGGCCGTCGGCATGGCCCTTCACCACCAGCGCGGTGGTCAGCATCACAGCGAGCGTCACGCTCGCGAAGAGCAGCCCCACGAATTTCAAACCGTTGCGGTCAGCCATGATCGTCCCCGTTCCGTACAGGCGTTCTGTCGGACATTTCCCCCGAAGGGTTCAAACTTAGAACCGAATTGTTAAGGGAAAGTTCCTGACGATCGTCCGCAGGGCTCAGGCGCCCGCACCACGGCACGGGAGGAACACCGAGTTGTCGAAAGATAGGACAATCTCGTCGCGTTGGTTAAGGGCCGTCGTGGCGCCGAAAACGATTCCCCATCCGGGCCGCGAGGCGAGCAGCCGCTTCGAGGTTGCCTCGTAGAAATAGCTCACGGTGTCTCCGGCGAGCACCGGCCGCGGCCACTTCAGGTTCCTGAAGCCCGGCGAGGGTCCGCTCGCGGCGACCGGCTCGCCGCGTGCCTTCCGCTTCTCCGCCTCCTGCTTCAGATCGGCAACCAGCAGCTTCATGTAGATCGACGCCGTGTGCCAGCCGGACGCGGCGAGCCCGCCGAAGATCGATCGGCGCCCCGCCTCCTCGTCCAGATGAAACGCCTGCGGGTCATAGTCCCTGGCAAACGCCTTGATAGAGTCGGCGGTGAACGTGAACGATCCGAGTTTCCGCCGATCGCCCGGCTGTGTATCGTCGAAGAAGATCATGCGGGCGCAACCACGCTCGCACGCCGGCGCATCAGCCCGTTGCTGATGACAGTCATCAGCTGCACGCCGGCGGCGTTGTACATCTCGGCGCGCATCTTGACGATGCCGCAGTCGGGCCGGCTGCGCGACAGCCGGGCTTCATCGACATGAACCTGCAGCGTCAGGTCGTCGCCCGGACGCAGCGGCGCGAGCCACTTCACCTCGTCGACGCCAAGCCCGCCGAGCGAGTCGGTCCGGCCGATGATCCCGTCGACCTGCATGCGCATGGCCAGCGCGCACATGTGCCAGCCCGATCCCGACAGTCCGCCGGCCATCGCCTGCTTCGCGGCCTCGTCATCCAGATGCATCGGCTGCGGGTCGAACTCGGAGGCGAACGCGATGATCTCCGCCCGTGTCACGTGCCGCGGCCCGAGCGTGGCGAAGTGACCGGGCCGGAAATCCTCGAAAGTCAGCTGCATGGCAAAAGTTGGGGCCTCTACTGGACGGATTGCAACAACAATCCGATTATCGCCGCTATTATAGGCGACCAGAATGCCGAGAACCAGATTCGGGGCAGCGACATGATCGACTGGCAGGACCTCTTTCAGTGGGATCGCTTCATCACGCCCACGATCATCAAGATATTCTACTGGCTCGCGATCGTTCTCGCCGTGCTCTCGGGGCTCTCGGGCATCTTCGGCGGGCTGGTCGAAATGGGCGTCAACCCGTTCCGCGGATTCGTCATCATCCTTGTCAGCATCGTCGGCGTCCTCGCCGGCGTCATCTTCGCGCGCGTCGCCGCCGAGTTCGTGCTGATCGTCTTCCGCATCAACGAGCATCTCGGCGCGATCCGCGACCAGGGCGACCGGCGCTAGGCGGCGGGCGTGATCATCACCAGGGTCGAAACGTTCCACGCCGCGCTGCCCTACAGCTATCACCGGCCGGCGGCGAGCGGCCGGTCGTCCGGCTGGCCGGCCATCGACACGCTGCTGGTCAGGATCGAGACCGATGCGGGCGTCGAAGGCTGGGGCGAGGCGTTCGGCTTCACATCGTGCGCGACGACGCGGCGCGCGATCGAGACGCTGATTGCGCCGCTCTGCATCGGCAAGGACCCGCGCGACATCCCGGGCCTGATGAACGAGGTGACGCGCAAGCTTCACAATTTCGGCCGCAGCGGTGCGGTCGCCTATGGCCTGTCGGGCATCGACATTGCGCTCTGGGACATCAAGGGCAAGATCGCCGGCAAGCCGATCTACCAGCTGCTCACCGAGACGACCGTCACCGATCTGCCGGCCTATGCGAGCCTGTTGCGCTACGGCGATCCGGATGCGGTCACACACGCCGCCGGACTGGCGGTCAGCCGCGGCTTCACCAACCTCAAGATCCACGAGATCGGCACGGCCGAGGTCGCCGCCGCGCGAAAAGCGATCGGCCCCGGCATTCCGCTGACCGTGGACATGAACTGCCCGTGGACGTGCGACGACGCGCTGAAGATGGCGGAGGCGTGGAAGCCCTACGACGTGTTCTGGATGGAAGAGCCGATCTGGCCACCGGACGATTTTTCCGCCATGGCGACGTTCGCTGCGAAGTCGCCGATCCGGCTGGCGGCGGGCGAGAACGCCGGGTCGCCGGAGGAGTTCGAACGGCTGATGGACATCGGCAAGGTCGCGTTCGTGCAACCGAGCGTGACCAAGGTCGGCGGCATCTCGGAGATGCTGCGCATCATTGCCGCGGCAAAGTCGCGCAGCGTGACGGTCGCACTGCACTCGCCGTATTTCGGACCCGGGCTCACGGCCACCGTGCACCTGATCGCGGCCCTGCTGCCGGACTCGTTCGTCGAATGGTATTTCAGCGATCTGGCCGCGCGGCCCTACGGCGGCGAGATCGACGCAAACAAGACCGGCCGCGTCATCGTCCCGCAAGGGCCGGGTCTCGGCCTCGGCCCGGACTGGGACGCGATCCGGAAGTACGGGACGTAGTGACTGTCATTCCGGGGCGGCCCGAATTTAGGTTGTTTCAATTTCAGACCCTCACCCTGAGGAGCGAGTCGCAGACGCGCGTCTCGAAGGGCGAGGCCCGTGGGCAAGCGGCGATCTCCCGGGCCACATCCTTCGAGACGCATCGCTTCGCGATGCTCCTCAGGATGAGGGTTTGAGCGTGAAAGCACGCTGATCGAACCTGACTTGTTCACGTCGCGAATCTGAAATGCAGCACGTCGCCATCGGCGACGATGTAATCCTTGCCCTCCAGCCGCAGCTTGCCGGCATCGCGCGCACCGGCTTCCCCGCCCAGAACGACATAGTCGTCGTAGGCGATGGTCTCGCCGCGAATGAAGCCGCGCTCGAAATCGGTGTGAATGACGCCCGCCGCCTGCGGCGCCCTGGTGCCGCGATTGATGGTCCAGGCGCGTGCTTCCTTCGGACCGACGGTGAAGTAGGTGATCAGGCGCAAGAGTTCGTAGCCGGCGCGGATCAGCCGGTCGAGGCCTGCCTCCTCGAGTCCGAGCGTGTCGAGGAATTCGGCGCGTTCCTCGCGCGACAGCGTCGCGATCTCGGATTCGATTTTCGCCGAGATGACGACCGACACGGCGCCCTCTTCCTTCGCCCGCGCCTCGACCTTGCGCGAGAACGCGTTGCCGTCCTTCGCCGAGCCCTCTTCGACATTGCAGACATAGACGACCGGCTTCGATGTCATCAGCCCCAGCATGCGGAACGCGCGCTCCTCTTCCGGCTTGCGCTCGATCATCCGCGCCGGCTTGCCTTCACGCAGCAGCACCAGCGAGCGCTCGACGAGTTCGAGCAATTCCTTCGCTTCCTTGTCGTTGCCCTTGGCCTTTTTCGACAGGTTGTCGACCCGCTTCTCGAGGCTGTCGAGATCCGCCAGCATCAGCTCGGTTTCGATGGTCTCGATGTCGGCGATCGGATCGATCTTGCCTTCAACGTGCGTGATGTCGGAATCCTCGAAGCAGCGAACGACATGCGCGATCGCATCGACTTCGCGGATGGTGGCGAGGAACTGGTTGCCGAGGCCCTCCCCCTTCGACGCCCCGCGCACCAGCCCGGCGATATCGACGAAGGTCAGCCGCGTCGGAATGATCTGCGCGGACTTCGCAATCGCCGCGAGCTTGTCCAGCCGCGGATCGGGCACAGCCACCTCGCCGACGTTCGGCTCGATGGTGCAGAACGGATAGTTCGCGGCCTGCGCCGCCGCCGTTTCCGTCAGCGCATTGAAAAGCGTCGACTTGCCCACGTTCGGCAGTCCGACGATGCCGCATTTGAATCCCATGTCGTCCTCAGTATTCTGCGTCAGGCCGGCTTATCGCCGTTGTCGCCGCCAAAACCCTTTGCCTGCATCGCCAGATGCACCTTGTTCTGAAAGCTTGCGTCCTGTCCGGTCGCGAGCAATCCGGCATTCGCCGAGATCGCATCGACCATTGTCTCGACCCACGGCCGCTCGGCCTTCGCGAAGTCGTTCAGCACCCAGGAGTGAACGATGTCCTTGTGGCCCGGGTGACCGATGCCGATGCGCACCCGCCGGAATTCGTTGCCGACATGTGCATCGAGCGAGCGCAGTCCGTTGTGGCCGGCATTGCCGCCGCCGACCTTGACCCGCAGCTTCGCGGGCGGAAGGTCGAGTTCGTCGTGAAACGCGATGATGTCGCTCAAGGGAAGCTTGAAGTAGTTCGCCGCCTCGCCGACCGACTGGCCGGAGTCGTTCATGTAGGTCGCGGGCTTGAGCAGGATTACCCGCTCGCGCTCCAGCGTGCCCTCGGCGGTCTCGCCCTGAAAGCGGCGGCGCCACGGAGCAAATCCGTGACGCCGCGCGATCTCGTCAACGACGATGAAGCCGATGTTGTGCCGGTGACCCTGGTACTTCGCACCGGGATTGCCGAGCCCAACGAAGAGACGCATGACGCGGCCCTCCAGAAATACGACTTACTTCTTCTGGCCGCCTCCGGCCGGAGCCTTGGCAGCACCGGCGGCGGGGGCCGCGGCGGCGCCAGCTGCAGGCGCGGCGGCACCGGCTGCAGGAGCGGCAGCCGCACCTTCCGCAGGCGCACCACCGGCAGCAGCAGCGGCGGCCGCAGCGGCAGCCTTCTGCTCTTCGGCGTAGCCCGACGGCGGCACGATGGTCACCAGCGTCGCATCGGCACGCGACACTGCCCTGGTGCCCGCCGGCAGCGTGACGTCCGACAGATGCAGCGAGTGATTGATCTCGAGTCCGGAGACGTCGACCTCGATGGACTGCGGAATGTTCTCGACCGAAACCTGCAGGTCGATCGTGTGCGTGACGATATTGACCGTGCCACCGCGCTTGATGCCGGGCGAGGCTTCAGTGCCTTTCACGTGCAGCGGCACGCTGACGCGGATGGTCGCGCCTTCGCCAAGCCGCATGAAATCGACGTGGATCGGGAAATCCTTCACCGGATCGAGGTGATAGTCGCGCGGGATCACGCGATGCTTCTTGCCCTCGATGTCGATATCGTAAATCGTGGTGAGGAAGTGGCCGGCAAAGATGCGCAGGCGCAGTTCGCGGTCTTCGACCGAGATCGGCAGCGGGGGCTGGTTGTCACCATAGATCACGGCCGGAACCCGGCCGGCGCGACGCTCTGCCCGGGCGGCCCCCTTGCCGCTCTTCGGACGTGCGGTCGCTTTCAATTCCTTAGCGGTCGCCATCGGTTATCCTTTTTGAATGGAAAGGGCCGCCCAGGCGGCCCAGTTAAGCGCCGTGACAAGCCTCCAGGGGTGCGGGGGCCACGGACCGGCGGCTTATAGCCCCGAAGCCGCAAAATGACAAGGAAATGAGGCAGGCCCAGTGGCGGAGATTATTGCTTCCAGATCAATGACAAAGCACCCCCGGCGGGCTGCTCCTGCCATGCCGCCCGGGTCTCCAGCCAGGCCTGGAGCGGGATCAAGTTTAGAACCCTCGCCCCTGAGGAGCCCTGCGAAGCGGGTCGTCTCGAAGGGCGAGGCGCCATAGGCGAAGCGACGCCGCTCTTCGAACGGCTATGGTGCCCGCGGCAACGCCGGGGCCATCCTTCGAGACGGCCGCTGCGCGGCCTCCTCAGGATGAGGGTTCGGGCGTGAAAGCGTGCTGATCGAACCTAAGCCGCCAACCTCACATCTCGAGATAGCGACGCTCGAACTCCGCCCGTTCGCGCGCGCCCAACCCAAGGCCCGTTTCAAAATAGGCTTCGAGATCGCCGAAGTCCGAGCGGACGGTGTCGAGCGACGCCTGCAGGAACGAGGCCTCGACCCGGCCGAGCACCGCGCGCGCCTCCTCCGGGAGCTCGCTGCTCACGCCCTCGGCACGCTTGTAGAAGCGGTTGGTCAGCAGATAGTCGTCGACGATCACATCGTCCGGCACGCCGAGCGCCTTCAGGATCAGCGCCGCGGCAAAGCCGGTGCGATCCTTGCCGGCGGTGCAGTGGATCACCAGCGGCGCGCTGTCGCCGAGCAGGTGCGTGAAGAGGGTCCTGTAGGTCGCCGTGTTGTGGCGGACGTAGTTGCGATACGACTCGCGCATCACCTCCGCGGTCTCCGCCTCCCCGAGCTGCTTGCCTTCCGCCAGCAGGTCGCGCAGCACGACCATGGTGACCGGCTCGATCGGCAGGGAGTGCACGGCGATGCCGTCATGCTTGCACAGCGTCGGCAGCCGCTCTTCGGCGCCGCGCAAATCGAATGCGCTCTTCAGGCCGAGGTCGCGCAGGACGGCGATGTCCTCGTCGCTCAGGTGACCCAGATGGTTCGAGCGGAACAGGTGCCGCCAGCGTGTGTGACGGCCGCCCTTGCCGGGATAGCCGCCGAGGTCACGAAAATTGCTCGCGCCGGCAAGGTTGAGGTGGCGATTGCGCTCTGACATGGGGTCACCTTAAGCGAGGAATACGACACTGAAACGTCGGCACCGCGCTGGAGCGGGATGAATTCAGGTTGATTCATTTTCAGACCCTCACCCTGAGGAGCGCGTCCATAGCCGTTCGACAGAACGGCTATGGCGATGCTCCTCAGGATGAGGGTTTGAGCGTGAAAGCGCGCTGATCGAACCTGATCTCATCACGCTTTGTCTATCAGTCTTCCAGCACAATCGCATGAACGTGGCGGCCGTAGTCGGCCTCCTTGCGGTGCGTGGAGCGGCGGTAGCTGAAGAAACTGTCCTCGTCGGCATAGGTGCAGAGGTCGATGTCATCGACCATCAGCACGCCGGCCCTGGACAGGCGCTCATGGATGTAGGCCGGCAGGTCGAACATCGCATGACCGTGGCGCGAGGCCGACGCAAAGAAGCGCGCGTTGTCCGCGTCGGCCGCCTCGAAGCGCTCGACGAACTCCATGCCGACTTCATAGTTGCGCTGGTGCAGCATGGGTCCGATGCCGACGACGATGTCGCCACGCGAGGCGCCCTGCTGCTCCATCGCATCGATGGTCGCTTCGAGCACTCCGCCCAGTGCGCCCTTCCAGCCGGCATGCGCCGCACCGATCACACGCGCCTTGGGATCGACCATCAGCACCGGTCCGCAGTCGGCCGCGGTGACGCCGAGTGCAACGCCGGGTGTCTTCGTCACCATCGCGTCCCCCTTCGGGCGCGCCGTCATCTCCCACGGGTCCGTGGCAACGATGACGTCGGGCGAATGAATTTGATGCAAGGTCAGCAGTTTCTCGACCGGCACCTCGAGCGCTGCCGCCATGCGGCGGCGATTTTCCCGCACCTTGTCGGGCTCGTCGTTCGAGCCGATGCCGCCGTTCAGTCCGGCATAGATGCCGGTCGACACGCCACCCGCACGGGTGAAGAACGCATGACGGATGCCCGGCACGCTCGAGAGCAGCAGCGACTCCAGCGTCATGCCGCCGCTCCCGCCTCGTTCACGTCGCCTGGCTGCCCCTCGGTCAATCCCGGCAGCGTCCCGACGTCCGGATGCGACACGCCCAGCACCTTGAACAGCGCGCCCATCTCACCGCGGCCCGTGCCGATCAACCGTTTGAGGGCCGACTGGATGTCCGCTGCCACCTGCGTGTTCGCCTTGCTCATCAGCGTGGCCGCGCGCGTCTCGATGCCGAGGCGCTTCAGGAACTCGCCCTGCTCGACCGGCCCGTGCAGCCGGGCGCCCGCGTCCTCCGCCCCGAGCGCCAGCCCCTGGAAATCCACATGCGCGGTGAGATCGGCCTGGCCGGGGCTGCGCAGGGGATCGGTGAAGCTGTGGCGGGAGATTGCCTGGAACGTGTCGCCCGCGTCACTTCGCACGTGGCCGTAGTCGATGATCAGCGCCGCGCCGCCCTGATCGCGCAGGCGGCGGCCGATCCGCATGATCTCTGCCGTCGGCCGCCATTCGAAGATGGCGCCGACTGGCGCAGCGCGCACCAATGACGGCAACAGCAGGTCGAAGTGCTTCAGCGGTTCGGGGGCAGCAGTGAACACCAGCTGGCCGCTCTGGGAAACGTCGATCACGCGTTCATGCCAGCCGTGCTGCTGGCGGATCACCTGGTGCACCGGCAGTGCGTCGAAATACTCGTTCGCCAGGATGATCGCCGGGCCTTCCGGCACGCCGTCGATGCCGTCGTGCCAGCTGGCGGCTGTCTTCATGTCGCGCAGCGTTTCCTGCTGCCGGTCGATGAGCGCCGGATTGATCTCCACGAGATGCACCGAAACGGCCTGGTAGAAGCCCGGCAGAACGCGGATCGCGCGCAGCACGTCCGCCATCATGGTGCCGCGCCCGGGTCCGAGTTCGACCAGCCGCACCGGGTCCGGCATGCCCATCGACTTCCAGACCGCGGCGGCCCAGAGGCCCAGCAGTTCGCCGAACATCTGGCTGACTTCGGGCGCCGTGGTGAAATCGCCTTCGCGGCCGATCGGGTCGCGGGTCATGTAGTAGCCGTGCTGCGGATGGGTGAGGCACAGTTCCATGTAGCGCGAGACCGGCATCGGCCCGGCCGACCTGATCAGCTTGCGGATTTCGGCGGCGGCTGGCGGATAGGCGCTCACGGCTCAAGGCTCTTGGTGGACGGCCTCGCGGGCTTGGGACCGACGCATCGCCCATAGCACAAAACCAAGCCCGGCGGCGATCATCGGCAGCGACAACAGCATGCCCATGGTGAGTCCTCCCCAAAGAAATCCGAGCTGCGGGTCGGGCTCGCGGAAGAATTCGCTGAAAATCCGCGCAAGTCCGTAACCAATCGCAAAGCTGCCGATGATCAGGCCCGGCCGCCTGAGCGCACCGCGGTGGATCATCGCCGTCAGCACGACGAACAGCAGCACGCCCTCCAGCGCCCCCTCGTACAGCTGGCTCGGATGGCGCGGCAGCGGCCCGCCGGTCGGGAACACGAACGCCCACGGCACGTCGGTCACGCGCCCCCACAGCTCGCTGTTGATGAAGTTGGCGAGGCGCCCGAGCAGCAGGCCGATGGTACCGACCGCACAGGTGACATCGCCGAGCGACAGCACCGGCACCTTGTTGCGCCATCCGAACAGCAGCACCGCCGCGACGCAACCGAGGAAGCCGCCGTGGAACGACATGCCGCCCTGCCAGAGCTGAAACATCTCCAGCGGATGCTGGATGAAATAGCCGAGGTTGTAGAACAGCACGTAGCCGGCCCGCCCGCCGAGGATGATGCCGAGCGTCACCCACAGCACGTAGTCGTCGAACTGCGGAATCGAGATCGGCGCCGGCCCGCCCCAGAGCTTTTCATTGCGCAGCATGCTGCGTGCGTAGAGCCAGCCCAGAATGATGCCGGCGATATAGGCGAGCGCATACCAGCGCACGGCGAAAGGACCGATCGCAATCGCAATCGGATCGAACATCGGAAACTGCAGGGCGAGTAAAGGCATGCTCAGAGCGCCTTGGTGTACACGGCGTAGTCTACCCCGAAAACCGGCGGCGCGTCGCGCAACCGGACGAAACCCATCCGCAGATACATCGGCAATGCGACACTCATGATGGGACTTGTATGCAGCGCGATCAGCTTTGCGCCATCGCGCCGGGCGCGTTCAATGCACGCATCCGTGAGCGCCCGCCCGATGCCCTTGCCGCGCACGTCGGGATCGACCACCAGCATGCGAATGATCGGCCAGGCGACATCGAAGAACGCGGCTTTTGACGCGCCGGGCGGAACATAGGCGACCGCGCCCGCGATCCGTCCGCCGGACTCGGCGACGATCACCTCGCCGGTTGTGGACAGCGCCGACATTCTCCCGAGATTGGCCGCCATCGCCGTCCAGTCGCTGTAGTGCGTCGCAAATGGCGCGAACGCGGCAACGGCCAGCCGGTTGACGGCATCCGCATCGCTGGCGGCAAAATCGCGAATTGCCGGCGAAGCGCTGCCACCACTCATTTCGCAAACAGGCGATACATCGAGTCGATCGATTCCGGTCCGTAGGCGACGACACCTACCGGCACGGCATAATCGATCGCCTCGATGATCTTGCCGGCCCAGACCGGACTGAAGCCGCCGCACAGCTCGATCAGCTGGATGCCGTCGGCAATCATCTGCTTCGCAGCGGCGATGCCCTGCTCCGGATGAGACACGCCGACGACCTTCATCCGGAATTTGTCAGTGCCCTGCCACTGCTCGAAATTGTCTCCGGTGACGATGAATCCAAAACGCTCGAGCGCCATGTCGTATGTCCAGTCAACTGTGATGCGAAAGCGGATGGTTACTTGCCGAGCTTCCGCCGGTACAGCGACAGCAGGCGCTCCCAGTGCTTCTCGGCAGCGGCCTTGTTGTAGACCGCGCGCAGCGGGAAGGCGAAACCGTGGTCGGCATCGGGGTAGATTTCGACCTCGGCGTTCCTGACGTTATCGGCCGCGAGTTGCTTCTTCAGCGCGTCGATCATTCCCTCGGGCACGAAGTGATCGCGTTCGGCGCAACCGAAATAGATGTCCGCTTTCGCCTTCTTCGCCATGATGTGCGGACTGTCGGCGGCATCGGTGACCAGCCGCGTGCCGTAGATCGATGCGGCGGCCACCATCCGGTCGGGCCAGCGCGCGGCGGCATTCACCGCATATTGGCCGCTCATGCAATAGCCGACACAGCCCATCGGCCCCTTGCTCGCCGCCGGCTGCCCGTCGATGTATGTCAGCAGCGCCTCGGTGTCGTCCATCACCATCGGAATGGTGAGGCCGTTCATCAATTCGGCCATCTTCTTGCGCCTGGGATCGTTCGGGTCCGTCGGCAGCGGGCCCAGCTCCATGACGCCGGCGCGGTAATACATGTTCGGCAGCACGACGTAGTAACCGGAGGAAGCCAGCCGGCGCGACATGTCGCGCAGCTCCTCGCGGATCGCCGGCGCATCCATGTAGAACAGGATCACCGGAAACGGCCCGCCGCGATCGGGATGTACGATAAAGGTGGTGGTCTTGCCGTCCCTGGTCGGAATATCGACGGTTTGCTCGATCACTGGCGTTATCCCCGCACGTTCTGAAATTGCTGGATTGCTCCCCAGACTCGCAAGGATTCCGCGGCATGACAAGCGTATGAGACGATCGATTCCATCAATGCAATCGGTTCAACTCCCGGACCTCATCCTGAGGAGCGACGCGTCTCGAAGGATGGTTCCCGGCATGCAAGACGGCGCATTCCTCTATATCCTGCGTTGTTCCGATCGCAGCCTCTACGTTGGCACCACGCGAACCGAGCTCGAAATTCGGGTCGCCCAACACAATGCGGGATCGCTCGGCGGCTACACATCCATGCGGCGTCCGGTCTCACTCATCTATTCTGAAACGTTCGAGCGCATAACGGATGCAATTGCGGCGGAACGCAAACTCAAGAAGTGGACCCGGGCCAAGAAGGAAGCGTTGGTCCGCGGAGACTTTGAGGCGTTGAAGTCGTTGTCGCGCAGACACGGGCCACATCCTTCGAGACGCCCGGCTGCGCACAGGTGAGCGAAGCGGGGCGTCTCGAAGGATGGCAACCGGCACGGCCCTCGCCTGCGGCCATCCTTCGAGACGCATCGCTTTCGCGATGCTCCTCAGGATGAGGTTGGGAGGACGCGGCACTTGTTTGCCGTCGATGCGCCTTGAACAATCGCCTTGCGATCGCCATTCTCCTGTACGGAACAGTCAAACGCGCGTTTTCAGGAGCCCCATTCGATGACCCAGACCAGCAACCGGTTTTTCGACGAGATGGCGCGGCTCGTGAACGACGCGACCGGCGCGGCGCAGGGCGTCAAGCGCGAAATCGACACCGTGATCAAGCATCAGGCCGAGAAATTCCTCAACGACATGGATCTCGTCAAGCGCGAGGAGTTCGAGGCCGTCAAGGAGATGGTGCGCATCGCCCGCGAGGAGAACGACGCGCTGAAGGCGCGCATCGAGGCGATTGAGGCGAAATTGAAGAGCGCGCCGTGAAATCCGCCGCCTAGTGCCGCGTTTCCAAGGCGCGAACCATATCGGCATCCTCACTGAACCTCATCCTGAGGAGCATCGCGAAAGCGATGCGTCTCGAAGGATGGCAACTGGCACGCCCTTCGTCCGCGGCCATCCTTCGAGACGGCCGCTGCGCGGCCTCCTCAGGATGAGGTCCGAGAGTTGAACCGATTGGTTTCATGGAGTCGATCGCCTAGACCTTCGCGCGCATTGACGCTATCGGTTGTCCCAGAAGCCGGCAGGCAGACGCTGCCCGACCGGCCGCACAACAGGGACCGTCACAGCGTTGCTCGAGCGCTCAACCACTCATGGGATCGCATTGCAGCGGATCGCATTGCCGCGCGCCGTCGTCGCGCTGGCGCTGCTCGCCGTTGCGTTGACCGCGAGCGGTTGCGCCAGCGATCCCCGCATCGGTTCTTTCGCGCAAGGCAGCGGCGCGACCCTTGCCTTTGATTCCATCGACGGTCCGCCGCCGCAGGTGTTCGAGCGTTTCGTCGAAGCGTTGAGCGCGGAAGCACAAGCGAAGGCGCTGCCGATCGTCTCGCGCGAAGGAACCGCGACCTATCGCGTGCGCGCCTATCTCGCCGCGCAGATCAGCCGCGGCCGGACGACCATCGCCTGGACGTTCGACGTCTATGAGGCCGGCCAGCAGCGCGCCTTGCGCCTGACCGGAGAGGAACCGGCCGGCCGGCCGGGCCGCGATGCCTGGTCGGTCGCCGATGCCCAGTTGCTGCGGCGAATCGCTCAAAGCGGCATGGCCGGTGTCGCCGGCCTGATGAATGGAACCCGGGAGCCGGAGGCTCCGTCGCCGCAGCCGCCATCACGCGGACCGGCGGTCGCGGAGGCCAGCCCGCCGGCCCCGGAAGCCCCGGCCGGCCGCACCACGGTCGCTTTCCGCAGTCAGTGACAAGCGGTCTCCGCGGGCCGAAACGGCCGGATTTAACTCAGGAAAACCGGCTGCGGCATATTGCCATTGGCTCCCGCTCCTTGATATCAGCAGGCCCTGGAAACGAGGCACCGGCTTGTTGCAGAGCCAGTCAGGACGGCTGTCATGCTGAACAATGCATCGACCGGTTTGCAGGGCAAAGCAGTGACGTCGGCGAAGAACGGCGACATCAAGATTGTCGCAGGCAACTCCAATCCTGCGCTCGCCAATGCGATCGCCGCGCATCTGCGGATACCATTGAGCAAGACCGTCGTCCGCCGCTTCGCGGACATGGAAATTTTCGTCGAAATCCAGGAAAACGTCCGCGGCTCGGACATCTTCGTGGTGCAGTCCACGTCCTATCCCGCCAACGACCA
>Ga0190271_10001462_pt1 | contig 13459 bp, 10 predicted proteins | sample Popmic356T_FD_133747 | JGI IMG/M metagenome (GOLD analysis project Ga0190271, IMG submission 133747) | Populus adjacent soil microbial communities from riparian zone of Weber River, Utah, USA - 356 T | ecosystem: Environmental > Terrestrial > Soil > Riparian zone | place: USA: Utah | collected...
AAGGGACGCACGAAAGCAGAGGTCGATCAGGTCATCTCCTGGCTGACGGGCTACGGTCAGAATCGCCTGGAAGCCCAGCTGAAGAAGCAGACCGACTTCGAAACGTTCTTTGCAAAGGCGCCCAAGCCCAATCCCTCCCGGGCGTCGATCAAAGGCGTGGTTTGCGGTGTTCGCGTGGAGAACATCAAGGAGCCAAAGATGCGGGAGATACGCTACCTGGACAAACTCATCGATGAGTTGGCGAAGGGCAAGGCGATGGACAAGATCCTGCGCAGGGAGGGTTCCTAGGCGCCAATGCCTGACGCTGTGCCGCAGACAGGCACAGGGCCTTCCCGCATCGCGCCTGCGTCCGACGAGACGGTTGACAGCGTCCGGGCGTTCGGCCGCAATGGCCTTCCCGAGGTAGCACATGGACGTGCAGACTCATTCGAACCCGGTTGCTCGCGCCCGCGAGCTTGCGGCGGAGATTGCCGCTGCGGCCGACGAGATCGAGCGCACGCGGCGCATCCCCGAGCTGTTGCTGGGGCGGCTGCATGCGTCGCGGTTGTTTCGCATGCTGCTGCCGCGCGCGGTCGGTGGCGACGAGACCGAACCTGCGGTCTACATGGCGGCGATCGAGGAACTCGCCCGACATGATGCTTCGATTGCGTGGAATGCATTCGTCGCCAACTCTTCTGCACTGATTGCTGCATATCTCGAGCCTGCGGCCAGTCGCGCCATCTTCGACAATCCGGACACCATCGTGGCCTGGGGACCCCCAAGCGCGACGCGCGTGCGAGCCGTGGAGGGTGGTTATCGGGTGACCGGCAAGTGGGATTTTGCCAGCGGTTGCCGGCAGGCCCGCTGGATGGGTGCACATTGCCTTGTGCTGGAAGTGGACGACACACTCAGACTCAACCGCTTCGGCCGGCCGACCGTCCGCACGCTGCTGTTCCCGGCGAGCGAGGCGACCTTGCTCGACACCTGGCAGACCATCGGTTTGCGCGGTACGGCATCGGACTCCTACAGCGTCGACGACGTGTTCGTGGCCGAGGCGTTCAGCACCACGCGCGAGGACCCGACGTTGCGCCGCGAGCGCGGTCCGCTCTATGCCTTTACCCAGCCGGGCCTCTATGCGGTGGGCGTTGCCGCCGTGGCGCTTGGCATCGCGCGCGCGATGCTCTCGGAGTTCATTGCGCTCGCGTCGCGCAAGACGCCGCGCGGCCTCGTCCGGCTTGCCGACAGCGCCGTCATACAGGCTGAGGTGGCGCGCGCGGAGGCGCGGCTCGGCTCTGCGCGCGCCTATCTCGTCGAGATGCTTACCACGATCTATGCCCATGCCGACGACGTCGCGCCGATCGAGGTTGCCGATCGGGCCCGTGTGCGGCTTGCCTGCACGAACGCGATTGAGGGCGCGGCCGAGGTGGTCGACTTCGCCTACAAGGAAGCGGGTGTGGACGCGATCTTTCCGGGCAGCCCGTTCGAGCGCCGCTTTCGCGACATGCATACGCTTTCGCAGCAGATCCAGGCACGCAGCGCGCATTTCGAAGCGGTCGGCCAGGTTCTGCTCGGCGTACCGCCGGAGACGTTTTTCTAGGCTATCGTCCCTTCACCCGTCGAAACACAAAGGTTCACAACCAATGGCCCGTCAGAACAAGGACAACAAGCCGGTCGCGGTCGTCATCGGCGCCACCTCGAAATGGCAGTCGGATGGACGCAACACGAAGCTCGCTCATGGCAAGACATTGAGTGACGAGGATATTCAAGTCAGTGCCCGGTGGGGTATCGGCGGCGCCGTCGCCCAGAAATTTGCCGCTGAGGGTCGTTTTGTCGTGCTGACGACGCGAACCGAGGCGAACGCCACGCCGTTGGCCAGGGCGATCGGCGATCAGGGCGGCCAGTGCATGATCGTCGAACTTGATCTGACGTCGCCGCAACAGATCAAGTCTGCGTTCACCACAATCGGTACAGAGGCCGGCGAACCGGAAATCGTCGTCTACAACGCGGGTTATCTGGAAGGCAGAGACCTGCCGGTCAGCATGGAGTTGCTCGAATACGTTCCTGACGACATATTCGAAACAGCCATCGCGATTGCCTGTCGTGGGCCTTTCCTGGTGGCGAAGGAGATCCTGCCTGCAATGCGCAAGCGAGGCTCCGGTTCGTTCTTCTTCTCCAACAATTCCAGTTCACTTCGCGGCAAGAAGCGCATGACCGGATCATCCCTGTACTATCCGCGGGTGCTGATGCGGACGCTCGCTCAGGTGCTGACCGAGGAATACTCCGAACACGGCGTTCACATCGCCAACGTGATCATCGACGGAACGATCGACTCTCCCGGAACGCGGGCGCTGAAAGCCGCGCAGACCAACCGCAACCGCCTGATCGATCCGGCAAAGATCGCGGACGCGTTCTACTATCTCCACACCCAGCATCCGTCGTGCTGGACGCACGAGATTCAGGTCACGCCGTTCGTGACCAAGCCGTCGTATTGAGAAACAGAGCTTCCGCCGCAAAAGAGTCCACCATTGATGTCCCGCCCTGCCGTCAAGCTTGGGCCGACCGCAACATTTGAAAGGCCACTGACATGCTGATCGGGCTGTCCATGCCGCTGCCGGCATACACCATCGACCCGGCTTTCATGGCGCGAAACGCCGAACGACTGGGCTTCGAGTCGATCTGGTATGCGGAACATCCTGCCGTACCGGTCGAGAGCGCAAGCCCGTTTCCATCCACCGGGGGCGCCATTCCCTGGACCTATTCGCATTTCACGGACCCTTACATCGCCCTGGCTCGCGCTTCGGCGGTGACGACGAAGTTGAAGCTCGGAACCGGCATCACCCTGGTGCCCCAGCGCAATCCGTTGCTTCTCGCCAAGGAGATTGCCGCCCTGGACCTGCACAGCGGCGGCCGTTTCATTTTCGGCATTGGCACCGGGTGGCTGAAAGAGGAAGTCGAGATGTTCGGCGGCAATTTCCAGCGCCGATGGACGCAGACCCGGGAAGCGCTCGACGTGATGAAGGCGCTGTGGACCCAGGACGCGGCCGAATTCCACGGCGAGTTCTACGACTTTCCGCCGGTGCGATCGTATCCGAAGCCGGCGCAAAAGCCATATCCGCCGATCGTCATCGGGGGATCGGCGAAGAATGTGCTCAAGCGCATCGTCGATCATGCGGATGGCTGGCTGCCCAACCGCATCAGTCCGGCCGATCTGGAGAAAGCCCGCAAGGAGCTCGATCGACTGGCAGTGGCGGCCGGTCGCGATCCGAAGTCGATCACCATCTCGGTTTACGGGCAGGAGCCCAAAAAGGAGATCGTGCAGCCGCTCTTCGATGCCGGCGCCGATCGTGTGGTCGTGCGCGCCACCCATGTCGAGACGGAAGCCGAGATGGGCGCGCAGCTGGAGCGAATGGCCGAAGCGGTGCTGTAGAGCAGGGCAGTTGGTTCTGAGCGGTTGGGAGAAAGTCGATGGAATTCGATGTCATGACGCGCGCCTCAACCTGGGACCATGTGGCGGGGCTGGCGCGCCGCACGGAGGCAGCCGGGTTCTCCGGCATGCTGTTCACCGAAGGCCAGCAGGTACCGTGGATGAACATCGCAGCCGCGGCGTTGGCCGCGCCATCGCTGCATTTCTCGACCGGCATCGCGATCGCCTTTGCGCGCAGCCCGATGATTTCCGCGCAGATCGCCTGGGAACTGGCGCAGAACACCAAGGGCAAATTTCGGCTCGGGCTCGGCAGCCAGGTAAAGGCGCACATCACGCGGCGCTACGCCAGCACCTTCGACAAGCCGGCGCCGCAGATGAAGGATTACGTGCAGGCGGTAAAGGCCTCCCTCAGGGCCTTCCGGCGCGAAGGCGCGCTGCAGCATGACGGCCCCTATTACAAGCTGAGCCTGCTGACCGAGCAATGGACTCCCTCGCGGCACGAGTACGAGGATATCAAGGTGGACATCTCCGCCGTCGGACCGTTCATGGTTCGGGTGGCCGGCGAGGTCGCGGATGGCGTGCACGTGCATCCCATGCATTCGATGCACTACATCAAGCATCGCCTGCTGCCGGGCCTCGCCGAAGGTGCGGCGCGGGCCGGGCGAGACCCGGCGACGATCGACAAGATCATCCCGGTCATTGTCGCGGCGGGGGATACGACGGAGGCGCGGGCGATACCGATCAAGGAAGCGAAGACGACACTCGCCTTCTACGGAGCCACACCGAACTACGCCTTCCAGTTCGACGACCTTGGCCACCACGGCCTGCGCGACCAGCTGAGCGAGTGCCTCAAGAAGGGCGACAGTGCGCGCAGCCAGGCGCTGATCACCGACGAGATTCTCGACCAGTTCGCCATCGTGGCACGCTGGGACGATGTCGCCGACCGCATGATCGAGCGCTACAAGGGCGTTGCCTCGCGTCTCGTCATCTACCTCGCCTCGCATTTTCGGGACGTCGATTCCAAAGACTTCGAACGCTGGAGCGAGGTGGCCCGCGCTGTGCGCCAGGCGGGATAAAGTTGCGTGCGATGCGTCAAAACGACGTCGCTTCCGCGTTGATGGAATAAGTGGGATAGCTTGCTTGTTCTCATTCCTGAAGGCGCAATGGGTATTCACAAACGTTATCAATAATCCCGTGGGAGGACCTAAAATGGCCAAGTCGAAGGCACTTATTATTGCGGCGCTGACGGTGGCTATCACGTCGGGGGTCAACGCACAGCAGCCGCCGGCGCCGACGCCACCACCATTGCCACAAGCGCCCAATATGACGTTCTTCGTTACCGGCAACGGGCTCGGCAAGGGTGCCGATCTAGGAGGCCTCGAAGGCGCCGACCAGCATTGCCAGATGCTTGCGCAGCGGCACGGCGCGGGCGGGAAAACCTGGCGTGCTTATCTGAGCAGCCAGGAGGCTGACGGCAAGCCGGCGGTCAATGCACGCGATCGGATCGGCAACGGCCCGTGGCAGAATTTCAAAGGTCAGGCCGTCGCAACCAGTGTCGACGATCTGCATAGCGACAACAACAAGCTCGGCTTCGACAATTCGTTGAGCGAGCGCGGCCAGATTATTCCGGGCTCTGGCTTCGTGCCGAATCGTCACGACGTGTTGACGGGCTCCACCCCCGAGGGCCGCGCGTTTCCGGCCGGGGAGGATCGCACCTGCCGCAACTGGACGAGCAGCACCCAGGGCGCCGCCATGGTGGGCCATATCGACCGCAAAGGCGGGGGCGACGCCGTTGCGGCGAGGTCATGGAATTCATCGCATCCCTCACGCGGGCCCGATGGCGGGTGCACCCAGAGCGACCTCCGTAGCACCGGCGGAGACGGGCTGTTCTACTGCTTTGCCCAGTAAGGTTGGCCCGGCGATGGTGGCCGGACCTTGCAGGACCGGCCACGTTTTGTTGCTTGCTACGTGCCCCGGCTGGAATCGAATGATGCCGCAAGCCGGCTGAAGCATCAGCCGGACTTCGCGCGTTCAGCTGCCCGCTTTATGCGCTCCGGATCGGCGGCGATCCTGACGCCTGCGCGCTCCTGCTCAAGCAGCATCACGGAGCGGGAGTCGCGGCCTTCCCACCCCCGGTTGCACGCTTCTCTCATCTCGGCGTAGGCAAGGTTACACATCCGCATCGGTACGCCAAGCTCGCGTCCGAGTGCCGTGGCCAGCGCAACGTCCTTGGTGGCCAGCTTGAGCGCGAAGTTCGGTGGATCGTATTTGCCGGGCAGGAACTGCTCTAGCAGGCCGTCAAACGTGAAACGGCGGCCGCCGACGCCCTGGCGCACGGCTTCCCACAGGACCACCGGGTCCATGCCGGCTTTCACGCCCATGGTGAACGTCTCGGCGAGCGCACAGGTGATTGCATAGCCCGACATGTTGTGCACGAGTTTGGCGACCGTCGCAGTGCCGATCGGTCCAATATAGGCTGCGCGATCGCCCATCGCGTCGAGAACGGACTTGCACCTGTCAAAGGCGGCCTTGTCGCCGCCAACCCAGATCGCCATCTTGCGCGACGCCGCACCAGACGGTCCACCGCTCACCGGCGCATCGAGCATGTGTGCACCCCTGGCAGCAAAGGCCTCGTGAATTTTTTTCACGACGCTCTGGGAATTTGTCGACAGATCGAAGTAGACTGCGCCGTCCCTTACACCCTCGATCAAGCCATCGGGCCCCAGCGCGACGTTTTCGACATCCGCCGGCTCAGGCAGTGAGGTGAAGATCACGTCCGACTTCTCTGCCAGTGCGCGCGGCGTATTCGCCCATTCGGCACCTTCCTGCAAAAGATGACCTGCCGATTGCCGGTGCAAGTCGTGCACGACGACCTTGTATCCAGCCTTGAGGATATTGGCGGCCATCTTGCCGCCCATGGTGCCTAACCCGATGAAGCCGACGACAACGTTGCTGCTCATCGTTTTTCCCCTTGTTGCTTTCGCTGCTTCCCAAGCTGCGCTAAAGCGGCACGCCGGCCTGAAGTCGCTAGAACTGACGTAACGCTTTACCAAGCGCGTCGATGCGCAGGCCGGCTTCGTCAGCGGTTGCGTCGAGACGCCTGAGCGTTTCTTCGTCTGTCTCCGTGGCTTCGCCAAGTCCACGTCGGGCCAGACAGCGGCCGCGCTCGGCCACAACCCGTGCATAAGCCAGCGGTTCGTGAGACATGCGAAGAAGCAATGCGTCAGCCTGTCTTATGACCTCTTTCCAGTCTCCAAGCAGCAAGGCTCGCTCGATGGCATAGCGGCGAAACCAAAAGTGGTTATGGCCGACGGCTCCTTGCGTGAGCAGCGTTTCGCCGGCGGCCAGCGCCGCCTCTTGAGCTTCCCGCTTGTCCTCAGCCAAAGCGAGGAGCCCGTATAGTATTGGTCCTGCAAAGCCGGGGCCGGTCTCTTCAGAAATCTCCCGACCCATTCGCGCTAGCACCAGGGCTTCCGCCCGCTGCCCTTTTGAGAGAGCAACCTCCGCGCAATGACCAAGGATTACGCTCTCGTAGCGTCGTGCCTTGATCGCCCGCGCCTGCTCCAGCGCCTCGGCCTGATATTCATCTGCATCGTCATAGCGTCCGGCGGCAGTCAGACACAGACCCATTGACTGGGTCGCGAACATCTCCGCATGCCGGTTGCCAATCCTTATGGCGGCCTCTCGTCCCAGGCGCATATCGTTCAATCCAAGATCGAACTCGCACGTATAAATCCGGCAATGCCCCATCATGACGCGATTGGGTACCGCGATCCGCGTCAGGTCATGTTTCTCGCAAAGATCGACGCAGTCGGCAAAGTGCGAAAGCGCCGTTGCCATGCGGCAGCCCATATATTGCGCATCCGCCAAACCGCTGAGGGCTCGGGCCTGCCATTCCGGCGCTTCGACCCGCCGCGCGGCCTCGAGCGCCAATTCGTGTTCGTTGCGGCATTCGACCAGCTGCCCACGTGCAAAATGCAGATTGCCGCGGAGATAGTGGATTTCTGCGAGGGCGCGATCGTCGGACATTGCAAATGCCAGTGGCTCGGCTTCCGCCAGACTCGAAAATGCGTCGTCCGTCCGGGCAATCAGCCGATTGGAGGAAGCGGATCCAAGGAGAGCGCGACACCGGTCTGCATCCTCGCCGGCCACGGCCAGAGCCTGGACGTAGGCTTCGAGAGCTTCGGTGCCGCGTCCCGCATCCAGCTGAAGAGTGCCCACGAGCATGGCAAGTTCGAATGTGTCATTTGCCTTCGTCGCGAGCAGCCGGCCGCGTGCGGCAAGGGTTATCGCATGGTCCTGACGGAACAGGTCCGCCTGCACCTTGGCTGCTGCGAGATAGGCGCGCACCGCTTCAGGATCGCTGGCGCGGTCCAGATGCTCGGCTCGCAGTACCGGATCATCAACAAACATCGCCGCTGCGGCACCATGTAACTCCCGTTTACGTGCGTTCGTAAGCGAGCCGTACACACCGTCGCGGACCAGCGCATGGGCGAACTGCAATCCGTCCCGTGTGGGACGTACCAGGACATTCCGCACCAGATTGCTGCAATCGTACTGCGGCTCCCGGAGGAGCACTCTGAGATGCGCAAGACTGAAGCGCTGGCCGAGTACCGAGGCCGCCTGGATGGCGCGGCGATCTTCCGCGGCAAGAAGGTCCGTGCGCGCCAGCACGACGCTTTGAAGGGATGCCGGGAGCCGACCGGCTGCCAGATCGCCGGCGCCTCTCAACAATTGCTCCAGGAACAGCGGGTTGCCGTTGGCACGCTCGACGCACTGATCGGCGAACGTGCCGACATCGATGATACGACGCGCGATCGACTGCGCGTCGGCGGACGACAGGGGAGAAAGGTCAACCGTGATCACCGTCCCGCCGCCAGCGGTGTTGCGCCAACGCGCATCGAGCGGATCGCCGTCGATACGGGTGGTCACGACAAGAATTGTCCGGCTGGTCGCGGTAGCGCGGGTGATAGCGGCAAGAAGGCTGAGCGTCTCCTGATCTGCCCAATGCACGTCTTCGATCGTGACAAGAAGCGGCCGATCGTCAGCCGAGGCTTTTGCCAATGCGGCGACCACGCGCTCCTTTCCATGGACGCGAGCAGCCGCGTCCATCGCCTCATATTGCTTTCGTTTCGTCTCGAACTGGGACATCTCGAGGAGATCGCGCAAATAGGGCACATCATCGACTTCCAGCCGTCCGCCGCGCACCGCGGTATCGATCACCCGTTCGGCAGCATCAGGCGTCGCGTCAGAGCCAAGCCCCAGAAGTGCGGTCACCACCGTGCGGACGGCGCCGTGACCTCGTTCGGTGCCAAAGTCGAGAACGAACCCGGCGGTGCATGACATGCCGGACGCCGCGGCGATGGATTGCAGCTCTTCAACCAGCCTCGTCTTGCCGATACCGGGTTCACCACGAAGCAGCAGGGCAGCGCCGGAAACGCCATTGACGCAGGCATCAAGCAGCGCGCGGAACTGCCCAATCTCGGCTCGGCGGCCAACCAGCGCGTTCAATTCCGGCGCTGAGCTTCTCGCACCTGTCAGTCGCCAGGCCTCGACGGGATGCCCAACCCCTTTCAGTGCCAGCGGGCCCATGGGGTCGTATGACAGAACCTGATTCGTCGCCCGATAGACTGCCTCCGACACCAGCGTCTCTCCGCTAATGGCTTTCTCCAGTAGCCGCGCTGCAATGTTCGCGGCCTCGCCGGTGACGGTATAGTCGCGGTGGTGTTGGCTTCCCATCGAGCTCGCAATGACTTCACCGGTCGCTATTCCGATATGAACAGCCAGGGTGGAGGGCAGGCCGGAGGCGAGGTTTGGGACAGATGCCTGTATCTCCAAGGCAGCGCGTACAGCCCGCTCGGTATCATTGCCTCGGGCGAGTGGTGCTCCGAACAGCGCCATCGCGGCGTCGCCAATGTGCTTGTCGATCGTCCCGCCGAAGCGTTCGACGATTGCATCGACCAGTGCGAAGAAACGCTCCAGCAAGGCATGCACATCCTCGGGATCCATCACCGAAGAGAGGTGCGTATAGCCGACCAGGTCGCAGAACATCACAGTAACCGGTCGGCGATCTCCCTCCGGCTCGACTTTCCTCCTGATTTCGCTCGTCCCAGCCCCTTCCCTGGCAAGCAAGTCACCGCAGCCGCCGCAATAGCGCTCGCTCGCCTCGTTTGGAAAGCCGCACCGCTCGCAGAGTATCGGCAACGCAGTGCCGCAAGATGCGCAGAATCTGCGTCCTGGCCGGTTGTCGAATTCGCACTTTGTGCATCGCACAGCATCGGACTCCGTTGTTCGACATGATGAGCCCGAGTCACAAACACCGCAAGCAGGTCGCAGCAGCGCCCGATCTCGAATGTCATCGCGGAGTTCTGACGCAACGAGTGCGGGGTTTCTCGAGCCGCTGCGGAAAATTTGTACGGTCGCCGGTGTCTGCAGGCGAGTATTGATGTCCGCTCGTCGGCACATAGCAGACAAGCCGAATGCCGCAGAGAATGTCTTCTGATAGGGGGCCGGAGTGACCGGATGAAGTTGGAACAGCGCGATGACTCTTCAGAGGCATCGGCCCCGCATGCAGGCAGTTTAGATGCAACTCGCCTTCAAGAGGCGGAGGTCATTCTGATCAAACGAAATGGCAATCGGAATGAAGTCTTGGTGCCCCTGGCCGGAATCGAACCAGCACTCCTTGCGGAACTCGATTTTGAGTCGAGCGCGTCTACCAGTTCCGCCACAGGGGCATTCGTGGAGCGTGAAGGATGTCGTTGGAAGACGTCCCCGCTGCCCCGCGAAGCGGGCGGACTATAGCGGGAGGGAGGCGGGGGTCAACTCCTGCGCGTCATTGCCGGGCTTGACCCGGCAATCCATCTGGCAAAGCGCATTTTTTGAAAAAGATGGACGCGCGGATCAAGTCCCCGCCTGGCGCTGAATGCGCGGCGAACGCCAGGGCCTTCACGCTGCCTTCCACAGGGGCGACGACACCTTCATCCAGCGATTGAGATGACGCATCTCGGCGATCAGTTTGCCGTCCCGGTCGTGCAGGAAGGAATCGAACCAGGCGAACTCGGTCTTGGCGCTGTTGCCGGTGCAGATCACGCGGCCGCTCTTGCAATAGGGGACGCCGGACCTGATAGGGCCCGCGTGCAGCACGATTTCGGACGCACCGAAGAAGCCGACCACCGGCTGGTTCAGCAGATCCGGAAAGACGATGCGCAGGGCGCGAAACATTTCAGTCGGATCGCGGACGATGCCATCCCCGCCGTCCTTGATGACGAAGTTTGCATCGCCCGGAAATTCCGCGCCGACGCTCATGCGCGCGAGAATGCGGTTGCTCTGCGCCGCCTGCTCGAGCGGCATCGTGCGCACGTAGGCGGAGCCGGACGGCCGGCCGACGCCGAGCGTCCCCTTGGTGACGACCCTGCCTTCGCGCGTTTCGACCCACGCATCCGTCAGCACGTCGGCTGCGCCTGCCGGTGCCTTCACCACCGCGCGCACCTCTTCGCGATTCACCGTCGCAAAGGTGTAGAACATGCTGATCGAGGATCGGTCGAGCCAGCGGGCGCCGAACAGATCGTCGAGGATCGGGCGGAAGTGCCGCAAATGCGACGAGCCGGGAATGGTGCCGCCGCGCATGCCGACCGTTGCCGCGACCGCATCGTTGTGGATCGAGTTCGGCACGTTCTGCCACTGGTTCACCGGCTGCTGCCAGTCGCCGTAGATGTATCCCGCGAGCTTCGCCGGTTCGGTCAGCATCCGCAGCCTCCCTTTCGCCATTTTGATCGTGCTGCGGTCAGCATAGATGGCGCATGCGCGAATTCGCAACACTGCGTGAGGCGGCTCGACAGCTTTGCATGGCCGCGATACCAAGTTGCAGGACCGGAGCAGTTGCTGTGTTGATGCGAACCGAAATCGAGGCGCGGCCGAACGCTGCGGCGCTTGCGGCGGGAACGATCGCGGCCATTGGCGCTGCGACGCTTTGCGGCGCCTGGTTCTTCGAATACGCGCTCGGCATCAAGCCTTGCCCGATGTGTCTCGAGCAGCGCTACGCCTACTACCTGGTGATCGTGCTCGGCGCGGTGCTGGCGCTTGCTGCGCCGCGGCTGCCGCGGTCGCTTGCCATCGCTGCACTTGCAATTCTGGCGCTGGCCGCGTTCGGCAACGCGATCTTCGGCGCCTACCACGCCGGCGTCGAGTGGGGTTTCTGGCAAGGACCCGCGACCTGCAGCGGGCCGCTCACCGATCTCGGCAGCGCCAGCGACCTGTTGAAGCGGCTGGACACCGTGAAGGTCATCCGCTGCGACGAGGTGCAGTGGCGCTTTCTCGGGGTGTCGCTGGCCGGCTACAATTTCCTGATTTCAGGCCTGATGGGGCTGGTGGCGCTGTTCGGCATTTCGCGGATGCGGTGATTGCCGTCATTCCGGGGCACGCGCGAAGCGCGTGAATCCGGAATCCAGAGGTGGTTCGGAGCGAACCAACCGCGAGATTGCGGGTTCGCGCCTGAGGGCGCGCCCCAATGACCGGTTTGGGGCCATTTTGCGCAGTATCCGATCCACCCGACTGTGACGCAAGCGTGACGTCAGTCACGGTCGAAACCTTAATTTCCCTTCATGGTGCGTCAAACCTCAACAGGGCGACGTGTCATGCAATCCACCTATCTCGACGGCCAGAACCGCGTCGACCGGATCGACGGGCTGCGCGCACTCGCAGTCTCCGGCGTGCTCTTTCTGCACGCACAGATGCTGACCCCGACCCCGCTGTTCGCGCCGCTGGCGCACTACGGCCAGCTCGGCGTGCAGCTGTTCTTCTTTCTCTCCGGCTACATCATCTACATGGCCTGGGAGCGCGGCGGCACCGGCGTCGGCGGCTTCTACTGGAATCGCATCGCGCGCGTCGCGCCGCTCTACTACCTCATGCTCGTGCTCACCTATATCTTCGGCTGGTCGATGAGCCCCGACGAGCTCAACACCGAAAACTTCGTCTGGCACGTGTTCTTCGCGCAAGGCTTCTCCGGCTCTTATGCCTATGCGGGCATCAGCCCGATGTGGAGCCTGACCAGCGAGATCGCCTTCTATCTCGTCTTCCCGTTCCTGCACCGCCTCTCGACGCGCACGCTGCTGGTCTTCTTCGCCGGCTCGTTCCTGTTCGGCGACGTCGACACCGGCCTTGCCTACTGGCTCACCGGCTCGACCGTGCTCAGCGCGACGCCGCTCGGCGCCGCCAAGTACATGCTCGCCGGCATGATCGTCTACCGTCATCGCGATCTGTTCGCGCAGGGCTGGATGGTCGCACTGTCCGGTGTGTTCGCCGCCGCAATGGCCGTGCTGATCGTGATGACGTTCATGGGTTCGGAGCTTCCGGCCGAGCTGCCGCGCAGCACGATCCTCCTGTTCGCCTGCCCGTTCCTGATGTTCGCGCAGCTTCCCGGCTTCCGCATCCTGCTCGAGAACAGGATCGCCCGCCACCTCGGCCTGACCAGCTACTCGATCTACCTGCTGCAGCTGCCGATCATCCAGGAGCTGGAGAAGCTCGGCTACGCCGCCGATGTCGTGACGCTGACGGCGATCGTCGTTGCGCTCAGCACGATCAGCTACTTCGCGGTCGAGCGGCCGTTCCTCATTTGGTTCCGCGCCGGGCATGGCCAGACGGCCAAGCCGGTCGCGCTGAAGCAGGCCGGCCTGGTGGAAGTGCGCAACTGAGGCGGCGCGTCAGATATCGTCTTCGGGAATCTCGGTCGACTTCGGCGATACCGCACGGGCGATCAACGGCAGCGCCAGCGCCACGCCGACGAAGCGGAACAGGTGGTGGGCGCCGACGAAGATCGGGTCGAGCTGCAACGTCAGCGCCACCGCCAGCATTACGTCCATCGCGCCCGGCGCAAAGGCCATGGTCGTATCCTGGATCGACGAACCTGCAAGCCAGACGGTCAGCACAAGAAATACCGAGATGATCGAGAGCCCGACCGCAAGCGAGCCAACGCCCGCTGCGAGATAGCGCGCAAAAGCCGGGAAGCCGATGGTCGCAAAGCGCGTGCCGACCATCGCGCCGATGCCGACCATGGCGATG
>Ga0190271_10001463_pt1 | contig 13457 bp, 10 predicted proteins | sample Popmic356T_FD_133747 | JGI IMG/M metagenome (GOLD analysis project Ga0190271, IMG submission 133747) | Populus adjacent soil microbial communities from riparian zone of Weber River, Utah, USA - 356 T | ecosystem: Environmental > Terrestrial > Soil > Riparian zone | place: USA: Utah | collected...
AGCGGGCTTCACATTTCCGGAAATGCCGAAGCGCGACAGGCTCAAACCCATGGAGAAGAGGGCAACCGGGCCGGCAATGTCGGCGATCGAGCCGACGATCCTGGTGGGCAGAGCGGGAAGCTCCACGCCGCCGGCACGCCACAGGAGGCCACCGAGAATGCCGTAAATCAATGGGTTAACGGAAATCTTTGAGAAAAAGGTCTTGATGACCGCGAGCGGCTGTAACCGCTCCCCGCCAACGCGCCCGAACAATTCGAACAGAATGATCGAGGCCATGATCATGGTTGGCAAATGCACGGAAATAAGCAGCGACAGCACCTCGAAGCCGGGCTGGCCGAGGACGCCGAGGATGAATGGAATGCCCAGCAGGACGAGGTTCGAGAAGGCCGACGAGACGCCACCCACGACGCCGGCTTGCGAATCGCGCCCGAAAACCCTTGTCGTGATCAAGTGGCCGATGGTCCAGGTCACGACGACAGCCGTGAAATAGACAGCCCAGAGGCCCCATGGCGCGGCGCCGTGAAAATCGGCGCTCACCATGGTTCGGAAAAGCAGCATTGGCATCGCGACGTTGACGGCGAACTCGGCCACGCCCTCGCCGGTCTGCGGCTTCAGATAGCCGGTAACGCCCGAAAGATATCCCATCGCCACAAGGCTGAAGACGAACAGGATTGTTTCGACGAGGAGAGACATCAGGCTCGCTGATAAGCGAGCAAGCTCATTCGTGCAACGCAACCTGGCAAATTTCGTCGCCGCTGCTCGACGGTGGTGGGCTCCGTCATTGGGAACAAGGACGACGGGTATCAAGCTGGAGCAGCGGCGTGCGACCTGGGCATGTGCGTGGGAACCGTCGTGTTTTGATCACTCACAGGACAAGCGGTGACGGCGCTTCGGAACCGGGTCGGTCCTTTTCCGTTGTCCTTCCCATCAGAAGGAAGCGAAACATGCCTGATCAACGTGAGTTCACACAGGAATTCTGGAAATCCCTCAAGGCGACGATGACCGTCATGCTGGCGGCTAACGGCGTTGATGCACGCCCGATGACGGCGCAGCTCGATGGGGAAAAGGGGCCAGTCTACTTCTTCACCGCCAAGGACACCGAATTTGGCCAAAAGCTTGGGCGGGCGAAGAAAGCCAGCTTTTCGCTGGTTTCGAAAGGACACGACCTTTTCGCGCATGTCCATGGGACGCTGAAGATCGACAACGACCGCGAAATGATCGATCGGTTGTGGAACCCCTATGTCGCGGCGTGGTTCGAGAAGGGCAAGGACGATCCGAAGCTGACGCTGCTGCGTTTCGACGCGGATCACGCGGAAGTGTGGAAAGACGCCTCAAGCCTGGTCGCTGGAATCAAGATGTTCCTGGGAATGGGCGACCCGAAGAAGGACTACAAGGATAAGTTCGCCGAAATTCCCTTGAGGTAGGCGCCGGCGAGTTACGCCTTGGGCGTTTAGGCCTTCCATCGCGTTTCTGCCAGTTCGAGGCTAGTTGGCAACGACGATTCGACCCCGCTTGATCGATCACCCTCCCCGCGTTTGTGGGGAGGGTTTGCCGCACACGCTGAGGTGCGACTGAAGATCACCGCCTGTTGTCCAGCACGGCTCAGCCCGGCGATCCAGATTAGAATTGGCGCCACCCGGATCAGATCAGAATTGGCGCTCCCGATCAGAATTAGTGCGCCCGCCTCAGATAAGAACTGCGCTCCAGATCAGAACGGAATGTCGTCGTCGAGGTCGCGCGAAAAACTGCCGCCGCTGCTGCTGCTGGCGCCACGCCCGTTCGCCGGGGCGCGTGCGTAATCGTCGCCGGGCGATGCCTGGCCGAAATCCGCACCACGACCGCCGCCCGAATAACCAACCTGACCGCCCTCGCCCTGATTGCGGGAATCGAGCATTTGCAATTCGCCGCGGAACTTCTGCAGGACGATTTCAGTCGTGTAGCGGTCAGCACCCTGCTGATCCTGCCACTTGCGTGTCTGCAACTGGCCTTCGACGTAGACCTTCATACCCTTCTTCAAATATTGCTCGGCAACCTTGGCCAGATTGTCGTTGAAGATCACGACATTGTGCCACTCGGTCTTTTCCTTGCGGTCGCCCGAGTTCTTGTCACGCCAGCTTTCCGACGTGGCGACGCGAATGTTGACAACCGGATCCCCGGAATTCAGACGCCGGATCTCCGGATCAGCTCCTAAATTCCCAACCAGAATGACTTTATTGACGCTACCGGCCATCACACTTCTCCGCGCTCATCCGAAACAAGAGGTCTCATACACGAATTCCGCCCCCGTCTCCGCCGCCTTCCCGACATTCGCCCGCTATCCACAGGCTGGATGTTCCTCTTATGTTCTGACATGCTTTTGTCAGGAGCGCAAGAAGCTGGAGCGACGCCGCACTTCGCGAGCCAAGCGGATGCCAAAGAAAGGAGGAGCGGAGGCCCGCATGTATATGCGGCCCTGGGTGAGCCGGGAGCAAACGCAGGCGACTGGACAGCCGACCTGGCACTAACGAAATTTCTAGGCCTCGGCCGGGCCACTTGGAGCTGCCAAGTCCTCCGAGGCTGCCGGAACGTCCTCATCGTCGTCCGGCTCGGAGATGCGTTCCACCGACACCACCTTTTCGCCTTCAGCGGTATTGAAGATGGTCACTCCCTTGGTGGCGCGGCTGGCGATCCGGATGCCTTTGACCGGGACGCGGATCACCTGCCCGCCATCCGAAACCAGCATGATCTGATCCTCGTCGGCGACCGGGAAGGTCGCGATCAGCTTACCGATCTCGGCGGTCTTGGAGACGTCGGTCGCACGGATACCCTTGCCGCCGCGTCCGGTCAGGCGGAAATCGTAGGACGACGAGCGCTTGCCGTAGCCATATTCTGTGACTGTCAGGACAAACTGTTCGTGGTTCCTGAGGAACTCGTAGCGGTCGTCGCTGAGTTGCGCTTCCTCCGTGACGTCCTCGTTGGTCAGGACAATCTCTTCCTCTTCGGACCCCGAGACCTTCCGCTCCGAGACGGCACGCTTCAGATAGGCCGCGCGCTCCGCGGCATCGGCATCGACGTGCTCAAGAATGGTCATCGAGATCGCGCGGTCCGTCTCGGCAAGCTGGATGCCGCGCACGCCCTGTGAGCCGCGACTCTGGAACACGCGGACGTCGCTCACGGGGAAGCGGATGCACTGGCCGCTTCCCGCCGTCAGCAGCACATCGTCATTCTCCGAGCAGGTCTCCACGGCGAGGATCGCGTCGCCCTCCTCGTCGAACTTCATGGCAATCTTGCCGTTACGGTTGACCTGCACGAAATCCGACAGCTTGTTGCGCCGCACGGTGCCGCGCGTCGTGGCGAACATCACGTCGAGTTCGCCCCACTGCGTCTCGTCCTCGGGTAGTGGCATGATCGCCGTAATACGATCACCGTTGTCGATCGGCAGCATGTTGATCAAAGCCTTGCCGCGCGATTGCGGCGTGCCGATCGGCAGGCGCCAGACCTTTTCCTTGTAGACGATGCCGCGCGAGGAGAAGAACAGCACCGGCGTATGGGTGTTGGCGACAAACAGGCGCGTAACGAAGTCCGTGTCCTTGGTGGACATGCCGGAGCGGCCCTTGCCGCCGCGCGCCTGCGCCCGATAGATCGAGAGCGGCACCCGCTTGATGTAACCTTCATGGGTTACGGTGACGACCATGTCTTCGCGCTGGATGAGATCCTCGTCATCCATGTCGGAGCCGCCATCTGTGATTTCCGTCCGGCGCGGCACGCCGAACTCATCACGCACGGCGAGCAACTCATCCTTGACGATCTGCTGGATGCGGGCGCGCGACCCGAGAATGTCGAGGTAATCCTTGATCTCCTCGCCGATCGTGTTCAGCTCGTCCGCGATCTCGTCGCGTCCGAGTGCAGTCAGGCGCGAGAGCTGCAGCGCCAGGATGGCTCGAGCCTGCTCCTCGGAGAGATTGTAGGTGCCGTCATCGTTGATGCGATGGCGCGGATCGTCGATCAGGCGAATCAGCCCTTCGACATCCGCCGCGGGCCAACGCCGCGTCATCAATTGCTCGCGCGCCGTCGCCGGATCCGGCGCATTGCGGATAACCTTGATGACTTCATCGATATTGGCGACAGCGATGGCCAGGCCGACGAGGATGTGCGCCCGATCGCGCGCCTTGCGCAGCAGGAACTTGGTCCGGCGGCTGACGACTTCCTCGCGGAAAGCGATGAATGCCTTCAGCATGTCGATCAGCGTCAGTACCTCCGGCTTGCCGCCATTCAGCGCCACGACATTGGCGCCGAAAGAGGTCTGCAGCGGCGTAAAGCGATAAAGCTGGTTCAGGATGACATCGGCGACGGCGTCACGCTTCAATTCGATAACGACTCGCAGGCCTTGCCGGTCACTCTCGTCGCGAATGTCCGAAATGCCTTCGATGCGCTTGTCACGCACCAATTCGGCCATTTTCTCGATCATCGCCGCCTTGTTCACCTGATACGGCACTTCGGTAACGATGATGGCTTCCCGGTCGCCGCGCATCGGCTCGACATGCGTCTTGCTGCGCATCACGACGGAGCCGCGGCCGGTCGAATAGGCGCTGTAGATGCCGGAACGGCCGAGAATAAGCGCGCCCGTCGGGAAATCGGGGCCTGGAATTATCTCCATCAAGTCCGGCAGGTCGATCGCCGGGTTCTCCATCACCGCGATGGCGGCGTTGCAGACTTCGATCAGATTGTGCGGCGGGATATTGGTCGCCATGCCAACGGCGATGCCGCCGGAGCCGTTGACCAGCAGGTTCGGAAAGCGGGCCGGCAGAACCTTCGGCTCGCGCTCGGAACCGTCATAATTGTCCTGGAAATCGACCGTGTCCTTGTCGATGTCCTCCAGCAATTCATGCGCAAGCTTTGTAAGCCGCGACTCGGTGTAGCGCATGGCCGCCGGGGGATCATTGTCGATCGAACCGAAATTGCCCTGCCCGTCGATGAGCGGGGCGCTCATCGACCAAGGCTGCGCCATGCGCACCAGCGCGTCGTATATCGAGGCGTCGCCGTGCGGATGGTATTTACCCATCACGTCGCCGATGATGCGGGACGACTTAACGTGCTTGCGGTTCCAGTGGTAGCCGCCCTCCTGCATTGCATAGAGGATGCGGCGGTGCACCGGCTTCAGGCCGTCGCGGACATCCGGCAAGGCACGGCTGACGATCACGCTCATCGCGTAATCGAGGTAGGAACGCTGCATCTCCTCAATAATGGAGATTGGTTCGATGCCTTCGGAGCCGTCCGGCCCGCCTGGTTTATTCTGGTCGGTCAAAACTAGTCACTGAAATAAGGGAATCGATGCTCCCTTATATAGGAAGGGTGATCAATTCTCCAATGCGCCAAGCCGATTTTCAGGCGGTTTCGCACTGCTATCCAGAGCTAATTAGTCAAATTCTTACAATGAGTTATCCGCGCGGGTCAAAAAGACGCGCCAACACAACCCGCAAACGGTCTTCAGGTCGCCGCCACGCGGCATAAACAACCCCTTTTCGGCATAGCTCCCTATGCATGCCGATCGCCATCCAGCACACCCGCCCCTGCCCGCCAAACCGCTCTGATCTGGCGCGCTGGCTTCACGCCGGCCTGTACGATAGAGCTTAACCGAGGCAGCTTTGCGAGAGGGCCGCGATGCCAAGCTATGACGTCGTCTTCAATGCCTTCGTGACGATCCTGGTGACGATCGACCCGCCCGGTCTGGCGCCGCTCTACCTGGCGGTGACGCGCGGAATGAGCCGTGATCAGCGGTCGCAAGTATCGATTCGCGCCTCTATCATCGGTTTTTTCATCCTTGCCGCTTTTGCGCTTGTCGGCGCCGCGATCCTCTCCACGCTGGGCATAACCTTGCCGGCGTTCAGGGTCGCCGGCGGGCTGCTGCTTTTCTTCATTGCCTTTGAAATGGTGTTCGAGCGGCGAAACGAGCGCAAGGAAAAGACTGCCGAGACGGCCATCACAAAGGATCAGGTGCGCAACATCGCCGCTTTCCCGCTGGCGATCCCTTTGATCGCCGGACCCGGTGCGATCTCAGCAGTCGTGCTGCTGTCCGGCTCGATGCCGACGGTGGCCGGCCAGAGCGCGCTGGTGGCCATCATTCTGGTCTGCCTTATGCTGACCTATCTGGTTTTCGTTCTTGCCGAGCGCATCGATGGCCTTTTGGGAGAGACGGGGCGCTCAATCCTCACGCGCCTGCTGGGGGTTATACTTGCCGCCCTTGCTGTCCAGTTTGTCGCGGATGGAATCCGTGCGCTGATGGGCACCCACGGCGTGTAGAACGCTCACAGACCGGAGAGTTCCTTGAAAAGCTCGGCGTGGTCGAGTTTGGTTACCTCGATGACCGCTTGCGTGCGGCTGTAGACATTCAGCTTTCGCAGAATTTCCGAGACGTGCGCCTTCACCGTGGTTTCGCCGACCTGCAGCTCATAGGCGATCTGCTTGTTCAACAGTCCCTGGCGCAGCATCTGCAGCACCCGCAACTGCTGCGGCGTCAGCTTGGCGAGACGGCGAACCATCTCGGCGCGGTCGGTGCTCTCTGTATCCTGTGTCGGCGCTTCGTAGTTCTCCGGCGTGTAGATATGGCCGTCCATCACCGATTTGATCGCAGCGGTGAGGTCGGCCTTTCGCACGGACTTGGGAATGAAACCCGCCGCCCCATATGACAGCGCTTCCGAGATGATTTTCGGCTCTTCGTGACCCGAGACAACCACCACCGGCAAATGCGGATATCGCGTCCGCAGTTGCAGCAGACCTTCGAAGCCGTGGACGCCCGGCATGTTCAGATCGAGCAGCGCCACATCGAACGGCTCTTCGCCCGAGAGCACCTGGATCGCCTCATCGACCGACCGCGCTTCGACCGTGTCGACGTCGGGGTATGCCATTTGCACAGCGCTGTGCAGCGCATCGCGAAACAACGGGTGGTCGTCGATGATCAGGAAACGAACAGCTTCGCTCGCAGCGGTCATGATTCTGTTACCGGTTGTTGTCGCCGATGATCCTACGCTGGCGCTTGACCCGGCTCAATGGCACTTCGGAACAACCGGCTGATGCGCGGACGGCATGCCCCATGCGGCTCTGCGTCAGAACTCGAAGATCGAACGGAAAATGCCCGGTGCAATCACTGACAAGGGGTTTACCTCAAGCTGCGGCGCCTTGGCGTCGCCCCGCAGGCGGTAGGTGATGCCGATCAGGCCGCGGTCTCGACCGTTGCCCAGTAAAGCGCCAAGCAGCGGAATGTCGCCAAACATGCTGTTCAGCCCGTAGGCCGGCATGAAAGTGCCTGTCATGTTCATGCGATTCGCCTGATCGTAGACGGTCCCCTGAAAGGTCGTGCCGATCAGCGGTCCGCGCAGCACGCCATTGGCGATTTTCAGCGTGCCGTCTCCCCTCTCGAGATCTGCATAGCCGTGGTCGAAGGTCACGCGCGACGTATCGATAACGGCGTTTGTTGCCTGACTGAGGCTGCGGTCTCCCCCAGGGGGGCGCGACGACACGAGAGAGCCTAGCCTCGGTTCGTCCACGATGACGAAATTGCGCAGGTCGAGCCGGCCATGCAGCGTCTCCTGGCCCGACAGCGACAGCGAAAGCGATCCACCCTGCGCGCGCTCATAAATGTTGAGGAAGCGCAAGAACGCTCCCGCGTCCTTTGCCGATACAGCTACCGTCTGCGTTTTGCCCGACGTCGTATTTTCGATCGAAACGGCGGTGCCGGATCTGCTAACGCCATTGAGCTTGAGCGATCCGACCGTCGACCCGGTGCCCGAATATTTCAAAGTCACATCGCGCAACGTCTCATTGCCGAACCCGATCAGCTTCTGCAGTCTCGCCGATACCGCGACCGAGGCGCCGCTGCCGCGCTTGGCGGCGGAGCGGGTGTTTATGCCTTTGATCAGGGAGCGTGCATCGAACGTTGAGCCTCTGACGTCGATCGCATAACCCTTGCCCGGGCGAGTCAGGGTAACGGCAAAGTCATCGTCACCGTTCAAGCTTACTCGATCGAACTGCGCAGACTGCAGCGAGCCTCCGGTTGTGGTCAACGAGCCGCGAGCCGAGAAGGATTTGCCGTCGAGTTGAAAGTTGGAGATGCGCGACACCCCGCCTTCCGACACCATGTCAAACGTCGCCTTTGCCGCAATTCCCGCGCCTTTCGACCAGCCTATCCAAGGCAGCTCCAATTTGGCAGAGGTCAGATCGGCTTCCACTTTGCGTCGGCCCTCACCGGCGAAGGCGTCAACCTTCAGCGTGATGGGGCCGCTGAGCAAAGTGTTCAGGCCGGGCGCCAGTTCCGCGCGCAGCTTGTCATCGTATACGAGTTCGACCTTCTGGCGCCGCGCCGCATCCGAACCTCCAAGCGGCCGGACGACATCAAGTTCGGCAGGAATGCCGTTCAAACGCCCGGTCGCCTTGATAACCGCCTGGCGCGGATCGATGCTGATCGTGCCGTCGGCCTCGGTGAGTACCTGTCCATCAAGCGCTTTGCGCAGATTGAGCTTGCTGTAGGTGAGGTCAACCAGCCAATCGAGCTTCTTGCGATCGATGCCCCGCTGCAACGGAATATCCGCCCGCACGTGTCCCTCGACATCGCCCGAAAAGTCATCGGCCTGCAGCCCCACCTGCCGCATCACCGCGATGGGCTCATAGGAAGCCAATTCCGCCACGGCGTCGGCGGAGCCGGAGATATCGATGTCCAGCTTTCCGATCAGCGGTGACACGCCAACATTGCGAATGAGCATGACACCGTCTTTTGCCATCACGCTGCGTCCGCTCGCCATGTAGGCGGTTCCCGAAGTGAGCTTGATGTCGACGGCACGGCCGCCAAAGACGACCTCTCCCTCGGCGTCACGGACTGGCGGGAGAAGCCCGGCGATATCGAAACGGGAATCCGACACCACGAAACGACCCGAGACTTCGTTCGCGTCGAGAGGCTCTGTCAGCTCGAGCCTGCCAACCGCTACCTGGTATCGGACCCCGCCCTCACGGACGGTTCCACCAAAGAAATTGTTCATCACCCAGCGGCGGGCGCCACCCGCCGCCAGCCACGGCCATAATTGCTTTGCCTGCTGGACGGACATGCCGTTGACGCCCATGTCGAGCGAGATGCCGGGCGAGCGCCCCGCAGCAAATTGCAATGAGCCACGTCCCAACGCTTCTCCGGAGCTGGTGCGGATGCCGATTTCATTCACATCCAGCCGGTCGCCGGCGTAAGATCCCGCGAGCTTCAAGGAAGCCGGCAAAGCGGCTTCCGGCGAATCTTCCGGAGCGATGAGCGACTCCGTGCTGACCAGTTCGAAGCGATAAGCGGGCTGAGCGGCAGCCGGCGCATCACGCGGTGTCGGCCCCACCGCGCCGGTGAAGGCAAGGCGCGATTGGCCAATCTCGAAATTGAGACGCTCGATCTCGGCCTTGCTGCTGCCGCTGGAGAGAAGTGCCGCAAGGTCTATGTTTCCTTTCAAGACCCCGCGCCTGCCTAGGTCCAGCTCCTGGCCATCGGCGGTAATCGTTGCACGAAGCCAGGTAGGAACCTTCTCGTTCTCTCGTTGTCCTGTCAGGTTCAGGCTGGAATTCGGCTCTCCAGATGAGCCGACGGTTTCCATCGTCAGCTCCAGCGACCGAGCCTGGCTGCGGCCTGCGCCGGTTTCGACGCTTCCACGAAAAGTGAATGCGGTGGCGTTAAAGGAGGCGCTGCCCTCGATTGTCACCGCATCGCCGGCCTCGGCAATCGTGGCGGTATCGAAATGGACCCGCTGCGCCGACTGAGCCTGCGATGCGGCGATCGTGACGTCCTGAAATCGGATTTCCCGTGTCGAACCAGATCGCACCGCGGATACGAAGCGGTCGAGTGCCTCGAAGGTCGCGACCGTAATCCTGTCCGGATCGATGAGGCCGCGGTCGTCGCGAATCGAGGCTGCCCAGTCGCCTCCGCTTCCACCCAAACCCTCAAGGGCGATGTGTGCGCCGTTGACGCTTGCCGTCGCCAATTCGACCCGGCCTCTGAGCAGCGGCCAGGCGCGCAAGCCGAAACTGAGCTCCCTGGCTTCAAGGAAGGCCGCCTCACCCTCACCACGGGTCAGCCCCACAGCATCGAAATCAACGGCGACAAGACTGGCGCCGTCCAATGCGAGCCGCGCCGGGCCGATGTTCGTTTTGACATCCGGGCCGGCAATGCGGCCGATGAGGGTTTCCACTTGCGACCGCAATCTGTGCGAAGCGAAATCCGAAGAGCCGAACGCTGTCAGAGCCACCCATGCGGCCGCCAGAATAACGACGCACCCGAGCCCAAGGGAGAGAACGACCCTGCCGAGGTAATGGACCGCTGATCGCTTTGGCGATGGAGGGATAAGCTCCGCACCCGACGGGAGCGAGCCGAGGTCAACGATCTCGTCTTTGCGAAAACGGACCCGCTCGTGCCTGGGAACCTGATGCTCCACCGCCGCTATCGTTCCAGTCCAGTTAGGCTATAAGTTTGATCATCCAGGAGCATAACCGCAACTCGATCGCTTTCGGCAGAAATTTCAGGTGATGAGCGAACTCAATCTCGGCAGCCCGGCGCCTGCTTTCCAAGTGACCATGGAAGATGGCACGACAGTTTCGAACCGGACGCTGGCCGGAAACCCTGCGGTGCTGTTCTTCTATCCGCAGGACGATTCCCCGACCTGTACCGACGAGGCGATTGCATTTTCCACCCTCGCTGCCGATTTCGCGGCGCTGGGCGTAGCGTTGATCGGTGTCTCCCCGGACAGCCTCAAAAGCCATGCGAAATTCCGCGCCAAGCGCGGGCTGAGCGTTGATCTCGCCAGCGACGAGCTGCATTCCGGCATCAAGGCGTTTGGTCTGTGGGGTGAGAAAACGACGTTCGGCCGCACCTACATGGGCGTAGAACGCGCGACGTTTCTGCTGGATGCCGAGGGCCGATTGCAGGGAATATGGCGCAAGGTTCGCATCAAGAACCATGCCCGAGACGTTCTCGACGCCGCTGCTCAACTCACGAAGGCGCGGCGCTGAAAACCGACGGGCGGGCGCACGGCGGCGGAGGAGACGCGCCTCGACCGCCCGCATCGCAACCTCAGTTCTGGGGCTGGGGCGGCGTTGCGCCCTCGGGAGCCGCTTCGGCAGTCGGCGCCTGCGGGGGCTTCGGCCCTTTCTCGACCAGTACCTTCGCAACTTCCTGCGCCAGGTCGCGCACGATGCCTCGTTGCCAGATGTCGGCGGCCTTCAGCACCTCGCGGGTGACGATCGGTCCGTCGGCGATCAGCTTCTTTCCCGGCGCCGAGGTGTAGAAGGCGGCGATCGCGTTCAGATCCTCCTCCGAGAACACCTTGGCGTAGGCGGTGGCGGATTCCTTTTCCAGATCGGCGCGGCGCGCGCTCATGGCGATCGCTTTCTCGTTGACCGTATTCTCGATGAGTTCCTGCAAATCAGGGTTCTGCTGGATAAGCTGTTCCTTCAGCGCCAAGGCGGACTGCGGCAGGATGGCATCGAAGTCGCCGGTCGCATTGATGGCCGAAACAGCAGCACGCGCCGCCTTCAGATGCGAGTCGGTGATTTCCTGCGCGCTGGCCTGCGGCGCAAGAGCAGCGGTCGCGATGGCCGCCGAAACAAGGCAGATGCGTGCACGGGTGAGCAGGCTCATGATGGTCAAAACTCCTTGATCAAGTATCAGCGCGAACTGTTCGTACACCCTCGTCGCCCGCGACGATGGCCAAATTCGCCAAGCCGAGAAAAAGTCCGTGTTCGACGACTCCCGGCACTTCATGCAGTGCGGTTGACAGCGCTCTTGGATCGGGAATGCGGCCAAAAGATGCGTCGAGAATGAAATGGCCGCCGTCCGTGACAAAAGGCTCGTTGCCGGCGGTTCGCTGCACCACGTCGCCAGCGAGTCCCAGCCTTGAGGCAGCCCGTTCGATGGCGATCTGGGTGGCGCCAAGGCCAAAGCGGTTGACTTCGATCGGCAGCGCAAATGCGCCCAGCGTCTCGACCATCTTGGACTGGTCGGCGATAACGATCATTCGCTTTGAAGCGGCAGCCACGATCTTTTCCCGCAGCAATGCGCCTCCGCCGCCCTTGATCAGGTTAAGCGCGCCGTCCAACTCGTCCGCGCCGTCGACCGTGAGGTCGAGTTCCGGCAATTCCTCGAGTGTGGCAAGCTTCACGCCCAACTCCATGCAAAGCCGTGCGGTACGTTCCGATGTGGGAACGCCGGTGACCTGCAGTCCGTCAGCCACGCTTTCGGCCAGCAGGCGAACAAACTCCTCCGCGGTCGAGCCCGTTCCGATGCCGAGCTTCATGCCATCGGAAACATGTGACAGCGCTTGGCGCGCGGCGGCGATTTTGAGCGACTTTGCGTCCATAAAGCACTGGGTAGCGTTGAAAGATTGGCGCTGTTAGCATCTTTGACGGCGCGGTCAAACCGCCAAAATCGTCTCTCTCCCCTTGTTGATTGCCGCGGAGCACGATATCGCGCCGCTTTTCGGAACGCGGTGCAGGATAGCATGGGACGCAAGATCGCCGTCTTCGATCTCGACGGAACATTGGTGAACACGGCCCCGGACCTGCTCGACAGCCTGAACCATAGTCTGCTGGACGGCGGCGTCGCGTCCGTTCCCGAGCAAGGTTTCAACGGTGTTCTTGGCATGGGCGGTCGGGCGATGATCGCGCGCGCCTACGCGGCCGCCAGGCGCGATCTGGCGTCCGATGAACACACGCGCCTCTACGAACTGTTCATTGCGCATTACGGCACGGGCATTCCCGGTAAATCCGCCCCCTACCCCGGGCTCGTAGCCGCGCTGGACCGCTTGCAGGCGGCTGACTATCTACTGGCCGTCTGTACCAACAAGACCGAGGGCCTGTCCCTGCGCCTGCTGGGCGCGCTGGGGCTCACGCCGCGCTTCGCCGCTATCTGCGGCATGGACACGTTCGATGTCTGCAAGCCCGATCCCCGGCACTTGACCGAGACCATCGCGCGTGCGGGCGGCGACCTGCGGCAATCAATCATGGTCGGCGATTCGCGCACTGACATCGATACTGCCAAGGCTGCCGGCGTGCCCGTGGTGGCAGTCGATTTCGGCTACACGGATCGCCATGTGCGGGAGTTCGAGCCTTCGGTCGTCATTTCTCACTTCGACGAGTTGACCGTAAAGCTGGCCAACAGCCTGATCGAAGCTTCGAACGGCTGAGGGCTTCGAGCGGCTGATGGTTCGTCCAATCCGCCTTGACTTGGCGAACGCCGCTCTTCTATAAGCCGCGCACGTTTCGGACCTGAGGTCCAACGGGCGATTAGCTCAGCGGGAGAGCACACCCTTCACACGGGTGGGGTCGCAGGTTCAATCCCTGCATCGCCCACCATCTTTCATGAGCCTTGCGCCGGCGTTTCCGGGTCAAACCCTCAACTCGTCGGTGCGCGTGCAGCGTCTGTGCGTTCGATCGCGCTGATCAGGCGTGCGTCCCGGCCGTACACA
>Ga0190271_10001465_pt1 | contig 13455 bp, 11 predicted proteins | sample Popmic356T_FD_133747 | JGI IMG/M metagenome (GOLD analysis project Ga0190271, IMG submission 133747) | Populus adjacent soil microbial communities from riparian zone of Weber River, Utah, USA - 356 T | ecosystem: Environmental > Terrestrial > Soil > Riparian zone | place: USA: Utah | collected...
GCCTTCTATGGAAACTTCGACCAGCTCGTCGATCAGGTCCTGGCCGCGGTTGCGACGCCGGCCTATGCGTTCGTCGTCACCTTCGTCCTGCTCAAGGTGATCGGCGCCCTCATGCCCCTTCGCGCCACGCCAGAAGAGGAGGCGATCGGCATGGACGTGATCCAGCACGGCGAGGAGGCCTACCTCACGGGCGAGGGGGCGATCCTCGTCACGACGGAGGCGGGGGTCCCGGACGACGTTCCCGTCGCGCAGCCCTAGCGCCGGTATGACGGGGACAGCCGTAGGCAAGACCGCCGGCCTCCAGGCGCAGGCGCGGGCGCTCGCCGAAGGAGAGACGAGCTCGGCAGAGCTCGTCTCCGCATGCCTGGACCGGATCGAAGAGACGCAAGGCACCCTGAACGCGTTCCGATGTGTGCGCGACGAGGCCGCGAGGCAGGAAGCGGAGGAGTGCGACCGCCGCATCGCGGCGGGCGAGCGCGCGCCGCTCCTCGGAGTGCCCGTCGCGATCAAGGACGACACGGATATCGCGGGCGAGGAGACCCGGTTCGGTTGCGCCGGCGCCTTCGAGCCGGTCGCCGAGGATTCGGAAGTCGTGAGCCGGCTCCGTGGCGCGGGGGCCGTGGTCGTCGGCAAGACGACCACGTCCGAGATCGGGCAGTGGCCGTTCAGCGAGGGGCCTGGCTTCGGGATCACCCGCAATCCGTGGGATCTCGGCCACACGCCCGGCGGCTCGAGCGGCGGGGCCGCGGCAGCCGTAGCGGCCGGGCTGGTCGCAGGGGCGATCGGCTCCGACGGAGCGGGCTCGGTGCGCATTCCCGCGGCCTGGTGCCACCTCGTCGGCATCAAGCCCCAGCGCGGGCGCATCTCGACCTGGCCGCACCCCGAGGCGTTCAGAGGGCTGACCTGCCTGGGCCCGCTGACCCGGACGGTCGCCGACGCGGCCCTCATGCTCGATGTCGCGGCGGGCAACCGAGACGGTGACCGCCACCGGCCGGAACCGCCGGTGGGGACCTACCTTGACGCGGCGCGCGAGACGCCCGGCCGCCTGCGGATCGCGCTCTCGACGGCCATTCCGTTCAGCGGCGCGCCGGCGAAGCTCGACCCGGAGATCCGATCCGCGGCCGAGCGGATGGGGGCCGTGCTCGAAGGGCTCGGCCACGAGGTCGAAGAGGCCGACCCCGCATACGGCATGGTCGGCGCCAGCTTCATGCCTCGCTCGATGAGCGGCATCCGCGAATGGGTGGATCGCATCGCAGATCCCGGGGAGCTCGATCCACGCACCCACCACAACGCGAAGGTCGGACGGCTCCTATCTGGACCTGCGCTTGCCGCCGCCCGGGCATTGGAGCGGCCGATCCGCTCCCGGATCGGGAAGATCTTCGACCGGTTCGATGTGGTCCTGGCCCCCACCACCGCCAAGCCTGCACTGCCGATCGGAGCCGCCGTGGGCCTCGGCAATTGGGAGACGGACCGCCTCATCGTGGGCGCCTGCCCCTACGCCTGGCCGTGGAACGTGATCGGCTGGCCCGGCGTCAACGTTCCTGCGGGTCTGACGGCCGGAGGCCTGCCGATCGGAGTGCAGCTGCTCGGTCCGGGCAACTCCGAGAGGCTGCTGATCTCGCTGGCTGCAGAATTGGAAGCCGAGGAGCGCTGGCACGAACGCCGGCCTGCGGCGATCTAGAGCGCCCCGAGCTGTCGCAGCCGTGCCCGGCCCTCGGTGAGACAGCGGTTGACCTTCGTATGCGTCCACTGCGTCAGCTCGCAGATCTCCGCGTACGAATAGCCCTCCCCCAGCAGGACCAGCGCGCGGCGCTCATCCTCCTTCAGGCGGCGCAGCTTTCTGGCCCGCTCGCACGCCCACTCCCGTCGCTCGGCGCGCTCGGCCGGGCATGGAGCGGCGCTCTTCACATCAGTGGGCAGCTCGCCAGCCAGCATGCGCTCCCGCTCGCGGCGCACCGCGAGCGCCTCCCGCTTGGTCACGAGATGCATCCACGCCGCCAAGCGCGCGGGCGGATGCGCCGGCGCCTTCTCCAACAAGATCAGGGTTGCGCGGCCGAGCGCTTCCTCTGCATCATCGGCGCAGATGGAAACGCGGCGCGCGGTCCTGCGAAAGTCCCGGGCGTTCGCGTCAAGCAGAGCGACCGCCGCGGATGCTTCGAGTCGCTGGAGGCCCACACATGCGAGAACCCCGCGGCCTCGCGCGACGCCCCCGCCTTACTGCCGCTCCTGCTCCAACTCGAGCAGATCCGAGTCGGTCAGTCCCGCGATCTGCAGAGTCCTCAGGACCCGCGCGTGCGCGCCCCGCAGGATCAGCTTGCGGTCCTGCTCTTGAAGCTTGAGCGCTGCCTCGATCAAGGCGCCGATGCCCCGTGAGTCTACGAACGCGCACGCCCGCAGGTCGACGACCACGGGCCCCTTCCCGGCGATCGCATCTGCGAGTGCCGTCCGGACGCGCTCGACCGTTGCCAGGTCAAGCTCGCCATAGATCGTCACGTCCATGCCGCCTTCCGCCGTGGGCGCGACGTGAACTGCGAAATCTGTATACGGGACCGGCCCTTGCTGCATCCTTGCTCCCTCTGGGCTGAGCGCGTGTACATACACGGTTACCCGCTTCGGGGTAAGCCCAAAACCTCCGTGCCGGATGGAGCTCTCCGTTAAGGGTTCGCGCCGCGCTCGAAGGCGCCTGCGTCGCACTTCTTGCCGGCAGGGCGATCGGCTCGGCGCTGGTCGACCGTGGGGCACCCGTTTATCGGCACCCTGTCCACGGCCTTGCTCGACTTCTTCAGCGCGATCGTGTCGGTCGGGCCTCCGTTGTCGGCGAGCCCTTCAGCCTTGTAACCGACGTCAGCGGCCACCTTGTCGCTGGCCTTCGCCGGGCACTCAGGGCTCTCGAACCCGAAGACGTTGTGGCCCTGCGACTTGATCGTGTCGTCGCCCAAGGCAAAGCACCCGGTACCGGAGATCGGCTCCGGCAGGATTGAGCTCCGAACCTTGAGGTTTCCGCTGCTGAATTCGTAGAGATGACCGCCTTCAGCAGCATCATTCGAGAGGAAGCTCGAATGGCTGACTCCCAGCGCTCCGGCGTTCGTAGCGATCGCGCCGCCACTACCACCGGTGTCGTTGTCGAAGAAGGTCGAGTTGGCGATTGATGACGGCTCGCTGGTGACATGAAAGATCGCGCCACCGGCTTCGGCCCCGGTGGGCGAAAAGGCCTGCGCGGAGTTGGCCGCGAAGAGAGATCGCTCGATCTTGATTGAGTCGTCCGCAAAGATGGCGCCGCCGTTGGCGACCGCTCCCGACCCGGAAGTTTCGACTCTGTTGTCGATGAAGGCGCTGTCCGAGATCCGGAGGTTGCCGTCGGAGTTATCGATGGCCCCGCCTCGAGCGTCGGCGTCACTGTCGACCTCGTTGTTGATGAAAAGGCTTCGCTTCACCTTGAGTGGGCTGTCGTTTCGGAGCACGATTGCGCCGCCGAGGAGCTCCGCGCCGGCACCGGTGACACGGGTGTTCTTCAACAATCCGTTCGTCCCGTTCTTGAAGGCGATTGCGCCGCCTGCCTCCGCGAACGAGTTTTCGGACTCGACCTCGTCGGTCACAAGCTTTCCCTGCACCATCAGGATGTTGCCGCCGGCCTCTTCGACGTTGTCGGCAGCGAAGCCGCCCGACACCTCCAAACGCTCAAGAGTCAGGACCGCTTCGGATCCGTTGTATTCGATGACCCGATCATCGAGGCCCGTCAGGATCTGCGTGTCGTCGCTCCCCTTGCCTCGAATCGTCAGGTCGCCGCCGGCATCGAGGTCCCCGTTCAGGTTCGCCGCTTCGTCGGTCGTCGGGATGTCCAACTCGTACGTCTCGGCGTCCAGCTTGATCACGTCTGTCTTTGCTTGCTGGCCCGTCGAGCACCCGCCGATCGGGTCGTTCTCCTTGGCGGAGTGAACGGCCTCGCGCAGCGAGCAGAGAAGGTTGGAAAGCCCCGTCTGGAGCTCGTCATTCGTGGTCGTGACCTCGATCGTCGCCGCGGGCGCAGGCGCCGCGAGAGCGAGCGCCGTCGCGAGCGTTGCCGCTGCCGTGCCCGCGAGTGTGATGCCCCTGGCCCCCATGAGCGAGCCAGTCTAAGCGGAAACGCGAGGCCGCGTCACCCAGGCGTGAGGGGCCGGCGTTCGGCCCGTCAGTTGAGCGTGAGAACCAGGTGCTCGGCGGTTTCGTCCGGAGTCGGGGAGTCGATGCATGTCCGCGCGCCGTCGTCGTCGTTCTCGCTGTCGAACAGCCCATCGCCGCAAACAATCGGCGAGTCCGCTGGGTGCTCGTCGTCGGGCGTGAAGTAGCCGACGGTCGGGCGATACTTGAAGCGCCGCTTGCCATAGCCGTCGGGCAGGCCGATCTCGATCTTGATCTCCGCGGTGTCCTCGCGGCTCGCGACCACCGGAGCCGAGCGATACCCGACCCATTCGACCCCGATTGGCGTCGGAGCCTCGTTGTTCAGGACGCGCCCGAACTGCTTGCTTTTGCGAAGCTCGAGCTGGTTGCCAACTACGTCGCGAGGAAGGTCCGAACCCTCCGGCACGCGCATCCCCAGCAGGACGACCTGGGTCTCGTCGTCGTTGGCGTCGTTATCGGCGTTGCCCAGGTCCGGGCACGTTCCCGTATCCACCCCGGACGCACAGATCTTGAGCTTGACCCGAACGGTGTCCGGTCCGACCTGCTTGGCCTTCGGCTCGACCTTGAAAACCACGCACCCGCCGAGGGCGAGGAGAGCCAGGGCCGTACCGACAGACGCCAGCAGGCGGGCCGTCATGGGACGACCACCAGTACGGGCGACCAATCGCTTCGCCGCCGTGGATTGTCTCCATTCTTCGAGCGAACGCTGAACTCGTACGCCCGCCCGAGCACCGCGCGCTCAGGCTCGTTGTCGAGGCCGAACTCCGCACTCTCCAGCGGCGAGTTCCGGATCCACCGTTTCCATTTCGAGGTGCCCTGCCGCCGGTAGCGCACGTCGAAGCGCTCGCCGGTCTCGCGCAGGTCGTCGAAGATCCAGAAGACGTCGAAGTTGGCGCCGAGCGGATCGGTGTCCACGCCGGGCGGGACTCTGACCACTCCGTCCATTCCTCGGCCTGGAGACCCGTGGATCTCGCAGTAGTACGGGAACGTTCCCGCGGAGAAGCGCAGCATGAAATCGATATTCGGCCCCGAGAAGGGAGGCATTCGGAACAGCCTGTCGTCCTGAGTGACGCTGTGGCGCGCGTCGCCATCGACGCCGCGGCTCCATCTGACCCGCTGGCCGACGGGCGCCGCGAGCTCGTCGGGCGTGAAAGCGAAAGCCGCCGCTCCCGGAGGATCGTCCACGGCGATCTCCTCGATGGTGAATCCGGCGCCGGAAAGCGCCGGAGCGGCAAGGAGCCCCGCGACCGCGACGCACAGGCAGGCACTGAATCTAAGCCCCCTCGATGCCATTCCTCGTCGGACCGTAGACCTCGGCGGCACTGTCCGCATCGGTAGTTCTCCGCAATCCGCGAACCGGCGGGTCGCGAACCGCGCCTTGTGCATGCCTGGCGGTTTAAGCTCGGCGCATGACGACGGCAATAGTCACGGGCGGCGCGGGCTTCCTGGGGTCCCACCTCTGCGAGGCGCTGCTGGCCAAGGGCGAGCGGGTGATCTGCATCGACAACCTCGACACCGGGTCGCTCCAGAACGTCGAACACATCGAAGACGAAGCCTTCACCTTCGTGCTCCATGACCTGACCGAGCCCTTCTTCGTCGACGAGCCGGTCGATTTCGTCTATCACCTCGCCTCTCCTGCCAGCCCGATCGACTACCTCCGCCTGCCTCTGCACACGCTCAAGGTGGGCTCATACGGCACGCATCACATGCTGGGTCTCGCAAAGCTCAAGCGCGCCAGATTCGTTCTTGCCTCAACCTCCGAGGTCTACGGCGATCCGCAGGTGCATCCCCAGCCCGAGGAGTACTGGGGCCACGTCAACCCGATCGGCCCCCGCGGCGTCTACGACGAAGCGAAGCGCTACGCCGAGGCGCTGACCATGGCCTACCACCGCCAGCAGGGCGTGGACACCGGGATCGTGCGCACCTTCAACACGTACGGCTCGCGCCTCCGCCCCCACGACGGCCGCGCGATCTCGACCTTCCTGCGCCAGGCGCTTCAGGACAAGCCGCTCACGGTCTTCGGCGACGGTTCGCAGACTCGGAGCTTTTGTTACGTCGAGGACCAGATCCGCGGCTATGTGGCCATGGCCGAGTCGGACATCCACGTTCCGGTCAACATCGGCAACCCGGACGAGCTGACCCTGCTCGAGCTTGCCGAGACCGTGATCGAGGTGACCGGCTCGAAGTCGGAAATCGTCTTCGAGGCGCTGCCGATCGACGACCCGCAGGTCCGCCAGCCGGATATCACCCGCGCGAAGCAGCTCCTCGGCTGGGAGCCGACCGTGAGCCTCCGCGACGGCCTGCGAATGACGATCGAGACCTCAGGCGTCGAGCAGCTCGTCGACGCGCGCTACTAGGCGCCGCGGAGCGCTCGCACCAGCTCCGCTTCGACCTGTCCGGGGGTCGCGACATCGCGCTCGGGGATCGGAAGGACGGTCCAGCCTGAAAGCGTGAGCGCGCGGTATCGGGCGAGGTCACGCGCCTGGGCAATCGCGTCGGAGTGAAACCGCCACGACTCGAACTCGACTACGACTCTCTCCGCGACCCATGCAAAGTCGACAGTGATCGGCTCTTCTTGGCCGGCCTCGATCACGTAGTTGCAAGTCGGCCGGTGGATCCCGGCGCGATCGACGATCGAAAACAGGACCTCTTCGAAGTCCGTGCGTGTCTCGGTCGTCCCGATCTCGTGATCGGCGAGGACTTGGCGTATGAGTGGAGCGCCCGCGCGTCCGTTGGCGCGGCCGAGAACGTCGTCGAGAATGCGGAGGTCGAAGAGCTCGAGCGTCATCGACCGGTCCATCGCTCGCTCGAGGGCGCGGCGGCTCACGTGGGGGGCTATGTCCAGCAGTGTTCTCGCCCAGTTCGTGGTCGGGATGCTGTCGATGGGTACGACGTCTTTTTCAAGCAGGGTGGATCCGGAGTGAGCCCGGATGCCCTTTCGCGACTTCGGCCGGCCGCTGACCGTCACATGGATGAGGCCCGTTGACGAGTTGAGTAGTCCGATGTGGGCGGCGGAAGTCGTGTGCGAGAGCGCAGCGCGACCGTAAGCGAGGACCGCCGCCATTCGCCGGCCTTTGGCGGTCAGCCTCGCGTGGCCGACGGCGTAGACACCGCGATGGATCGAGTGCAGGGCGCCGCGGGCCACCCGATCCCGCACACCCGAGGCACTCAGGCCCAACTCGATCAATTGCACAAGTGCCACCACGCCGTGCTGGACCGTCGCCAGCGAACCGATGGCCGCATCAAGCGGGGTCTGCGCACTTCCGTCGGCATATACGACGCTTCTTCGCAGACCCCTCGGCACCCGGACATCTCAGCCCGCGGCGCGTTACCGATCAAGACCGTTCTGTGCCTAGATCGAGACGGGCGCGAGCTCTTCGACCGGCGCCGGCTTGCCGATGTGGTAGCCCTGTGCGAAGTCGACGCCGAAGCTTCGGAGCTGCTCCAGGATCTCACCGTTCTCGACGAACTCGGCGATCGTGCGCAGGCCCAGCGCCCGCGCGATCTCGACCATCGCGGAGACCATTCGCTGGTCGATCTCCGAGGAGTCGAGGTTCCGGATGAACTCGCCGTCGATCTTGAGATAGTCGACCGGCAGGTACTTGAGGTAGTAGAAGGACCCGAAGCCGGCACCGAAGTCGTCCAGGGCGAAGCGACAGCCCCAGCGCCGGATGCGCGTCGCAAGGGCGCGCGCCTCCTCCATGTTGGCGATCGCGGCGGTCTCGGTGATCTCGAAGACGAGCTGAGCGGGATCGATCGGCGCCCTGGTCAGCTCGGCCTCGATCAGGTCGGGCAGCTCGGGATCGCAGATCGAGTGTCCCGAGAGGTTCACCTCCAGGACGATCTTGCGGCCCTCGATCTGTTCCTTCTCGATCAACTCGATCGCCTTGCGGATCATCCAGATGTCGATCTCCGAGACCAGGCCAAAGCGCTCCGCCACCGGCAGGAACGCGCCCGGCGGGACAACGCTTCCGTCCCCCTCGAGCATCCGCACAAGAAGCTCGTACCGGTCGGCGGTCGGCCCGTTGAGGCTTGCGATCGGCTGCGCGTAGACGGCGAACATGTCCTCGCGCAGGGCGTGCTTGATCTTGTCCGTCCACACAAAGCCGGCGCGCTGAGCGTTGGGCGCGGGCGCGTCGCGCGTGAAGAGGATCACGCGGTCTCGGCCCGAGCCCTTCGCCTCGTACATCGCGACATCGGCCTCCATCAGGAGCTGCTCGGTAGTGAGGTTCTGAGCGTCGAGCATCGCGATGCCGATGCTGGTCGTCACCTGCACCGGCTTGTCGCGTGCGAGAACGCGATTGCTTCTGACCATTGCCAGCAGTTCCTCTGCCAGCTCGATGGCGGCGTCCTTCCCGGTCCCGGTCAGCAGCAGGGCGAACTCGTCGCCGCCGAGACGGGCGACGATGTCGGTGCGCCGCACCCGGCCCTTCAGCTGACTGGCGAGGCTTCTGATGAGCTCGTCGCCCGCCTGGTGCCCGAGTGCGTCGTTGATGAACTTGAAATTGTCGATGTCCAGCACGAGGAGCGCCGAAGTCACGTGGAGCCGCTCGCAGATCGCGATCTGCTGCGAGAGCTCCTCGCCGAAGCGGCGCCGGTTGAAGAGCCCGGTCAGGACGTCGTGGTCGGCGAGATACTGGAGTTGCTGCTCCGCCCTCTTTCGCTCCGTGATGTCCTTGAACGTCACCACCGCGCCCTGCCCCGGCCCCGCCGCGTAGGGGGTGATGGAGTACTCGACCGGGAAGGCGCTCGAGTCGGAAGAGGCGAAGACCTCGCCGTCGGACTGGTAGCTGACGCCGTCCAACAGGGCCGTCTGGATCGGGCAGTCGGCCGCGTCGTGCCCGTCGGAGAACGAGCCCTTCGGGTGGACGATGTCGTGGAAGCGCGATCCAAGAAGCTCCTCGCGGGTGCACCCCAGGAGGCGCGCCGAGGCAGGATTGGCGAACGTGACGGTCCCGTCGGAATCCAGGCCGCAGATTCCCTCGCCGGCGGAGTCGAGGATCATCTCGTTCTGGCGGTTCAGATGCGCGAGCTCGTTCTCAGCGGACTTGCGCTCGATTGCGTAGCGAACAGCTCGCCTGACCCCCGCGCCGTCGATCGTCCCCTTTACGAGGTAATCCTGCGCCCCGGCCCCCAGAGCGTCGAGGGCAACCCGCTCGTCGTTGAGGCCGGTGAGGATGATGATCGGGAGCTCGGGGAAGAGCTCGCGAAGGCGGTCGATCCCTTCGAGACCGCTGACGTCCGGCAGCGAAAGGTCGAGGAGCACACAATCGGGTGCATGGGCTTCGATCTCCGCGACTGCCTCGGCCAGGGTGCGGCATGGGTGAAGAACGAGGTCGGAGTCGCCCAGGAGGGCCACCATCTTCTGAAGAAGCCTCGCGTCAGCCGGGTCATCCTCTACGAGGAGGGTCCTGATGGGCTCAATCATCACGCGGCCTCGCCTGCCTCCTCGGAGACCATCTGTTCGAGCAAGTGGAAACAAACTCCCCTCAAAATGCGAACCTCGTACCTTCCATCGTCAAAGCTCGGCAACTCCCTAACTGTGGGGCGTCGCCCCCGCCTCGAATATTCGTTGAGATACGAACACTTTTGCTTGAGTGCCGCACCGCTGGTTGAGATGCCGCCATGTCCCTCCCCCGCCTCGCTCCGGCTTCAGCCATGCGAATAGCCCACCTGACTGCCACTTTTCCGCCCTACCCCGGTGGCGCCGGCAACACGGCTCACCGCTTCGCGGTCGGCCAGGCCGAGCGCGGGCACCATGTCGAGGTCTTCACCGCGCCGGCGAAGGGCACCGTGCCCGAGTCGCCGGGTGTGGACGTTCACCGCATCGAGCCCGCCTTCGCGATCGGCAACGCGCCGCTCATCCCGAGCATGGCCCGATTGGGCGGATTCGACGTGGTCCACATCCACTACCCGTTCATCTTCGGCGCGGAGCTGACCCTGCTCGCGCGCCTGCGCCGTGAGCGCCGCGCGCAGGCGCTCCTCGTCCACTACAAGAACCGCCTGGTTGGCGACGCCGGGCGCGGCCTCCTGTTCGAGGCATATGAGCACTCGGTGGCTCCGGCTCTGATCCGCGCATCGGATCGCGTTTGCGTCCTGAGTCCCGACCACGCCGAGTCGGTCTCGTACCTCAAGCGGACAGGAGAGCGCGATCCGTCCAAGCTGATCGTGATGCCGAACGGCGTCGACGCCGAGCGGTTCAGCCCCGGCGCGGACACCTCGGGCGTCCGGGAGCGGCTCGGCATCTCCGAGGACGCGATCGTCGCGGCGTTCGTCGCCACCCTCGATCGTGCTCACCATTTCAAGCGCCTGGACGTGGCGATCGACGCGCTCGCAGAGCTGGGCGACGCGCGCGTCCACATCGTCATCGCAGGCGGCGGCGAGCTGGTCGAGGACTTCCGCGCTCGGGCGGAAGGGCGTGGAGTCGGCGAGCGCGTCCACTTCCTGGGCGCGGTGCCCCACCCCGAGCTCCCCGACGTTCTGCGCGCTTCGGACCTGTTCCTCCTCACCACCGAGCCGCCCGAGTCGTTCGGCATCGTCCTGATCGAGGCGATGGCCACCGGGCTTCCCGTGATTGCCACGGATTATCCGGGAGTGCGGGCCGTCGTGGCCGACGGCACCGGGCTCCTGGCTCCGCAGGGCGATGCCGGTGCGGTCGCGGCGCGTCTGCGCGAGATCGCCGACATGGGCGCGGACGGGCGCGCCGCCATGGGAAGGCTGGGGCGAGCGCGGGCAGAGGCCGAGTGGAACTGGCCGCGCCTCCTGGACCGGATGGACGGCGCCTATGCGGAGGCGATCGAGGCAAGAGCCGCGAAGATGCGCTCCTGATGAGCCGCATCCTGTTCGTCACCTATTTCTATCCCCCTTGCACCGACACGGGGGCGCATCGCCCCAGCTCGATGGTCAAGTATCTGCGCCGAGCCGGCCACGACGTGACGGTCCTGACCACCTTCGCTTACGGATCATTGCCCGACGACGACGCGGAGGGGATCGTCCGAACGACCGACGCTCAGCTCTGGCGCGCGAAGCTACGCGGGGGCGACCACGTGGGATCGCTGTACGACGCGGACACCTACTCGGGCCGCCCGCACCCGCTCAGCAAGGTGCTCGTCCCCGAGCCGCTCACTCTGGCCTGGGCGCCCTTCGCAAGACACCGCGCCCGGGCTCTCCACCGGGCCGACGCATTCGATTGCGTCATCACCACCTCGCCCCCGGAGTCGGCGCACTCGATCGGCCGCACCCTTCAGCGCCGCGGGGCCGCCTGGGTCGCCGACGTACGCGATGCCTGGAACTTCGAGCCCCTTCGGCCCCCTTTTCCGACGGGGCTTCAGCGGCGCCTCGACGAATGGCTGGAGCGCCGCACCCTCGGCTCGGCCGACGCGGTGGTCTGCGTCTCCGAGCCCGCCGCCGAGGACCTCCGCAATCGCGGCATCGCCGAGCCGTTGCTGGTCAGAAACGGCGCGGATCCCGAGCTGCTTGCGGCCGCGGACCCGGAGTCCGTCGCCGATCTCCTGGACCCCGAGCGGGTCTCGCTCGTCTACACGGGGCGCTTCGGGTCGACAGGCCGCGACCCGGGCACCCTGCTCGAGGGCTTGAGCGCCCTCGCGGCGGCGAATCCCGGTGACGCCGCGCGCCTCGAGCTCGTGGTCGCTGGTCCTCTGACCGACGACGAGCTCCGCGCGTTCGACCGTGACGTGTCGCCTGCGCGAATCTCGGTCGTCGGCTCGCTTGACCGCGACCGCGCGCTCGCGCTCCAGCGCGCCGCCGACGCCCTCCTCCTCATCGCCCACCCGGTGCGCTCACAGCTCGCGAACTTCAAGCTGTACGAGTACCTCAACGCGGGGCCGCCGATCCTGGCCCTCGCCGAGGGGACCGAGGCCGGCAACGTCGTCGCGAGCTTCGGGGGTACGGTGATCCCGGCGGGCGATGTGACGGCGATCGCCGAAGCGCTGAGGCTGGCTGCGCAGAGCGGCCTTCCCCAAAGCGACCCGGACGCTCGGATCGAGCATGCCTATCCGGCCGTCGCGGAGCGAATGGAGGGTGCGGTCGAGGTTGCGGTCGAGCGACAGAAGCAGCCTTGAGAGAAGTCCGTTTTCCGTGGCTCTGTGGCATTGTGGCCGCGCTCGCCGCCACAACCGCCGTCGGGTGCGGGGAGAGCGATCGGGACGGATCACGCGACCCGGGAGACCCCCAGCGACCTTCCAACGCCCAAGGCGCGCCGAACTTCGTGGTGGTGACAACCGACGACCAGGCGATTGGATCACTCCAGTTCATGCCGGCTGTCAGGCGGGACCTGGGAGCAAAGGGAATGACCTTCACCCAGGGGTTCACGACGACGCCGGAATGCTGCCCTTCGCGGGCGACTTTCCTGACCGGTCAGTACTCGCACAACCACGGCGTCCTCTCGTCGGAGCTTCCCGACGGTGGCTACGCGTCCCTGGAAGCAAAGGGGAATGTCCTTCCGGCGTGGCTTCAGGCCGCCGGATACCGCACAGGGCACATCGGCAAGTACCTCAACGGATACGGGATCGAAGGCCGTGGCTCCGACCCGAGCGAGGTTCCGCCGGGCTGGGACTCTTGGAGCGCGCCGGTGAACGGCTCGCACGACCAGCGCTATGGCTACACGCTGAACATCGACGGCGAGCTTCGTTCCTTCGGGAACGCTTCCCGTGATTACCAGACCGACGTCTTTGCCCGGCAGGCGAGCGATTTCGTCAGCAGTTCGGCCGGCGACAAGCCCTTCTTCCTCAACGTGGCACCAACCGCCCCTCACAGCGAGGATCTGCCGGCCTCGGCCCATCGCAATCCGCGCCCCGCGCCGCGCCACGAAGGAACTCTCGAGGGTGCGGCCCTGCCCCGGCCGCCTTCGTTCAAGTCCCGTCCCGCTGGATCGGAACCGAAGTCGATCGTCGAGCGGGCTCGGAAGGCCGAAGAACAGGTCGAACTCGACGTCCTGCGAGGGGCTTTCCTCGGCCGCTCGGAGAGCCTGTCCGCCGTGGACGAGATGGTCGGACAGCTGGTGGACCAACTGCGGAGGAAGGGTGAGCTCCGTGACACCTACTTCATCTTCACCTCGGACAATGGCTTCCTCCTGGGCGAGCACGGGTTGCGAGGGAAGGGTGTCCCCTACGAGGAGTCGGTCCGCGTCCCGTTGGTGATCCGCGGGCCGGAGATCGAAGCCGGCACCACCAACGACTCTCTAGTGGCCAACCTCGATCTGGCTCCCACAATCCTCGAGCTCGCGGAGGCCTCACCCGGCCGCAAGCTCGATGGCGTGTCGCTGGCGGGGATCCTGAA
>Ga0190271_10001466_pt1 | contig 13454 bp, 12 predicted proteins | sample Popmic356T_FD_133747 | JGI IMG/M metagenome (GOLD analysis project Ga0190271, IMG submission 133747) | Populus adjacent soil microbial communities from riparian zone of Weber River, Utah, USA - 356 T | ecosystem: Environmental > Terrestrial > Soil > Riparian zone | place: USA: Utah | collected...
GGTGAATGGTGAATGGTGAATGGTGAATGGTGAATGGTGAATGGTGAATGGTGAATGGTGAATGGTGAATGGTGAATGGTTTCACCGTGCAGACTTCAGTCAACCCTGCATATTCACCATTTTCCCATTCACCATCTCCCATTCGACCTTATTGATCCGCCGCAAATTCCTTCGGATCGAAAGCGTAGCTCGTCGAACAGAACTCGCATGCGACGGTAATCGCGCCGTCCTCGGTGCTCTCGCGGATCTCTTGCGCCGAGAAGCCCTGCAGCACGCCCTTGATCTTGTCGCGCGAGCAAGAGCACTCGTCGGCCACTTCCGCGCCTTCGAAGACACGCACGCCGTGCTCGTGAAACAGCCGAAACAGCAGCCGCTCGGTCCCGACCGTCGGATCGATCAACTCCGCCGCCTCGACCGTGCCCATCAGCACCAGCGCCTCGCGCCAGGCCTCATCGGTCGGTTCGGTTTCGACGCCACGCTCGTCGCCGTCCCCGCCATGAATGTCGGGAATGCGCATGCGCTCCGGCGCCTGCGGCAGGAACTGCACCATCAGCCCACCGGCGCGCCAATGCTCGCCGCCGCCCTCGCCCGCCCTGATCTGCTTGGCAACGGCCAGGCGGATATCGGTCGGGATCTGCTCCGACTGGCGGAAATAGGTTCGCGCCGCTTCCTCCAGTGAGGTGCCGTCAAGCTCGACGATGCCCTGATAGCGCTGCGTGTGCACGCCCTGGTCGATGGTGAGCGCCAGAACGCCCGTGCCCAGCAGCTTCTCCGCCGAAATTGCGCCTGCGGCGATCGCCTGAGCCACACGCTCGGCGTCGAAGCGCGCATAGGCACGCAACGCTCCAGGCGTGGTGAAGTCGGCAACCAGCATGTCGACCGGCCCGTCGGTACGGGTCTGCAGGATGAACTTGCCCTCGAATTTCAGCGAGGTGCCGAGCAGGATCGTGATGACGCAAGCTTCCGCCAGCACACGCGCGACCGGCTCGGGATAGTCGTGCCGGGCAAGCAGCGCATCCAACAGCGGGCCAAGCTGAACCGCACGACCGCGCACATCGAGCGGCCCGACTTCGAAAGGTACGACATGGTCGTCGCCAGCGAAGCCGAATTCACCGAGCTTTTTTCCAGGGTCAATCACGAAAGGCGTTCCCGTCGTCAGTCCGTCCATAACGAATCCTCGCAACGCATTTTGCCGCCACGGGACCGGAAGGCAAACCGGCGATCGAGCAAAAGCGCTGAATTGATGTGAAGTGTCGGCCCCCAGATGGGACTTGGCCGCCGGGAGTTCAAGTTTCGTCCGATGAACGATGCGTCCCAGGTGCCGACCTTCGTACCAGACGGGAGGACGCCGGTCAGGCGCCCAGGCACCAGGCCAGCACCGCCTTCTGCGCGTGCAACCGGTTCTCGGCCTCGTCGAACACCACCGAACTCGGTCCGTCGATCACCTCGTCCGTGACTTCCTCGCCGCGATGCGCAGGCAGGCAATGCATGAACAGGGCGTCCGGCTTGGCATGCTTCATCAGCGCCGCGTTGACCTGATACGGCATGAACACATTGTGACCGCGCGCCCGGTGCTCCTGCCCCATCGAGACCCAGCAATCGGTGACCACTGCGTCGGCGCCGGCAACGGCATCCTCGGCGGTTTTCTTGAAGAACACACCACCGCCATTGCGCGCTGCCCAATCGATAAAGCGCTGCGCGGGCTCGCTGCCCTCAGGAACCGCGATGTTCAGATTGAAGTCGAAGCGGGCCGAGGCCTCCACCATGGAATGCAGGACGTTGTTGCCGTCACCGGACCAGGCGATGGTTTTGCCTTTCACCGGGCCGCGATGTTCTTCGAAGGTCATCACGTCGGCCATCAACTGGCACGGATGCGTGTCGTCGGTCAGTCCGTTGATCACCGGCACCGTTGCCGCCTCGGTAAGTTCCATCAGCCGCTCGTGATCGGTCGTGCGGATCATGATCGCATCGACATAGCGCGACAACACCTTGGCCGTGTCGGAGATCGTCTCCGAATGTCCGAGCTGCATTTCGGCGCTGGTCAGCATGATCGTTTCGCCGCCAAGCTGGCGCATCGCGACATCAAAGGAGACGCGCGTGCGGGTCGATGGCTTCTCGAAGATCATCGCCAGCACCTTGCCGTCCAGTGGACGGCTGCGGTCACCCGCCTTCAGAGCCGCCTTGCGAGCCGAGGCGTCGTCCAGGATGGCGCGCAGGTCGCCGCCGGAAACGGTCGACAGGTCGGTGAAATGCCGGAGGCTCATGATGCAATGCTTTCAGGGTTCGCGGCAGCGGATAGCTTTGCGGCGGCAGTGCGGATGCGGCCGATCGCGTCGCGGATCTCCTCATCGGAGACGACCAGCGGCGGCAGCAGCCGCACGACATTGTCGCCCGCCGGCACGGAGAGCAGTTTCTCGTCGCGCATAGCCATGTTCATTTTGACGTTGGGCACGCGGCACTTCAGGCCGAGCAGCAGACCAGAACCGCGCACTTCCTCGACAACGTCCGGAAATTCGTCGGCGACCGCCGCCAGCCCCTGCTTCATCAACAGGGATTTGCGGCTGACCTCGGCAAGAAAATCATCGCTCAAAACCACGTCGAGCACCGCATTTCCTACCGCCATCGCCAGCGGATTGCCGCCGAAAGTGGTGCCGTGAACGCCGGCCGTCATGCCCTTCGCCGCATCGTCCGTCGCCAGGCAGGCGCCCATTGGGAAACCGCCGCCGATGCCCTTGGCGATCGCCATCAGATCGGGCGCGACGCCCGACCACTCATAGGCGAAAAGCTTTCCTGTCCGCCCGACGCCGCACTGCACCTCGTCGTAGATCAGCAGCAGGCCATGCTTGTCGCACAAGTCGCGCAACCGCTTGAGCGACGCCGCCGGGAAGGGACGAACGCCGCCTTCGCCTTGCACGGGTTCAAGCAGGATCGCCGCGGTCTCCGGACCGATGAGGTTCTCCACCGCATCGATGTCATCGAAGGCGACCTGGTCGAAGCCATCCGCCTTGGGACCGAAGCCCTCCAGATATTTGGCCTGACCGCCCGCCGCTATGGTCGCCAGCGTGCGCCCATGAAAGGCGCCCTCGAAGGTGATGGTGCGGAACCGCTCCGGCCGGCCGTTGACGTAATGCCAGCGGCGGGCCGTCTTGATCGCGCATTCCAGCGCTTCCGCGCCGGAATTGGTGAAGAACACCTTGTCCGCGAAGGTCGCCTCGACCAGGCGCTCGCCGAGCCTTTCCTGATCCGGGATCCGGTAAAGGTTGGAGACGTGCCAGAGCTTCTGGGCCTGCTCGGTCAGCGCCGCAACCAGATGTGGATGGCTGTGGCCGAGGGAATTCACCGCAATGCCGCCGGCGAAGTCGAGGTATCGCTCGCCCTTGTCCGTCACCAGCCAGCAGCCTTCCCCACGGTCGAAAGACAGAGGGGCGCGTGCAAAGGTCTCGTAAAGAGCGGACCCGGACATTACATGCACCTCGCAAAAACCAAAAAAGCCGCCCAAGCGGCGGCTTTCTCCAGCATATCCGGCTTTTCAGGCATCAAGTCAACGAAAAGTCAGATTGCGGTGTTTGTACATCGTCCCAACTTTTGGGCCAGCACTTTCGGGAGCGAAAAGCGGCAAGTTGGGGAAAACGCAAAAAAGCGAGTCGGCGAGTCCCCCGGACTCTTGTCACAGAGTCAGCCGATAAGGTAGGAAAAGAGCCTGTAAGAACTAGATTTCGTGCGGCGGAAGTAGTCACCCCATATATGTATGGCGTCATCTCGGCTTGACTGAGGGTGAGTGGATTCCGATTCCCGCGCGGACTGCGAGGACGGATGGACGTGAATTGGACTGAAGACCGGGTGGAAACGCTGCGCAAGCTCTGGGCCGAAGGCCTGAGCGCCAGCCAGATTGCCGCTCAGCTCGGAAGTGTCAGCCGTAACGCTGTGATCGGCAAGGTGCATCGCCTCAAGCTGTCCAGCCGAGGCCGATCCACTTCCGCTGCGCCACGGGTCAAGAAGCAAAGCGCCGCGACGAGCGTCAGCGTGTCGAAGACCGTCAAGGCAAGTGCACCCATGCGCACTATGACCGCGAGCGTTGGCGCCACGGCCCTGCAGATCTCCTTCGACGCTGAACCTGTGGCGCGTCATCGCACCGTCGAAAACGTCGTCGTGCCGATTTCGCGGGCTTTGAAGCTGGTCGAGCTGAACGAGCGCACCTGCAAATGGCCCAACGGCGACCCGCTCAGCGAAACCTTCAGCTTCTGTGGCAACGACTCGGCGGAAACCGGCCCGTACTGCAAATATCATGCACGCGTGGCATTCCAGCCTGCTTCGGAACGGCGCCGGGTGCGCTGAGCCTCTGCGGCCCCGATCGGTTCCGGTTGAACGGGATCGATCAGCCGCTTCAGTGGCTTTCGCTCAATCACTTTTCCGGAAAGGCTCCGGTCAAAGCCATCCGTTGCGGCGGAAGCGCCAATAAAGGAAGGCGCAGGTCACCGCGATGAAAGCCAGGACGGCTGGGTAGCCGATAGCGGTCTTGAGTTCCGGCATATGTTCGAAGTTCATTCCGTAGATGCCGGCGACGGCTGTCGGCACGGCAAGGATAGCCGCCCAGGATGCCAGCTTCTTGGTGATCGCCGTCTCCTGGCTCTGCCCGACGAGAAGGCTTGCCTCGAAGGCAAAGGCCAGAACCTCGCGCAGATTGTCGATCTTCTCCTGCACCGTGCGGATGTGATCCGTGACGTCGCGAAACAGCGGATGCATGGCGGGCCTAACCTGCGGCAGGTCGGTATTTGTCAGGCGGCGGCACACCTCGACCAGCGGCCCGGCAGCATTGCGCAACCGCAATAAATCGCGGCGCAACATGTAGAGCCTTTCAATGTCGGCCGCTGTCATCGGCGTGACCAGCACGCGATCCTCGATGGCGTCGACCTCGTCTTCGATGGCCTCCAGCACAGGCATGTAATTGTCGACGATGAAGTCGAGCAGTGCGTAGAGGATGAAGTCCTCGCCCTTTGCCAGCGCAGTCGGGCAGCTCTCCCAATGTTGGCGCACCGCGCCATAGGATGTGGATGCGCCATGCCGAACGGTGACGATATAGCCCTCACCGACGAAAATATGCGTCTCGCCGAATGAGACGCGTCCGTCGAGCAGCTGCGCCGTGCGCGCGACGATGAACAGCGCATCGCCATATTGCTCGATCTTTGGCCGCTGATGGGGATGTTCCGCGTCTTCGATGGCAAGGTCATGAAGGTGAAACTGCTTCTGCACCCGCGCAAGGATTTCGGCGTCCGGTTCGAGCAGTCCGATCCAGACGACATGGCCGCTCCGCCGCGACCACGTCCCTGCTTCCTCGATGCCGATGTCGGCAACTTTCTTCCCGCCGGAGTAAACGCCGGCGGCGACGACCGCAGTACTTTGATCGACAACGCTGAAGTTTCGGGCGTGGTCCATTTGCTTTGTTCCGCGCGATGCCGATGGACCCTAGCGCATTTTGGTCGCGCTAACGAGTGCTCAGTCTTTGCGCGCCGTGCCGACCATGACCGCGTGCGTCTTGTCGTCCTTCGGCCGCTCCGACGGCATCTGCAGGCCTGTGAGGACGTAATAGATCGTCTCGGCGATGTTGGTCGCATGATCGCCTATGCGCTCAATATTCTTGGCGCAGAACAGCAGATGCGTGCAGGGCGCGATGTTGCGCTGGTCTTCCATCATATAGGTCAGCAATTGACGGAAGAGCGAGGTGTACATGGCGTCGATCTGGTCGTCGCGATTGCGCATGTAGCCGAGACGTTCGACCGCGCGCGACGCGTAAACATCGAGCACATCCTTCAATTGGGTCAGCGCCAGTTCGGCAAGCGCCTCGATGCCGCGGAACAGGCTGAGCGGCTGCGACGTGCCGCTGATCGCGACCGTACGCTTGGCCACGTTCTTGCCTAGGTCGCCGACCCTTTCCAGGTCGGCCGAGATGCGGATTGCGCCGATCACCTCGCGAAGGTCGGCCGCCAGAGGCTGCCGCTTGGCGATCAGTAGGATGGCCTTGTCGCCAATCTCACGCTCCGCAATATCCAGAAAGGCGTCGTCCTCGACCACCTTGCGCGCCAGCGCGGCGTCCGAGTTGACGAGCGCCGCCACGGCCTGCTCGACCATGCGCTCGGCATGACCGCCCATGGCGCCAAGTTGATCGGCGATGGACTTCAGGTCGCCGTCGAACGCACTGACGATGTGAACTGAATTCATTCTACGCTTCCTGCCCGCCGACCCGTGCCGGTTCGTGAATCGGCAAGATAGTTCAATTGGATGACAGAAAAAAGAAAGACCTCCAGCGGGTGTTAGCCGGCTGTGGGGCTGGCGTTGCTGCGAGGCAGGGAGGCCGTGAAAGACGAGCCCTGGCCTGGTTCGGACTTAACCGTAAGACGCCCGCCGTGGCGGGTAAGGATATGCTTGACGATCGCCAATCCGAGGCCGGTCCCTTTCTGCGCCCTGCTTGAGCCGGGATCGACCCGATAGAAGCGCTCGGTGATGCGCGGAATGTGTTCGGCGGGAATGCCGGGACCGAAATCGGTTACCGTCACGTCGACCTCGGGCTGTGGTCCGGACTTGCCTTCCACGATCTGGATAACCACTCGCTCACCGGTGCGGCCATATTTGCAGGCGTTCTCGACAAGATTCTCGAAAACCTGGAAAAGCTCGTCCTTATCTCCCGCAATGACGGCTTGCACCTCATCGGACTGTATCTCGATCGACACGCCGTTTTCCTTCGCCAGCGGGGTGAGTGTATCGACAACGTTCTGAACGATATCTGCAACGTCCACCGACGATGAAGCGTCGACGCGCGGTTTCATCTCCAGGCGGGACAGGGACAGCAGGTCGTCGATCAGCCGCGCCATGCGCCCGGTCTGGCTCTGCATGATCTCAAGGAATTGGTCGCGCGCCTTCGGGTCGTCTTTCGCCGCACCCCGCAGCGTGTCGATAAATCCGGCCACCGAAGCCAGCGGCGTCCGCAGTTCGTGGCTTGCATTGGCGATGAAATCGGCACGCATACGGTCGATGCGCCGCGCCTCGCTGTTGTCACGGAACACGAGGACAAGCAGATCCTTGCCCTGCCCGATCGCGGCGGCCGACAAGCGGAACAGGCGCTCAACGGGCAAGCGTTCATGAAAATCGATCGGCGCCGGACTTTCGCCTGCGATCAATTGTTCGATGAAGGCCCGCATGTCCGGAGCGCGGAACCGCAACAGCAGCGAAAGGCCCGGCCGCATCGCACCAAAAGCGTCGACTGCCGCCCGGTTGGCGTGAAGCACGAAGCCGGAGCGGTCGAAGAAAATGATAGGATCGTCGAGTTCGGCGGCGAATGCGGCAGCGCTGAGGTGATCCGGCCCAGGCAATTCGCTTGCCGCACCAGGGCTGGCGATGGCCTCGCCTGCGGGCGGCGAAGGTGCGAGCGCCGCCACGAGCACGACCGAAACCGCCAATCCAATGGTCAGCAGGGGCCATTTTCCCGCGCCAGCCGCAACAATCATCACCGCGCTGATGGCAGCGATCAGCAGCCCCATCCTTTCGCGCAGCCTTTGACTCAGCATGGTCGCCGCCCCTAGATAGCGGCCCGGTGCAAGGTGCAACCGGACAGTTTGCCTCTTAGCACGCGTGCGTGAAGGAAAAAGGTGCGGGACATGAAAAAAGGCAAAGCGGCGCCACAGCCGGAGCAGGAAAAGCCTTCGGAAACCAGCGCGGCCGCGGAAGCGAAGCCGACCCACATAAAGGTTGACGGACAACAGCGCGACTTCGATATCAACGATCCCGAACTCCCTGGCTGGGTGAAGAAAAACGCGCTGACCTCCGGCGGGTATCCCTATGACGACAAAAAGGACGGGGACGCCTACGCAAAGGAACTCGAAACGCTGCAGATCGAGTTGGTGAAGATGCAGCATTGGCTGCAATCAACCGGTCGCCGCGTGCTGATCCTGTTCGAGGGGCGCGACGCTGCCGGCAAGGGCGGGACGATTGACGTCTTCCGGCAGTATCTGAACCCGCGCCAGGCGCGCAACGTGGCGCTGACCAAGCCGACCGAGACCGAACGCGGCCAATGGTATTTCCAGCGCTATGTCGCGCAGTTCCCGACCAACAGCGAAATCGTCACGTTTGACCGGTCGTGGTACAACCGCGCCGGCGTCGAACCCGTGATGGGGTTCTGCACGCCGGAGCAGCACCAGCGCTTCCTGAAAGAGGTGCCGCGCTTTGAGCAGATGGTCATCAACGAGGGGATCCACTTCCACAAGTTCTGGCTCGATCTCGGCCAGGAGATGCAGCTGAAGCGCTTCCACGACCGCCGCCATAGCCCCCTGACCAATTGGAAGTTCTCGCCGATGGATATTGCGGGCATCTCCAAATGGGACGACTACACCGCCGCAATCGACTTGATGTTCGACAAGACGCACTCGAAAGAGGCGCCATGGACGGTCGTGCGCTCCAACGACAAACGGCGCGCCAGGCTGGAGGCCATCCGCCACGTCCTGCTCGACCTGCCCTACGAGGGGCGCGATCTCGACAAGGTCGGAAAGCCCGATGCCAAGATCATTGGCGGACCGGGGCTGCTGAAGAAGTAGAGCTCATCGCTGGCACCGCCTCTACGGTGTGCGTGGTCTTGTTCCATCTGTGCGGGGCGCGGACCAGTTCCGCGAGGGCGGCCCAGGCGGCCCAGAAGAGCATCAACCAGTAGACCGGAGTGAAAAGGGCAACGGGCAGGAAGGTGCTGCGTTCCTGCCTGTCCAACTTCCGCCAGACAAGGAAAAGAAAAGCGTAATAGCTGAAAGCCAGCGTGGCGGCATCGACGGCAAGAAGAACGGCTTCCAGCGTCGACAGGGTGTAGCCCAGACACGCGGCGATAGCGCACCACAGCACCACCAGGAAGAACAGCGGGTGCAGCAGCGACGATAGCACCAGGCCGGCTAACTGCATCTGGGCGACGGCGAAGCCCGCGGCGCCAAGTTCGCGCCACAGCGCCGCGGGGTCGCGTGAGTGCACCAGCCAGGACTGCATCCAGCCCTTGAACCAGCGCGTTCTCTGCGGAAGCCACGTCGCCCAATCCTCGGGGCCGGTTTCGACTGTCGGCAGCGAGATCGTTTCCGAACGATAGCCAAGTCGTGCCAGACGTACTCCAAGATCGGCATCCTCGGTTACGTTATGCGGGTCCCATGAGCCGATCTCGACGAGAGCCTGGCGGCGGAAATGGTTTGAGGTGCCGCCAAGGGGCAGAACCTGCCCGCGATCTGCCAACCACGGCAGAAGCCCGCGAAACAGCCCGGCATATTCGGCCGCGAACATGCGCGCGATGAGCGTGGTGCGATTGGAAATTTCAAGCTGGGCCTGCAGACAGACGACCTCCCGCGCCGATTGACGGAATCTCTGCCAGGCCTGGACAAGTTGAAGCGGGTGCGGCCGATCTTCCGCATCGTACAACACCACAAATTCGCCGGTGGCGAGGGGCAAGGCGTAGCGAAGCGCCTTTGGCTTGGTTCTCGGCCCCTGCGGCGGCACTTCAACAATCTCGACATAGCTGCGCAACTGATGGGCGCGGATTGCGCTGAGGGTATCGAAATCATCCTCCTCGCAAACCAGCTTGATCTCCAGCCTGCTGCGCGGCCATTTCAGACGGCTGAGCGCGGTCAGCAATTGCGGCACCATGTCCGACTCTCGGTAGAGAGCCACAAGCACCGAATATGTAGGTGCCTCATCCAGATCGCCTTCGAAAGCGAAGCTCTCGGCGCGAGGCTGGGCTATCCCCGCGCAGAGCCGCAAGAAAGAGCATCCCAGAAAGAAGACGATCCCAATCACATGGAAAGCCAGCAAGACGGCGATCGAAAACACCAAAGACAGCAAGGCCGCTGCCGTGACAAACGCGCCGAAGGCTATGCCCTGCCACGTGCACACAACAAGCCGCGCGGAGTATTGCGGTGCCGTATCCAAGGGCCGCTGCTCGCGTCTCGCACGAGATGCATTTGCGACCGCTTTGTCAGCGCCCTCCGCAATGCGCTCGGCGTCACCACGCAGATGCGCTGACGGACCGCCTCGCTTCGCGTCTTCATGCGCACGAACAGCGCCAAATCGGCTTCAAGCGGCGCAACAAGGAGCGTGGCGAGCCTATCCGGTCCATCCAGCCTTGCGAGCGCCCGCAGATGGTTCCGGGCCAACGCGGCGATGCAATCTGCGTCCTTGGCGATCAGTTCGTCAGGATCGACGGCCTCAAGGAAGTCCAGGCCAGCTTCGTCAGCCAGTGCGCGATACAGCGATTCTTCGCTGACAATCTGCCGCGCCAGCAATTCAGCCTTGAACGTATTGGACGTCCCCCGCGCGCTCCTTGCGACCGAAAGCATGGTCGCGCCGTCGACAAACAGCCGCCTTAGGACGGGCAGCCAGTGGGCGACTTCTTCCGCGAGGTCGCGGTCATAGCGCGACAGCGTGGGGCGCATCTCGGGCGGCGCGAAATTCATGCGTGGCGCTCGCCGCCGCGCGAAGCCAAGGCTTCAGCGAACGGTCGCCAAAGGCGACCCAAGCTATGAGCGCAAACCGACCGATCTCCCCGCTCGACTATTGCGAGGCCCAACCGCATCCCCACGACAACATCCCCACGTTGCCGCCCTCGCCGCGAGAGCACGCAATAAGAGAAACGGAATCTATCCCAGATTGCAATAGGCGCGAGCTGCGTGGAACTGGTTGTAGGAGCCGCGGAGCGCTTTTTCTCTCCCGCCATTAACGAAACTGCGTTAATGCTGGCGCTCCGATCAGCATGGATGGCTCACATTGAAATCCCACATCCTTGCCGCAAGTCTCGCATGTGTCCTCGCCGGCTCGGCATTGGCCGCGGAGCCGGAAATCCCCCTCCTTTGGGATTCCAAGGAGAGGCTGAGCAAGCCGGACCTTGCTACTCTCCCGCGCCTGCGCTTCCTGACGACGACTGATTTTCCCCCCTTCAACTTTCTTGACGCGAGCGGCAGGCTCTCCGGCTTCCATATCGACCTTGCGCGCGCCATCTGCGCCGAGCTGGCGGTCATGGATCGTTGCCAGATTCAGGCGCTGCCGTGGAGCGAACTCGCACCGGCCCTGGAGAAGGGCGAGGGCGAGGCGATCATCGCCGGCATTTCGGTGTCCGCCGAGGGCCGCGCGCAATATGCTTTCTCGCGGCCTTACCTCGTCTTTCCCGCGCGCTTCGTCGTCGCCAATGGGAAGACGATAAAGGAACCCGTGGCCGAAGCGTTGCGCGGCGCGCGGATTGGCGTCGTTGCCGGCTCCGCGCATGAACGCATGCTGCGCGCCAACTTTCCGCAGTTGAATGCCGTGACCTTCGCCAAGCAACAGTTGATGACCGCCGACCTCAAGTCGGGAAAGCTGGACGCCATGTTTGGTGACGGAATGCGGCTTGGAATCTGGATGGCATCGGCGGACGCCGCAAACTGCTGCCGTTTCGGTGGCGGGCCATATCTGTCGCAGGAATTTCTGGGCAACGGCCTTTCCATTGCGGCCGCCAAGAATCGTCCGGAACTGGCCGGGGCGTTCGACTACGCGCTGCAGGCGATCTCAACCAAGGGCACGTTCAGCGAGCTCTACCTGCGCTACTTCCCGGTCGGCTTCTTCTAGGCGGGCGCTACGGCCCATCTCGAACAAAGACCTTCGACGGATCCAACCCCCTTTATTTAGCTGCACTTACGAGAAGCCGAGCGGTTTCGCTGGCTCCAGAAAATGCTTTAGGTCAGTGTCCGGTGACGCGCCTTGCCGGCGAGTTCAATGGCGCGAATCGTCTCCTCGTCGATGTCGAGAACGTCGCCCAATCGCTGCAGGATGCGCGCTTCTTCCATCCGCATTTCGAGGTCGGCCGCAGCCACCTCAAAGCAGGCAGCGTACGCAGTGTCTTGCAACCGCTTGGGAATGACACCGCGCGCTATCGCCAGCACTTCGTCCAGACCGTTCTCGCCCTGCACGATGAGTTGGCAATCCTGCGCCACGTCAATCAGGCGATCTCGATTGAAATCCTCGAAAACAGGCCAGGTTCTGACCACCTCGCCGATGCGGCCAATCTCCGGATCGGACATGTCACGGTCGGAGGCGGAAGACACCACCATCAGGTAGATCAGCGCTTCATGGGTGGTGGGCGACGGCATCGGAACTCCCTTGGTTGACGGCTGGCGCAGGTTATGGACGGCAAGCCGGTCCGGCAAGGAAAAACACCATTGCCGTTGACGGTCGTGGACCCGCCGCATAGATCATCGCGGTCGGCCGGCTCTCATCGTCGCCCTGTCAGGAAATCCTTTCAATGACACGCTCGAACATCGTCGATCTCAGCCCTGAAGTGCTGTCCGCCGCGGCCGACAGTAAAGCCTGGCCATTCGAGGAAGCTCGAAAAATCGTCGAGCGCTACAAGGGAAAGGATTTTCCCGAGACTGTGCTGTTCGAAACCGGGTACGGCCCCTCCGGCCTGCCTCACATCGGCACCTTCGGCGAGGTCGCGCGAACTTCCATGGTGCGTCACGCCTTCCGCGTGCTGACCGGAGACAAGGTCAAGACGCGTATCCTCTGTTTCTCCGACGACATGGACGGCATGCGCAAGATTCCGGACAATGTGCCGGATCGCGCATTTCTGGAACCGCATATGCACAAGCCGCTTTCGGCCGTGCCCAACCCGTTCGGCGGCGACTATACGAGTTTCGCAGATCACAACAACACGATGCTGTGCCGCTTCCTCGATACGTTCGGTTTCGACTACGAGTTCGCCAGCGCGACCGCCTACTACAAGGCAGGCAGGTTCGACGATGTGCTGCTGCGCGCCGCGGAACGCTATGATCAGATCATGGCGGTGATGCTGCCGACGCTCGGCGAGGAGCGCGGGGCAACCTACAGTCCCTTCCTGCCGATCTCGCCGAAGAGCGGACGTGTGCTCTACGTGCCGATGAAGAAGGTCGATGCGGCAAACGGCACGATCACCTTCGACGACGACGGCGAGGAAACGACGCTGCCGGTTACTGGAGGTCATGTGAAGCTGCAGTGGAAGCCGGATTTTGGCATGCGCTGGGCGGCGCTCGACGTCGACTTCGAAATGTTCGGCAAGGATCACCAGACCAATGCCGTCATCTACGACCGGATTTGCAACATTCTCGGCGGACGCGCGCCGGAGCATTTCGTCTACGAGCTCTTCCTCGATGAGAACGGCCAGAAGATCTCCAAGTCGAAGGGCAACGGGCTGACCATCGACGAGTGGCTGACCTACGCGCCCACCGAGAGCCTCGGTCTCTACATGTACCAGCGGCCGCGACAGGCGAAGAAGCTCTATTTCGACGTCATTCCCAAGGCCGTCGACGAATATTATTCCTTCCTGGCCGCCTATCCTCGCCAGGAATGGAAGGAGCGGCTGGGCAACCCTGTCTGGCACGTGCATGACGGAAACCCGCCCGTTGTCGACATGCCAGTCACCTTCGCGCTGCTGCTCA
>Ga0190271_10001467_pt1 | contig 13453 bp, 12 predicted proteins | sample Popmic356T_FD_133747 | JGI IMG/M metagenome (GOLD analysis project Ga0190271, IMG submission 133747) | Populus adjacent soil microbial communities from riparian zone of Weber River, Utah, USA - 356 T | ecosystem: Environmental > Terrestrial > Soil > Riparian zone | place: USA: Utah | collected...
CGGACAACAAGAAGTCCGTCAAAGCGCTGCTCGACGAGGCCGGCGTCACCGTCACGCGGTTCGCCCGCTTCGAGGTCGGCCAGCCCTAGTCAATCGACCACACGAGGCCCCCGAGACTCCGGTCCCTGGGGCCTCGTGTTTTACCCCATGGGTTCGTGTCTTGATGGTCGGAAGTTCGGGAAACGAACCTGTGGTGCGATTTTGTTTGCCAGAGCGCACTGTTTGGGACCGGGTTCCGCCTGGATGGCGCCACGACCCATCGTTTGCTGGCGGAGGATCGGCCTGTCGGCTGTGACAATCTTTGCCGATTCTCCCATGAAGGGTATCTGGCAAACTTTTAACACAGGTGCGTATCGTCTTTCTTCCCTGGTGGAGTCGCAATTAACGACACTTTGCTCTCGATTGAGTTAATCTCGCGCCATGACCACCGGTGAGATCTGTTCGTACAGCAGTGACTGACACAGTCAATTCCGACCTCGCCGCGAACCGAGCGAGCGTCGCGGCGAAGCCTGCGGATACCTTCGTCCCGTTACAGAAGCGCCGGGCGTGGGAGCCTGTTGTCAGTGTGCTGATCGATGTGACGACCGCTTCCCTGGCTGTGGCGATCGGCATGACGTGGGCCAACCAGATGCACTACCAGTTGCCGCCGTCCTGGATGGTGTGCTTTTTCGCGCCCACGGTCGTGACCGTGTTTGCGCTGCGCTCGTTGTATCGGCGGTCGATCAACCGGCACTTCCTCGATGAGCTCCCGACGATCCAGGCCGGTACGGCGTTTGCGGCGATGTTGCTGTTCAGCTTCCTCGTGCTGTTCGCAGAGGTGAACGAGTCGCTGGGCAGAACGGTTGCTCGGGTGTGGCTGTGCGGGGCGATCCTGATACCCGCCGGCCGGCTGCTGTGGATCGCCGCCAAGCGCTACCTCTTCAGCCGCAACGTGATGTCGGCACCAACGCTCATCGTCGGCAACGGCCGGATCGCCCACCAGGTCGTCGAGCGGATCAACGCCAAGTCCGAGTACGGGATGCGGCCCATCGGGCTCATCGACGACGAGCCGCCGACCATGGGCCCCGACCGGGATCTGCCGTCCAGCATTCCCTACCTGGGCAAGTTGGCCACGATCGAGGAAGCGATCGCGCTGACCGGTGCCGAGTGCATGGTCGTCGCCTTCTCCCGGACCCGTGACGAGGCCATGACCGAGGCGATCAGGATCGCCCATAGGTGCGGCATGGCCGTGTGGGTCGTCCCCCGGATATTCGACACCATCGGCGTGCACGCGCGCATCGACCACATCGGTGGCCTGCCCCTGATCGCGATTGCGCACACCGACCCGCATGGCTGGCAGTTCGTCGCCAAGCACATATCTGATCGGGTGGTCGCGACTGTGGGGCTGGTGCTGATATCGCCGGTTTTCCTCACGTTGATGCTGCTGGTGCGGCTGAGCTCTCGGGGTCCGATCTTCTACAGCCAGCCCCGGGTGGGGCGCGACGGGCGAGTGTTCAACTGCCGCAAATTCCGGTCGATGCGTCCGCTGCGAGAGTCGGATGCCGCATTCACCCTCGGCGACGGCTCCGCCCCGGGAGGTGTCGAGGGTGAGGACCGCCGCACTCCGATCGGGAAACTCATGCGAGCCACCTCCCTTGACGAACTCCCGCAACTGATCAACGTCGTCACGGGGGAGATGAGCCTGGTCGGTCCACGGCCGGAGCGGCCGGAGTATGTCGACATGTTCAACGCCGACATCACCCGGTATGGCGAGCGGCACCGGGTGAAAGCCGGCATGACCGGATGGGCCCAGGTGCACGGTCTGCGCGGGAAGACGTCGATCGCCGACCGTGCCGAGTGGGACAACTTCTACATCGAGAACTGGTCGCTGTGGCTGGATTTGAGAATCCTGGCGATGACCGTGCCGGCGGTGCTGGACCGCGCAGAGTGAACCATCGGCCCACCCTGCTCGAGGTGGCCCACGAGCTCGAGGACGCCCGGCCCTGGGACCGAATCAAGGGCTGAACCCGGCGGCGTCGCGCGGGACGACGAAATCCGTTGCGGCGACGACACCTTGCCGTAACCGGATCGGTGGCGTGTTAACAGCGCCGACACTGCGGGTGGTGCTCGGTGAAACTTTTCGCTCGCACCATCGCTCTTGTGGAGACCAGTCAGGTCAGCGACGCGCCCACATCAGTTCGATCACCGCAGATCCCTACCGGTTCCGGGAACACGTTCGTGTGCCTGGTCCGGTTCGCGCTGGCCAACATCCGCCGACGCCCGGAACGGTTCATCCTGTCCGTCCTGGGCATCGCACTGGCGATCGCCTGCGTGACGATCGTCCGGACGATCTCGGCCAGCGTCGCCATCACCGGAGCGGACTCGGTCACCGACGTCCTCAACGGTGCCCAGCTGTGGGTGGTGCCCGCCGCCGGTGTGCACTACGACCCGGCGGCGCAGGCGCTGGTCGCCGATGGGCAGGCGCCGCGTATCGCGCTGCCCGACGGATGGACCGGGACCCGCGTCCTTTCGGGTGCCATCGAACTCGACGGCCAATCCGTCTCGCTGCGCAGCAGTGACCAAATGCCCGGTGGCGAAGCGATTTTGGGGTTGCCTCTGGCAGATCGGCTCGGTGTCGACGACGGGGAGAGCATCACCGTCGGAGGTCAGAGTCTGCGCGTCGGGATCAGCGGCGGCGGTCAATCGATGACGGTGCCGACGGCCGTGGCACGGTCGGTCGTCGGCGACAGCGGTTGGTGGGTGGTGTTCGCGCCGCCCGGTGACGAACAGCGGCGCGATCTCGCCCAGACTTTCGGCGCCGCTGTCGGCCTGCCGTCGACCCCCGACCCGTCGGTGACGCCGGATCCCGGCGGGGCCGGACTCATCTACGACACCGTCGGAGGATCCGGCCCGCTGACGTTCGAGCAGAAGTTCTCGGCCCTCTTCTCCGGCAAGGTGACCAGCTCGACGCTGGGCCTGATCTCCACGATCGGGTTGGGCCTGGGGTTCATCATCGCGGTGTCGTCGTTCCTGGCGGCGGTGACCGAACGGCGCCGCGAGTTCGGCATCATGTCCAGCGTCGGCCTGGCCGACGAGGTGCTGTACTTCTTCCTCGTGGAATCGGCGATCGTGTTCGCCGCGGCCTACGTCGTCGGGGTAGCCGCCGCGGGGATCGCAGTGGCGCTGGTCATTCCGGGAATCGCCACGCCGACCGCCTGGCTTCAGGGCGCCGCGGTGACCGCGATGTTCCTGCCCGCGATGGCCATCGTCGGTGCGCTGGTCCCGGTGCACCGACTGTTGCAGGAACGTCCGGTGTCGCTCCTGGAGGCGCGGTGATGAGCGCTTGCGCGAAGAACATGAGGGTTCAGATGAGCGCTTGCGCGAAGAACGTGAGGGTTCAGATGAGCGCTTGCGCGAAGAACGGACCGCCATGATCAGCAAGGGTCTTGCCTACGGGTTCCTGTCCGCCCGGCGGCGGATGCGGGAGATGGTGCTGCCCGTCGTCACCACCGCCACGGGCGCTTTCCTGGTGGTGCTGGTGTTCGGGATGTCCGCGGGTATCAGCGCGCAGTCCGCGTCGCTGGGACACGCCGAGGAGCTCAACCGTGCAGTGGTCCTGATCGCGGTCACCGTTCTGCTCGTCGGCGTGGTGGAAGTTGCGGTGGCCACCACGCGCACGGTCGCCCACCGCACCCGTGAGCTCGGCGTGCTCAGCGCCAACGGCGTTCCTCGCGGCCCGGTGGTCGCAGCCCTGCTCGTCGAGCCCGTCGTTGCGGCGGTCCTTGGTTCGGTATTGGGTGCCACGCTCGCTGCGATCACCGGGACCGTGCTGGCGGCAATGGGTTTCGTCGCGACCGGCTTGTCCTACGGGGGCATGGCCGCGGGGGTGGTGATCGCCGTCGGTGTCAGCATCGTCGCCGCGGTCGCCACCAGCATCGTGCCCACGTGGACTGCGGCGTCGCGTTCACCCATCCGATCGTTGACAGCGGGAGGTTAGGCGGCACATGACCGCACTGGACGAAACAGCGGCGGCAACCGCGGATGTCGTCGACACCGAGGTGTCGCACAAGCCGGTCATCGAGATCAGCGACGTCTGGAAACTGCACAAGCTGGGCGACGAGGTGGTCAAGGCGCTCGTCGCGGCCGAACTGCAGGTGATGCCCGGCGAATTCGTCTGCCTGATGGGTCCCAGCGGCAGCGGCAAGTCGACACTGCTCAATATCATCGGCGGCCTGGACCGGCCCACCAAGGGCACGCTCAAGATCGCCGGCAAGGACACCGGGCAGCTCTCGGAGAGCCAGTTCGCGGCACTGCGGCATGACACCATCGGTTTCATCTTCCAGAGCTACAACCTGATCCCGTTCCTGTCGGCGGTCGAGAACGTCGAACTGCCACTGATGTTCGAGCCCTACGACCGCAAGTCGTTGCGCAAGCGCGCCACCGAGCTGCTCGAACTGGTGGGACTGGGCCATCGCGTGCATCACCAGCCGACCAAGATGTCGGGCGGCGAGCAGCAGCGCACCGCGATCGCGCGCTCGTTGATCAGCAGCCCGACCCTGGTGTTGGCCGACGAACCCACAGCCAACCTCGACCACCGTACCGGGGAGACGGTGGTGCGCATGTTGCGCGACCTGTGTTCGACGCTGGGCGTCACCGTGGTCGCCAGCACCCATGATCCCACGGTGGCCGACGAAGCGAGCCGTGTCGTCCGGATGAAAGACGGACAGATCATCACCTGACCTCAGCACTCCAATCTCCTTGGTGCCCCAACTATTTCGGAGAATTGATGACCCAAGAACTCGAGGCTGCGCGGCCGGACCGCGACCAGCTGATGACCACCGAGCTCGTCCCCGAGCAGATCCTTCCCAAGGTGATGAGCACCTTCGGGCTGACGGCCGCCTACGTCTTCATCATCTGCTGGGTCACCGGCTCTTCGGTGATGGCCGGCGGTGGCTGGACGGCCATCCCGATGTGGGTGCTGGGCATCCTCACCTTCCTGATCCCCGCCGGAATGGCCGTGGTCGAACTCGGCAACCTCTGGCCCGGGCAGGGCGGTGTATACATCTGGGCCACTCGCACGATGGGTGAAACCTGGGGATTCGTCGGCGGTTACCTGTCCTGGGTGCCGGTGATCCTGAACGCGGCGTCCTCTCCCGCGGTGGTCCTGCAGTTCCTGTTGCTGGCGTTCCACACCGAACTCGGGCTGACCACGAGCATCATCCTGCAGCTGGTGATCCTGTGGACCGTCGTCGGGTTGGCGCTGGCCAAGTTGGCGGCGAACCAGAAGATCATGAACGTCGTCTTCGTCGTATACGGCGTTTTGACGCTGACGATCTTCATCTGCGGCCTGCTCTTCGCCGTCAAGAACGGCTCGGCCACGCCCTTCAGCTGGGCAGAGGCCACGATCCCCAACTTCGCCGTCGCGGGATTCCTGTACGGGACCGTGCTGCTGTACCTGCTCGGCGTCGAAACCCCGTACAACATGGGGGCGGAGTTCCTGTCGGTGCGCAAGAGCGGACCGCGGATGATCCTGTGGGGTTCGACGGCGCTGGTGGCGATCTACCTGTTGACCACGCTGGGCACCATGATGGCTCTTCCCGGCGACCAGATCGACCCGGTGACCGGTGTCATCGGCATGCTCGACGTCGCGGGCTTCCCCGGTTTGATGGAGGTCTGCGCAGTCGTGCTGGCCGGCATCATCGTCGTGGCGCTGATGACGTATCAGGTGGCCTATTCGCGGCTGATCTTCGTCTCCGGCCTGGAGCGTCACCTGCCACGCATCTTCACGCATCTCAACCCGCGCACCCGTAATCCGGTGACCGCCATCCTGATCCAGGGCGTCCTCTCGTCGCTGATCCTGGTCGGCTTGTACTCGCAGAGCAGCATGGCCAACGTCACCATCTACCTGCAGGGCGGCCTGAGCACGGTGTGGTTGCTGTCCGGGTTCTTCTTCCTGATCCCGTTGATCGTCGCCCGCAAGAAGTACGCCGATCGGTATGAGAGCGAACGGTTCTGGCGCATTCCCGGCGGCATGGTCGGCGTGTGGATCGTCGTCATCGTCGGCTCGATCGGCACCGTCGGTGGCATCTACTACTCGTTCGTGACGCCGTGGATCGACGTGCCCACCGCCACCTGGATGACGTGGGTGGGTGGGATCAGCCTGGGTATGTTCGTCCTCGGCCTCGTCGTCTACATCTTCGGCCGCCGGTCGGCGCACAAGACCAGCAAAGAGGATTCACTGGCTCACCTCGCGGTGTTCGACCTCACCAAGACCGATGCGGAGGAATCGACCAAATGACCATGGAAAGCACCATGCTGAGCACACCGGACACCGGTGATTCAGCCCGCTATCCACTGGATCCGCTCACCGGGGCAGAGATCGAAGCAGCCGCCCGGATCATCTTGGACTCCGAATACGCGACTCCCACACTGAAGTTCGTGATGATTCAGCTCGCCGAACCAGACAAGCCCCCGGAGCTGACGTTCGATCCGGGACTTCCGGTGCCCCGACAGGCGTTCGTCACCATGTACGACGCCACCGCGAAGATGATCTACGAGGCGGTGGTCGACGTCGCGGCAGGCGCCATCGACGGCTGGACGGCGATCCCGGGCAGGTTCCCGTCCTACCTGGTGGAGCATATGACCGGGGTGGAGGAGAAGGTCCGGGAGGACCCGCGCTGGCAGGAGGCGATGCGCAAGCGTGGCGTGACCGACTTCAGTCTGGCGATGATCGACCCGTGGCCGGCCGGCTACTACGGCGCGCAGGACCACTACGACAACTCGGCACTCATCTGCCGCCCGTTGACGTTCATGCGGGCAGCGCCCTCGGAGCACGGCTACGCGCGCCCGGTTGAGGGCCTGATCGTCACGTTCGACCTCGACGCGATGGAGGTGACCGACGTCGAGGATCACGGGGTGGTGCTGCTGCCGCCGACCGCGGGCAACTACTCCGAGCAGTTCATGTTTGTTCCGAACAACCGCCCGGCGTTCACCGAGTTCCGTTCCGACGTCAAACCGATCGAGATCACCCAGCCCGACGGACCCAGCTTCACCGTCGACGGGTGGCAGGTCACCTGGCAGAAATGGGCGTTGCGTATCGGGTTCAACCCGCGGGAGGGGATCACCCTGCACGAGGTGACCTACACCGATCGCGGCGAGACCCGGCCGATCATGTACCGGGCGTCACTGTCGGAGATGGTGGTGCCCTACGGCGACAGCTCACCGACGCACTGGAACAAGAACGTCTTCGACATGGGTGAGGTCGGCATGGGATTCTCCGCGAATCCTCTGACGCTCGGTTGTGACTGCCTCGGCGAGATCTACTACTTCGACGGGACGGTCAACGATTCCAGCGGGAACGCGGTCGTCATCCCCAACGCCATCTGCATGCACGAAGAGGACTACGGAATCTCATGGAAGCACACTGATTTCCGCACCGAGGAGGTCGAGGTGCGGCGCTCACGGCGGCTGGTGATCTCGATGATCTGCACCGTCGGCAACTACGAATACGGCTTCTTCTGGTACTTCTACAACGACGCCTCCATCGAGGTCGAGGTGAAGCTGTCCGGCGTGCTGACCACCGGGTCGATCGAGGACGGTGCGCTGCCACGGTGGGGCAAGATGGTCGCGCCCGGCATCTATGGTCCGAACCACCAGCATTTCTTCAACTTCCGGCTGGACATGAGCATCGATGGGCCGGGAAACAGTGTGTACGAGGTGGATTCGATTCCGGAGCCTGATCCGGCGGTCAACCCGCACCACAACGCCTGGATCACCCGGGACACCCTGGTGTCCTCGGAGGCGCGCGGTGCGCGGGACTGGAACTGGTCGACCGGCCGGTATTGGAAGGTCAGCAACCCGTCCAAGATCAACGAGCTGGGGCAGCCGGTGGCCTACAAGCTCACGCCCAAGGACATCGTGCCGGTGATGGTGCAGGAGGGTTCCTACATCTACGACCGGGCCCGGTTCGTCCAGCACAACCTGTGGGTGACCAAGTACGACCCGACGGAGAAGTTCGCCGCGGGCGACTACATGTACCAATCGGCCGATGTTCAGGGTCTGCCGGATTTCATCGCCGATGACGCTCCGCTGGAGAACACCGACGTGGTGCTCTGGTACACCGTCGGCGCCCACCACGTGGTGCGGCCGGAGGACTGGCCGGTGATGCCGTGCGCCTACACCGGATTTCATCTCAAGCCGGTGGGCTTCTTCGACGGGAACCCGGCGCTGGACATCCCGCCGTCGCCGCCGAAGGCCTGCCACCACAGCGATGCGGGCCTCCCGGTGGCGCACGTCGCACGGGAGTCGTAGGGGAGGGGACTAGCCGAGTTTGGCGAGCAGCTCCCGGAACTCGCGGCTCTGCGCGTCCGTCAGCGGACGAAGGACGCGTTGCTCGGCGGCATGGACCGCGACGTCCAGAGCCGTCAGGAGCTCGGTGCCCTCGCGTGTCAGTTGCGCGGGCAGGGACCGGCCCGACGCGGCCGAGGCCGGACGACTCACCACGCCGCGCTCCTCAAGTGAGCGCAGCACCACGTTCATCGCCTGCGGTGAGACGTTGAGGTCGCGGGCGAGCTCTGCGTTCGACCGGCCGGGGAACCGCGACACGATGCGGATGCAGAGGTATTGCGGGAACGACAGATTCAGCGGTTCCAGTGCCGCCTCGGAGACTTCGGCGCGCAAGGCGGACGCCAGGCGGTAGAGCAGATAGCCCAGCGGCTCGTCGGGTTGTTCCGGCATATCAACTATGTTGACATATATCAATCAAATTGATAAACCGGAGTCATGACGATTCCCCCTGACGAGATGTTCGAGTCCGCCTACCGCGGCGAAGCCCCCGAGATGGGTGCGGGCAACCGGCCCCCGTGGAGCATCGGCGAACCGCAGCCCGAGATCCTGGAGTTGATCCAAGCCGGCAAGTTCCACGGCGACGTGCTCGACGCCGGGTGCGGTGAGGCGGCCGTCTCGATGTATCTCGCCGAGAGAGGCTTCACCGCCGTGGGTCTGGACCAGTCGCCGACGGCCATTCGACTTGCGCGCGACGAGGCCGCCAGACGGGGGCTGAACAACGTCACCTTCGACGCCGCCGACATCAGCTCGTTCACCGGGTACGACGGCCGGTTCGGCACGATCGTGGACAGCACGTTGTTCCACTCGATGCCCGTCGAACTGCGCGAGGGCTACCAGCAGTCCATCGTGCGGGCCGCCGCACCGGGAGCGTCATACTTCGTGTTGGTGTTCGACCGTGACGCGATGCCCGCCGAGGGTCCCGTCAACGCCGTCACCGAAGAGGAACTCGCCGCCGTCGTCGGGCAGTACTGGGTGATCGACGAGATCCGCCCTGCCCGCATCCACGCCAATGTGCCGCAGAACTTCGCCGAGCAGTTCGAGGGCTTTGCGGGCGCCGACATCCGCGACGAAGCCAACGGCCGCAAGTCGGTGGGCGCCTGGCTGTTGTCGGCGCACCGGGATTGAGCGCTCAACCACACCCCGGCGTGGTCCGGAGGGCCCGATGAGGCAGGATTAGGGGAGCCGTCCGCGGCACTCCGGGGGCGGCGATCGCATGCGAAGACCGCGAAGGAGTCGGATGGCCGAACCCACCAGTCCCAACGGCGCAGGCCCATCCCCGATCAGGCCGGCCTACTCCCGAGTGCTGCTCAAGCTGGGCGGCGAGATGTTCGGCGGCGGTGAGGTCGGTCTCGACCCCGACGTGGTCGCGCTGGTTGCGCGCCAGATCGCCGAGGTGGTGCGCAGCGGTGTGCAGGTGGCCGTGGTCATCGGCGGCGGCAACTTCTTCCGGGGCGCACAGTTGCAACAGCGGGGCATGGAACGCACCCGCTCGGACTACATGGGCATGCTCGGCACCGTGATGAACAGCCTTGCGCTGCAGGACTTCCTGGAAAAGGAAGGCATCCAGACGCGGGTGCAGACCGCCATCACCATGGGTCAGGTCGCCGAGCCCTACATCCCGCTGCGGGCCCGCAGGCACCTGGAGAAGGGCCGCGTGGTCATCTTCGGCGCCGGCATGGGTCTGCCGTACTTCTCCACCGACACCACCGCCGCGCAGCGTGCACTGGAGATCGGCGCGGACGTGGTCCTGATGGCCAAGGCGGTCGACGGTGTCTTCACCGCCGACCCGCGGATGCACGCCGACGCCGAACTGCTCACCGCGATCACCCACCGCGAGGTCATCGACCGCGGCCTCAAAGTGGCCGACGCGACGGCGTTCAGCTTGTGCATGGACAACCGGATGCCGATCCTGGTGTTCAACCTGCTCACCGATGGCAACATCGCGCGTGCAGTAGCGGGTGAGAAGATCGGAACACTGGTCACCACATAATCGGGGGTGGTCGGTGCCATGCCGGGCCGTGAGGAGCGAATGAAGGTGGAAGCGCAGTGATCGACGAAACGCTCTTCGATGCCGAGGAGAAGATGGAGAAGGCCGTCTCGGTGGCACGGGACGACCTGGCGTCGATTCGCACCGGCCGTGCCAACCCCGGCATGTTCACGCGCATCAACATCGAGTACTACGGCTCCATGACGCCTATCACGCAGTTGTCGTCGATCAACGTCCCCGAGGCCCGGCTGGTCGTCATCAAACCGTACGAGGCCAACCAGCTGCGCAATATCGAGGACGCGATCCGCAACTCCGACCTTGGCGTCAATCCCAGCAATGACGGCAATGTCATCAGGATCGCCATTCCGCAGCTGACCGAGGAGCGCCGCCGCGACCTGGTCAAGCAGGCCAAGTCCAAGGGCGAGGACGCCAAGGTGGCGGTCCGCAACATCCGTCGCAAGGCGATGGAGGAGTTGAGCCGCATCAAGAAGGACGGCGAGGCGGGTGAGGACGAGGTGAGCCGCGCCGAAAAGGACCTCGACAAGAGCACCCACCAGTACACGAACCAGATCGACGAGTTGGTCAAAAACAAAGAGGGCGAGCTGCTGGAGGTCTGATGTGACCGATCAGCAAGCGACTCCCGTGGCAGAGCAGCCGGCCGAGAAGCCGCCGCAGAAGAAGGCGTCCCGCGCTGGGCGCAACCTGCCCGCCGCGATCGCCGTGGGTGCGGCGCTCGGGTTCTCGCTGATCGCCATCCTGCTGTTCGCGCCGCGGGTGTGGGTCGCCGTGGTCGCCGTGGCCGTCGCGGTGGCGACCAACGAGGTGGTGCGCCGGCTGCGGGAAGGCGGGTTCTCGATCCCATTGCTCCCGTTGCTGATCGGTGGTCAGGCGATGGTGTGGCTGACCTGGCCATTCGGCACGGCGGGCGCGCTCGGCGCGTTCGGCGGCACCGTCGTGGTCGCCATGATCTGGCGACTCGTTTCGGGTGGACTGTCCAACGCACCGCAGAACTACCTGCGCGACGTGTCGACCACAGTGTTCCTGGCGGCCTGGGTGCCGCTTTTCGCCAGCTTCGGCGTGCTGCTCATCTACCCCGAGGACGGCGCGGGCCGGGTGTTCTGCCTGATGCTGGGCGTCGTCGGATCCGATGTCGGCGGGTATGCGGCCGGGGTGCTGTTCGGCAAGCACCCGATGGCGCCGGCGATCAGCCCGAAGAAGTCCTGGGAGGGACTCGCAGGATCGCTGGTCCTGGGTGTGGCCACCTCGGTGCTCGCGGTGGAGTTCCTCACCGACAACGTCTGGTGGGTGGGTGTGCCGCTCGGCCTGATGCTGGTCATCACCGGAACACTGGGCGACCTGGTGGAATCCCAGGTCAAGCGCGATCTCGGCATCAAGGACATGGGCACGCTGCTGCCCGGTCACGGCGGGTTGATGGACCGCCTCGATTCCGTCCTGCCGTCGGCCGTGGCGACCTGGATCGTACTGTCGCTGCTGGCCTGACCTGCTCTCTCCCGCGAGTTCAGCCAACAGGCGCCCGCCCCGACGACCAATCCGACAGCGACCCCGATGTCGGGTCGCTGACCCAGCATCGCCCACCCCAGCAGTCCGGCGACCGCAGGGATCACCGCGAACAGCATCGCGACGCTGGCGGCGCCGTACTGGTTGATGGCGCGGACGTACATCGTCATGCACACCGTGGCGTTGAGCAGCACGACGGCGGCGATCGCCGTCGCTGCCCTGGCCGGATCCGTCACCGCCTGCGGCGTCAGGGCCGCCAGTGCAGCAAGGGGGGCGACGCATACGAGGTTCTGCAGCGCGGCCGTCGCCCTGAAGTCGACCGCCGAGCAGAACCGCTGCTGATAGACCCCGCCCGCGGCAATGCTGACCAGCGAGACCAGCAGGAGCAGCACAGCGGGGTCGATGCCGCCCACCGCGATCAGGCGGCCCGCGCAGGCGGCCAGCACCGCGACGACGCCGAGGGCGAGCGCTCCGAGTCGCGTCCAGGTCAGCCGCTCACCGAGAAAAGATGCGGCGAACAAGGTGGTCAGTACGGGATTCATCGAGATGACGACCGCTCCGAGCACGGCGGGAGCACCGTGCTCGAGCGCCAGGTACAGCGGTGCGAACAGCAGCCCCTGGGCCAGTAGCCCACTGACCAGCACGTGCACCAGGGAGCGCCGTGTGGGCCAGCTCACCCGGGCCAGCAGCGCCCACCCCGAAAGGATCACCCCGGCCAGGCCGAACCGGAGTACCAGCACCGCCATCGGCGTCATCACCGAAACTGCAAGCGCACCAATGGGATAGCCGAGCGCATAGAAGAACGTCAGCGTAGCCGCGCTGCGAAACGGCATCGCTGTCCTGACCATGGCATCCATGGTTGTCGTGCCGCGGCGTCGTCGCCAAGTCATTTTCTGCCGACTATCAATGGGATACTGACAGTTGCTCATGACTGGACCTATCCCCGCCCTGCCCCTGGTGTTCGATCCGCCGCGCCGCGCCAAGCCGCCGCGGCACTTCGCCGACCTCGACGACGCCGACCGTGCCGCGGCCGTCGCCGCGCTGGGGCTGCCGGCGTTCCGCGGTAAGCAGCTGGCCAATCAGTACTACGGGCGGCTGATCGCCGACCCCAGGCAGATGACCGACCTGCCTGCCGCGGTGCGTGAACAGGTCTCCGCTGCGCTGTTCCCCACGCTGCTGGATGCGGCCCGTGAGATCGAGTGCGACGCGGGGGAGACCCGAAAGGTGTTGTGGCGAGCAGTCGACGGGACGACGTTCGAGTCGGTGATCATGCGCTACCCGGACCGCAACACCGTGTGCATCTCATCGCAGGCGGGCTGCGGCATGGCCTGCCCGTTCTGCGCGACCGGTCAGGGCGGCCTGCAGCGCAACCTGTCGACGGCCGAGATCCTCGAGCAGGTGCGCGCGGCAAGCGCGGAACTTCGCACCCGTGACGGAGGTCGGCTGTCCAACATCGTCTTCATGGGCATGGGCGAGCCGCTGGCCAACTACAACCGGGTGCTGGCCGCGGTACGGCGCATCATCGGGGCACCTCCCAACGGGTTCGGCATCTCGGCGCGGTCGGTGACGGTGTCGACGGTCGGGTTGGCGCCGGCGATCCGCAAGCTCGCCGACGAGCGTCTC
>Ga0190271_10001468_pt1 | contig 13452 bp, 9 predicted proteins | sample Popmic356T_FD_133747 | JGI IMG/M metagenome (GOLD analysis project Ga0190271, IMG submission 133747) | Populus adjacent soil microbial communities from riparian zone of Weber River, Utah, USA - 356 T | ecosystem: Environmental > Terrestrial > Soil > Riparian zone | place: USA: Utah | collected...
GACGAGCTCTCGGACAAGCTGGAGGAGCAGCTCTCGAACGGCGCGGAGCTGGCCGAGGCGGTGCTCGCGGTCGTCAAGGAGAGCTACGGCGAGCACAAGCGGATCGTCTTCAACGGCGACAACTACACCGAGGAGTGGCACAAGGAGGCCGAGGAACGCGGGCTCGCGAACTTCCGGCAGACGCCGGACGCGCTGCCGTCGCTGGTCTCGGAGTCGGCCGTCGAGGTGATGGGCGACTACGACGTCCTCTCGGAGCGCGAGCTGGAGTCGCGCTACGAGGTGTTCATCGAGCAGTACGTCGTCAAGCTCAACATCGAGGCCGAGACGACGTACTCGATCGCCAAGACGATGCTGCTGCCGGCGGCGGTGCGCTACCTCGGCGAGCTGAACCTGGCCGGCGAGTCGGCGGGGATCAGCGCGGTGGCCGACGAGGTCCGCGCCTACCTCGACACGTTCGTGACGCAGATCGGCGCGCTGGAGATCGCGAACACGAACCACCCGGACGTCCCCGACGTCCTCGACGAGGCCAAGTACGTGCAGAACACCGTCGTGCCCGCCATGACGGCGGTGCGCGATACGGCTGACACGCTGGAGCGGCACATCCCCGACAGCCTGTGGCCGCTGCCGAAGTACTCGGAGATCCTCTTCGTCAAGTAGTACTCGCACCGCCGCGATTTGCAGGAGAACCTGGGCTCTGGGCGAGCACGGGGCAGCGTGGGGGCAGGTCAGTCAGTCTGAGGCTGACTTGCCCCGCGCGCGGTGCGCGGGCCTCGGCGATCAGTTCGTCGAGGCTCGTGCAGCGCCTCTCGCGCTCCAGTGCGTCGATGTCGTGGGCGTAGATCCGCATGTGGACCTCGCCCACTGCTGCTCTTGCCTCAACAGGGAAGCGGCTCAGGAAGTCGGCCGCGCCGCCCCTGGCGCCGGTCCTGCATGCGTGCGAGCTGAGTACTGCAGTCGAGATCGCGACGACGACCGAAGCGAAGAGTTGTTCCGGTGCCGGGTCAGCGCTCGCGACTCGTCGCGATTGCGCGGCGGGCGGGCAGCCGCAGTAGGTGGATCGCGGTGTCGGTCGCGTAGTACAGCTTTCGCCCGTCGATCGCGGGACCACTCGAATAGGGCGAGCCGTGGATCGGCCTCTGAGGTAACAGCGACGGTGCCGTGTACCGCTTCGGTGGAGCGGATTGGCACTGGCCGGAGAGGTCGACATCGCCCACCTCGGAGAGCTCGTAGATGCCGAATTCGGCCATCCAGTCGGCGATCGTCCATGTCAGCGTGCCGGAGCCGAGTCCTGCCCAGATTCCGAGCTCATCCTGGGTACCGGCGATGGGCTTCGGGCAGCGTCGCCCGTGGTCGAGCACGCGCCACACGGTCTGCTCGAATCTGCTTCCGGAAACGAGGACCGCCAGCGACTGGTTCCGAAGCACGAGCGTCTTTACGCTCCAGCCCCGTTTCGTGACGCGCGTCGTGCTGGCGGCTTCGCGAACGACGACACGCCACTGGTAGTTGAACCAAGGGCAGCGAACGGCGTACGCAATGCGGCCACGCCAGACGGCCACCGTCGTGATGGCACAACCTTCCTCCGCAGGGACGCGCAGCGGGCGTGCGGCATCCCGCGCGATGTCATACAGCCACCACTGAACAACCTCGCCGGAGCTGTATTGACCGAGCACAGCCACGACACGTCCGGTCGCGTCCCGTCCGATCGAGAACGGCCCCGACGCCGCGGGCACGCCTTGTACCTGCAGCTGACGACCGTTCACCACGCGCATCCACCGCCGTGCGGTGGGCGGCGCTGAGTTATCAAGGTTTTCAGTTCGGCCGTACAGCAGCATGCCGTCGAGCGCGAACAGCTCCAAGACTCCGTCATCGCGGACGACCACCTGGTCGCGCCGAGCCGTCGTCCAAGCCGGTGGATCTGTGCCAGCGACAGCGACGGCTGCGGGATCGCTCGTTGAGGCGATCTTGCCGTTGGCGCCGGGGACCGACGCCTCACCGGCAGCAGCCACGAACAGCGCGGCCAGCACACACGCTGCAGCCGCAACTACAAGTCCGATGGCCACTCGCATGCGCCCACCGTAATTCGTGGGCACTCGCGGACACAACCGTACATTGGGATCCGTCCTTCACTCAGCGCCGCGCTGGGCGCAACGGGATGAGTGAATGAAGATCCACAGCCGGGCCGCTCCCTGGGACCCCCCTTCCGGCTGGATCGCGCTCCCCCTCATCGGGGCGACAAGAAACCGAGATGCGGGTTTCGACGGCTGTCGAATCCGCAGGTCGCGGCGGCGGGGCCGCTGCCGTCGCACGGTCACTTCCGCCTGGAAGGAGCAGCGTGGCTCGTTGGGGGGGAGCAGCCTCGAGTGGGCGCGACTGCTGCTTCTGCCTCATCGCGACAGCGACGCTGCGCGAGCTTTCTCCGATCGCGCGCGCACGTCGTGCCTATGCAACGGCTCCGGTCGAGTGGACTTCCGCTGGTCGTCCCGAGCGGGCGTGGACTGTGTAGGGGGAGACGCCCGCATCCGTGGAAAGGAGCAGCCAGCAAGGTTCGCGCGCGTCGTGTCGTCCACTGCTCAGATGCGTCCATCTCGCCAGCGAGCGGAGCTCGACCCGGTGCCTGACGCCTGGCAGGCGGAGGCTCGCAAGGGATCCTCCGGCGCCCCTTCCCACGTGCTGTTGTCAAGTGGCGCCGGTCGCGCGCTCGGCTGGCGCTCGTGGGAGCGACGCACTGAACGCGTGGATGCATTAGGTTTTGGCGCGCTTTGGAAGCTCCGCGGCACGGCGGGCGCCGCAAGCACGCGAGGGGGGGCAATGTCTGATCATCTGTTGGCCGTGCCGAAGCGGATGCGGTTGCGACTGTTGTGGATCGGTGTAGCCGTGTTGTTGTTGGCGGTGCTGCTGCCGGGCCAGGCGTCAGCCCAAGGCAGCGGGTGCGAGAACGCGACCAACAACACTTACAAGAAGCTGCTGGGGTGCGTGACGCTGGAGGGCGTCCGTGAGCATCAGGCGGCTTTCCAGGCGATCGCCGACGCCAACGACGATCCGTTCTATCCGGGTACGCGCGCTGCCGGTACCGAGGGCTACGCCAACAGCGTCGAGTACGTGGCAGGGCTGCTGAGGCAGGCCGGCTACACGGTGACGCTCGACCCGGTCCAGATCACGTTCAACTTCCCGGCGGCGCTCCGCCAGTTGTCGCCGGTCCAGGCGACCTACGAGTCCGGCGTCTTCACCGGGAGTGGCTCGGGGACCGTCGAGGGGCAGGTCATCCCGGTGGACATCAACCTCACCCCGCCCCGGGCCTCAACCAGTGGTTGCGAGGCGGCGGACTTTGCGGGGATCGACTGGAGCGGTGACGCGGACATCGCGCTGGTCCAGCGCGGCACCTGCTTCTTCGGCACGAAGGCGTTTTACGCCGAGCAGGCGGGCGCCGAGGCGGTGATTATCTTCAATCAGGGCAACACGCCGGATCGCGAGGGCCTGATCGTCGCGGACGCTACGAGCGTGGATCCACCAATTCCGGGGGCGCCCGGCCCTGTCAGCCATAACATCCCGGTCGTGGGCGCGAGCTTCGCCGACGGCGCGGCGCTGGCCCAGTCCGGATCGACCGCCTTCGTTCGAGTGCTCCCGCCCGAGACGCGCACCGACTACAGCGTCATCGCGGAGCGGACGGGCAACAACGACGACAACGTCGTGATGGCCGGCGCCCACCTCGACAGCGTCCAGGCGGGGCCGGGGATCAACGACAACGGCTCCGGCTCGGCCGCGCTGCTCGAGACGGCGCTGATGATGGCCAAGGTCAAGCCGGAGAACACCGTGCGTTTCGCGTGGTGGGCCGACGAGGAGGACGGTCTGGTCGGCTCGGCGGACTACGTCGCGGGGCTGTCACAGGCCGAGCGCGACCGCATCGCCCTGTACCTCAACTACGACATGGTCGGCTCGCCGAACTACATCTTCATGGTGTACGACGCGGACGAGTCGACATTCGAGGCACCCGTGACCATTCCGCCGGGTTCGACGGCGATCGAGGATGTGTACGAGTCGTACTACACGTTGGTGGGCGAGCCGTACGACGACACCGCGTTCGACGGGCGCAGCGACTATGAGGCGTTCATCCTGGCGGGCATCCCCTCGGGGGGTCTGTTCACGGGAGCCGAGGTGCCGAAGACCGCGGCGCAGGTGGCCATCTGGGGCGGTACCGCCGGGGAGCAGTTCGACCCCTGCTACCACCTGGCGTGCGACACCTTCGACAACGTCGATCTGCACGCGCTCGATGTGAACAGCGACCTGATCGCCTTTGCGCAGCTGACCTTCGCCTATTCGACCGAGTCGGTCAACGGCGTCCCGGGTAAGAAGGTTCCCGGACCACCCACGGCCCTGCCGGCTCCGGCGGGACCGGAGGGCACCTTCGCCGGCGGCGACGGCGGCCACGGGCCCGGCGTCCCAGCCTCGTAACGACGCCGCTGATCCTAATAATGGGGGCGGTCCACGCGACCGCCTCCCATCAAACCCTCCGTCGGGCGCTAGAGGACGGCGTCAGCGAACCTGGATCTGGTGCGGTCGATCTGCGCACCCTGGGAGCGATGCCCTCGCAGCCGTGGGGCGGCGGGAGGAGCCGGGGTCCCCGCTATCGCCTGGCTACGCAAGTCTGGGTCCGAGCGGAGCGGACCCGCAGCGTTCCATGCAACCGAGCGGTGTGCACGGATGAGGCCGATCGACTGGAACGCTGCTGCTTTCCGTGGAAGCGGTCGTCTCCTGCGAGCCTGGTCGGACGCTCGCTCGGGACGAGGCCCGGGTGTCTGGGTAGACGAGTGGCCGGCTTCCGCTTCGCGCGGGCGAAGCGAGAGCGCGATCTGGAGGTAATGCCGGGCGTTCCCGCTATTTCTCCGAGAAGGTGGGCCGTAAGGGTCAAACGCACTGCGAAACTGAGATCACGACGCACCAGATTCGTCACATCAGACGACACCAGGTTGCCGTTCGACGAAAACGCGACCTTTGGCGCGAGATACCACCACTCGCCGACCGCATTCGCCTGCAGGCGGGCCGAGTTCAGCGAAATGCGCTCCGCTCGGTCGACGGTTCGGCGCCGACCCCGGGAGCGAACGCGAAGGGCATCGCGAGCACGAGGACGCCAACCCATCATCCCCGCCCAAACTGCAACGAGGCGCTCCCGGTCACGGCGACCCTTCGCACTCCATGCCGCCTTCCTGAGTGTTCGCCGACCGTACAGTGCCCACACCTGGAGGCACGACTATCTGCGTTGCGTGACGAATAGAGGCCGTCGTGACACAGCGCAGCGGTTCGCTCGCGGGCGTCCGGCGCGGCATACGATCACGAACTGCCTGCGGACCTCGGTGGCGTGCGTGGGAGGCGCACCGTCTTGCGTACGAGCAGGCGTCGCGCCGTGCCGCGCTTGTTGCGTGGGACGCGGACCGATCCGATCCTTCGGATCCAACGGCCGGCCGCGGAACGGGAGGCGAGGTAGATCCGCGCGTTCACGGCGTTCGATCGCGCGGGCACGTCGAACTTGAGTCGCAGCGGCAGTCGCCCGCCAGCCGTCGCGTGCGCGACGACGTCGAAGTCCACATCGGCAGGTATCGCGGTCCCGGCGGTGAGGGGCCCGACGGTCACCGTGTCGGCGGCTGCCCGGCAGTTGTTCGTGTCGCTGATCTCGTCGAACCCGCCGACGTCGTCGGCACAGGCGATCACGTACCACGTCCCGGAGAGCTTGGGCGTCGTGATCGACACCGCGACCACGCCGCTGGTAGCGGCGCGCTCCAGCTGCCCGACCGCCGATCCCGGGGTTCGGAGCAGGTCATCGTCGGACTTGCCGGCATCACGGGAGAAGTAGAAGCGGGTGGTGGACGCCGGGGTCAGGCTCGCGGTCTGCGGTCGCAGGGAGCCGCCCGCCGCGAGGATCACGAGCACACGGCACGGGCCGCGGCGGCTCGCGCCGCCGCGCTCCTTGACCGGCGCGCGGCTGCTCGACGCCGCGACGGGGCCGGGTGACCGACGGCGCGTGTTGCCCGCGTGGTGTGCGTCGGCGATCGCCTCGCGGGGTCTGCGGGCGCGGGCTGCCCGGCACGGTCCGAAGGTGGGGCCGTGCCGGGCTAGGGACGTGGAGTGGTGCTACGGGATCAGGACGCGGTTGACCGCGTGGATGATCCCGTTGGAGGTGCGCACGTCAGGGGTGACGACCTTCGACTTGTTCACGAACACGTTGCTGTCGCGGACGCGGATCCGGACGCGCTCGCCGTTGAGCGTCTTGATTGACGAGCGCTTGACGACGCGCTTGGCGGCCAGTCGGCCCTCGGCGACGTGGTAGAGGAGCACGGCCTTGAGCTTCGCCTTGTCCTTGCCGAGCGCCTTGAGCGTCTTCTTTGGCACCTTGTTGAACGCCGCGTCGGTCGGCGCGAAGACCGTGTAGGGCCCCTTGCCGGACAGGGTCTCGGCCAGGCCGGCCTGCTTGACGAGGGAGACCAGCGTGGTGAAGTTGCCGGCCGCGACGGCGGTCTCGACGATGTTGGACTCGGCCGTCGCAGGGGCGGCGGGACGTGCGCTCGCCGGCGCCGAAACGAGCGCCCCGGCGGCGATCGCGGCGACGACGGTGGCGGCGCCGCGGCGCCGGGTGATGATGCTGCGCATGGTGCTCCTTTGGGAGGACGATAGGAACGGACAGACATTGGACAAGCCATGGACAAGATAGCGGCTCGATCAGGCTTGTCAAGGGCTTGTCCAAAGTTTGTCCGGTCGGTATGCTTCGGCAGATGCCAGATGCCACGCTCCGGATCGGCGAGCTCGCGCGGCGTTCGGGCGTGAGCGCCGACCTCCTTCGTGCGTGGGAGCGCCGCTACGGGCTGCTCGAGCCGACACGCACCGCCGCCGGCTACCGGCTCTACTCCGCCGATGACGAGGCACGCGTGCGCTCGATGCGAGCCCACCTCGCAGACGGGCTGTCGGCCGCCGAGGCGGCGCGACTGGCCCGCGAGGCAACGGCGAGCGCGGCGCCCAACGGCGCCGCGCCGGCGGATCTCGCCGGCGCGCTGTGGTCCGCGCTCGATAGCTTCGACGACGCGGGCGCGCAGGCCGCCTTCGACCGGCTCGTGGCTGCGTTCAGCACCGAGGCGGTCGTGGAGAAGGCCATCCTCCCCTATCTGCGGGCGCTGGGCGATCGCTGGCGCGACGGCGACGCCTCGGTCGCCCAGGAGCACTTCGCCACCGGCCTGCTGCGCGCGCGGCTGCTCGGCCTCGCCCGCGGCTGGGACCGCGGTGCCGGGCCACGCGCGCTGCTCGCCTGTCCTCCAGGCGAGCACCACGACCTCGGGCTCATCATCCTCGGCCTGGCGCTGCGCGATCGCGGCTGGCGCGTGACGTTCCTCGGTCCCGACACCCCGATCGAGACGCTCGCGGCCGCAGCCGATCAGCTCGCCCCAGACGTCGTCGTGCTCTCCTCGCTCGCACGCGAGCCGCTCGTCGCGGCCGAAGCCGAGATCGCGCGGATGGCCTCCTCGCGGTCCGTGCTGCTGGCCGGTCCCGGAGCCGACGCCGAACTGGCCGAACGTGCCCGGGCCCGGCTGCTGACCGGCGGGCCGCTCGACGCCGCCGCTGGGGTGCCGGTATAGCCGAGCGCGGCGCGAGCAGGTCAAGGACGTGCCCCAACGTCAAGACGAGACGTGCCGGCCAACTGACGACCGCCCCCGCACAGGACGCGCGCTTTGAGCCAGGCATCGCGGCAGGCCCGCTCGGACCGAGCCCTCGGTCAGGCGCACGGAGTCGGAGTACCCGGTCTCGTGACAGCTACCCCCTCCGGGAGCGGACCTTCCCCGACTGGCGACGATGATGCTCGATCAGCTACTCGGTATGCACTTCCCAGCTCCGAGCAGACCCCGCATCGGACGAGTAGCGACCCCGCATCGGCGCGCAGCGTGCACCTTGTTGCCATCGGTCACCTCGACGTTCGGTCCGAATGCGAGTCATGGACGATGGGTAAACCCACTAGCTCCGGGGAGGTAAGGGCGCTCTCTTTCCGGAAACAGTCGGGTCGCGCTCGGGTGGTTCGCGACCGCGGCCCGGGCGCGACCCGCATACTCGTCATCGAGCGTCGCCCGATGGGGCAATCGCGGTCATCCACAGAGCGGGCTCCCTGAGCGCGAGAGCACGGCGCAGCGCAGGGATGCCGACGTGGACACGCTGAACCCGCCGCGCGACCACGTAGCAAGGTGGCTGCGATAGCCGCCGCGGCCCCGTGTGGGACCTAGTTCCCACCGCAATAAGCGCGCCACCGCCTACGCGTGGATGCGGTCGCCTCCGCCGATGTGCATGGGACGCCTGCCCAGGACGAGCACCAAGTTCGCTGGATCGGCCTCCTTTGACGCCTGCTCGGCCAGGGTGAAGCAGGTGTCTGCGTGAGCTCGATCCGCGCTATCGGAGGTCGTCCGGAGCGGAAGTCTCCGGCTCGGGTAAGGAGACGATCGCAGCCGGGCGAAGTGATAGACGTGGCCGGAGCTGGAGGCGCGCCCCTGCGAGTGCCGGTCGCGGCGTGACCGTCAGACGCTTCCGTCGGAGATCAGGCGAGCCAGCTCGCTGCGCGAGCGGATGCCGAGCTTGCGGTACGTGCGGGTGAGGTGGCCCTCGACGGTCGCGATGCTCATGAAGAGCGCGCTGGCGATCTCGCGGTTGCGGTTCCCCTGCGCGACGAGGCCGGCGATGCGGCGCTCGGCAGGCGTCAGCGCTCCGGTGGACCGACCCGGCGCGGCGCGCTCGAGGTCGTGCGCGGCGCGTGCCTCCCAGAGCGCGGCGCCCATGTCCGCGAAGCGCCGGTGCGCGTCGGCCAGCGCGTCGGCGGCCGGGACCCGCTGGCCGCCGCGAAGCAGCGCGCGCCCACGCAGGAAGACGGCGCGGGCGCAGTCCGGGCGGTACCCCAACCGCTCGAACGCGGCGGCGGCGCGCCCGAGCGGCGCGAGCGCCTCGTCGGCCTCACCGCGCGCGAGCAGCACGACGCCGCGCGACCGCTCGAGCGCGGCCAGCGCCCACTTGCTGTCGACTGCCGTCGCCTGGCGCTCGAGCCGCGCGACCAGCGCGCCGGCAGCGTCCAGATCGCCGGAGCATGCGAGCGCTTCGATCGCGTCCGGCAGCACCGGAAACGCCCCCGGGTGCTCGAAGCCCATCGCGTCGAGCAGGCCCGCGGCCTCTGCGAGCTCGCGCGCCGCCGTCTCGCCGTCGCCTTCGGAGAGCGCCAGCAGTCCGAGCACGCCGCGGGCGCGGACGATCCCGGGCCGCTCCCCGTTGGTCCTGGCCTCCTCCAAGCGCCGTCCGGCGCTTGCGCGGGCTGCGGCGGCGCGGCCGCGCCAGGCCTCGACGAGCGAGAGCGGATAGAGCAGCAGCCGGGCACCCCACGCGTCCTCGGCGTCGCGCGCGGCCCGGATCCCCTCGCGGGCGAGGGCGTCTGCCGCGAGCAGGTTGCCGGCCGCGCACTGGACCAGCGCGAGGTCGAACAGGCAGTACGGCTGGTTGATCTCGGCGCCCGAGCGGACGCAGGTCTCTCGTACCTCCTCGAACAGCGCCCGGCTCGCGGAGAGATCGCCCGCCCAGAGCAGGTGCTCGGCGCGAAGCGTGCGTGGGCTGGTCCACATGACCGGCGTAGCGATCTCCGTCTCGAGCGCGACCGCCCGCTCCATCAGCTCTGGTCGCGGGGCGCCGCCCAGGCCCTCGAGGTAGGCGAGCGCGCCGGTGCACGTCATCTCGAAGGGCTTGTCGCCCAGCCGGCCGGCGAGCGCGACCGCCTCGCGGGCGCTCTCGAGTCCGCCGGCGAGGTCGCCTTTGAACATGCCGAGCGCCCATCCGAGCTGGTCGAGCACGTGTCCGCGGAGGCGGTCGTCGCTGCCGGCGTCCTCGAGCGCCCGTCGCAGCAGGGCCTCGGTGGTGTCCAGGTGGTCGTCTTCCACGTAGGAGCGCTTGACCAGGACCTGGGCGCGGCCGGGGCCTGCGGGCAGCGTGGCGACGAGCCGGTCGGCGAGCGCGAGCGCGCGGCTCATCTCACCGGCGACGGCGAGGGCCTCGATCTCGTCGAGCGCGCGCCGGAGCCCTGCCTCGGCGTCGCTGGGAGGGGTGAGGCGGAGGCTGTGGCCGGCGAACTCGGCCGCGAGGTCGATCGCGCCACGAGCGCGGGCACGCTCCGCCGCCTCCTCGAGCACCTGGGCGATCGGCGTGGACGGTTCGTCGATCGAGAGCGCGAGGTGGCGCGCGCGCACGTCGGGGTCGGTTGCGCCGGCGGCGAGGCGAGCGTGCAGCGCGCGCCGCGCGAGCGGGCTCATCCGGGCATAGTCGACCGAGCCGACGAGCGGGTGCGAGAAGCGCACGCGCAGGTCCTCTTCCACGACCAGCAGCGCGTGGCGCACGGCCGTGGCGAGGAGCGCGTCCAGGTCTTCGTCTCCAAGCGCCTCGCGCAGTCCCTTCACGGACGTCGGGCCGAGTGCGGACACGACGTCCAGCAGGCCGGACAGCTCGTCGCTGACGCTTGCGAGCCGCAGCGCGATGGCTGCCTGCAGCGACTCGGGCAGGCGCAGCCGGCCGGGACCGCACTGGCTCCTTGGGTCGGCCGCCAGGCCGCGCGCGAGCTCGATCGCGTACAGCGGGTTGCCTCCCGACACCTCATGGATTCGGCGCAACGCCGGTCGCGAGACCGCCTCGACGGCCGCGCCGAGCACGCGCCGGAGGGCTTCCGGGTCGAGCGGGCCGACGTCGAGCTCCTCGCAGCGACCGCGCGGCAGGATGTTCGCCGGCGCGAGATGGTCCTCCGCGTCCTGTCCCGCCCGCGCGGTGGCCAGCACGCCCACCGGTTCGGCGTCCAGCCGTCGCAGCGCGTAGCGGAGCGCGCGGGCGGAGGCCAGGTCGAGCCACTGCACGTCGTCGATCGCGACGACGACCGGACCGTCCCGGGCGAGGCGCCGTAGCGCGGCCAGCAGCGCGCGCCCACGAGCGAACGGGTTCTCCTCCGCGAGCAGCGCGGTCGTGTCGAGCTCGACGTGATCGAACAGGTCGACCAGCCCGGCCAGCCCGAGCGGCATCTCGTCCTTCGCCGGGCGCGCGACGAGGACCTCGAAGCCCGCGTGCGCGCACTCGTCCACCGCGTGCCGCCAAATGGCCGTCTTCCCGATCCCCGGCTCGCCCCGGATCAGCAGCGCCCGCGCCTCGTGCGGGAGCGCGGCGACGAACGCCTGGACCCGAGCGCGCTCGGGATCCCTACCGACCAGACGCGCTCTGCGTCCGGCCGGCCGGCCGGTGATCGCATCCATGACTGTCCCTCCCGGCGGATTGTCTCTGCGCCGCCACCCGGTAGGACTCTCGCTGCCCACAGGTATTCCTGCGGCCGGGGTTGCGGGTTTCCCCTACACGTCCCGGCCGCGCCGAAATGCCGGCCCCGCGCCGCGCCTCCTCTCATGAAACGCGATCGGCCCGACCGGGCCACAGCGCAGACACAAGGAGCACATCGTGCGCGGCAAGACCCTCATCAGCATTCTTGCGGTCGCCTCGGCGACCGCCATCTCCGGGGCCGGGATCGCCGGCGCCACCCCGGCGCCGATCGAGCCCGGGCAGCTGCCGGGTCCGGTGGAGCCGGTCCCGGTGCCGGGCGGGCCCCTCGAGCCGGGCGGCCCGGTCGTGATCGACCGCTGCACCCTCGTTCCCCAGACGTTCCCACCGCGGAACGAGATCGCCGGCACCGACCAGGCCGACACGCTGGTCGGAACGCCCGGCGACGATCTGATCAGGGGCCTCGGCGGCGCCGATGACATCCGCGGCCTCGGCGGCAACGACGTGATCTGCGCCGGCGACGGCGGCGACACCGTCGACGGCGGGGCGGGCAACGACAGGGTCTACGGCGAGGACGGCAGCGACAGCCTCGACGGCAGCGGCGACAACGACCACCTCTACGGCGACGAGCGGGTCGACAGGATCCTCGGAGGCGGCGGCGCTGACTACATCGAGGGTGGCGACGCGGGCGACATCGCGAACGGCGGCCGCGGCACCGACGAGATGCACGGCGGCGGCGGCGGCGACCCGACCGAGGAAGGCGTCAACCGGTTCAACGGCGGCCCGGGCGAGGACGATGTCCGCGGAGCGAGCAAGGACGACGTGTTGAAAGGCGGCTCCGGGCGGGACTTCATGATGGGCTTCGGCGGCGATGACACGTTCGACGGCGGGGATGGCCCCGACGACATCCGCGCCGGGGGCGGCGACGACACGCTCAGCGGCGGCGCGGGCATCGACCGGCTGGAGGGTGACGCCGACGACGACACGCTCAACGGCGACGCCGGCGCCGACCAGCTCTACGGCGACCTCCTCACCGGCGAGGGCGACGACCGCCTGAACGGCGGCCAGGCCGTCGACACCGTCTGCGACGGCGGACCAGGCGCGAACGAGATCGTGAACTGCCCGTAGGACGATCCGGCGCCACCGCTCGGCCCCTGTCCGCGCTGCGGACCGGGGCCGAGCCACGTCCGTTAGCGGCACGAACGCGAGCTTCGCGTGCGGCGACTACCCCTGCCGCTCCCACGCCGCCGGCACATCGTCCAGCCCCAGCCGCTCGATCGCGACCGTGATCTCGCCGGCAAGCGCATGCGAAGCCATACGCTCGTGCACCGCCGCCTTCACCTCCTCAGGCGCCGTGTAATTCGTGTACCAGAGCAGGTCGATCGGCGTCGACCCGGACGAGCACCGAACGCGTCGCAGGCACTTTCGCTTCGGACGAGCTCCCAGCGAGTCGACTGAGGATCGGCTCATGCTCGCTTCCGCAGGCGATTGCGGAAGCACCGACATCGTCGCCCGCCACGACCGGTCCTCGTCCCCAGCGGTCGCTCCGGCGGCCCAAGTCCGCGCTTTCGCTGCTGCCTCGATGTAGCAGTTGCGCGCTGGTGTCCCGTCGGTCTGGCTGATCGTTCATGACCGCGGCTGGTCGCGGTTGAGCTGGATGCGCTGGGTGGTGCAGCTGGGCCAGCGCGCGTTCAACAGCGATTCCAGTTGCGAGGCGGCGGCGTTGAGCTGGTTGTCGTCGAGGTCGGGGAGCCGGTCGATGACGAAGAACGCGCGGGTCGTTGCGTCGGTCAGCCGTGTTCGTTGGCCTTGGCGCCAGTTCCAGCGCCGGCAGGTCACTCCGGCGTCGTCGCGCCAGACGATCTCTCCGGGGCGCGGGGCGCCGTCGTGGCCGTCGAACGGCTCGTCGCCGGTGGCGATCGTGAGGCGCAGCGGACCGTTGAGGTGGTCGAGGTCTTCGCCGCCGACGGGTGTGAGCGCTCGAATGCTGACGGCGTTATAGAGGTCGACGAGCACGTTCACGCGCGGCAGGGTCCCGCCTTTGAGGACGCGAGCGGCCAGCGCCTCGGCCGAGCACGGGTACTTGCTGGGCTTGGCGCCGAACGCCGAGAACGCAGCGCGCCACGCGGCGATGTGCGGGTCATCGGC
>Ga0190271_10001469_pt1 | contig 13434 bp, 14 predicted proteins | sample Popmic356T_FD_133747 | JGI IMG/M metagenome (GOLD analysis project Ga0190271, IMG submission 133747) | Populus adjacent soil microbial communities from riparian zone of Weber River, Utah, USA - 356 T | ecosystem: Environmental > Terrestrial > Soil > Riparian zone | place: USA: Utah | collected...
GCCGGGCGAGCCCGGTGTCCTCGAGGCGCACGGGACGCGCATGGCAGGACTCGTCGTCGGTCACGACGGGCCGTCGGGATTGCAGGGTGTCGCGCCCGACGCGCGCGTTCTGCCGATCAGAGTGATGGGCTGGCAGCAGACCGCCGACGGCAGGTGGGCCGTGCTCGGCCGCGGCGACCTCCTGCTTGCCGGGCTCGAGCGCGCAGTCGACCCCGACGGCGACGGCGATGTCGAGGACGCCGCGGCGGTCGCTCTCATCGGCGGCGTCGAGCCCTATGCGGCGTTCGCCTCGAGCCCGGAGGCGCGCGCTACGGCCGGCGCGACCGCCCTCGGGACCCTCGTCGTCGCGCCGGTGGGGAACGACGGCCGGCCCGGGCCAGGATTCGGGACGGTCGCCGCGCCGGCGGCGGCGGCGGAAGCGATCGCGGTCGGGACGCTCGACGCGCGCCGCGAGGTGCTCGAGGCCGATGCCCAGCTTCGCGTCGACGACGACACGGTTCTCGACGGCCCCGTGCGCTTCCTCGGCGGAGCGGCGCTGAACACCGCCCTCCGCTTCGAGGTGGCGTCGGTGGCCGGCCCGACGCTCGCGCAGCCCGACCGCCCCGATGGCTCGTTGGCCGCGGGCGATGCTCTCGGCGACTTCTTCGGCACGGACGGGGTCAGCCTCGTCGTGGGCAAGGCCGTCGTCGTGCAGGCGGAGCAGGGCGCGGTCGAGCGCCGCGTGCGCAACGCCGCCGAGGCCGGCGCGGCGGCGGTGCTCGTCTCCGGCACAAACCTCCCGGCCGGCTCGCTCGACGTGGAGGACGGCGTTAGCGTTCCAGTCGTTGCGATCCCCGCCGACGCGGGACAGGCGGCGCTCGCCGGCGACGCGACGCTCGATCTCTCGCAGTCGCGGGCGCTTCCGAACGCGCAGCTGATGGACGTCGCTGCCTTCTCTTCCGGCGGGGTCGCTTTCGACGGGAGGGTGAAGCCCGATCTCGTCGCTCCCGGCGTCGGCCTCGCGACCGCGGATGCCGGCGGACAGGGCTACGCCACCGTGACCGGCTCGAGCGCCGCGGCCGCCGTGGTCGCCGGAGCCGCCGCCCTCGTCGCCGAGGCCCGGCCGACGCTGACGGCGCGCGAGCTGAAGAGCGCGCTCGTCGGGAGCGGAGGGCGACTGCTTCGCGCCGGGCTCGCCCTGCCGGTCACGGCGCAGGGAGGCGGGCTCGTCGATCCTATCCACGCCGCGACCGCCGAGATCGCCGTCCAGCCGGCGACGCTCGCGTTCGGCCGGGCCGAGGCCGCCGACTGGTCGACCACGACGACGATCACCGTGCGGAACGTCTCCAGCCGGCCGCTCACGATGAGCTTCGGGCTCGTGCCGGAGGCAAGCGGCACGGAGCTCGCCTTCAGCGCCGACCCGGCCGGCCTCACGCTCGAGCCCGGGGCAGCGAAGGAAGTCGCGGTCGGAGTCTCGGCGAACGGCGCCGAGCCTCCGGCGGGCACCGGCGGCATCATCGTCGTCACCGCCGAGGGCGCTCAAACCGTTCGCATCCCGTGGGCGGTCGCGCGCCGCGAGGCTGGTCGGGCGCCGCTCGTCGGCGAGGTTCAGCTCTCGCACCACGAGTTCTCGCCTTCGGACCGCGCACCCGTCGTCCTCGCCTTCCGCGCCGGCCGCATCGACCAGGCGCCCGACGGCGAGATGATCGAGCCGGTCGGGCTGCTCGAGGTCGAGCTCTGGTCGGCCGACGGGCGCCGCCTGGGCGTGCTGGCCCGGCTGCGCGACGTGCTGCCTGGGCGCTACGCGTTCGGCCTCACGGGCCGCGGGCCGCACGGGAGCGTCCTCGAGGAGGGCAACTACGTCCTCCGCCTGCGGGCGCATTCGGTCGACGGCGACGACGGCACGCCGCCTTCCACCGCGGAGGCCGTCTTCACGATCACGCGCTGAGCGGAACCGGTGCACGAGGTCACCATCTACCTCGCTGACGGCTGCCATCTCTGCGAGAGCGCCCAGCGCGTGCTCGCGGCCGTCAGGGAGGAGATCCCATTTCAGCTCGTCGAGGTCGCAATCGACGGCGATCCCGAGCTCGAGCGCGCGTATCGCGAGCGCATCCCGGTGGTCGAGGTGGACGGGGCGGAGGCCTTCACCTACTTCGTGCACCCGGACGGGCTCCGCCGGCGCCTTGGTGCATGACTTCCCGCGGAACGGGGTACTGCACCCGCGAAGTGGGAGCGTCGTTATTGTGTGAGCCTTCATGGCCTTGAGGATCGCGAGTGAGGGGGGGCCGAGGTCGGGCGACCGCTTGACCGTCGGTGTTGCGGCGCGCCTTTCCCAGTACCTCCGGGTCCTGACGCAGGCGCGCAAGATGGGTAAGGACCGCATCTCCTCCCAGGAGATCAGCGAGTACACGAACATCAACGCGACCCAGATCCGCCGCGACCTGTCGGCGTTCGGGAAGTTCGGAAAGCGCGGCGTCGGCTACAACATCGACAGTCTGATCGCCGAGATCCGGAAGATCCTCCGGACGCAGGGACAGCACAACATCGCGTTGATGGGCGCGGGTCGGCTCGGCCACGCGATCGCCAGCTCGACGATCTTCGCCGACCACGGGTTCAACATCTCCGCGGCGTTCGACAGCAACCCTGCCAAGGTGGGCGAGCCGATCGGCGGCACGACCATCTCGAGCTATGACGAGCTGCGCGAGCACATCCGCGAGCAGAACATCATCGTTGCCGTGCTCGCCGTCCCGCCCGACGCCGCGCAGAGTGTCGCCGACGCGGTGGTCGATGCCGGCGTGAAGATCATCTTCAACTACACCGAGGCGCTCCTCGACGTCCCGCAGGACGTGACGGTGCATACGACGAGCCCGGCCGTCGAGCTCCTCTACGCGCTCTACTTCTACCTGACGTAGACGGGAACGTCGCCGGTCGCGCGGCCCGCGAGGGCAGCTCTCACCTCGCCGGCCCGGGCCTCCGCGATCACGCCGCCGCCCGGCTCCACCTCGGCCTGGATGCCCTCGCCCGCGAGGAGGCGGACGATCTCGGCCGGTGGGCCCTGGGCGAGCTGCACGAAGGTCGTCCCCTCCGGAGGCGTCACCATCGGCGCAGCCTCCGATGCCGCCCCGGTCGTCGCTTCGAGCCCGCCCTCGTCTCGGGCGCTATCCTCGGCGGCCGCAGGGGAGGCGCTATCGCTGTCGTCCCCGCCGCCGAGCTGCGGCGTTCCGCTGACGACGAAGACGACGGCCAGCGCCGCCGCCGCCGCGACCGGCACGGCGACCACGAAGGCCCGCTTCACGGGCCGGAAGCGCCGCCACGGATCCGGCCGCTCGGGCAGGGCGGCGAGGATCTCGTCGCGCCGCTCGTCAGGGAGCTCGAACGACGGAGCCGAGCGGAGGGCGTCCATGCCCGCCTCCAGCCTCCGGACCTGCTCCGCGCAAGTACGGCAGGCGGCCAGGTGCTCGGCGACGTCCCGGCGGGCGCCGGCACCGAGGTCCTCCTCGACGAAGGAGAGCAGCTCGAGCTCGTTGGGATGCTTCTCGGCCATCATTCGTTCGACTCCGCTCCCTCCGCGTGTGTTCCCAGCCGCTCAGCCAGCTCGCTGCGCCCGCGGAAGATGCGCGACTTCACCGTACCCTCGGGCACCCCGGTCATCTCGGCGATCTCGGCGTAGGAGCAGCCGAGGACGTCGTAGAGGACGACGGCGACGCGATAGCTCTCGTCGAGCGCGTTCAGCGCGCGCTGGAGCTCACCCGAGAGCTCCTGCTCGGCGAAGCGGTCGCGCGGGTCGACGGGGTCGGGCGGCTCCTCGACGAGCCGGTCGCGCCGTTTTGTGCGGACGTCGTGTGCCGAGTTGACGACGATGCGGTAGAGCCACGTGGAGAACCGTGCGTCGCCCCGGAACTTCGGTAGCGCGAGCCAGGCGCGGACGAGCGCGTCCTGCACCGCGTCGGCGGCGTCCTCGCGGGACCCCAGCACGCGCGCGGCGAGCGTGTACATGCGCGCTTCGTGCGGACGCACGAGCTGCTCGAACGCATACTGCTCGCCCTGCTGGGCGCGGCGGACGAGAGCGGCGTCGGGTTCCATCCCGCCGAAGGTTCTCATTCGGCGCGGCTGCCCGGCGGCCAATCGATCGCTTCCACTTTGATACCTTCGCGCCCGTGGGTGACGCCCAGAAGCTGACTCCCGAGGAGCAGATTACGAGCGCACGCGAGAGCTTCGACTCCGGCCGCGACTTCACGGTGGCGGTCGAGGAGGAGTTCGCGATCCTCGATTCGTCCTCGCTCGAGCTCGTGAACCGCTTCGAGGAGCTGCAGGCGGGCGCCGAGGGAACCCCGCTCGCCGAGCACCTCGTCGGCGAGCTGATCGCGTCCGAGATCGAGATCCGCACCGGCAAGTGCGAGACGTTCGCGGAAGCCGCCGCCACGATGGTCGAACGGCGGCGCCAGCTCCTCGAGCTCGCCGGGCGCTTCGACGTCCTGCTCGGTGCGACGGGCACGCATCCGTGGAGCCGCTGGCAAGACCAGCGCATCATCGATACGCCGCACTACCGCCGCAACGACGAGATCCTCCGCTACGTGGTCTGGCGCAACAACAGCTTCGGGCTGCACGTCCACATGGGCGTTCGCACCGCCGACCGCGCGGTCCGCGTCGTCGACGGGCTGCGCGCGTATCTGCCGCACCTGCTCGCCTACTCCGGCAGCTCTCCGTTCGTCGAGGGCGTCAACACCTACCTCCACTCGGCGCGCACGCAGATCTTTACGCGGATGTTCCCGCGCTGCGGGATTCCGGATGCGTTCGGGAGCTGGCATGCCTACGAGGACTACGTCCGCTTCCTCTACGACACGGGCTCGATCACGGAGCACACCCAGATCTGGTGGAGCGTGCGCCCGCACCTCGCGTTCCCCACCGTCGAGATCCGGATCTGCGACGGCCAGACCGAGCTCGGGGAGGCCCAGGCGCTCGCCGCGCTGATGTACGCGCTCGCGGCGCGCATCCTGCGTGCCGTCGACGAGGGCGAGCCGCTCCCGGAGCATCCACACCGGCTCCTGGAGGAGAACCTCTGGCGCGCTATCCGCCACGGGCTCTCCGGCGAGCTGATCGACCTCGACACCGGCGACGTGCGCCCCGCGCGAGCCGAGCTCGAGCGGCTGATCGAGTGGACGCTGCCCGTGGCCGAGGAGCTCGGCGCCGCATCCTTCCTGAACGTCCCGGCCCTGAGCGTCTCCGAGCGCCAGCTGGCCCGCCACGAGGCGGGGGAGAGCCTCGCCGAGATCTACGCGCAGGAAGCCCTGGGCCCCGTGCATGTCTGAGCTCGGTCCCGAGGAGAAGCTGGAGCAAGAGGCGGTCGCCCGCGAGCTGGCCGAGGAGCTGCGGAAGCTCCGCGTCGAGGACGTACTCGTGAACGCCCTCGTCCACGTTTCCTCGATCGGCTACCGGCGGCTCGGCCTCACGGAGGACTCGGCGGGCGAGCGCGATCTGCCGCAGACCGCGCTTGCCATCGAGACGCTGCGGGCGCTCATCCCCGTGCTCGAGGACTTCCTCCCGCGAGACCTCGTCGCCAGCTTCGAGGAGCAGGTCGCCAACCTCCAGCTCGCCTACGCCAAGGCGGCGAAGGAGACCGGTGCCGACGGCTGAGGTCGGCGTGTTCGGCGGCTCCGGGTTCTATTCGTTCCTTGAGGACGTCGAGGAGGTCGAGGTCGACACTCCCTTCGGCAAGCCGTCGGGGCCCTTCACCATCGGCGAGGTCGGCGGCCGCAGGGTCGCGTTCCTGCCGCGCCACGGCCTGAAGCACGAGCTGCCGCCGCACGCGATCCCGTACCGGGCGAACGTCTGGGCGATGCGCGAGCTGGGCGTGCGGAGGATCATCGGCCCGAACGCCTCAGGCGCGCTCCGGGCCGAGCTCGAGCTGGGCGAGTTCGTCGTCTGCGACCAGTTCGTCGACCGGACGAGCGGCCGCGCGGACACGTTCTACGACGGGCCCGAGACGACCCACGTCTCCGCCGCCGATCCGTACTGCCCCGACCTGCGGGCCCTCCTGGTCGAGGCGGCGGGTGAGCTCGGCATCAAGGCCCGCGACGGCGGCACCGTGGTGGTGATCCAGGGCCCGCGCTTCTCCACCCGCGCCGAGTCCAGGTGGTTCCAGGACGCCGGCTGGGACACGATCAACATGACCGCCTACCCCGAGGGCTATCTCGCGCGCGAGCTCGAGCTCTGCTACGCCAACATCTCGATGGTCACCGACCACGACGTCGGCGTCGAGGGCGCGCCGCCGGTCTCCCACGAGCAGGTCGTCACCGTCTTCAACGAGAACAACGAGCGCCTGCGGGAGCTCCTCTTCGCCGTCATCCCGAGGATTCCGCCGCAGCCGGAGGAGCATCTCTGCGCGACCGCGCTCCGCGGCGCCCGCTTCTAGCGCCGTCGCAGGCATTGTCTGGGCCGACGCGCTCCCGTGCCGAGCTGGCACGCCGGCTCCGGAGACGCCTCGCAAACTCTGGGGATTTCCACATTTCCGCGCCTCCGCCGGCGGCATAGCGTCGAGGCAATCGACCAAGGAGGCGGACATGAGAAGGGTCGCAATCGTTGCCGCGATGCTCGCGGCGGTCGCGGTCGCCGGGGGCGCGCTCGCGACGCCCGGCGGCGGCATCACCGACGTCATCAGCTTCGCGCAGGGACGGACGACCGACGGCGTCCATGCGAACGCCGACGGGGTGAGGTTGAAGACGAAGGGTCGGGTGGACACCTTCTTCCAGACGGGCACGTTCCAGCCCGGCGGCACCTCGGGGTGGCACTCGCACAGCGGCATCGTGGTGATCGCGGTCAAGTCGGGCGAGCTGACCCGCTACGACAAGAAGTGCCGCGCCACGACTTTCGGCGCGGGCGAGACGTTCGTCGAGCACGGCGACCATCCGGTGCTGGTGCGGAACGAGGGGGCCGAGCCGGCGGTCATCTACTCCGTCTACATCCTTCCGGACGCGAATCTCCGGCGCATCGACGAGCCGAATCCGGGCTGCCCCGTGCAGTAACGGTCGGCCGAGGAAGGCGGGGCGGCACGCAGCAGCCGCCCTGCCTCGCCGCCGGGCGTCTGTGCGGGTTGGTCTAGACGCTCGGGCGGGACTGCCAGCACACCGGGTGACGCCTGCGACGCTGCGCCGGCTCGTCGCGGTCGCCCTTGCTCGTACCCACCGGTAGGAGACTGCGGGCGATCGCGCCGCCCGGCTTGGTCGCAGACGCCTCCCGGCGCACTGGAATCCCCGCCCGAGCGTCTGGGTGTGATAAAAATCGGCCCGGCCGTTTCGGGCCGGGCCGGGGGGAAACGCAGAAGCCGGCCCAGCGCAGCGGCCTATTTCGTTGCAGCCGTGACCGACTTCTTCCAGAACCACACCGTCCTGTTCGCGCTTCTGTGCGCGCTCTTCGGGATCGCCGTCGGGCTCTACCTGACGTGGTGGATCCTCAAGCAACCCGCGGGGTCCGAGCGCATGCGCGAGATCGCGCGCGCAGTGCAGGAGGGAGCGGCGGCCTATCTGCGCCGCCAGTACATGACGATCGGCCTCGTCGCGATCGTCCCGTTCTTCCTCCTCGGCTTCTATAACCAGCTCGGCTGGGGGACGGCTTTCGGATTCCTCGTCGGCGCGGTCTTCTCGGCCGCGGCCGGCTTCATCGGCATGAACGTGGCCGTGCGCGCGAACGTGCGCACGGCCGAGGCGGCGAAGCACGGCCTCACGCCGGCGCTCAACGTCGCTTTCCGCGCGGGCTCCGTCACGGGCCTGCTCGTCGTCGGCCTCGGCCTCTTCGGCGTGGCCGGCTACTACGGCGTGCTCACGAGCTGGTTCGACATCTCGCAGGACGACGCCATCGACGACCTGATCGGGCTTGCGTTCGGCGGCTCGCTGATCTCGGTCTTCGCCCGGCTCGGCGGCGGCATCTACACGAAGGCCGCCGACGTCGGCGCCGACCTCGTCGGCAAGATCGAGGCGGGCATCCCCGAGGACGACCCGCGCAACCCGGCCGTCATCGCCGACAACGTCGGCGACAACGTGGGCGACTGCGCGGGCATGGCGGCCGACCTGTTCGAGACCTACGCGGTCACGGCAGTCGCGGTCATGCTCCTCGGCACGGCCTTCCCGGCCGGCGGGCTGCCGCTCTTCCCGCTCGCCATCGGCGGCGTCTCCATCATCGCCTCCGTGATCGGGATCTGGTTCGCGCGCGTCGGCCGCGGCGGCTCGATCATGAACGCGCTCTACAAGTCGGTCGCAGTCGCGACGATCCTCTCCGCGATCGGCTTCATCCCCGTCGTGCTCGCGTTCGACGAGGGCGCGTTCACCTTCGCCGAGCTTTACGCCGCCTCGATCATCGGCCTGATCATCACCTTCGCGCTCGTAGCGATCACCGAGTACTACACGGGCACGCGCTGGGGCCCCGTGAAGTCGATCGCCCGCTCCTCGCAGACCGGCCACGCGACGAACATCATCGAGGGCCTTGCCGTCGGGATGCAGGCGACCGCGCTCCCGGTGATCGTGATTGCGATCGGCATCGTCGCCGCCTACGAGGTCACCGACAGCCTCTACGGCATCGGCGTCGCCGTCATGGCGCAGCTCTCCATGACCGGCCTGATCGTCGCGCTCGATGCCTACGGCCCCGTCACCGACAACGCCGGTGGTATCGCCGAGATGGCCGACCTGGACGAGTCCGTGCGCGGCATCACCGACCCGCTCGACGCGGTCGGCAACACGACGAAGGCAGTGACGAAGGGCTACGCGATCGGCTCCGCCGGCCTCGCGGCGCTGATCCTTTTCGACGAATACGCTCGCGGGCTGTCCGAGGAGGACGTGGCGAGCGTCTTCGCGCTCAACGACCCGTGGGTGATCGCCGGCCTCTTCATCGGCGGCCTCATGCCGTTCCTGTTCGCGTCGCTGGCCATGCAGGCGGTCGGGCGCGTGGGCGGGCTCGTCGTGGACGAGGTGCGGCGCCAGTTCCGCGAGATCCCGGGAATCCTCGAAGGCACCGGTCGCCCGGACTACACTCGCGCCGTCGACATCGTCACCAACTCGGCGATCAAGAAGATGCTCCTGCCTGCGCTGATCCCCGTCGTCATCCCGATCGTCATCGGGATCATCAGCCCGGAAGCCCTCGGCGGCCTTCTCATCGGCACGATCGTGACGGGCATCTTCCTCGCCATCGCCATGACCTCCGGCGGCGGCGCCTGGGACAACGCGAAGAAGCTGATTGAGGACGGCGCCTACGGTGGGAAGGGCTCGGAGGCCCACGCCGCGGCCGTCACGGGCGACACGGTCGGCGATCCCTACAAGGACACCGCCGGCCCGGCGATCAACCCGATGATCAAGATCGCCAACATCGTCGCCATCCTGATCATCCCGATCATCGCCTCGATCCACGGCTAGGAGGGGTTGGCGAGGTTTCCCTCGCCTCCGGGGTGCGATGGTCGTTCCGAGGCAAGGACGCAGGGAGTGCTCGTAGTCGGAGGCTACGGGCGCGACTGAGGACGCAGTCCTCGGGGCGACCGGCGCGCTCCGGAGGCACCGGCGCTACCTCGTCGACTCCTCCTGGCGCCGTGGTCTCCGCGTCTTAGGCCGAGCGGCGGCGCCGCACCTGCGGCCCCTGGGAGCCGAGCGCCGCGTAGGCGAGCGCCTGCAGCGACTCGTTGAGGCTCCCGAGCTCCGCGACGATCCGCTGGAGCTGGTCGTTCGAGTCGAGCCGGCGGTTGAGCGCGTGCACCTCGTCGCAGAGCCGGTCGAGCCGCTCGAGAATCGCGTCGAGCTGCCGGTCGTCGAGGTGCTGGCGGTCGGTCGGCATCCACAGAATCGTAACCCGCCGCCGATCTCGGCCGGACCGGCCTCTGACCCGAGCCTCGCAACAATGTGTACATGAGGCGCGGAGTGTGCGATGCTCGTTCGAAGCGGCAATGCCGCCGGGACAAAAGGGAGGGCAACCCAGGACGCTCGTCAGCACCTAGCGGGGGGCAAGCCAGTCAGTCAGTAGAGGAGACAGCATGCCGAAGTACCGAGTCATCCTTGCCCTTCTAATCGCCGCGTTGGCTGCAGGTCCAGGAGTCGGCACCGCGAGCGCCACAAGCGGCACCGAGTGCGTGAGGAGCGTCGAGGTCGTCATCTGGACGGCCAACCGTCACCGCGACCTCATGCGCGCACTGGCGGCGAACCCGGCCCCCTGCACCGAGTACTGGATCTCGGTCCCGCCCGAGGAGAGCGACAAGACGATGCCGCGCGCGGCCGGTGTCTACCGACAGATCCGCAACCTCGGCCCGAACTTTCATCCGATGGTGGAGGTCACCCTTGCGGGCACCGGCTGGGCGAGCTGGGTCGCGGCGGGGAACGGCACCTGGTTCGAGGCAGGCGTCGAGATGCGGAGGCGCATGACGTTCCTCTTGCCCGACCTCGGGGAGACCTGGCTCCTCAACGAGTTCGACCGCACCACGCGCATCGACGGTGCGCGGACGCAGGCCGAGATCGACCGCGGCCTCACCGTCCCGTACACCCGCGCTGCGATGAAGGAGCTCGTCCGTGGCCTGTACGAGGGCGCTCCCAGGATGGAGCCGCTCCCGGGCGCAGTCGAGATCGGCGTCGCGTTCGGGCACCAGAACCTTCCGGACATCCTCGGCTACAAGGCGGAGCTCAAGCCGTACCTCCAGGACGCCGGCTTCTGGAGCTTCATGCGGGGCAAGGTGCGCTGGCTGCTGCACGAGGCCTACGCGGACACGCGGAACCATGGCGTCCCCGGCAGCACGCTGGAGGAACGGAGGAGCCACCTCGAGGACTACGTCTTCCACCTGCGCGAGCTGGCGCGCGCCGGCGGCCGGCACACGACGACCGTCGACAGGTTCCTCAACGACACGTTCGTGCCGTTCATCAACGGCGGCGGCTACGTCGGCCTCGGCGGCGACGCGTTCGACTTCGTTTCCGGGCACGGGAACACCGAGGTCCCGGTCGATCAGATGATGAAGTTCGCCACGGAGCAGATCTACTCGGTGCGGCACTACGCGAAGACACATCGCGGCGAGCCGCTGGCCAAGAAGATCGGCTTCTCGTGGCAGCCGCAGAACCGCGTCCCGGCCCTCCCCTCGGTTGAGTTCGAAGCCAATGTCGAGCTTCAGGCCGCCCGTCTCGCCGAGGCGTTCCGGTGGGCCTACGGCCCGGGCAGTACGCCCGAGGGCGCCTGCGTCGCGCCCGGCACCGTGGTCGACTGGTGCACGTCGGAGCGCGCGGGAGCGTTCTTCATCGAGATCTGGCCGGCGTTCAGGTCCTGGAAGTAGCCCGCTGGGCAAGGGCGAGGAGGTCGTCGGCGCTGCCGGCGACCTCCGCCTCGCCGCCCAGCTGTGCGATCAGGGAGTCCCTGGCACCCGCCCCGGTCGCCACCGCCTCCACCCGCCGCTCGGCTCCCAGGTGGGCCAGCGCGATCCGCGCCAGCGGCTCCGGAGCGTCGGTGTAGACGCCGATCCGGACGCCGCCCGCGGCGAGGGCCCGCAGCGCCGCGCTCACCTCCGCGCTCGGGCGGAGGTACACGGGGGCGTGATCCTCGGCGAAGCGCTCGAGGGCGCCGCGCCAGTCGCCGACGCCCGCCTCCGCCCAGCGGTCGAGCTCGACCGCGGCGGCGGCGCGGTCATCCGGGAGCGCGTCCGGGTCGAGCGGCGAGATGGAAGCGAACCGTCGCGCCGCGTCCGTGAGGAAGTCCCGCCACAGCAGGCGCGTATCGCCGAGGGCGTCGAGGTCGACGGCGACGGCCTTCACGCCCGCGACGCGACCCAGCGCGAGTACAGGAGGACGCCGGCCGTGACGCCGACCGTGTCGATGAGCCAGTCGACCGGCGATCCCTGCCGTCCGGACACGAACGCCTGGTGCACCTCGTCGGTGGCGGCGTAGGCCGAGCCGAGCAGGATCGCGAGCGGCTCCCGCCGCAGTGCCCGGTAGAAGAGCGCGCCGAGCACGCCGAACTCCGCGGCGTGGGCGAGCTTCCGCAGCACCAGATCCCACGTTCCGAGCCCGGTCCCGAGCCCCGGGATCGAGGAGAAGGTGAAGATCAGCGCCGCCCAGAGGACGACGGGAAGCCACAGATTGACCCGGGCCGCGACCAACAGACCGCCAGCGTAGCCAAGCGGTATGCTCCCGCCCGACAAGAGGTGAGCGGCCAAGGGAAGCCGGTGCGAGTCCGGCACGGTCCCGCCGCTGTGAGGGGAGACGCTCCTTCGCCGAGACGCCACTGGCCTGCGGGCCGGGAAGGCGGCGGAGGGGGGAGCCCCGAGTCAGAAGACCTGACGCTCGCCCGGATCGTTCCCCTCGCGGAAGGAGGAAACGTGCTTCATCGTCCCCTCGCAGCCCTCGCGGCTGTTCTGGTCGCCCTCGTCCTCGCCTCGTGCGGGGGAGGCGACGACGCCGCCGCCCCGCCGTCGACTGCGCCGTCCACGTCGGCCGCGGTCGAGACGACGCCTGCTCCCCCGGACTTCCCGGTCACGGTCGAGGCCGACAATGGCTCCGTGACGCTGGAGGAGCAGCCCGACGCGATCGTCTCGCTCTCGGCGACCGCCACGGAGTCGCTCTTCGCCATCGGCGCCGGCGACCAGGTGATCGCGGTCGACGACCAGTCGAACTACCCGGCCGAGGCTCCGATGACGGACCTCTCCGGCTTCCAGCCGAACGTCGAGGCGATTGCGGGCTACGAGCCGGACCTCGTCATCGCCGCCTACGACCCGGGCGGGCTCGTCGAGGGGCTGGAGACGCTCGACATCCCCGTCCTGCTCCAGGACGCAGCGCCCGATCTCGACGCCGCCTACGAGCAGATCGAGGCTCTGGGCGAGGCGACCGGGAACGCCGAGGGCGCCGAGGCCGTCGTCGAGTCGATGCGCATCGAGATCGCCGAGCTCGCCGCCTCTGCGCCGGGCGCGGCCGGGGCGACCGTCTACCACGAGCTCGGCCCCGACTTCTTCACGGCCACCTCGGACACCTTCATCGGCAGCGTCTACGAACTCTTCGGGCTCGTGAACATCGCCGATGCTGCCGCCGACGCCGACGCCGGGGGCTACCCGCAGATCAGCGGCGAGTACATCCTCTCGGAGAGCCCCGACGTCATCGTTCTCGCGGACACGAAGTGCTGCGAGCAGACGTCCGACACGGTCGCCGACCGGCCCGGCTGGGATCAGATCGAGGCGGTCGCCAACGGCGACATCGTCGAGGCCGACGACGACATCGCGTCCCGCTGGGGGCCACGCACGGTCGTCTTCGTCGAGCTGATGGCGCAGGCCCTTCAGGTGATCGGAGGGCCGTAGTGGCGAGCGCCGGCGGGCCTCGGGCGTTGTTCGCGACCCGGCCGGAGCGGGCGCTCCGCGGTGTCTCGGCGCGCTGGGCCCTGACGGCGGGCGTCTTCGTCCTGCTCGCAACGCTGCTCGGCCTGGCGCTCGGGCCCGTCGACCTCGGCCTCGCGGCCGTCGCC
>Ga0190271_10001470_pt1 | contig 13434 bp, 11 predicted proteins | sample Popmic356T_FD_133747 | JGI IMG/M metagenome (GOLD analysis project Ga0190271, IMG submission 133747) | Populus adjacent soil microbial communities from riparian zone of Weber River, Utah, USA - 356 T | ecosystem: Environmental > Terrestrial > Soil > Riparian zone | place: USA: Utah | collected...
ACTTCTTCATTTGGAATACGCTTTCTTCCCAACTCATACTCCGCGTCAATAGTGAACATGACCAGCGCGATATTCATGGTCCGATAATAATCACACGTTTCCTGAATCGTGGGCCGATGGTCTGACTTAAAATATTTAGCAAAAGCCTCATCAAATTCCGGACGGAAAGCATCATGCGGCTGCTTGCAACTTACCTCTGCATGCGTATGCACGTCAATGGCGACTATTTGATCGAGATTTATTTTTTTGTTCTCCATTTTTAGTTCATCAATTGCCTTACTCAACAATGCCGGGCATTGGCTTTTTTCCCGAACTCACCCAATGCCGAAGGTCGTCGAAAGCTTCTCCTGTCTGTTGTGGCGTGAAAGCGCAATGTCCCTGCCCAGTCGTATACTTGACCACTAAATATTGGTCTTTGTTCTGATAGTGGACCATATTTTCAAAGTTCACAACTCCATAGTTGGGAGGAATGAGTTGATCATATAAGGTATGCATCAAAACGACGGGTTTGTCGATCTTGCCGGTGCGGTCATATTTTCCAAAAATAACATTTGGGTTGACTGTCGCCCCCAGCCGTTCAGCTTTTTTATTCACCAACCAGTCATCAGCAAACCCACTGTAAACAGTATTCGTGTTATCAAAAGGATTACCCTTTGCTTTCTGCGCGATATCTCTGAGTACATTTTCATTAAAGAACAACGACAATGGAAGGTCATTAAATTTAAGATCAAATCTTTTCGCAAAAGCAACGCCCGCAACGGAATCGCGCTCAATGATCTTCCTTTTAATTGACTCCACTTTCGTCATCATCTCGCTGAAAGGAGTCGACGGCTTTGGTCTTGTAATGTCGAAGATCTCTGAGAGAGATGGTGCGATGCCTGGAAACAATCCATTAAATGTCGCGTAGAGATCAAATTCTTTCCTAACCTGGATGTACGGCCTGCTCGACAATGGGCACAATGGCAATCCACCCTGATACTTATCGCCGTAGTTCTCCAGGATTGCAAGCGTGATTCCACCACCCATTGAATGACCGATCATATAGGTTGTGTCAGGTCTTCCATACGTCTTTGTGAAGTGAAGTCTTAATGCTTCAGTATCGTCTACTCCTTGAGGAATTGCATAACCTTGCATGGAATAATCGGATGCGGCTACGGCAAAACCCCTCTCCAGGAATGGATTCATGCTTGCGGAAAACTGAGGATTTTGACTTTGGCGAGGTGAGCCCACAAATTCATAACCATGTGCATACATCACAAGTTTTCCTTTCCAGTTTTCAGGAAAAAGAATTGTATAGGGAACTCCGTTAACAGCCCCCTTCTCGGTCTTCGGACTTGACGGCTGCGCAACCGTCAGGGTACTTGTACATATCGCGATAATGATGTATGTGACCGTTTTCATCTTGAATTTTTAAACCGAGCCCCAAATTTTGGTTGCCGTATTAACCGCCAGCTCCAGTTTTCTCCATTGATCCTCCATAGTAATATTATTTCCGTGCGAAGTGCTCGAGAATCCGCATTGCGGGCTCAGGCACATGTTTTCCAACGGCATGTAATGTGAAGCTTCTTCAATGCGCTGAGTTAATAATGAAGCGCTCTCCAATTGAGGTACCTTTGACGATATCAGTCCCAGTACAACAATCTTATTCTTAGGAACGAATCGCAATGGTGAAAAGTCACCACTCCGTTCATCATCATACTCTAAAAAATAGGCATCAACATTCAAATCATTAAACAACACTTCTGCTACAGGCTCATAACCACCTTCAGCAAACCATGTGCTTCTGTAGTTTCCACGGCACAGATGGACGCCAACGGTAAGGTCCTCCGGTCTGTCATCGATCACCGAATTGATAAGCTCCGCATAACGTTTGGGCAGTTCATTAGGATCATCGCCCCGTTGCTTCGCCTCCTCTCGCATTTTTACATCGCAGAGGTATGCCAGGTTCGTGTCATCCAACTGGACGTACCTGCAACCGGCACTGTACAATGCTGCGATCTCATCCCGGTAACATCGGGCGAGGTCTGTAAAAAATTCATCCATGTCAGGATATGCATTGATATCGATCGCTTTTCTTCCTCCACGAAAGTGTACCATCGTGGGCGAAGGGATGGAAACCTTCGGAGTTTGTGTAACCACGGATTTTAGGAAATTGAAATCGTCGACTTGAATATTTTTCACGTGTTTCAATTTTCCAGTCACGGTAAGTTTAGGAGGAGTAAACCCATCTTCGGCAGCCTTGGCATGCGGATTGGCCGCAATTCCTCCCGTGACCGTAACTCCTTCAAGCTGCTGTAGAAAATCCAGGTGAAAATAGTCTCGTCTAAATTCACCATCGGTGATCGCTTTCATTCCAAGGCTTTCAATTTTTTTTACTGTCTGGCGGATGGCATCATTCTCTGCCTCACGCAATACATCGGCGGGAACTTCCCCTTTTTTCCATTGGTATCTTTTTTCCAGAAGTTCCTTGGGTCTTAACAGACTACCGACCTGGTCGGCCCGAAATGGAGGTTGTAATTTGCGCATACTCTACACGTTGGTCATTTTGGTTGCATTCTTAGGGCCCCATCAATTCTGATCACTTCACCATTGATATAATTGTTTTCAATAAGGTGCAAGGCAAGTTTCGCAAATTCACCTGCATCGCCAAGCCGCTGGGGAAAAGGGATTGATGCTGATAAACTGTTCCTTGCCTCGTCCGACAATCCATTTAACAATGGTGTAAAAAAAAGACCAGGTGCTATTGTGTTTACACGGATTCCAAACTGTGCGAACTCCCTCGCGGCTGGCAACGTCAAACTTACGATGCCACCTTTTGAAGCTGCATAAGCTGCCTGTCCGATTTGACCTTCATATGCCGCAACGGAAGACGTCGAAATTATAATTCCCCGCTCTTCGCCGTCGAGAAGCTCGTTCTTTATCATCTCAGCTGCCACCAGGCGCATCATATTAAAAGTGCCTACCAGGTTCACACGAATAATTTTTTCAAAATCCGCCAGCGACATAGGTCCATTCTTGCCAACAATCCGTGTCGACGTGCCAATGCCCGCGCAATTCACAAGGATTCTCGGCGCTCCATATTTATCCTTCAAAATTGAAAGGGCATTTTGAACGGAGACTTCATCGGTGACATCCCCCTTTATGGCGATTCCACCAATTTTTTGTGCCAGTCGCTCCGCAGATTCAATATCCAGGTCAAATAATGCCACGCGTGCTCCTGCAGCTGCCAAGGCTGCGGCCGTTGCAGCACCCAGGCCCGATGCTCCACCGGTAACAATCGCTGACTGGTTTTTAATGTTCATGTTTCAAGTCCAATTTAATTATCCAGCTCAAACCTCTATAACCCCGTCACTCAGCTTATCGAGATATATCCTGCTCACCACATCCGGATGGTTTTCAAGTATCACATGTTGATTAATCGAAGCCTTGTCGGTGATCTCGCCCTTGTCAATCGAGAGCTCGAAGTCGGCAATAAGAGCCCGCTTGATGAATGTTGAGCTGCCTGTACTTTTTTCGGCCATAACTTTCAAGACACCACGAAGCACATTCAAAATGTCTGTATTACGGGCGATATCTTTTTGTGAGGAGTCGTGGCTCAACTTAAATCGCGTACGGCAATAGTTCAACTCCGGAAAAACAATGGCTCCAACAAATTTATTATCGTGCCCCGTGATCACGACGTCCTGTATAAGACCCTTTGCTTCCGCAATAAGTTGTGACTTTAGCGTTCCCACGCTTACCCACGTTCCTGTATCAAGTTTAAAATCTTCCGCTAGTCTGCCGTTGAATATCATTCCTTTAGCGATCTCGCCTTCATCCGCAAATTTCAATGCATCACCTGTGCAGTAGAAACCTTCTTCATCAAATGCGTTTGCTGTCAACTCAGGCTGACGCCAGTAACCTGGAAATATATTCCTGCCACGATATCTTGCCTCAAGCTTACCTTGATATGGAACTAACTTTAGCTCCAGCCCTGGAACAGGAACGCCCAGTAAACCTGAATACCCGCCAGTCTGACTCGCAAACAACGCCGAAGGGCACGACTCCGTGCAGCCAAGACCGGTACCGATCATCACTTTCTTTCCAATAGTTTCCACTGCAATATCTTCCAACGCGTACCATAGATGCTGTGCCATTCCCGCACCGGCGTAAAAGAACATTTTAAGCTGACTGAAAAAACGCTCTCGCAATTCCCTGTCATTCCTTAAGAAAGGTAGCAACATCTCAAATCCCTTGGGTACATTAAAATAGGTTGTTGGCCTTATCCCTCTGAGATTGTGCACGGTCTTTAGAATACCGTCTGGTGTTGGATTGCCATCGTCTATGTACAATGAACCTCCATTATACAACGTCAGACCAAAATTATGATTACCTCCAAAGGTGTGGTTCCAGGGAAGCCAGTCTAAGAGCTCGAGGTTACCGTCTTTAAAAAAAGGAAATGTTTGTGTGATCTGCTGAAGGTTGCAAGTCAGGTTTTCCTGGGTGTTAATTACACCTTTCGGCAATCCAGTGGAACCTGACGTAAAAAGTATTTTGGCAACGCTGTCAGACCTTATCGAGTTAAAAGCTGCATCTACTGCTGTTGTACTTTTCGTACGCAAGAGATCTTCAAAGTTGGTGAAATTAAAGTCACCAGCAGGCCTTGTAACGCCAACAACTTCCGTGGACCCTGCCACTGCCTGCAGTGCGCGTTCATATTTCAAGGCATCGCTGACAAAAATCATTCCCGGAGTCAGCAGTTTAAACACGTGTTTCAGTTTGTTGAAGTCAGAAGACCGCAACGAATAGGCTGGTGCAATTGCTGAGAAAGGTATGCCTGTGTGCAATGCAGCAAGAGCCATCAAACCGTGCTCAATACTGTTCTCAGAAAGAATCACAATTGGACGCTCCACAGAAACCTGTCTACCGAGTAAAGCTTGTGACAGGGACTTTATTTTAGTTAAAGTCTCGCCATACGTTATTGTCTCCCAATGATCAACCCTCCCCTTTGCACGCTGTGCCAGAAACACTTTATCGGGAGTAACTTGCGCCCAATGAAGTAAACGCTCTGTGAGCTTGGCCGGATACGAATCAAGCGGAACTGTCGACCACAGCAATTCGCTGCCATCGTTACCTCTCCTTTTCTTGATGGAAATCTCGATTGTATCAAGTTCCAGGAAAGGTGCTGAGCTTCCTCCCATCAATGCATCTTTATGTTTATTGTTGCCGGTCATTGATCAAATTGCAATAACAATATTGGGATTATTCACCCACTTTCTTTGCTTTTCCTTTTAGGAAATCATCCAGGCGTGCCTTTGACTCCGCCGATGTTTGTGAAATGGCGGCTGCAAGACTTTCCAGCATCAACGCCTGATCCTGTGCCGCATCGACAATTCTCGGAAGCACATGCATCAAGGCATAGTTGGTCATCCTTGTATTTCCGCTTATTTTTTTCGCCAGTTCAATTCCTTTCTCCAGTCCTTTTCCATCCGGAACAAGGTACTCGGAGATGCCAATAGCACTTCCCTCCTGCGCTGTGATCACCCTTCCGGTGAACATCATGTCTGCCATTCGTCCCATACCTATCAATTTCGGAACTCTTACCGAAGCGCTTCCGCCTACGAAAATTCCACGTTGACCTTCCGGTAGCGCATAAAATGAAGAAGCTTCGGCTACGCGTATGTGACAGGCACTTGCCAATTCGAGCCCCCCTCCTACACATGCCCCGTGCAACACGGCAACTACTGGGACAGTTCCGAATTGAACCTTGTCTAATACGCGATGCCACATCCGGCTATGGTGAAGTCCCTCTAATACATCCGTTTCTTTGAGCTCCGATAAATCGAGGCCTGCACTAAAATGTTTACCTTCTCCGTAGAGAACGGCGCACTTTATGGACGGTGTAATATTGGAAAACACACTTTCAAGCGCCAGGATCATTTCATCGTTAACGGCGTTCCTTTTTTCCGGGCGGCTCAGCCTGACCATCAAGATTTCTCCCTGCACCTCAATGTTTACAGTGGGACTTCCGTTTGTTTCGTTTCCGCTGATCGATATACTCATATAAATGTTTTATTTTCATTCGTCTTTACACCAGAATCTCTTTCCGGGGAGCCACCGTGATCACACTTTCGTCACGCAACCTTTCATGCAGCCCTTTTGTCTTTCGCAGTTCATAATGAAAATAGAAGCGCATAGTTTCCACCTTTGACTCATAAAAAAGTCGGTCGTTTACGCTCTCGCCCTGACCATCTTTTAAATGTCGTAGAGCGACTATTCCCTGATTCAGCCACTGCCACGCAACCGCTACAGCACCAAACACTTCTATGTAAAGATTGGCATCGCTTAAAAATACTTCCCGGTTTCCGCGTGACTCAATGTTGAGCAGATGCTCCGTTGTCATATCAAGGGCTTGTACTTCCTTCAACAACCAATCGCCATAATGACGGAGTTCAGGAATATGTTTCGCTTCAAGGATAACCTTTGACACTTCATCAATCCAATACTGAAATGATCTCCCGTCATTCGCAGGTATCTGTCTGCCTAACAGCGCTTGCGCCTGAATGCCCGTGGTACCCTCATATAAGCTCATGATACGAATATCACGAGCAAGCTGTTCGAGAATAAAATCTTCTGTATATCCATAACCACCCAACACCTGCAACCCATTATTAACGGACACAGCCCCCATTTCGGCGCCGACCGTTTTCGCGACAGGTGTAAGCAATTCAAGTAAATCTTGATATCGCACCCGGTCTTTGTCTGAAGATGTCTGCACGAGGTCGGTATACATATAACACTGCATTACCAGAGCAAGACTTCCTTCCGAAAGCGCCTTCTGCAGAAATAACATCCTCCGTACGTCCGGATGACCAATGATGGCTGCTTGTTCACCATCAGCAGCAAAAGGAGTTTTCTGTCGCTTTCCCTGCAGTCTCATCTTGGAATACTCCAATGACTCATAATATGCTGCCGTAGAGATATAGCTACCAGCAAGTCCAACACCTAGCCTTGCCGTATTCATCATCTGAAACATATATGACAACCCCTTGCCCTCTTCACCTATGAGATAGCCGATGCATTTATCCTCGTTGCCAAACTCCAATTGCATAGCAGGCGTACTACGTTGTCCCATTTTATGAGCAATGCCGATTGACGTAACGTCATTGTCGATGAGAATACTATTGCCGTTTTGAGTGGAGGTAGCTTTCTCGATTCTTTTAACAGGTACTAAGAACAGTGAAATGCCTTTAGACCCAGCAGAACCCTGAATCCTTCCGAGAACCAGGTGTACAATATTGGGCGTGATGTCATGATCACCCGCGGAAATAAAGATCTTGTGACCCTTTAACTTATATAATCCATCTGGCTGCCGTACCGCTGTAGTTCTGATGTTCGAAAGAGAACTTCCTGCCTGTGGTTCCGTCAAACACATTGTTGCAGCCCAGTCGCCCGCTAATATTCTGGACGCATACTGATCAATCAATTCTTCGGAGCTAAATGTTATTAAAAGCCTGGCTGCGCCTGAAGCCAAACCTGTAAACATCTCAAAACCGTTGTGCGCGTTCCCTATTATAAAGTCTGCGGCAGCGTATACCGTGTTTGGAATTTGACTACCTCCATATTTTTCGTCGAACGTGGATGAAAGGAGTCCGCTTTCGCAAAACTTATGATAATAATTGTGCAAGGCTTCGTGCACGTGTACTTTTCCGTTTACCAACTGCGGCGGGTTCCTATCGGCGGCCTTTAAGAAGGGGCGCATGTATTTTTCTGCAATGCTATCGGCCGTTTCAAGAACCATATCGAACCCTTCTTGTGTATGCTTCGAGAAATATGTGTGCCGTGTCAACTCCAGTACGTTGAATACTTCATAAAGCATGAAGCGAAGGTTGCGAATGGAAAATCGTTTCGTTGACATCCCTATTAAATTTCGATGGCAAGGCGCTTAAGGGTACTGTTGTACGTCCTGTAGCCAATCCAGTAAAAAAGCAGGGCCAACATTCCCCCGGTGACAAGCAATGCCATTAGAGAAAAGCGTATGGCAGACTCGTCGTGGAAAACAAAGTCCGTAAAAACTGCTACGAAAGACGGACCGAGCCCAAGGCCGATCATATTGATCAGAAATAGAAAAATTGCAGATGCTAACGCTCGTACCTGATTGGGCATCAATTCTTGTATCGCCGACGTACACGCTCCCATAGGCGAAGCGGCAAAGAAAGCCGGGAACATCAATAGCACGAGTACCAGTTGGGGATTACTGACCAGTGGGATAAAACAAAATATCAACGACCCAATAGCCGCGATCATGCCAATACGCACTCTTCCATTGGTGACACCTCGCCTAATTAGTCTGTCCGCATACCAACCACCCCACAAAATTCCGCTGACAGATCCTGTGAGCAACACCATGCCATAACTTATTCCAGCCTTGGGTATAGACCATCCAAACGTGCGGTTAAAATAAGTTGGTATCCATGCCGTAAGTCCATAGTTTATGAAAGCTGTAAAAGCTGTACCAAGGCTTATACCGATATAGGTAGTTGCTCTTTGGAAAATGATTTTTAATGCTTCCCCCAACTTTATTTCGGCATCAGCACCGCCGCGTAGCATCTTGTCTTTCCTTTCGGGCTCCCGCACCGTGATCATTAGTGCGGCAATGACTAACCCCGGGAGTCCAATCATTAAAAACAACTTTTGCCAGTGAAAAATATTGCCGAGAAGTGGAACATTGACACTACCTTCAACGGGAAGGTTGGCTACCAGGCCCGCTCCAATGGCCAGGGCAAGACCTGACCCCAGAAAAATTCCCATTGTAAAAACGCTCAAGGCTACTGCGCGTTTTCCCTTTGGGAAATAGTCAGTTATAATAGAATACGCGGAAGGAGAAAGCGTGGCTTCACCAACGCCTACACCCATCCTGGCTAAAAAGAACTGAGAATAGGTTTTAACACCCGCACACAATGCAGTGAGAATACTCCATAAGACAACACCGGTCATTATGATATTTCTCCGATTGGCTCTATCTGCCACGCGCCCAATGATGATACCGAACAAGGTATAAAACAAGGCGAAGCTTAATCCCATGAGGAGACTGACCTCCGTATCGGTCAAATGCATATCCCTTTTTATCGGTCCCACTAGCAACGAAAGTATCTGGCGGTCGAGGAATGAAGAAATATTAGCAAGGGCAAGAAGTCCCACGACGTACCATGCATATGACGAAGATTGCTCCTTACGGTCGGGTGACATGATAAATTGTTGGGGTTTGGGGGTGTCCAATACAATATAAGGAAACCTTATATTCAGGTCCAATATAATATAAGGAAACCTTATATTCAACTCTAATAATTTTCTTCCTATCTTGTAAATATGAATCCGAGAACCATTTACCTTATAAAAAGGGCTGAGATCGAAATCACCGGCCGGATGAACAAAGCACTGGAAACATATGGTGTCACTCCTATCCAATTTACAGTGTTGTACTTTGTGAAACACGATAAGGGTGATTTTTCATCTGCGCAATTAAGCCGCCGATTTTCCGTAACCCAGCAAAGCATGGGCGAGCTTATCAGGGTACTGCAACGAAAGAAGCTCGTCAAAAAAACAGCTGATCCAACACATAAAAGGATCATGCGGATCAGTTTAACGCCAAAGGGAAGTCAACTGCTGACCAGTTGTAATATCGCGCTCGATGCAATTGAAAGAGAGCTGCTCGAAGACCTCACCACTGGAGAACTGGATAAATTCAGGGATGTTATCGGAAAAATCCTTGCGGTGAGCAGGCATGCGTCAACTGTGGCCGGTTAGCTGTTGTCCATTATTCGTTACTCGCATCAGTTCTCCAGAATCCAATTTCTTCTCTTTAATATCATACTCAGGGAGTAGAGGATATCCTGCCGTGCAAGATCCATATTAAACGGTTGTTTATCCAGGAAAAGAGTTGCCTCAGCCATCGTCTTGTCTTCGCTTAGTCTTTGTAATTCAAGGATTACCTGGTGGGCTGTAGATGATAGTTGTGCGGAGTCAAGTGTCAACAGCATTTTTTTCATCGATTGTTCATAAATACTATACAACTGCTCGTTCCCAGCGATAGCAACGTCCAAGGATTCTTCGAGGGAGAAAAGTCTTTTATCAGCATACCGGCTGTTTCTTTTCACACGACCTTCGTGAGGCACTGGCCTCAGGATATCATCGTAATCCCAGGGGATAACTTCGAAGCGTTGATTTTTTGGTTCAATATACAGAAACACCTCATCCGCGTAATCACCATTCATAATGAGGTAGTTAAAAGCAATAAAATGAAAATAATTATCCAGGTTGATCAATTGCTCCAACTTAGTGACAAGTGCCTCACCCGATAATTCGTTTATGCTGGCATAAATGGATTGAAATTGTTTCTTGTAATTTTTCGCCAATTCTTTATCCTCATCATCAAAATACTCATCGCTGATCGAATGTTCAGGTCCTCGTCGCAGCATATAGGGACTTTCCAATTTCCCTCTCGATTCCTGTGGTTTTTCAATCAATAAATAAAACCCCTGCGGTTCATCATTGATCCAGACTTTGCAGTACGAATGAAAGAGTGGTAGCAACCCGATCTTTTCGAGATTAAGATCAGACCAGCGGTTTCGCCAGAGGTTTTTGTCCATTGCGAGGTTAAGGAGATTGAATTTCTTGAGGGAAATTTTCAGGTCACCCACTTTTAGCTTGAGCGCTTTGTCGAGTTCAACGGAAAGAGATTTCCGTTGAAATTTAAGGGAATTATTGCCCCGGGCGTGAATTCCTTTCACCTTCACGGTATCCTTATTTACCAACATGACAGGGTCCGAAAGTTCGACTTTCTCTCCGGTGCTTTCCCGCAGGTTCTTATACTCGTTTTTCTTAATATAGATTCTTATTTCGTGAAAACCAGGCGGCTCATGAGGGGCCGCGACCGAGCCCTGGATAATCAGGAAAAATGCAACGACGAGCGCCGTTATGATCTTCATTATAGTCGCGACCAATCTGTTTGTACCTATGGAATGATCTATTTTAAAGATAAAGATTTTTGTGACTTTAGGTACTATTTGGATACATTTATAATACCTAACCTAAGCCACAAACCTATGAAGCGCCCCACCCTTCTACTGCTGATTATTTTCATACCCGGCTTTCTCTTTGGCCAGGAAACGCTCACCAAATTATTTATGGATGAAGTTCCATTAGAAATAAGATTGAGCATTGACATCAAGGAAGTAAAGGCCATCACCAATGATACGATCTATACTCCCTATGTAATGCAATACAAGAACGGTGATAAATGGGATTCCATTAAAGTTGAGGTGCGCGCCAGGGGTGAGTTCAGGAGGAGGGAGTGTTATTATCCACCACTTCGGGTTAAAATAAAAAAGGGAGCTGCCAAGGGCACGATTTTCGAAGGTAACAAAAGCCTTAAACTCGTAATGCCCTGCAAACAAGTTAAAGATAACATGCTGATCATGAAAGAATATATCTGTTACCAGATATATGAGCCGATTACAAAATACACTTTTAATACGCGGCTGGTAAATATGGAATTCACAGATTTGAACAATAAAAAAATTACCGGCGTTAAGATTCAGGGTTTTTTTATCGAGGATGATGACATTGTTGCGGATAGACATAAGGGTAAAGTCGTTGAGGATCTCAAACTACATCCCAAAGCGCTACAGGATAGCAGTTCTATCCGTCACGATATTTTTCAATATATGGTTGCCAACACAGACTGGTCAACCACCTTCCTGCACAACGCCAAATTAATTCAACTCGACGAGTCCAAGAAGTTCATACCCCTGGCCTATGACTTTGATATGTCTGGTTTTGTGAACGCACCCTATGCCCAAGTCAATGCAGAATTGGGTATTTCCAATGTGACAGACAGACTTTACAGAGGATTCTGCAGGGAGCCTTCCGTAATTCAGGCTATCCGTGCCGAATATGTAAGTAAGGAACAGAGTATTATGGATGTAGTTAAGCGGTATGAAAAAGACTTTGATGCTAAGACCTATAGTACCATCGTGAAATACATACAGGAGTTTTTTACAACCATGAAGAGCGACTCCAAATTCAAAGCTTCGATCCTTGACAAATGCCGGACTAAATAGTGATTATCACATGGCAAGGAATGCCAGGAAAATCAGTACGCTTAGTATGAAGCCAAACATAAATACCTGGTACGCGTAGACCAATAAATTGTACTTGCGCTTAAGTACGAGTCCCTGATTATAGAGATCAATAGTCATGTGCTCGTAAAGTTCGTTGCCCGAATTCAGCAGTCTTTCCATTTCCGCCATATAGGCTTGTTGGGAATATCCGGCAATGACGCCGAAAAAAAGCAGACTTGAACGCTGCATCGATCCTCCGACCATCTTGGGCCTTATGAGCTTAGGTCGTGCTGCCTGAATTGCAAAAATTACTGATACCAGGCAGGAAAGTACGATCATCACAATTGGGGCGATAGCATCAATTCCGTACGAGTCAATTTTACCTGCAACAGCTCCATAGCCCGTTATCGCGATGATGGACGATATTATCATCGTATTGATGCTGATAATAATGTTCGCCTTATTATCGGCCATCTGTATGAGGTTGCTTTGATTCTGATAGCTAGCCCGGAACAGCGTCTCTCTGCCCCTCTTAGAGTTCTTTTTGTTCGGTATTACTTCTGATTCTTCCATGAATTTAAAAGTACTTATTTTTTTCTGGTTTAAATCACATTTGCGGGATGTTATTGATCCAAAATTTGTCATTGGAAACTAAATCTAGTCCTACTTAGTTTGTGTTCAACAGAGTTCCGCAACCAACTTCCAATACTTCACGGCCGGCGAGCGGATCAAAAAATGCCTTAGCGATTCCTTAGCCCGGATGGCTATCGGGCCTTCGCGGTTAAATATGCCATTCATCCTACGAAGCACATCCACATTCGAGCACACAGACTTCGCCGAAACACGCACACCACAACACACCATCCATCTTTACAAAATCTTTATCCCTCCGGACGTTCTTTTTATAAAATCTTTATAACTGAAGGTTTACTTTTGAACGTTCAAAACAAGAAGCGGTTGAAAAGATTTCTCTTTCAAAGGCCAGATCTCAAACGGCAGTTCCTGATTAGCATTGTAATGGTAGCAGGAGCATCGCTTTTGGGACTGCTGATTCAAAACATTATTGGATATCGGGGTGTAGCCTTTCTGCTTCTTGTCACGGTATCCATATTGGCAATGTTCCTTGACATTGTTCCGGTTCTTATAGCAGCACTTCTCAGCGCCCTTATCTGGGATTTTTTCTTTATCCCGCCCTGGTTCACGCTTACAGTTGGTGCTGCGGAAGACAGGATACTCTTATTGATGTACTTTGTCATCGCCATGATAAACGCCGTGCTTACGAATAAGATCAGGCAAATGGAAAAGGCAATTAAAGAACATGATGAAAAGGAGA
>Ga0190271_10001471_pt1 | contig 13425 bp, 12 predicted proteins | sample Popmic356T_FD_133747 | JGI IMG/M metagenome (GOLD analysis project Ga0190271, IMG submission 133747) | Populus adjacent soil microbial communities from riparian zone of Weber River, Utah, USA - 356 T | ecosystem: Environmental > Terrestrial > Soil > Riparian zone | place: USA: Utah | collected...
CCGCCACGCTCCCCGACGCCACCGAGGACGACCTGATCGCCGTGCTGGGACCGAACGTGCTGTTGCTCTCGGGACCGAACGAAGCGCGCATGGGGCGGGCGCTCGTGGGGCTGGTCGTCCCCCGGCTGATGGCCGCGCTCGACCCCCTCGTGCAGCGGGCCCGGGAGTTCCTGGAGGTGGAGATGGCTGCGGGGCGGATGCGGGCCACCGACTCCCGCCTCCTGCTGCTGTCGGCCTACTCGACGGTCATCGGCATGGCCACCGAGGTCGAGGTCCTGCGCGGCCTCGGTGAGGAGCCCACGTTGCGTTCCCTGGCCCGCCGGCGCCGGGAGCTGCTCGAGTTCCTGCACTCGGCCCTGGCCGCCCCCGTGCCGGCCGCAGTGTCGTGAGCTGGTCGAAGCGACCCTCGGTCAGCTTCGACCGGGCCGCCGAGTACTACGACGCCACGCGGGGCCTGTCGCCCGCCGCTCAGGCCCGGCTCACGGCCGTGCTGGCCGAAGCCCTGATCGGCCACGGGCCGGTCCTGGAGATCGGGGTCGGGACCGGTCGCATCGCCCTCCCGTTGGCCGAGGCCGGCCTCGACGTGGTGGGCATCGACCTGGCCGACCCGATGCTGCGCAAGCTGCTGGCCAAGGGCTCGGCGGTGCCCGTGGCCAGGGCCGACTGCACCGCCCTGCCCTTCCCGGACGACTCGTTCGGCTCCGTGATCGCCAGTCACGTGTTCCACCTGGTGCCCGAGTGGCGGGACGCCACCCTCGAGGTGCTGCGGGTCCTGCGGCCCGACGGCGTGTTCCTGTGGGCCCGGGGCGGCCACGGCGCGCCCGGGGAGGCGGTGGCCGAGGTGTTCGCGAAGGCGGCGGGGATCGAGCGCGTGCCCGTCGGCCTCGGCGAAGTGGAGGGTCTCGACGCCTACCTCCGTAGTCGCCACTGGAAGGGCGAGTGGCTCGAGGAGGTGCCTGACGATCGTCAGGCCACGCTGACCGAGCTGATCGGCCACATGGATTCGGGCCAACTGGGCTGGACGTGGTCCGCCACCGAGGAGGACCGGGCCCGGGGTGCCGACGCGGCGCGCGCCTGGGCCGCTGAGCAGCCCGAGGACCCCGACGCCCTCCGCCCGTGGGGCCGACCCGTCCGGTTCCGGCGCTATGTAGCGTTGCGGCGATGACGGCGACGGTCACCGTGTTCGACCCCCTGCTGGGCGACGAGGGGGCGGAGGCGATGCTCCGTCTCGCCGAGGCCTTCGGGACTTATCGCACTTACAGCGAGGAGCGGACCGAGGACAACTACGGCGACCTCCCGCAGAGGATCGATGCCGCCGCCAACTACGTCCGCAGCGGGGGCCGTTTCGGGCGACGGGACGAGCCGAAGGCCACCCTGGCCGACCGCACCAACTACTTCCGGGAGACCTACGCGTACGGCGAAGACGTGCGGGCCCCGGGCATCGAGCCGTTCCTGCACCACGAGGGCTTCGTCGAGGCCGCCCGGGCCCTCCACGGTCGGGACCTGATCGTCCCGGCGATCGTCTACGCCAACCTCCTGCTGCCGGGCCAGGAGCTGGCTGTCCACACCGACGTCCCCGAGTTCCGGGGCGCCAACCGCCTCCGCCTTCCCCAGTGGTTGATGGTCGTCATGGCCCACTCCGGCTGCTTCGAGGACTGGCGCATGCCCATCGCCACCGGGGTGGCCTACTTCGGCCACGCCGTCGAGGGCGCCTTCGCCTACTACCCCGACGGGGTCGACGGCGCCGCCGAAGCGCTGGCCGTCCGCCATGACACCGCGGTGCTCCTGGACACCGACAGCGTGTTCCACGGCGTCGACCGAGTCGGCGCGGTCGACGCGGTGGTCCCGTCCCTGGGCCCGTCGCCCGAGCTGCGCTTCGCCGAGGGCGGTCGGTGGGCGCTGCACGGTGCCGCTCCCGACCCCGTTGTCTACCCCTGGGACCAGCTACGTTTCTCGGTCTCGTGGAAGGCCTACTGCTTCACCGACGACGCCGAGCGGCGGGCCTGGTCCGAGCATGCCGACGACCTCACCCTGGAGGTCATCCTCGACCGCCTCGAGGCCGACCTGCGGTCCCGGGATCGGCTGGCGGGGGACCGTCCCGAACCGCGGGACTTCGCCACGATGCTCATCCGGGAGCACATCCGCTTCCCGGCCCCTGTCCCCGGATGAGGGCCGGAAAGGTCGTGCTCGCCTCCGTCGCGCTCGGCGCCCTGCTGACCGGGTGCGGGGGCGACGACGGGGCCGAGAGCTCGGCTGACCCGGCACTGGTCGAGCTCCTGCAGGAGGAGGCGGGCCAGACCGAGCCGATCGCCACCTGCATCGCAGAGAAGCTGGAGGGCGACGAGGCGGTGGATCGGGAGCAGCTCGAGTCGATCATCCGCGGGGAGGGCACCGACGACATCGAGACGGCGAACGCCTACGGGGACGCCGCGCTCGAGTGCGCCCGCGAGGCGGTGGGCGACGTCGGTGAGATCCCAGGAGTGCCCGACCCGGGCTGATCGTGGACACCACCCTCCTCGCCGTCATCGGTGTCATCGCCCTGTGTGCTGCGTTCGACTACACGAACGGCTTCCATGACTCCGCCAACTCGGTGGCCACGATCATCGCCACCGGTGTGCTGCGGCCTCGCCAGGCGGTGGCCTGGGCGGCGGGCTGGAACTTCATCGCCTTCCTCGTCTTCGGGACGGCCGTGGCCAACACCGTCGCCACGACGGTGGACCCCGGCGACATCAGCTTGGCGCTGATCTTCGCCGCGGTGGTGGGGGCGACCATCTGGAACCTCATCAGCTGGCACCTCGGCCTGCCCACCTCCTCGTCCCACGCCCTCGTCGGGGGCCTGGTGGGGGCCGGCGTCGTCGCCGCCGGATGGGACGCCATCAACATGGCGAGCATCCAGAAGGTCGCGATCTTCCTCATCGTCAGCCCGCTGGTCGGGTTCGTCCTCGCCGGCGTGATGACCCTGGTCATCCGGTTCGGCCTCCGGGGCCGTGATGCCGAGCGCGTCGGGTCGAAGTTCGGGTGGGCCCAGCTGGTCTCCTCGGCGGCGGTGTCGCTGGGCCACGGTGGCAACGACGCCCAGAAGACGATGGGGGTGGTCGCCGCCGTCCTCATCGCGGGCGGGTACCTCGACGGCAGTGGGGAGATCGACATCCCGCTCTGGGTCGTCCTGCTCGCCCACAGCGCCATCGCCGCCGGCACGTACGCCGGGGGCTGGCGGATCGTGCAGACGATGGGCCACCGGATCACCGAGCTGACCCCGATCACCGGCTTCACCGCCGAGACCAGCGCGGCGACCGCCCTCTTCGTGTCGACCGCGGTCGGGGCGCCGGTGTCCACGACCCAGACCACGGCCGGTTCGATCGGCGGCGTCGGCGCGGCGAGCCCGGACACCCGGGTCGAGTGGTCGACGTTCCGTCAGGTCTTCAGTGCCTGGCTCCTGACCGTGCCGTCGGCTGCGCTGATCGGGGCCTTCGCCTACGTCGTGACGACCGGGCCCCCGCCGGTGGTCGCCGGGATCGCCATCGGCGTCGGGTTCCTGGCCACGTGCTGGCTGGCGTACCGGTCGATGCAGGCCTCGGTCGGGGCGGAGGACTTCGAGCGCCTCACGGTGGCCGACGGCGTCGTCGAGATCCACGAGAACGTGCCCGAGGACCTCGCCGAGGACCGTCCGGCGAACGATCTGGCATCGAAGCCCCCCGACGAGATCCGCGAGGCGGGTTAGACCACCTGCAGCCCGTCCAAGCCCTCCTCGGGCTCCGGGTAGTGCAGATCGAGGGACTCGAGGGTGTCGACCAGGACCTGGGAGACGGCCAGGTTCCGGAACCACTTCCGGTCGGCGGGGACGACGTACCAGGGCGCGGCGTCGGTGGAGGTGCGGCTGAGCATCTCCTCGTAGGCCGCGACGTAGTCGTCCCAGTGCTCCCGTTCGGCGAGGTCACCCTGCTCGAACTTCCACTGCTTCTCCGGCGTGTCGATGCGGGCCTGCAGGCGCTCGGCCTGCTCCTCCTTGGAGATGTGGAGGAAGAACTTCCGCACCGTGGTGCCCTCGTCGACCAGTTGCTGCTCCCACGCCGTGATGTGGTCATAGCGCCGGCGCCACCGCTCCTCGGGCACAAGGTCGTGGACCCGCACCACGAGGACGTCCTCGTAGTGGCTGCGGTTGAAGATCGTGATGTGGCCACTCGCCGGGGTGTGGCGGTGGACCCGCCACAGGTAGTCGTGGGCCATCTCCTCCTCGGTGGGCCGCCTGAAGCCCGCGACGTGGACGCCCTGGGGGTTGGTGTGGCGGAAGACGTGGCGGATGGTGCCGTCCTTGCCGCCGGTGTCCATCGCCTGGAGGACGACCAGCAGCTTGTGCCGGCCGTCGGCGTACAGGAGGTTCTGGAGCTCCTCGAGGCGGGAGCACAGGGCGTCATGGGCCTTCTGACCGGCGTCCTTGCCGCCGTCGAAGTCGCCGGTGTCACGGGGATCGATGGCCCCCAGGTCGACCGTGGCCCCGGGTCGGACGCGGAAGGGTGTCGTGTCCACGGATGTTCGTTCCATCAGCCCTCGTTCAGGGTGTCGCGCGTGGTGCGGCTGGTTCGTCGGGTCTTGGTCCGGCGTTCGTGACGCTCGAGGGCGAGGGCGACCAGCTCGTCGATGAGCTGGTCGTAGGCCAGGCCCGATGCCGCCCAGAGCTTCGGGTACATGGAGATGGGGGTGAACCCCGGGATGGTGTTGATCTCGTTCAGGAGGGGCCCCCGGCCGTCCTCCTCGTACAGGAAGTCCACGCGGGCCATGCCCTCGGCCCGCAGTGCCCGGTAGGCCCGGAGCGCGAGGTCCTGGAACTGCTCGGCCACCTCGGGCGGGAGGTCGGCGGGGATGGTCAGTTCGGCCCGCCCGTCGAGGTACTTGTCCTCGTAGTCGTAGAACTCCGCCGCCGGGGTGACCTCGCCCGGCACTGACACCCGCAGGTCGGTGTTGCCGAGCACGGCCAGCTCGATCTCCCGGCCCACGATGGCCTCCTCGACCACGACCCACTCGTCGTAGCTGAAGGCCAGCTCGAGGGCCGCCACCAGCTCGTCCCGGTCGTGGGCCTTGGACACCCCGACCGACGACCCGAGGTTCGCCGGCTTCACGAAGCAGGGCAGGCCGAGCTCCCGCTCGATGGCGGCCAGGGGCAGCTCGTCGAGGTCACTGCTGCGGTACGCCAACCACCGGGCCTGGGGGATGCCGGCCGCGGCCAGGACGTCCTTGGCCATGGCCTTGTCCATGGCCACGGCCGAGCCGAGGACCCCGGACCCGACGTAGGGGACCCCGGCCTGCTCGAGCAGGCCCTGCACCGTGCCGTCCTCACCCATGGGGCCGTGCAGGAGCGGGAAGACGACGACGGTCTCGTCGGTGGTGGCCGGCACGATCGCCGTCTCGTGGTCGATGCTGCTGCCAGTGGCCGAGAGGGCGGCAGGCAGGGCGGCCGCGCCCTGCTCGATGGCGGCCCGGGCGTCCTCGGCCCGCACCCAGTCACCCTCTCGGGTGATCCCCACCGGCTCGATCACGTACCGGGCGGCGTCGGCGGCCTCGACCACGTGCTTGGCCGTCGTGCAGGACACGTCGTGCTCGGCGGACTGGCCGCCGAACAGCACGACGAGGCGGACTCGGCCCGGCGGGGGTCGCTCGCTGGTCACCCTGCTCACGGTACAACTGGTGGGTGCGCCTGACCCTGGACGAGATCGCCCGGGTGACCGGTGGCCATCGAACGGGACCGCCGGAGCTCGAGGTCGACGGGGCGACGATGGACAGCCGGGCGCTGCGGCCGGGCCAGCTCTTCGTCGCCCTGCGCGGCGAGCGCGACGGCCACGACTTCGTCACCGCGTCCCGGGACGCCGGCGCCGCGGCCGTCCTGGCCGAGCGGGACGTCGACGGCCGGCCGTCGGTGGTGGTGACCGACACCGCGGTCGCCCTCACCGCCCTCGGGGCCCACGCCCGCCGGCGGCTCGACGACGTCGTGGTGGCGGGTCGCCATGTCGCCGTCATCGGGGTGACGGGCTCAGTGGGCAAGACGTCGGTGAAGGACCTCGTGGCCGCGGCCACCTCCCGCTCCCGGGCGACCGCGTCCAGCCTGCGGTCCTTCAACAACGAGCTCGGCGTGCCCCTGACCCTCCTCGAGGCCTCCGACGCCACGGAGGTGGCGGTGATCGAGATGGGCGCCCGGGGCATCGGCCACGTGGCCGACCTGTGTGCGATCGCCCGTCCCACCGTCGGGGTCGTCACCGCCGTCGCGCTGGCCCACACCGAGGCGTTCGGCACCATCGACGACGTGGCCCGGGCCAAGGGCGAGCTGGTCGAGTCCCTGCCCGCCGAGGGCACCGCGGTCCTCAACCTCACCGACGAGCGGGTGGCGGCGATGGCCGCCCGGACGGTCGCCGGCGTCCTGACCTACGGCGTCGACCGGGGCGACGTCCGGGCCGAGGGCGTGGTCCTCGACGACCACCTCCGTCCCCGGTTCGACCTCGTGACCCCTTGGGGGGCGGCCGAGGTCGAGCTCGCCGTGCGGGGGCGCCACAACGCCGAGAACGCCGCGGGGGCCGCCGCGGCCGCCCTGGCGGCGGGCGCCGAGTTCGACGGGGTGGTCGACGGGTTGGCGGCGGCGACGTTGTCGCCGTGGCGCATGGACCTCACCGTGACGGCGAGCGGGCTGCGGGTGCTCAACGACGCGTACAACGCCAACCCCACCTCCATGGCCGCGGCCCTCGAGGCCTTGGCCGATCTCGACGCCGACCGCCGGATCGCCGTGGTCGGCCCCATGGCGGAGCTCGGGGCCCACTCGTCGGCCGAGCACCGCCGGATCGGGGAGCTGGCCGGTCGGCTGGGCATCCGCCTGCTCGCGGTGGACGCCGACGACTATGGCGCCGGGGTGGAGGAGGTGGCCGGGATCGACGGGGCCGTCGAGGCCCTCGGCCCGTTGGGGCCGGGGGACGCCGTGCTGGTGAAGGCCAGCCGGGTCGCCGGCCTGGAGCGACTGGCCCAGCGCCTCCTGGAGGCGTGAGCCTCCACTCAGCCCAGCGGCTCCTCGACGCCTGAGGCCCGACGGCGGGCCCGTCGTGCACTCGGCTCCACCGTGAACAGGTAGGCGTACAGGCCGAGCAGCGCGGCCATCACCGCGCTGAAGAGCATCACCGCGGTGACCGAGGTGGCCTCGATCACCGGCCCGGCGATGAGGCCGCCGATGGGGACGGTGCCCCCGAAGCACATCACCCAGAGCGCCAGGACGCGGCCGCGCACCCGGTCGTCCAGCTCCTCCTGGAGCACCGTCGACAGCGAGGTGACGGTGCCGAAGTAGGCCGTGCCGACGACGATCGTCACCGGGTAGGCCAGCAGGGGCTCGCGGACGAGCGCGAGCACGGCGACCGACACGGAGAAGAGGGCGAGGCCCTGGCGCACCAGGCGACGCTTGGAGTACCCGGCGAAGACGGTGCCGATCGACAGCGAGCCGATCACGGCGCCGAAACCCATGCAGGCGTAGAAGAGGCCGAAGGCGGCGCTGCGGCCGTCGATGCCGAGGTTCCGCTCGGCGATCACCGCCATCTGGGTCACGAAGGGGAGGCAGAGCAACGAGAACAGCGCCATCGTGAACAGCACGCGCCGGATGGTGCGGTTCTGACGGGCCACGACGATGCCGCCGAGTAGCCGGCGGAGGCCCTTGGGCTCCGCGGGGTCCTTGTCCACCGCGGGCAGGCGGATCACGTAGAGGACGCCGATCACGATCAGGTAGGTCGCGGTGTTGACGGCGAAGACCCAGGACACGCCGGCGGCGGCGTAGAGGACGCCGCCGATCGCCGGGCCGATGACCCGGGAGGCGTTCATCTGGGCCGAGTTCAGCGAGATGGCGCCGGCCAGGTCCTTGCGGTCCACGAGGGCCGGCAGGGCGGCCGAGTAGGTCGGGGCGTGGATGGCCTGGCCGATCCCGATGGCGAACACGACCAACACCAGCGCGGTCTTGTTCGGGTCGTCGCCGATCGTCAGCCAGGTGAGCACGGCCGACATCACCAGCTGCTCCACCGCCACCGTGATGAGCAGCCGACGCCGGTCCAGCACGTCGGCCAGGGCACCGCCGATGAGCGAGAAGACCAGGAGGGGGCCGAGCTGGGCGAAGACGATGAGGCCCACGAAGCTGGCCGAGTCGGTCAGCTGCAGCGCGAAGGCCCCGAGCACGGCGTTCTGCATCCACGAGCCGATGTTGGATCCGAACGCGCCCCAGTACAGGCGCCGGAAGGTCGGGTAGGCGAGCGCGGCCCGGGCCGTCCCGGGGGCGATGGTCCGGTCGGCGTCGACCAGCGCGTCCTCGGCGTCAGCAGCTCCGAGGCGGGGTTCCGGCACGGGGCGAGGGTAGGCCCGGCCCGCGGGCCCCGGGTTACTGGTAGACCCGCACCCAGTCGATCTCGAAGGCGCCGGCGGTGGCCAGCTGGGCGTCGTCGACCGGACCGGCCCAGCCACCGACCTGCAGGTTCAGGGTGATGAAGAAGTCCTGGTCGAAGGGGGCACCGGGCGCCCCGCCGGGGGCCGACCAGCCCGAGCCGGCCTGGTGCGTGAGCTGGCCGTCGACGTACCAGCGGAAGCCCGTGGCGTCCCACTCGACGGCGAAGGTGTGGAACTGGTCCAGCCAGGCCTCGGTCACCACCATGTTGTCGGGCACCGAGCCGTTGTTGCCGGGCGCGGTGTCGGACCACCAGTGGAGGTCGTGCACGATCCGGCGGTTCGTCCAGCTGTGGGTGTTCGGGCCGGCGTACTCGAGGATGTCGATCTCGCCGCTGCGGGGCCACCCGCCGTACACGCCGTCCTCGGGCCGCATCCAGAAGGCGGGCCACAGGCCGGGGGCGTCGGGCAGCTTGGCCCGCATCTCGAAGCGGCCGTACGTCCAGGCCGTGTTGCCCCGGGTGGAGCCGTTGGCGGCTTCCCGCAGGTCGTTGGAGACGACCATGCCGGAGGTGTAGTCCTGGCCGTTGGAGGCCTCCCGGTGGGCCTCGAGCATGAGGCTGCCGTCCTCGACCCGGACGTTCCCGTCACGCGCCGTGTAGTCCTGGACGCAGTACGGCGTGTTGTAGAGGCCGCTGAAGCTCTTCCAGTGGGTCGGGTCGAGCTCGGTGCCGTTGAACTCGTCGGCCCAGACCAGGCTCCGGCCCGGGACCGGCGGCTCGTCGACCGGGGGCTCCTCGGTGACCGGTACCTCGATGCGGAACTGGCGGCGGGTGACGTCGGGATCCCGGCGGCCCTGGTCGTCCCAGGCCACGGCGGCGACCTGGTACCGGCCCGAGCCACCGGTGGCGGTCGGGTCGAAGGAGAACGCCCACGCCGTGCGCACCGTGCGGGGCCGCCGGAGGACCGAGTCGTACCACAGCCACTCGGCCTGCCAGCGGCCGGTGGCGGGGTTCCAGTAGCGGCCGGTCACCCGGTCCTTCACCGTGACCTTGACCTTGGTGATGCCGTGGTCGTCGGTGGCCCGCCCCGTGATGACCACCCGCGTGCCGGCGAGGTTCTCCCCGGCGGTCAGCACCTCGGTGTTCGGTGCCGCGTTCACATTCCCGCCGGCCCGGCCGACTGGGGTGGCGGCCCGCGCGGCCCCCGCGGTCGCCAGATCGGCCGCGCCCACGGCCAAGCCGATCACCGCCAGTGCCACCCGAAATCGCTTCGCCCTCGCCACAACAGCACCCTTTGCGTCGCCGTACCCCTTGTGCTTCGGCCAGGTCGGCCGATGGCTGTAGGGAGAACTCGCGCCCGCGCACCGGTCGCGGGTACGGAGGTCGGCGAGGCAGCGACGAGGAGAGGGTCGGGTGACGACGGTGGAGGCCCCCAGGGTGCACCGGGACGAGCTGCCGGGCGCGCTGGCCTGGATCCGGGCCGCGCTCTGGACCCCCGAGGCCGATGTCAGCCTGGTCCCGGTCGACCGCGGCGATCCCCGGGCGGGCTGGCTGGCCCGGCCCGACGGCGCCGACCCCGAGCTCCTGGTCCCCCTCGGCCCGGCGCGGGCCGCCGGCGCGGTGAGCCGCCGCTTCTGGGACGGCATGCCGCCGGCTCGTCGGGCCCGCCAGTGGGTGGGGGAGGCCACGCTGCGCACGGGCCTGGCGCAACGCCTGTGGCCGGGACGGGTGGCGGTGCTGGGGGCCGCAGCCGATCTGGCTGACCCCGACTGTTCGCTCCTGGCCCGCCTCGCCGTGGTGCTCGACCAGCCGGCGCTGTTGGCCGCCGTGACGGCCCGACCGAGCCACTACAACGCCAAGCCCGTGCTCCAGCTGTTCGATCCCGCGGGTCGGGCCGTCGCGTTCGCGAAGGTGGCGGTGGACGTGGTGAGCGCGTCCTACGTCCACACCGAGATCGAGTGGCTCCGCAGGGCCGCGGGCGCCGCGGCGCCGCTGCGGGCCCCTCGCCTCCTGGCGGCCCCGGACTGGCAGGGCCGTCCGGTGGCCGTGCTGGAGCCGATGGACCTGCCCCGCCTGCCCCGTCGGGCCCCGGGCTGGGCCCGGGAGGCTGTGGCCGACGCGGTGACCGGGCTGGGTTCCCGGACGGTCGTGCCCGTGGCCGAGTCGGGACCGGTGCGCCGCGTGCGGGCCGACACCGCCGTCGCCGCGGACCCGGGTCTGGATGCCCTGTCCGACGCCGTGGTCGAGCGCCACGGCGCCGCGACCGTCGAGGTGGGTCCCTGGCACGGTGACCTGAGCCCGTGGAACACCGCCAGCCGCCGAGACGAGGTCCTCGTGTGGGACTGGGAGCTGGCGGGGGAGGGGATGCCGGTCGGTTCCGACCTGCGCCACGAGGCCGTCATGGTGGCCACCCACCTCCGGGGCCACAGCGCCGCGGCGGCCCTCGCCCCCCTCGACCTCGAGGACCCGGCCGTGGCCCTGTACCTCCTGGAGCTGGCCCGCCGGGACCGGCACGCCGCCCGGGCCGGGCGCACCGACGCCGAGCACGGACTCGGCCGGGCCGCCGCCGCCCGCCTCGGGCAGGGGCCGGACCGGTGACCGCCCCCACGGCCACCCGCCCGCCGACCGCGACGAGCACTGCCGCGCGGGGCGGGGCCCTGAACGTCGCCGGCTCCGTGGTGAGCATGGGCCTGAACCTGCTGCTGGTCGTGCTCGTCGCCCGCGAGTACGGCGCCGCGGGATCGGGGGTGTTCTTCGCCGCCGTGGCCCTGTTCACGATCCTGGGGACGATGGTCAAGCTGGGCTCGGAGACGGGCCTGGTCTTCTCGATCTCGCGGTTCCGGGCCCAGGAGCGGTGGGGTGACGTCGTCCCGACGATCAACCTGGCATTCTGGCCGGTGCTGGCCCTCGCCGGGGCGGCCACGCTCGCCCTGATGGCCGGCGCCGACCTCCTGCCGGGCCACGGGCAGTCGACCCCGGACGGTGACTTCGTGGCCGTGATGCGGGGCCTCCTGCCGTTCCTGCCGGCCTTCGTCGCCGTCCAGGTGCTGACCGGGGCGACCCGGGGCTTCGGGTCGATGGTGGCGACCGTTCGGGACATCTCGATCCTGCGCCCCTCGCTCCAGGCCGCGTTCATGGCCGTGGTGGTGGTCCGCGGCGAGGGCCTCGTCGCCCTCGCGGTGGCGTGGGGCCTGCCCCTCGCCCTCACCTCGCTCACCGCGGGCTGGAGCCTGATCCGTCTGGTCCGACGGGACCCCCGGGGCGGACCGCCGTCGCCGGGCCTGCGGCGTGAGTTCTGGGCCTACGCGTCGGTCCGGGGGTTCGCCCAGACCCTGCAGACCACCCAGGACCGGATCGGTGTGGTCGTGGTGGCCGCCGTCGCGGGCCCGGCGGTCGCCGGTGTGTTCGTGGTCGTGGCCCGGATCATCGGGGCGCTGAACCTCGTCGTGTACGCCGTGGGCCAGGCCATGAACCCGGAGATCTCCGGGCTGCTGGCCCGTCGTGAGCGGGCCGGGGCCGAGCGCATGGTGCAGCGCATGACCGCGTGGACGATGTTGCTGGTCTGGCCCGTCGCCGTCCTGCTGATCACCCACGGTGACGTGGTCCTCTCGCTGTTCGGGCCGGAGTTCGTCGTCGGCTCGTCGGCCCTCGAGCTCCTCGCCCTGGCCATGATCATCTGCACCGCCTTCGGGCACCTCGACAACGTCCTGCTGATGGGTGGTCGCGCCCGCCTGTCGCTCATCAACGTGGGGGTGTCCCTGGCCCTCATGGTCGGGCTCTACGCCGTCCTGACCCCTCGGTACGGCCTGATGGGAGCCGCTTGGTCCTGGGCCCTCGGCCTGCTGGCCTACAACCTCGGCCCGTGGCCGTATGTCCGCCGCTCGTTGGGCATCCAGGGGCTGGGGACCGAGGCCCTCTACGTGGTCCCGGCCACGATCGGCGTGTTGGTGGCGTCGTCGTTTGGGCGGGTGATCCTCGGTGACTCGTGGCCCGCGACGCTCCTGACCTTCGTGGTGTCGGGGGTGGTGTTCCTGCTCGCCGTCCGGCAGTACGCCGGCCCGCTGCACCTGGCCGAGCTCGGGGCGATGCTCCGACCCTTGAGTGCGGACGGTGGGTCTGGTACCACTGAGAGTGATATCTCGGCGGACGGAACGGCGATGACGGCGGAGGACCTGACATGACGGCGACGGTGGCGGCCGCCCGGGCCGCGCTCACGGGCCCTGATCGCCACCGGCTGCTGCTCGTGGCGTCCGGTGGCGGCCACCTGGGCCAGCTGATGCCGCTCGAGCCCTGGTGGTCCCGCCACAATCGGACCTGGGTCACCTTCGACACGGCCAGCGCCGCCCAGCTGGGCGACGTCCCCGTGGTCTTCGCCCACCACCCGACCACCCGCAACATCCCCAACCTGGTGCGCAACGTGGGCCTGGCGTGGCGGGTGCTCCGCCGGGAGCGGCCTGACGTCGTGGTCACCACCGGGGCCGGGGTGGCCCTGCCCTTCTTCCTCATCGCCAAGCTCCTGGGCGTCCGCACGGTGTTCATCGAGGTGTACGACCGCATCGACAGCCGCAGCCTGACCGGCCGCCTCTGCCGACCCCTGTCGGACCTCTTCCTGCTCCAGTGGGAGCGCCAGCGGGAGCTCTACGGCTCCGGCACCGTCATCGGGGGCCTGTACCCGTGAGCGCCGCCCGCATCGTGGTCACCGTCGGCACCGACCACCATCGCTTCGACCGCCTCGTGCACTGGACCGACCGGTGGGCCTCGGACCATCCGGAGACCGAGGTCTTCATCCAGCACGGCACCGCGGTGGCCCCCACGGTCGCCATCGGGTCGCCGCTCGTGGATCCGGCCGAGCTGCGGACCCGTGTCGCGACGGCGACCGCGGTGGTCACCCACGGCGGCCTGTCCTCGATCATGGAGACCCGGGCCGCCGGCTTCCTGCCGATCGTCGTGGCCCGGGATCCCGCGGCCGGTGAGCACGTGGACGGCCACCAGCAGGCCTTCACCGACCATCAGGCCCGACTCGGGCGGATCG
>Ga0190271_10001472_pt1 | contig 13417 bp, 7 predicted proteins | sample Popmic356T_FD_133747 | JGI IMG/M metagenome (GOLD analysis project Ga0190271, IMG submission 133747) | Populus adjacent soil microbial communities from riparian zone of Weber River, Utah, USA - 356 T | ecosystem: Environmental > Terrestrial > Soil > Riparian zone | place: USA: Utah | collected...
CCCAAGGTTATACTGTTAACAGCGCTGATATTTTCAGCTTTTATCGCACAGGCACAAACTGTGATTAAAGGTAAAGTTGTTGATGAACAGGGTAAGGCGATGCCCGGCGTGGGTGTCGTGTTAAAAGGAACCAATACCAGTACCTCATCCCAGGATAATGGAAGTTTTTCTATTACCACTACTGGGGCAAACCCGGTTTTAGTATTCTCTTACGTTGGTTATACCAGCAAAGAGATTCCCGTGAAAGATCAGAGCACGATAAATGTTACCCTTCAACCAAGCGCAGCAGAACTTTCCCAGGTTGTGGTTGTAGGTTATGGTACTCAACGTAAAGAGGCTGTAACAGGTTCTGTGGCGTCAATTGCCGGAGAAAAAATTCGTGAAGTACCGGCACCTAACATCGCTCAGGCCATTCAGGGTAGGTTAGCAGGGGTTAATATTTCCCAAACCTCAACCAAACCAGGTGCAACCATGCAAATCCTTATCCGCGGTCAGCGTTCACTTTCGGCAAGTAACGAGCCGCTTGTGGTATTGGATGGAATTCCATTTCCCGGCTCTATTGGCGATATCAATCCTAACGATATTAAAAGTATTGATATCTTAAAAGATGCCTCTGCAACTGCTATTTATGGTTCAAGGGGTGCCAACGGCGTAATTCTATTGACTACCAACAGGGGCCAGGTTGGAGCGCCCGCTAAAGTTTCATACAACACCTATACAGGTTTGCAAACCTTGTTTGCAAAATACCCGATGATGGATGGACCGGAATTGGTTGCATTGAGAAAAGCATCAGGAAAATTCACCACCCTTGGTGTAGATGAAGCCAATGATGTAAATACCGACTGGCAAGACTTGTTTTATAACAAAAGTGCTATTATGACCAGTCATGATCTGGGTGTAACCGGAGGTTCAACAACCAGTAACTATAGTTTTGGTGGTGGTTATTATAAAAACCAGAGTTTAATTCCTACTCAGCAGTATACGAGGTATTCCATGAAAGCATCTCTTGATCAGCAAATAGGAAAGCTTTTCCGCCTTGGATTTACTACAAATAACAATTACAATATTAGTGAAGGCAATCAGGTTGGAATTTACGGCAACCTGGCTAATACTCCTATTTCAAATCCTTATAATACTGATGGAAGTTTAAAAAGGACCGTCAGAAGTCCGCAGGATGAAGCCTATGTTTTTACCAATGGAATTGTTAAGAATTTACGTGACCAGTGGTTGAATGATACCCGTGGTTTTGCCACCTACAATTCATTTTATGGAGAGGTGAAAATTCCCGGAGTTGAAGGATTAAAATACCGTGCAAATCTTGGTCTGGATTTTATCCAAAGTAACAATGGTAACTTCACCGGTGTTGGAGTGGGCAGTACCACAGCCACTACGCCTTCAACAGCAGGGGTAAGTAATTCACAAACCTATCACTGGACGCTTGAGAATTTAATTACCTATGACCGCAGTTTTGGAAAACACAGTTTCAATGCTGTTGCTTTATATTCAGCAGAACAAAATAAATTCAATTCTTCTTCCATGACTGCCAGAGATATTCCTTCTGATGCCTTCCAGTTTTATAATCTTGGACAGGCAAATGGAGAGTTAACGATTGGCAATGGACAATATAGCCTTACAGGTCTTGTTTCCTACATGGGAAGGATTATGTATTCTTACGATAACAGGTTCTTATTGAGCGCAACACTTCGCTCGGATGGATCCTCGCGTTTGGCGCCAGGATATAAATGGCATACTTATCCAGCCGTTTCTGTGGGATGGAATATGATGAATGAATCTTTCATGAAAGGTATAACGGCCATCGATAAATTAAAAATCCGTGTAGGTTACGGTCAGACTTCCAATCAGGCGGTTAATCCCTATCAAACACTTGGTTTGTTAAGTCCCCGTCCATATAATTTTGGTAACAACGCCTACTCAACCGGTTATTATTTATCTCAGCTTCCAAGCCCGGGCTTGGGGTGGGAATACTCTGAAACCTGGAATTATGGTCTAGATTTTTCAATTTTGAAAAACCGGATTTCAGGTACCTTTGAATATTATGATACTAAAACCAAAGATATCTTACTTAATCTTGGATTACCTTCCACAGCAGGAGTAGGTGGCTACACTGCTAATATTGGCCAAACCCAGAATAAAGGATGGGAATTAAGTCTTAATGGTGTCATTCTTGAAAATCAGGGTGGCTGGACCTGGGATTTAGGATTCAATATTTCTGCAAACAGAAACAAACTTACTGCATTAGCTTCCGGACAAACTCGTGATGAAGGAAATGCATGGTTTGTGGGGCATAATATTAATGCGATATATGACTACGAAAAAGTTGGATTATGGCAGGCAGGAGACCCATATTTAAATGTGTTGGAACCAGGCGGTAATGTTGGTATGATCAAAGTTAAATATACCGGAGATTACGATGCAAATGGCGTTCCGACCAGGGCTATCGGAGCTGCAGACAGGCAAATTATTGATATTGATCCTAAATTTACTGGTGGTTTCAATACCAGGGTTGCTTACAAAGGATTTGATCTGAATGTTGTTGGTCTTTTCAAAAGCGGCGGAACTTTAGTAAGTACATTATATAGTTCGGCGGGTTACCTTAATTTGTTAACAGGTCGTAGAAATAATGTTAAAGTAGATTACTGGACACCTGAAAATACAGGTGCAAAGTATCCTAAACCAGGTGGTATTGCCAGCGGTGATAACCCTAAGTACGGAAGCACACTGGGCTTTTTTGACGCTTCATTCCTGAAAATAAGAACCATATCGCTTGGTTATGATTTTAACAGGGATTTAATTAAAAATTCCAATGTAAAGCTCCGCATGTATTTTACGGTGCAAAATCCGTTTGTCATGTTCTCACCTTACCATGACGAGTCAGGTATGGATCCGGAAACCAATTCATTTGGAGATGAAAACCAGGCGGTAAGCTCTTACCAGAGACGAATCTTAACTATTGGAACAAATACACCTTCGACGCGGAATTATGTTGCAGGTCTAAACTTAACATTTTAACATCATTTGAATATGAAAAATATACAAATAAAAGCCATTCTGGGTATTTGGTTACTGATGGTCATCTCTTCAGGCTGTTCTAAAATCCTGGACGAAGAACCGAGGAGCATCTTTACACCTGACTATTTAAAGACCGCGACAGGGGTAAACGGAGCATTAACCGGCATGTATGCACATTTACGAAACATGTATGGTCAGTCGTATTTCTATAATTCTTTAATCACCGGTACCGATGAAGCCACCTGGGGCAAAGACGCTGATGGAAACTTCAAAGACATGGACTGCTCTGGAGTAGGATCTATTTTATCGACCAGTTATCCGAGCAGTGTATTGTGGAGCGAGGCATTTCCAAACATTAACAATGCCAGTGGCATCATTGAAAATGCTGCTGCTGCCGGTGTTTCAAATTCGTTAGTGGCTGAAGCCAGATTTTTCCGTGCTTTTGATTATTTTCTTTTAGTGCAGACTTTCGGCGGTGTTCCGCTTGATTTAGGCGCCGGGGAATTGAAATTCAATACCAATCCATCAAGAACTTCTGTAAGAAATACAGTGCCTGCGGTTTATACAAAGGCGGTTTTCCCGGATCTTGTTAAAGCAATAGCCGACCTGCCTACGACAGGAAGAGTTACCGGCGGAGTAACCAAGGTAGTTGCGCAGTTATTTTTATCAAAAGCCTATTTAACGTATGGCTGGTGGTTACAAAACCCTAACAATATTCCAACTTATCCAGCGTCTGCAAGAACCGATCCGGATGGGCACGATGCGAACTGGTATTTCCAGCAGGCTTACGATGTTGCAACTACTGCAATTGAAAACCCTGGTGCATTTGGGCTGATGGATACCTATTATGATGTGAATTGGGCAGTGAATGACCGCAATAAGGAAATGCTTTTATATGCTGATCATACGCAGACAAGCGAGAAATTTAATGGTGGAAGTTTGACAAATGGAAGTGGTGGTGCACCTGATAATTTCGCCGGCTGGATGATGACCTGGAACTATACGAATATCCGTAGTGGAGGCATCAGTTCCGTTCAGCGAGAAGCCGAGCAGCATTTAGGACGTCCGTGGAACCGTATGGCGCCAACAATTGAAGTATTAAAAAATACCTTCGCTGATAAAACATTGGATTCGAGATATGACGGTACGTTCACCACGGTTTACAGAGGTAACTGGCCTAAAGGCTACAATCCACCATCAAGTGCGCCGGCATCATTGGTGAATGCAAACGGGCTATCTGTAGTTCCCGGAGATGCAGTATTGACCTTTTTAAATACAGATGACCCTGCAATCGTTTACCCAACGGCCGCTGGAATCAGTGGTATAGGAGCAGGTATTCTACCTGGAAGAGCTGATTATGTGGTGGCTCCGGGAGGAATCAGCAGAATCGTTTATCCCGGACTTTGGAAACTAGGTCCTTACCGCACTGACAATGGTACAGGACTTGGGCAACCAAATGCGGGTAGCACACGCCCTTTTCCGGTAGCTAAATTTTCTGAGCTTTACTTCGTTGCAGCAGAAGCAGCCGTAAAAGGAGCAACAACTAAAGCAGGTAAAAGTGCACGCGAATTAATTAATGTAATTCGTGCAAGGGCAGGTAAATGGCGTTTTGATAACAATGGAAACGTTGTTAAAGTTCAGGATAACAGTGCAGCGATGGTTGCGGCTACTCCGGCTACCATAGATATTAATTATATTTTGGCAGAACGCTCAAGAGAATATTATGCAGAAGGTTACCGCAGGTATGACCTGATCCGTACCCAAAAATGGGCTGAGCTTTCTTCTACCTATACTATTGCCGGAGTCAACTATGGCGAACACACGCCACAGACAGTAACCCGTACCATCACACCAGCATTATATCTACGCCCGATCCCTCAGGCACAAATAGATGGCATGCAGATGAGTGCAGATGAAAAAAAAGCTTACCAGAATCCTGGTTATTAAAAAATATTTTGGTTTAGTTAGTTGGGCGGCGTCAATTGATGCCGCTCATTCTTTTTTATAAAAGCCTGGCTTTTCTGGCAGCCGGAAGATTTCTTAACTCATCTTTTCATTCAGGCATTCTAACCTACGGTATTGCGCTATCCAAAATAAAAAATCCCAATAACGGGCACTGCTTCCATTATCTATAATACCTCTCCGAAACAAATAGCTATACATCAAAACCTAATTTATTCCCTAATGCAAGTTAATTCTTTAAAAAAAAGCCAGATTTTCTTTGTGCTTCTTATCCTTTTCACTTTTTGGATTGATTACACTAAAGCGCAGACAAGTTTGGGTTTGGAAAAACAATTTATTCATGATACCAGAAGTAATAAAGAAGATGTTGTACTGATAGAAAAAGGAAGAGCGGCGAATATTTTTTATGATACGAATGATTATAAAGGCGTTATAAGGGCAATTGGAGATTTAAGTCGTGACTTTTTCAGCGTGTCGGGCGTAAAGCCTGAATTGAAAAGCATTAAGCCTTCGGAGAAAAATGTTATTCTGATCGGAACCCTGGGTAAAAACAAACTTATCGATCAGCTCATCAACACAGGAAAGCTGAGTAAATCCACCATTTCAGGGAAGTGGGAGAGTTTTATCATATCAACCGTTAAAAACCCGTTTCCTGGCATTGATCAGGCATTGGTTATTGCGGGGAGCGATAAACGCGGAACAATATATGGTATCTATGAACTATCTGAACAGTTAGGCGTATCTCCATGGTACTGGTGGGCCGATGTGCCGCCAAAAACCCGGAAAAGCGCTTATGCGGTTTCCGGAAGTTACAGTTCAGGGGAACCGGCAGTAAAATACCGCGGAATATTTATTAATGATGAGGCTCCTGCAATGACAGGATGGGCCAAAGAAAAGTTTGGCGGGATGAACAGCAAGATGTACACCCATATGTTTGAGTTGCTGCTCCGCCTGAGGGCCAATTACCTTTGGCCGGCCATGTGGGGTAATGCATTTAATGAAGATGATCCCGAAAATCCACGTCTCGCCGATGAATATGGCATCGTGATGGGCACCTCCCATCATGAACCAATGATCCGCGCGCAACAGGAATGGAAAAAACACGGGGTTGGCGCCTGGAATTATGCCACAAACCCTCAGGGTTTAAATGCTTTCTGGCAGGAAGGCATCAAAAGAAATAAAAACTACGAAAGCCTGGTAACCATGGGGATGCGGGGAGATGGAGACGAACCAATGGTTGAAGGTGGCGATATGGCATCCAATGTTAAGCTGCTGGAAAATATAATAACCGACCAGCGCAAAATTCTTTCTGAGAACATGGCAAAGCCCGTAGAAAAAATACCACAGCTTTGGGCTTTATATAAAGAAGTAAAAGATTATTACGATTTCGGAATGAAAGTTCCTGATGACATTACCCTGTTGTGGGCAGATGATAACTGGGGTAACTTAAGGCATTTACCAACAGCCCATGAACGCAAGCGGAGTGGGGGATCAGGAATATATTATCATTTTGATTATGTTGGTGCGCCTAGAAATTATAAATGGCTGAATACTACCTCCCTGCCGAAGGTTTGGGAGCAGATGAACCTGGCGTATAATTATGGCGCCGACCGTATTTGGGTAGTAAATGTTGGTGACCTGAAACCAATGGAGATTCCGATAGAGTTCTTTTTACGGATGGCATGGAGCCCCAAAGCGATGAACCGTGAAAAGCTGGCGGGTTTTCTGCTGCAGTGGGCAACACGCGAATTTGGATCTGGTCAGGCGAAAGAAATTGCAGATTTGGTGCGCTTGTACTCCAAATATACAACCAGGCGCAAACCTGAGCTCCTGGCCCCGGAAACCTTTAGTCTGGTAAACTTCAGTGAAGCGCAGCGCGTGGCCATGGAATGGAGCGCATTAAGCGACAGGGCAGAGCAGGTGAATAACAAGTTGCCGCAGCAGTATAAAGATGCGTTCTATCAATTGGTACGTTATCCAATCCAGGCAATGAAAACAGTAACAGATTTATATATTGCTGTTGGAAAAAACAGGTTGTATTTTAAGCAGGGAAGGGATGCCACAAACCTTCAGCGTAACCTTGCCCTTGATCTTTTTAAACAGGATCAGCAGCTTAGTGATGAATATAATCTTAAAATGGCAGATGGTAAGTGGAATCACATGATGGATCAGGTCAGGATTGGTTATACGAGCTGGAATGATCCAAGAAAAAACATCATGCCCAAAATAGAAGAAATCCAGGCACCTTCAAAATCAGTCTTCGGGGTAGCAGTTGATGGTTCATCCGATAGTTGGCCATCAAATGTTCCGGCGCCCACGCTTCCGCGATTCGAATCTTTAAATAAATTTCAGTCCTACTTTGAAGTTTTTGCAAAAGGATCTGTTCCAATTAATTTCGACTTAAAATCCGATAACTGGATTCTTTTGAAAAAGGAAAGTGTTCCCGGAACAAATGACTACAGGGTACTGGTGGATATTGACTGGGCCAAACTCAGTGGTGGAAAGCATCAAGGTAAAATCCAAATATCAGATCACTCAACCCAGGTGGTGATAAAGGTTGAAGCCAACAAGGCAACACCTAAGCAATTGGCTGAAGCAAAAGGAACCTTTGCAAGTTTAGGCGCGCCGATAGCATTTGAGGCTTTTCAGGCGAGTAAAAAGGTAAGCAGGAATGGCGTAAGCTGGGAAGCTATACCCGGTTATGGGAGGGGAGATGCAGGAATGGCGATTTTCCCGGTTACCTCAGCTTCGCTGGATAAGCCTGGTAGCCCAACTTTAACCTATCCTGTTTTCTTTTCTGAAAGCGGGGAAGTTAAAATTGATCTTGTGGTGGGACCCACTGTAAATTTCTCCCCGGAAGGGTTAAAGGTTGGGATTTCTGTAGATGCTGCAGCCCCTCAAATCCTGACCATCATAGCCAAGCCTAGTGCCTCAGGATCTGATGCAAGTTGGGCAAACGCGGTAAGGGATAATGCAAGAACACTGACTTCTTCACATTTCTTTAAAGTTCCAGGCAGGCATACCGTAAAAATATGGATGGTTGATCCGGCAGTAGTGCTGGAAAAAATAATAATCTACCGGGATAAACTACCCATAAGTTACCTTGGGCCAGTAGAAAATGAGATGTTAAAATAGAGCCTGTTTAAAAGTTTAATAAAAGCAATCGATTTCGTTACCATTAATGGATACCAATAGAATGGTCGTCATCTCGACTGTAGCGCAGCGAAATGGAGAGATCTTTGAACTATGTTAAAAGATTTCTCCACTACGGTCGAAATGACTCCCTTTGTATATCTGTGATCAACCCTCCGATGTATTGGGAAAATTCTAACTTCTATCATTTACAGGTCTATAAAAGAGGTCGTCATTGCGAGGCACGAAGCAATCTTAAAGCGCACGCTGTTAGCGATCGTTGTAAGATTGCTTCGTTGGCTGAAAAAGCCTTCTCGCAATGACGATTCTTCACGGCCTATTAATTCGTTAAATCAATATTGATATTTATAAAATAAATTATGCCTCAGTGTGACAGCAAAATGCTATGTAATATTGCTATAAAAATTTAAACAGGCTCATAGTTATTCGGGATAATTTAAGAAAATTAATACCCAGCCCTAATATTTAAAACAGGCTGGGTATCAATTGCTATCCTTCTGCAAAAAGCAGCATATGTATGTTCATTATTTAATAACCTACCTAAATAACAAGGGCGCAAAATTTTGCAGGCTACGTCTCCAGGTAAGCCATTCATGGGCTGTTTTTGGAGATTCGTAATAAGTGTACCTGATTCCCTGTTGGTCTAACATTGCCCTGAATGCGCCTACGGATTTAGGAAAGGGGGCAGGTTCTTTGGTGCCTAGTCCCAGCCACAATAACTTAAGCTTCTTGTTCACCTCAGTTCCACTTTTAAACTTTCCTTCCATAAATACATCCGGGTCGATTACATCTGAACTGGGATAATTTGAGGTGCCGCTGAAACCGCCATAGTAAGCGAACTTATCAAGGTTATTCATCACGATGCGCATCGTTTGATTTGCACCCATTGAAAGCCCGGCAATAGCCCTGTGTTCGCTGTTAGCCAGGGTGCGGAAGCGTTTATCGATCATTGGAATCACTTCTTTAATCAGTACATCTTCAAAAATTGAAATGCCCTGTCCTTTTCCCGGTGCCTCAGTTTCTTCTGGTTTAAGCGCGTAACCATTGTCCGTAACGATGATCATCGGCTTTGCCTTATTTTGTGCGATTAAATTATCCAGGATTAAATTTGCTTTTCCCTGATTAACCCATCCCGTTTCATCCTCAAAACTTCCGTGCTGAAGGTAAAGCACAGGGAAACGGGAATTTTTGTCCTCGTAGTAACTTGCCGGTGTATAGATGAAACACCTTCTCCATGCTTTAGTTAAGTTCGAATAATAAATATTTTCGCTGACGAGGCCATGTGGAACTTGTTGCAAAGCATAAAACGCTTCATCATAAGCCGGAACTTCAATGCCGCTGCCCAGCCTACCTGCGCCGTAGAAATAACGACTGTTAGGATCCGGAATGGAGGCACCATCTACGTTGAGCTGGTAATAATGGAAACCTTCGTCCTGCGGTGCGGACTCACCTGTCCAGATGCCTTCCTCGTTTTTTGTCATCTCATATTTTTTTCCACCCAGATCCAACCGGACTTTAGACGCCTGAGGCGCATATAGGCTTACCCTCACTTTGCCTTCATCGTTTACCTGGGGGAATAATTTGCCAGGCTGATTGCTTTCAGCCGGTCTGAATGCTTTTAAATCAGCCTTCAGCTCAGTCTGGGCTAAACAAACCTGGCTAAATAAACAGCAGGCAAAGAGGGAAATAACGTTTTTAGCTTTCATGTTTGATAATTAGCGCCTGTTTAAAATTAAATAAAATTTATTTCGTATGTCAGTCTGAGCGTAGTCGAAGACCATTTTAGCCCATTAATAAAGCAATCCATTTCTTTACCATTGATGGACTCCAATAGAATGATCGTCATCTCGACTGTAGCGCAGCGAAATGGAGAGATCTTTATACTGGAATTGCAATAAATCTTTTAACATAGTTCAAAGATTTCTCCACTGCGGTCGAAATGACGCCCCTTGTATATCTGCCATAAGTCGTCATTGCGAGGAGGAACGACGAAGCAATCTATCATGCTAGTAATTCTTGCTATAAAAATTGCTTCCCCGAAAATCGGGGAAGGCTATCGTCTGAAAAAGCCTTCTCGCAACCGAGTAATCTATTTAAACAACAGCGGAGCAAGCTCGCGCAGGCTCCGGCGCCAGGTCTGAAATTCGTGGCCGGTATTTTCTGAAACATAAGAAACAGCATTATAACCTGCTTCTTTTAATGCCGCAACAGCATTTTTTACGCCTTCAGGACGTTCTTTGCTGCCACAGCTAATAAAAATTAATCGCGGTTTCGCTTTCTCTTTCAGTTCGGAAGGGTTGTATGTTCCGCCACTAAGCAACGCATAATAGCCAAAAAGTTCCGGTTTGTTTAGTGTAATGGTATGCGTCTCCATGCCACCCATCGATAGTCCTGCCATGGCGCGACCGTTTGCGGTGGTTATAGTTGAAAAGTTGGCGTCTATATAGGGAATAAGCTCTTCGGTTAATAAGGTTTGAAAACCATCAATCTTAAAGTCTTTCATGCGTCCCCATTTGGTTTCATTGGTCATGCCGTAGGTCATCACGATGATAAATGGCTTGGTTTTCCCTTCTGCAATCAGGTTGTCCATAATCAGGTTCGCACGTCCCTGATTACTCCAGGCAGTTTCATCTTCGCCCCATCCATGCTGTAAATACAGCACAGGAAAACGTCGCTTATCTTTGCCATAACCTGGAGGTGTGTAAACGTATGCCCTGCGCGATGAATTTGTACTTTTTGAAGGAAAAAGGATTTGCTGCACATGTCCATGGGCTACATTTTTATTTGCGTAGAAATCTTCATCCTTCGCAGGAATTTCAATTCCACTTTCCCATCGCGACGAGCCAAAATAGTTCATAGCCCCGGGGTCGTTAAATACTCCGCCATCAATGGTCAGATGATAATAGTGGAAACCCTCATCCATTGCACCTGCAGTGGTACCGGTAAAAAATCCGTCATCATTTTTGGTGAGCTTAGTTCCTCCCTGCCCTCCAAGACCAAGGCTTACCCTAATACTGTCTGACTGAGGTGCTTTGATGCGGAATCGGGCGTAGCCCTGGGAATTGACCTGCGGGAATTGCTGGCCGGGTTGGTTCGTTGTAGCAGGTTTAAAATCTTCTTTAATCGTTTCGGGGTTGTTTTGAGCCTGGCACATTCCATAGCTCAGGCTTGCTCCTAAAGCAATTATAATAAATTTGAATTTCATAATATTTGGTTATTTAAGTTGTTTCAGACCCACTGTCTTCGATATTCAGAATTAAAACAGATTTCTTAAAGATAATTGATGTAATCCTAAAGGGTTGCTTAAATTGTTTAGTTTCCTAGCAGAAATGTTTAACAGCATCAATTACCAGGATCTTCATTTTGATTGGGATACGGTTTTGTGTTGAAAATTAAGGGGTTAAGTAATTTTTAGCATATAAGTCAGTGTGTAACCTTGATGATACGTTTAATCAATGTAGTGCCTTTCATTGACGCGATCGTCATGCTGATCAGATAGTTATCTGATTTATTTTAAGGAAGGTACTAGTTTCGCAGCTACTATCTGGTTAGCATCTTCTCCTCTTTATCATCCTGGACTTAGCGAACCAGGACCTAAGACCTGTTATACGGATAATCAGGAATTGTTCGAATGATATTTGCTAAACCTGGTAATATTTCCCGCCAAACGGAAAATGAGCTTCCAAATGGTCGGCAATTAGGTGTAGCACACCTTCCTCAAGGCCTGCAGGGTTTTGGCATAGGTGGAGCAGGTGATGGCTGTCAGGCTGAAAAGCCGCAACAAATTCACCATTTTTAAAAACCCTGAGCTTGCACGTTTCCCCGTTGTGATGGGCATATTCTTCAACTTCAAAATCCTGGGGCTGACCATCCATTTCGACTGTCAATTTATATTTTTCCATTAGGTTATAACCCTTTTATTGTTCCGAATGTTTTGCATTGGTGGCAAACAAAAAAGGCGGCCTGTAAACAGACCGCCTGAACCAAAATATAATTCTTTTTTATTTGCTAAGCGAGGCTAATGCATTTTCAGCGTTTAGGCTGGTTTTTGTATTGGCTGCAACAAATTTGTCCATAATCAGCTTTTGTCCTTTGCCCATTACCAGCATGTGGTCGCCGGTTGAACCGCTTAAGGTTAAATCAGCATGATCTTCAATCACCGTATACAATCCTTCAGTTTGTGAGTTTAAATCCAGTGATGCATTTCCGCTTAGAAAAACCTGCAGGTATTGTGCATTAATTTTACCCTGTGTTTTTACTTTGGCATTATCCGTTGCATGGATGCGGTAAATGTCATTTACATAAATGGTCAGTTTCGCGGTGCTGTTATCCAAAGAGGTAATCTCTAAACCATCTCCGCTCTGTATAACCTTAACTTTGCCGGTATTTTCATCTGCATAGCTGATGCCGGTGCGTTTTCCCTGTATAATGGTCAGCTCTACATTCCCTTTTACTTTGATGCGTTTAAAGCTTAATGCTTTTGAAGCATGAACAGGTTTGATGGTTTCAGTTGCGTTAGCTGATAATACTGCTGAAGTAGTTAATACTAATGCTAAAGATGATGCGAATAATGTTTTGAATAAAGTTTTCATATGTTTTGAGTTTTATTTTTATAATGTTTTTATTGTTGTTTTGATAGTAAGACGTGGAAGCACCGGAAACGTTTCAGCACAAATCTCAGCATTATACCAGCCTGGAAAGCTAATCGACCAACGCCCGGTATTTAAAGACAAAAAGAGGGTTGTCGCTATGGATTCTCCAGGTTTTCTTTCCTGGATAGCTGATTAGATGTCTTTTTACCTGGAAGATCAGTCTAGTCGTTGTCTTTCTGCTGATGCTTTTGCGGTTCGGGCAACAATCAAATCTATGTTGATCAGGAGCAGGTCTTTCTACTGGCTGATAAAGCGAATTGTTATTTAACACAGTTTTTTGTATATTTGCGGTCTGGTATTTTTTTACCAGGAACTTTCTCTGGGGCCGTTCTTGGATTTGACGGGGTAGCGAAAGTTATGTTAGCATGCAGTGCGTTGTTCGGAGAGCACTTAAAGTGAACGATCACATTTTAGTTGGCGAAAATACTTACGCCTTAGCTGCTTAGTTTAGAACTAACTAGCTTTTGTCCCTCTAACTGCTGCATTGTTGGGTTAGAATCCGGGGCATCGAAACAACAAAGCTGGCTTTAAGGAGATACGACTTAAAGTGAGATCAAGTATCTAAGGATTTAAATAAGGTCGGTTTTCAGCCCGTTTATTTCCCGAAAATCAATTGAAAA
>Ga0190271_10001473_pt1 | contig 13416 bp, 10 predicted proteins | sample Popmic356T_FD_133747 | JGI IMG/M metagenome (GOLD analysis project Ga0190271, IMG submission 133747) | Populus adjacent soil microbial communities from riparian zone of Weber River, Utah, USA - 356 T | ecosystem: Environmental > Terrestrial > Soil > Riparian zone | place: USA: Utah | collected...
AGGTAATGGTCGCCCTTGTCCTCGGCCTTGGTTTGAAGACCGGCCAGGTCCGAACCCGCGCCCGGCTCCGAGTAGCCCTGACACCAGCGCTCCTCGCCGCGCGAGATTTTCGTCAGGTGAATCTTCTTCTGTTCCTCGTTGCCATGTTCCAGCAGCGTCGGGCCGAGCAGCGTCGTGCCCATGCCGGTCATCGGATTGAAGGTGCCGCAGTCGGTGTACGCTTGCAGGACGATCCGGGCTTCCGGTGTCGGCAGGCCGCCGCCGCCGTAGTCCTTCGGCCAGCCGGGGGTGCCCCAGCCCTTGTCGCGGACCCGCTCCTTCCAGAGCGCCCAATCCGGTCCGTCCGGATAGCGCGGCATGTTCTGAAAGTACTCCTCGAGCTTCGTCCTGAGTGAGTCAGGGAAGTTCGCGTTGATCCAGGCCTTGGCCTCTTCGCGGAATTTCTCCAGCCTGGAGGTGTCCTCGACGTCTGCCAATACGTTCATGCAGCTTCTCCCTGACCGGTCAGTTCTGGAAACGATTCAAATCGGAACATGTGGCGGCGCGAGCAGCGCGCGGCGGCGCCTCGTACGGAGGCATGGTGCGATGCAACAAGCTGGCTTCGCGCTTTGGGCACGCAGCGCCCCTTCTCCCTCGTGCGGCTTCTCCGGGCTTACAGTTTATCGCGCGTCTTGCAGTCCGCAACTCGCGTGGCCCTTGCCATGTTCTAAGCATCAAGGCCTGCTTTGCTGCAACCGCGCAATTTTCATTGGTCCTATTCTGGTATGCAGACCGGGAGAATTCGCGCATTGCCTTGCGCTTGGGGATTTGCTTTGGCTTGGCTTGTCGATCGGGATGCCGGGCCGGCTTCAGGAAATCGACGACAACCGAAATTTTCCAGACGACAACGACGAGGTTTACGCCCATGGACGCGACGACGAAGTGGCAGCCGGCTGCAAGTGCGAGCGATATCGTCAAGAGCATCCACGCGATGCTGCATCCCCGCAACATCGTCGTCGTCGGCGCCACCGACAAGCCGGGCAACTACGCCGAGCGCATCTGGAACAACCTCGTCAAGTACAAGTACGAGGGCGGCATGTTTCCGATCAACGCCCGCCGCGAAACGATCTGGGGCGTGAAATGCTACAAGGACTTCGCCGACCTTCCCGAAAAACCCGATCACGTGCTGGTGCTGGTGCCGGCCCGCTTCGCCGTGCAGGTGATCCGCGACGCGGCAGCCGCCGGCGCGCGCAGCGCCACCATCGTGACCTCCGGCTTCAGCGAACTTCAGGATGAGGAGAGCCAGCGGCTCGCCGTCGAACTGGACCAGGCGATCGAGGAGACCGGGCTCGCCGTCACCGGCCCGAACTGCCTCGGCAACCTCTCCTCCGGCGAACGCATCTTCACCAATATCGACGAGCGGCCGGTGCAGATGGTCGCAGGCCCCGTCGCCGTCGCCGGCCAGTCCGGCGCGGTGGTGATGCAGATCCGTCAGGCGCTGGAAGATCGCGGCATTGACGTCGGCTACATGGTGACGACCGGCAACGAGGCGGGCCTCGAAACGCCGGATTTCATGGCCTATTACGCCGCCGATCCGTCCATTCGCGTGATCGTCGTTTATCTCGAGGGCGTGCGGGACACCAAAACCTTCCGCGACGCCTGCAAGGCGGCCCGCGCCAACGGCAAGCCTATCATTGCTTTGAAACTCGGCGCGTCCGAGGGCGGCCGCGCGGCGGCGATGGCGCACACCGGTGCGCTCGCAGGTTCGATCGAGACGTTCGACGCGATCTCCACCCGCGAGGGCGTGATCCGCGTGCGCGGCCTCGACGAACTGATCGAGACCACCGAATGCTTCGTGCATGTGAAGCCGCCGAAGGACGACCGCCTCGCCGCCGTCACCCTGTCGGGCGGCAAGCGCGGTCTGATGATCGACGCCTTCTCCTCGGCCGGACTGAACTTCAAGCCGCTGAGCAAGGGCCTGCAGGAGAAGCTCGGGCAGATGCTCGGACCCGGCAGCATCGTCGGCAACCCGCTCGACGCCGGCTTTGCCGCGGTCGTCGATCCGACCGTCTACATCAAGTCGATGCAGCTGATGATCGAGGATCCGGACACGGATATGGTCATCATCGACGCCGAGTTCCCGAAGGCGCCGCACGAGCTGCGCGAGCGCAACATCCGGCTGATCAACGACCTGGCGGGCGCGGCATCGAAGCCGGTGGTCTACGTCAGCGCGCTGTCGGTCGGCTTCACCGAGTTCACGAAATCCCTGCGCAAGACGGTGCCGAACGTGGCCGTGATGCAGGGCACAGACCGCGCCGTCAGCGCCATCAAGCAGCTGATCAACTACAGCCGCCTGCGCAAGAACGTACCGGACGTGCAATCGTCGTCCAGCTCTTCGGCGAAAGCCGCGCTGGAAAAGGCGCTGAAGTCGACGAAGGGCGCCGCCCTCGACGAGGTTGCCTCGAAGAAGCTGCTCAAGGCCTACGGCATACCCGTGTCGAAGGAAGAGGTCGCCATCACCGCCAACGATGCCGCGAAGATCGCCAAGAAGATCGGCTTCCCGGTCGTCGCCAAGGTGGTCAGCGAGCAGATTCTGCACAAGTCCGACGTCGGCGGCGTGGTACTGAACCTGAAGACTGCCGCCGAAGTGAAGAAGGCCTTCAACGACATCATGGCCCGCATGAAGAAGATCAAGGGCAAGCCGGTGATCGAAGGCATCCTGATCGCGCAGATGGTCAAGGCCGAACTCGAACTGGTCGTCGGCGGCTCGCTCGATGCGGAAATGGGCCCCGTCATCCTGTTCGGCACCGGCGGCGTCGATATCGAACTGATGAAGGACGTCGCGCTCGCAGGCGCGCCATTGGACGAGGACGACGCGAAGGAACTGATCGACCGCACCAAGGCCGGCGTGAAGCTGAAGGGCTATCGCGGCAAGCCGGCCCTGCACACGCCGAGCGTGGTGAAAGCACTGGTCGGCCTCTCAAACCTGATGGCCGACGCCCAGGGTCGCATCGCCTCGATCGACGTCAACCCGTTCCTGATCAACACCAAGACCGGTGTGGCGGTGGATGGCCTGATCGTGCTGAACAACGAAGCGGCCAAGAAAAGCGCCGGGGGGCATTGAGCCGGGGCGCGACATCGGCGGCCTTTCGGCCGCCGTCATGCGAGCGAAGCGAAGCAGTCCAGCTGTGCGCCGGTAGCCGCCCAGGGAAAACGCTCGCGCCGCGATGGACGTGCTTTTTGTTGGCGCACTCGGCGCAAAGCTGGATTGCTTCGTCGCTTCGCTCCTCGCAACGACGGCGGTGAGACTCGCTCGCGCTTTGCCCGAGGTCGGCGAAGGCGAAGCCGCCTACTCCGCCGCAATCGACGGGGCCACCAAGGGCGGCGGGCTGGACAGGTCCTTCAACAACCCGCCCCGCTTCGCCCGCGCCAAGGCGACCGACTTCTCCTTCACCGGGCCGTAGCCGCGGATGTCCTCCGGCAGCGACAGCAGCGACAGCGCGACGTGTTCGGTCTGCGGTGACAGTTTCGACAGCACCTGGCGGACATCGCCCTCATACTCGGTGATCAGCTCGCGCTCGAGTCGCCGGTCCTTCGAGTAGCCGAAAGGATCGAACGCCGTCCCGCGCAGTCCCTTGAATTTCGCCAGCATCCTGAAGCCGCGCAGCATGTACCGGCCAAACGTCTTCTTCTTCGGCCGTCCGGCACCATCGTCCCCGGCCGGCAGGAACGGCGGCGCGAGGTGATAGCTGAGACGGAAACTGCCCTCGAACTGATCGCGCAGTTGCGCCTCGAACGCGCCGTCGGTGAACAGGCGCGCCACCTCGTACTCATCCTTGTACGCGAGCAGCTTGGCGTAACCAACGGCCACCGCGCGCGTCAGCGCCTCGTTCAGGCCCCGCGCCTCGACCGCCGTCCGCATCTCATCGACCAGCTCGCGATAACGATCGGCGAGCGCCGCATCCTGATAGCCGGTGAGATGGGCCGCGCGATGAGCAACCAGCTCCTCAAGCGACATCTCTCCCTGGGTCTTCGCCGGCGCCGTCTCCTCATGCAGCATGCCTGCAAGCCGCACGGGATCGATTACGGCAATACGGCCAAGGCGGAAGGCTTCGGTGTTCATCTTGATCGACACGCCGTTGACCTCGATCGCCTTTTCGATCGTACCGGCGCTGAGTGGCAGCAGCCCCTGCTGGTACGCATAACCCATCATCATCACGTTGGTGGCGATGGTGTCGCCGAGCAGCGATTCCGCCACATGGGTGAAATCGAAGAATGTCGAGCCCTGCCGGAGCGAGGCCTCCATCACATGGTTGACCTTGCTGCGCTGAAAATCAAAATCCCGATTGCGGATGAAGTCGGCAATCGGGATCAGGTGCGTGTTGATGACGCCGTGGGTCCGCTGGGATTCACAAAGCGTGATGGTTTCTTTCGCCACAGCGACGACTTCGTCCGCGGCGATCAGCACGTCCGCCGTGCCGGTGACGATGCGCGAGCAGGTCACCTCGCCGGTGTCATGCGACAGCCGTACATGGCTCAGCACGGCGCCGCCCTTTTGCGCCAGCCCCGACATGTCGAGGATCATGCTCGCCTTGCCCTCGATGTGCGCCGCCATGCCAAGCAGCGCGCCGATGGTCAGGACGCCGGTGCCGCCGACGCCGGCGACCGCAATGTTCCACGGCTTGTCCAGCGACGGCCGCGAGGCCGGCTCGGGCAGATTGCCGAGATCGCCGAGGTTCGCCGGCGCACGCTTGCGCAACCTCGCTCCGTCGATCGAGACGAACGACGGGCAGAAGCCCTTCACGCATGAATAGTCCTTGTTGCAGCTCGACTGGTTGATCGCGCGCTTGCGGCCGAACTCGGTCTCGAGTGGCTCTACCGAGATGCAGTTCGATTGCACCGAGCAGTCGCCACAGCCTTCGCAGACTGCCGGATTGATCAGCACCCGCCGCGACGGATCCTCCATCAGGCCGCGCTTGCGGCGACGGCGCTTCTCGGCGGCGCACGTCTGCACGAACACAATCGCCGAGCAGCCCGGCGTTTCACGACAGGTGCGCATGACCGCGTCGAGTTCGTCGCGATGCGATAGTTTCGTGCCCGGTGCGATGGTTTCCGCCGGATAGGCATCGGGAGTTTCCGAGACCAGATGAATCTCGCGCACGCCTTCGCTGTGCAGCTGGAAGGTGATCTGCTGCGGCGAAAGATCGCCGTCGACGTGCTGGCCGCCGGTCATGGCCACGGCGTCGTTGTAGAGAATCTTGTAGGTGATGTTGGCCTTCGAGGCGACCGCCTGGCGGATCGCCAGACTGCCTGAGTGGAAATAGGTGCCGTCGCCGATATTGGCGAAGATGTGCTTCTCGTTGGTGAACGGCGCGATACCGACCCACGACACGCCCTCGCCGCCCATATGCGTGAAGGTCTCGGTGTTGCGGTCCATCCACAGCGACATGAAGTGGCAGCCGATGCCGGCCAGCGCCCGGCTGCCTTCCGGCACCTTGGTCGAGGTGTTGTGCGGGCAGCCCGAACAAAAGTACGGCGTCCGCACGACGGGAGCCACGGCCTGCACCTGCGACGCCTCGCGGCCATTGAACCAGTCGGCGCGCGCGCGCAGCATCGCGGCAATTTCGGGATTGAGGTTGAGTCGCAGCAGGCGCTCGGTCAGTGCGGTGGCCAGCGACGAGACGCTGATCTCCGCTTCGAAGGGAAGGAAGCGCTTGTCGAGATTGTCCATCTTGCCGACGATGCGCGGGCGCACGTCGTCGCGCCAGTTGAACAACTCCTGCTTGACCTGGTTTTCGACGATCTCGCGGCGCTCCTCGATGATGAGGATCTCCTCGAGCCCGACCGCGAACTCGCGCACGCCCTCCGGCTCCAGCGGCCACGGCATGCCGATCTTGTAGAGACGCAGCCCGATTTTGGCGGCGACATCGGGAGTGATGCCGAGTTCGCGCAATGCCTGACGCATGTCCTCGTAGCTTTTGCCGGACGCCATGATGCCGAAGCGTGCATTCGGCGAGTCCATGGTGATACGGTTGATCTTGTTGGCGCGGGCAAAAGCGATCGCAGCAAAGCCTTTGTAGTCCTGCAGGCGACGGTCCTGCTCGATGCGTTCGTCCGGCCAGCGCAGGTTGAGCCCGCCCGGCGGCATGACAAAATCGGTCGGGATGACGAACGGCTGCATCTCGTTGGAAAGATCGATCTCCGCGGTGGTTTCGACCGTCTCGGTGATGACTTTCAACCCGACCCAGCAACCGGAGTAGCGCGACATGGCGATGCCGAGCAGCCCCATCTGGATGATTTCATGGATGCTGGATGGATAGAGATACGGCATCAGCGCCGACATGAACGCATGGTCGGACTGATGCGGCACGGTCGACGATTTCGCGCCGTGATCGTCGCCGGCGAGACACAGCACGCCGCCGTTCTTCGCCGAGCCCGCGGTATTGCCATGGCGGAACACGTCGCCAGAGCGATCGACGCCGGGGCCCTTGCCGTACCAGATGCCAACCACGCCGTCGTGACGCGCGCCGGGCGAAAGGTTGAGCTGCTGCGAACCCCAGATCGCGGTCGCCGCAAGGTCCTCGTTTACGCCGGGCTGGAACTTGATGCCGTGCGCGTCGAGATGCTTGCGCGCTGCCATCAATTGCTGGTCGTAGCCGCCAAGCGGAGAGCCGCGATAGCCGGAAATGAAGGCTGCAGTATTCAGCCCGCTGGCGCGGTCGCGCCGCAGCTGCGCCATCGGCAGCCGCACCAGCGCCTGCGTTCCCGTCATGAACACGTGGCCGGTTTCAGCGGTGTATTTTTGATCGAGACTGATCGGGCCTTGGTTGATTCCCATGTCCGCCTCTGAATTTTCGAGCGGCTTGGGGCGCGCCGCACTCTTCCTTTGAAGCAATCTAAGTATGTTTCCGGGGCAAAAGCATCAAGAATCTGAGAGCGATACACCCGTTCAAGACCAACGCAATTTCATACCTTTGCGGCTATCATGCACGCAGCGTTATGCCGATTTCCGGCATCGCCTTGACGCAAAGCTGCGCGCAACCAGATTGCAACGCAGCAGATAGCTGCGGCTCAATTCCAGTCCTTGGAGTAGACGAACTTCGGCATCTCCCAGTGATAACGAATCGCAAGCAGGCGAAAGAGGATGCCGACAATAAAGACGACCGACGTGACCGCCTCGGGATTGAGACCGCTTCGCAGCCCGGCGACATAGAGCGCGCCGGTCACGAGCGAAACGCTCGCGTAGAGTTCGCTCCGGAACAGCAGCGGCACATCGTTGCAAAGGATATCGCGCAAAACGCCACCTGCGCAGCCTGTAATCATACCGGCAACGATGACGATCAACAGCGGCTGATTCATCTGCAGCGCCACCTCACAGCCGGCGATGGTGAAGACCACCAGCCCGATAGCGTCCAGCACGAGGAAGACCATACGCAGATGATGGATGATGCGCGCGAGCGCGATCGCGCAGCCCGCGGCGCCTGCCGTCAGCAACAGCAGCCACGGCTCCTTGACCCAGACGAGCGGATAATGGCCGAGCAGCATGTCGCGCAGTGAGCCGCCACCGAGCGCAGCAATGCTCCCCAGCAGGCTCACGCCCATCCAGTCCATGCTGCGCCGGCCGGCAGCCAATGCCGCGGTCATCGATTGCGCGACATAGGCAATGATCGAAAGGCCGAGCAGAACCGTCTGTTCCATAAGCATTCCGAATGATCCGCCTGTTCCGAACGGGGAACCTGTACAGGGTTCCCTACCAAAGTGTAATGGTCGCCGGAACCGGTCGGCTCATTAGTCATTGTCTCTGGCAGTCATTATGGAGGACCGCCATGGCCTATCGACCGAACCCGAACGATCCCTTCATTACGCCGCCACCGGGTGACGAATTCCCGCGCAGCACCGATCCGTTGCTGCCATCCGACCGGTTTGCAGATGAAGGCCCCGTGAGCGGAACGCGCGTTGCGCTCTACGCCGTTGCCGTGCTGGCGCTCGTCGGTGCGCTGTTCTACGGCATGTCGACCGCGACCAACACCGACACAGCGTCGAGCCCGCCGCCCAGCAGCATGGCACAGCGTCCGGCGACAGCGCCGCCACCTGCGGTGCGCGACGTAACGCCGCGTCAGAACACCGAGCCTGGCATGACCACGGGCTCTTCGCCGGCGCAGCCGGCACCGGCAGCGCCTGCGGAGCCGAAGCAGTAACAGCTCAGATACGACGAGAAACGGCGGACATCGCAAGATGCCCGCCGTTTTTCTTGTGCCGACCACCACACACTAAATCCGGGGCGCGAGCGAAGCTCGCGAATCCGAAATACAGAGGTTGGTTGGCTCAGAACTTCTCACGCCGTCATTCCCGAATCGCCGCTTCGCGGCGTCCGGAATCACCGGCGCAGGAGTCACTGCGTCTCGATCTTGATATTGGCATCCTTGACGACCCTGCCCCAGCGGACGACCTCGGACGAGACGAACTTGCCGAACTCGGCCCCCCACAGCGAGGGGATCGCCGAGCCGTTCTTCTTCCACGCTTCCTTGATCGCTTCCGCCTCGAAGGCTTTGCGCATCTCCGCCGTCATCTGCGCGACAATGTCCGCGGGCGTCCCCTTCGGCGCGAAGATCGCATACCAGGTCGAAACCTCGAAGCCCTGCAGGCCGGCCTCGGCCGACGTCGGTACGTCGGGGATCGCCGTCGAGCGCTGCGGCGCCGCCAGCGCGAGGCCCCGCAGCGTGCCGCTCTGGATCTGGTTCGCCGAGGTGCCGAGGCCGTCGAACATCACGTCCACATGACCCGCGACGAGGTCCTGCATCGCCGGACCTGCGCCGCGATAGGGCACATGGTTCAATTCCGTTTTGGTCAGAAGCTTGAACAGCTCGGCCGCAAGATGATGCGTCGTTCCCGCGCCGGCCGACGCGTAATTGATCTTGTTCGGGTTGGCCTTGGCGGCGGCGATGAACTCGGCCAGCGTTTTGGCCTGCACCTTGCCCGGGTTGACAGTGATCACCTGCGGCGGCATGGCGATCATGCCGACGGGGATGAAATCCTTCTCGATGTCATAGTCGAGTTTGGGATAGAGCGACGGCGCGATGGTGTGGTGGGCGGCGCCGACCAGGAACGTGTAGCCGTTCGCGTCGGCCTTGGCGGCCGCGCTGGCTCCGAGGGTGCCGCCTGCGCCTGCGCGGTTATCAATCAGAAAGCGCTGCTTGAGCTGAATCTCGAGCTGCGCCGCCAGCGGTCGGGCGAATGCGTCGGTCCCGCCGCCCGCTGCGAACGGAACGATCAGCGAGACCGGCCGCTGCGGCCAGCCCTGTGCGGCTGCAGGCGCGGCTGCTCCCGCGATTGCCGCAAGGAACGTGGCGAAAATTGCACTCGTGCGGGCGCTCGCCCGCGTTGGCCATTGAAGCATGCGTTTCCCCAAATCTCTGCTTGTTGAAAGACTTCTGTTCAGGTCTGGTTTGGTGCCTTCGCACCATTGGTTTGAGCCGATTACGGCATCTGGGCGCGCAATTGGCAATATGACCATTGGTCTTTTCGTTGCCGTTTACACCCATGTCAGCAAACGTGAAATCCGTGACAAATGCCTGTGACCGGACAATGATCAAAGCAAGGTTCCGAGACATCCAGGGACATTTCCGATGATTCGATTGTCCGCGCTGCTTGCCGTCACCATCGCCCTTGTCCCCATCGTCGCACGGGCACAGGAGGCCGCACCGGCGCAGGTTGGCCCCCGCCCCTTCTACCTGGTCGACCGGATGAAGGACGGACCGCTCAAGACCCAGCTGAAGCAATGCACCGGCCCGTTCCGCAAATCCGACTTTTCCATCGGCCACCGAGGCGCGCCGCTGCAATTTCCCGAGCACACAAAAGAGTCCTACGAGGCGGCGGCCCGCATGGGCGCCGGCGTGATCGAATGCGACGTCACTTTCACGAAGGATCGCCAGCTGGTGTGCCGTCACGCTCAGTGCGACCTGCACACGACCACCAACATCCTCGCCAAACCTGAACTGGCGGCAAAATGCTCGCAAGGATTCAGCCCCGCCGACCCGGCAACAGGCAAGAGGGCAAGCGCGAAATGCTGCACCAGCGACATTACGCTCGCCGAGTTTCGCACGCTGCAGGGCAAGATGGACGCCGCCAATGTGAACGCGACCACCGTCGCCGACTACCTGCGCGGCACCGCACCATGGCGCACTGACCTTTATGCGGCGAACGGCACGCTGCTGACGCACGCCGAAAGCATCGCACTGATCAAAGGCCACGGAGCGAAATTCACACCCGAACTGAAGGCGCCGGAAGTGCCGATGCCCTTCGAGGGCGACTACACCCAGGAGAAGTATGCGCAGGCGATGCTCGACGAGTACAAGGCTGCCGGGGTCGATCCAAAGCACGTGTTTCCGCAGAGCTTCAGCTATGCGGACGTGCTCTACTGGATCAGGGCGGAGCCGGCCTTCGCGGCGCAAGCGGTCTTTCTCGACGGCCGCTACGAACAGCCCGGCTTCGATCATACGAAGCCGGATACGCTGAAGCCCGGCATGAAGGAGATGGCGGACGCGGGCGTGAAGATTCTTGCCCCGCCGATCTACATGCTGCTGGCGCTGAACGAGAAGAACGAGATCGTTCCCTCTGCCTATGCCCGGGCCGCGAAGGCGGCAGGGCTCGGCCTGATCGCATGGTCGCTGGAGCGAGACGGCCCGCTCGACAAGGGCGGCGGCTTCTATCACCGCTCGATCAAGCCGGCGATCGACCGCGATGGCGATACACTGACCGTGCTCGACGTGCTGGCGCGGCAGGTGGGCGTGCGCGGCGTGTTCTCGGACTGGCCGGCGACGACGACGTTTTACGCGAGCTGCACCGGGCTCGAATAGCGTGCATCACAAAAGGAAACCCCGCCCCGCGCGACGCGCGGAACGGGGGAAGCCTCAGCTCATGCGCTATCGCGTGATCAGTAGTAGAACACGCGACGACTACGCCGCCAGAAACGCCGCCGGACGCGACGCGCCCGCCGCCAGTAGCGGCGGCGCCGCCGCCGCCAGTATTGCGAACTCATGTCGGTGTCGCTGGAAGCGACCGACGTATCGCCGCCGTCGGATTTGTTCTTTGCAGCTTCCGGCTGCACCGCTGTCTCGGCGGGTTTTCCTCCCGGCGGAGCGTCGCCTGCTTGCGGAAGCATCGGGGCGCCCTGCGCGGCCGTTGCCGCGGCGACAATCGCACCGGCTGTGGCGGCAAAGCCCAGCGCCACCTTCAGAAACTCGCGTCTTTCCATCAAGCAAACCCTCCCGGTTCAGGTTTCGGTATTCAGGTTAAACGTTTCGCACCCGGCGTTGCATCGCGTCGGGATGGCGATACCAGCATGAAGAGAGTGAGCGTCAGCAAATGAACCTTGCATGAATGAATCGGGGACAAAATCCCGAACGCAAAAAGCTCGCGCCAACTTGCAGGGAATGACTCAATCATAACCTTGGGCGAGGAACAGACTCGCTTGCCGCGGCGTTAAGCCTCTTCGTATTCGCATTCGCCGTGAAGCGCGAAATTATCTCGCAACTCCGCAAGGCCGCTCCGGCCGGCGCGTGTCGCAGACGCCGACGCCGTCGAGATAGGCGCCCCACTCCTTCATCTGCTCAGCAGTCGGCTCGAACTTGTAGGCCTTCTGCACCAGATAGAAGCTGTCGCGCCCCTGGATGGCTTTCATCCAGGTTAGCTCCGGCTTGCCGGTCGCGTTGTTGTACGGGCACTTCGACAACCAGGTCAGCGTCGCATATCCGCCGTCCTCGCCTTCCTTCACGGCCGTGAACTCGCTGCCGTCGCACGCCTGACTCCACATGTGCTGGATGCGATCGCGATACTGCGCCGGCGTCACCCCGCGCATGTTGAGAAAGATCTGCACCGTCACCATTTCGGTCCAGCTCTTCACCGTCTCCCCCTGCGGCACCATCTCGGTCATGATCTGGTTGCCGGCCTTCTTCTCGAAGCCGATCTTGTAGCCCTTCGGCACAGCGACGAGCAGGACCTCGCCTTCGAGGGCGCAGGCAGAAGAGGATGCCAGCGTTAGCGCGAAGGCAGTGAGAGCCAGGCAGGCGACGCGGCGCATGTTGAGGTCCTTGAAGGCCGTTGTCATTAGTACGCGCCGCAGACATCGGGTTCAGGCCGTCTTGGCCCGGCTTGTCCCGGCCATCCACGCCTTGGGCCTCGGTAATGCCTCATGGGCGTGGATGCTCGGCACAAGGCCGGGCATGACACTGCGAGAAACGTCAGTCCTTCCCCCACTCCTCCGCCAGCGCCGTGATCTCCCGCGTACGCGGAATGCCCGGAAAGTCCCGATCGAAATCCGCCACCAGCCGCTTTATCTCGTTGCCTGCCGTCGCCCGCTCGAGCGAGGCAAGATCGGGAAACTGATAGGTCGCCAGATGCTGGCTCGGATCGGTGACACTCCAGAACCGCCAGGCCTTCTCAGCCCCGAACGACTTTGCGGCGTCAGGGAGATGCTCTTTGGAATACCAATCATCGAACGCCTTGCGTTTTGATGCGTCGGCGACGGTGGCACGGACAGTGAGGTAGTGGGGCATTTGCTGAGCTCCATCATCACAACGGCAAATTATCGTGCTTCTTCGCTGGCATCTCGACCGTCTTGTCCCGCAGCATCGCCAACGCCCGCGCGATGCGTTTCCGGGTCGAGTGCGGCATGATCACGTCGTCGATATAGCCGCGTTCGGCGGCAACGAAGGGGGACAGGAAGCGGTCTTCGTATTCCTTCGTGCGGGCGGCAATCTTGTCAGGGTCGCCGAGTTCCTGACGGTAAATGATTTCGACCGCTCCCTTGGCGCCCATCACCGCAATCTGCGCGGTCGGCCAGGCATAGTTGATGTCGGCGCCGATTTCCTTCGCCGCCATCACGTCGAACGCGCCGCCATAGGCTTTGCGGGTGATCACCGTAACCAGCGGCACCGTGCTTTGCGAGTAGGCAAACAGCAGCTTCGCGCCGTTCTTGATCAACCCGCCGTATTCCTGCGCGGTGCCGGGCAGGAAGCCCGGCACGTCGACAAAGGTGACGATCGGGATGTTGAAGGCGTCGCAGAAGCGCACGAAGCGCGCGGCCTTGCGCGAGGCATCCGAGTCGAGCACGCCCGCCAGCACCATCGGCTGGTTGGCGACGAAGCCGACTGTGCGGCCGGCGATGCGGCCGAAGCCGGTGACGATGTTCTTTGCGAACAGCTCGGAAATCTCGAAGAAGTCGCCCTCGTCCACCACCTTCAGGATCAGTTCCTTGATGTCGTAGGGCTTGTTCGGATTATCCGGGATCAGAGTGTCGAGCGACATTTCCACCCGCTCGATGTCGTCGAAGCTCGGCCACTCCGGCACGCCGTCGGTGTTGTTGGCGGGCAGGAAATCGATCAGCCGGCGCATCTGCAGCAGCGTCTCGACATCGTTGTCGTAGGCGCCGTCGGCAAT
>Ga0190271_10001474_pt1 | contig 13416 bp, 15 predicted proteins | sample Popmic356T_FD_133747 | JGI IMG/M metagenome (GOLD analysis project Ga0190271, IMG submission 133747) | Populus adjacent soil microbial communities from riparian zone of Weber River, Utah, USA - 356 T | ecosystem: Environmental > Terrestrial > Soil > Riparian zone | place: USA: Utah | collected...
GTCCACGATCACATATCGATGTCTGCGCTGGTGGCGCCCACTGTCAACGCATACAAGCGGCTCCGTCCCGGCTCGCTCAATGGCTTCTATGCCAACTGGGGCTTTGATCACCGCGGGGTGGCGCTGCGCGTGCCACCCGCTCGAGGTAGCGCCATGAGGCTGGAGCACAGACTCGCCGACGGCGCGGCCGGGCTTCACCTGGCCACGGCCGCCACTCTGGTAGCGGCGCTGCGAGGGGTGACGAAAGGTCTGGAATGCCCACCGGCCGAAACGCAGGACTGCATCACCGGCGCAGACGCCGACGTGACCGTCCCCCCGGACTTGGGGGCAGCTCTCGACGCCTTAGAGAACGACAAGGACTTCGTGGAGGCCTTCTCACCGGCCTACGTCGAGGGGTTCCTCGCCGTGAAGCGGGCGGAGTGGGAGCGCTTCAGACAGCACACGACCGACTGGGAGATCGCCGAGTACCTCGCGTACTACTGATACGACTACCAAGGGTTGGTGGAATCGGGAGTGTCAGAAGGTCAAGAAGCGGGACGGACCGGGCGGGGTGGGGCTATTGCTCGCCGAGGGAGGCGGGAGCGGGTTCCAGGTCCGTCCCACATTCTTGACTTTCCAAGGCCACTTCCATACCCCGGGCGGCCGAACCTCAAACAACCTTTTCCCCGGGCTCGGGCAACTCGAATCGATAGCCCATTCCCGGCTCGGTGATGAAGTAGCGCGGCGTCCCCGGCTGCGGCTCGAGCTTCCGCCTCACCTGGGCCATGAACACCCGCAAATAGTTGGTCTCCTCCCCATATTGCGGTCCCCACACTTCATGAAGCAATTGGGTCTGGCTCACCAGTTTTCCGTGATTTCGCACCAGTACTTCGACAATCCCCCACTCGGTCGGGGTGAGTCGCACCTCGGCGTTGTCGGGACCGATCACGCGCTTCGCCGGCAGATCGATGGTGAAATCCGGGGTGGTGATGATCGGGGCGTCCGAATCGTCGGGCGCCGCCCGTCGCAAGGCCGCCCGCAGACGCGCCAGCAGCTCCCCCATGCCGAATGGCTTGGTCACGTAGTCGTCGGCGCCGGCGTCGAGGGCCAGGATCTTGTCCCGCTCCGCCTCCCGAACCGTGAGCACGATGATCGGGACGTCGGACCAGCCGCGCAGACCCCGTATCACGTCGACCCCGTCGATCCCGGGGAGCCCGAGATCGAGGATGACTGCATCGGGTCTGTTGGCAACCGCTTTCTGCAACGCCTCCTCGCCACTCTGGGCGGTCTCTATCTGGTAGCGGAGCGCCTTCAGATTGATGGCCAGGGCGCGCAGGATCTGCGGCTCGTCGTCGACCAAGAGGATCCGGGCTTCGCTAGACATGAGCCTCCGTCGGCAGCGGGCCTGGAATGTCGATTGGCCCGGCGATCTTGAAGCCGATGACCATCGTGGTGCCACCCCCGGGTGTGTCCTCGATGATCAGCTCGTTGCCCATCGCCTCGAGCAGGCCCTGTGACACCGCCAACCCGAGCCCGACACCCTCACTGCGCGGCGAGTCGCCGAGCCTCTGGAAGGGCTGGAAGACAGCATCGCGCGAGTCAAGGGGGATGCCCGGCCCGCGATCGGTGATCCGGAGGTCGATGCGGCGGGCGATCTCACCTGCGCTCACTCTCACCGATTCGGTGCTCGGGGACCAGATCAACGCATTCTCGATCAGATTGGCCACGGCTCTCTCCAGCAGTGCTGGATCGGTCTGGATTTCTGGCAGTGACTCCGGGATGTCGACGATGACCCTGTCCCTACCGGCACCGAGCCCGCCGAGGGCGGCCGCCACCACCTCATCGAGGCCAACCGGCCTGAAGAAGACGTGGACTGCCCCGACCTGAACCCTGCTGGCATCGAGGAGCCGCCCTACCAACCGGTCCAGGCGCTCTGTCTCCTCGAGGATCGCCCGAAGGAAGGCCGAAGTCTGATCCGGGGTCCACTCGACACCGGTCTCGAGCAAACTGGTCACCGAGGCCTTGATCGTGGCCAGGGGTGTCCTCAGATCGTGGGACACCGCCCCCAAGAGAGCGGTGCGAAGACGATCGGTCTCGGCCATCGCCTCGGCGGAGCCCGCTTCTCGTTCCAGCGCCTCCCGCTCCAACGCCTGGACGATCTGGGCGGCGAAGGCTCGGAGGACGGCACGATCGTCGGTCGTCAGTTGCCCGTCGAGGATCACAAGCACCGCGCCCCCGGTCAGATCGATGATCTCGCTCCCCTTGTCGGGCCGGTCGAGGACGACGTCGCCGTCCCAAGCCAGAGTCACCCAGGAATCCCCCTCCCGCCTCAAGACGCTGGCTGCTTCCAGCCCGAAGGTCTCCCTGATGCGACGAACCAGCCCGCGTTCATCCGTGCCGAAGATCGGATGCCCGCCCACCGCGGTGGCAGCCAGTGCCTCGGCCTGGGCCCTGGCCCGCCGCGCCTCGGCGGTGCGGCGGCTGGACACCCCGACGAGGAGCCCCACTACCAACGAGACGAACAGAAAGGCGAACAGGGAGAAGAGGTTGTCGGCGCTGTTGATGGTCCACGACTGAACCGGGGGCGTGAAGAACCAATTGGCGAGGAAGAAGCCGGAGATGGCCGTGGCCGCGGCGGGAAGCGCGCCTCCGAGGACGCCAGCGCCCACCGCGGCAAGGAGATAGACCAGAAGGACGTTGTGGAGCGGGGCGTCGAACCAGGTGAGGAGCGCCCAGGTGATCAGCGGCGGCCCCAAAATGGCGAAAGCCCAGGCAGAAAGGCGCCGCGCCGGGCTCAGGAGTTGGCGGGACTGTGGCCGGGAGCGTCTCGGCCTGGCGCCCTCGTACGAGACGACATGGATGTCGATGTCGCCTGCCTTGCGGACCACCCGGGCCACCGGTGAGCCACCCATGAGCTCCTGAAGCCGGGAGCGTCGTGTGGCGCCGAGTACCAACTGGGTGGCGTTCTCACCCTTGGCGAAGGCGATGACGGATGAGGCGACGTCGTCGCCAACGACTTCGTGATACCTCCCACCGAGGCTCTGCAACAACTGGATCTGGGCAGCGAGGGCGAGGCTGGTGTCGTCGGTCAGGCCGTCGGTGGGTCGGACGAACACGCCGAGCAGGTCGGCGCGAGAGCGCATGGCGAGACGCGCCGCTCTCCTGACGATGTCATCTCCGCGGAGGGCTCCTGCCATAGCGACCACGACGCGTTCCCTGGTCTCCCATTGGCTATCGATGCCGTGGAGGCTCCGGTACTTGGCCACCGCCTCGTCAACGCGTTCGGCGGTCCAGGACAAAGCCAGCTCGCGCAACGCCCCCAGGTTGCCGGGCCGGAAGTAGTTGCCGAGGGCGGCGTCGATTCTCTCCGCCGGATAGATCTTGCCCGAAGCCATCCGCTCGCGGATGCCCTCCTGGGTCAGGTCGACGAGCTCGATCTCGCTCGCCCGGCGCACCACCTCGTCCGGAATCGTCTCCCGTTGCACGATGTCGGTTATCTCGAACACGACATCGTTGAGGGATTCGAGATGTTGGATGTTGAGGGTGCTCAAGACGTCGATACCGGCTTCGAGCAATGCATCGACGTCCTGCCAACGTTTCCCGTTTTGCGATCCCGGGATGTTGGTGTGGGCCAGCTCGTCGACCAGGGCCACCTGGGGAGCCCGCCGCAGGACAGCCTCCAGGTCCAACTCCTCGAATGTCGACCCCCGGTACTCCATCGGTCGTCGGGGGACGATCTCCAGGTCGCCGATCATGGCGATGGTGTCAGTGCGGGCGTGCGGTTCGACGTAGGCGATCACCACGTCCTTGCCCAGGGAGCGCAGACGATGTCCCTCTTCGAGCATGGCATAGGTCTTGCCAACACCAGGTGCAGCGCCCAGGAACACTCTCAGTTTGCCCGTGCTCACCTCTTCACGGTATCGCCGCGCAACCGTCGCAGCCGATGCCGGGCATCGGCGAGCTCGCTGGCCAAGACCCCGACGACGAGTACGGCGAGGGTGAGGATGACATCAGCCCGAGCGGCGATCTCGGTCTGGAAGTGTGGCTCGGTGTGGGCGTAGCCGAACCAGAGGGCCGCGGCGATCGCAGCCGCCGCTCCCATCTCCCTTCCTCCGTACCACGCCGTCAGGGCCGCAACCAGGGGAAGGGCGATGGCGATGACGGCCTGAGCCGTCTCGGCCGGCACGAATGCCCAGGCAGCCGTCGTGCCGATGACGACTCCCAGCAGGGCGCGACCAATGAGCATGAGCGCGCCGGTGTTGTCCGTGGCGGGGCCCGCCTGACTGGCACTCATTCGAACAGCCCTTGGAAGAGCAGGGCCAGACCGATGAGCCAGATCGCCACGACACCAGCCAGACCCATGGTCGTCCCCAAGGGAGCGGCCTCCCCCGGCGCCCGATTCATGCTCCGAATGAGAACCACCGCCATCGTGGTCGACGCCGACATGAGCGCGATGGCGCCGGCCAGAGGGATCAGGTCGATACGCAATTGCATCGCTTCGATCTCCGGGTAGTTCTCTTTTCCATATGTTCGCGTCCTATCCCAAAGCTACGACGGCAACCCGTGTATCGCTCCTCGCCTAACGCGTTCCTAGCGGACCTGCCGCGCTTCCCAACGCTGCGCTAGCGGGGCGGCTGACACGGCGGGCGAGCCTCTTCTGGTGACTCCGCACGGCCTCGCGCTAAGGGCCGGTCAAGCCAGCCGTTTCACCCGATAGGAACCCGTCAAGACCGCCACCAAAGACCGGAGGCCGGGGTACACCTGTGCACATGGCTGATTTCGCTTTCATCGCCGCCGCCATCGCCTTCTTCGGGCTGTGCGTGGCCTATGTGCGTGGTCTGGACCGAATCGTCCGGGCAACCGAGGAGGCCGAAGGGGAGACCCACGAGACCGACGAGGCACTGACCCAATGAGCGTCGACAACGTCGTAGGCGTGATCCTGGCCGTGCTTCTCGCCGGTTTCCTCGTCGTCGCCCTCTTGTTCCCCGAGAAGTTCTGATGTCCGCCGCAAGCTGGCTCCAGCTCGTCGCCCTCATCGCGGCGGTTCTCGTCACGGCGGTGCCGATCGGCCGCTACATGGCTCGGGTGTATGGCGATGTCGAGACATCGCCCGGGGATCGCTTCTTCCTCCCGATCGAACGGCTCATCTATCGCATGTGTCGCATCGACCCCACCCGGGAGCAACGATGGACCGCCTACGCCTATTCGCTGCTCGGCTTCGGCATCGTTTCCTTCCTTGCGCTGTACGGACTGCAGCGGCTCCAGGGCTCACTGCCTCTCAACCCGACGGACATGCCGGCGGTCGTCCCCCATCTCTCGTTCAACACGGCGGTCAGCTTCATGACCAACACCAACTGGCAGTCCTATGGGGGCGAGGCAACGATGAGCCATCTCACCCAGATGAGCGGCCTGGCAGTCCAGAACTTCGTGTCCGCCGCGGCCGGCATGGCGACTGTGGCTGCCCTGATCCGTGGCATATCTCGGCAGCGATCAGCGACGATCGGCAACTTCTGGGTCGATCTCACCCGCTCTACGACCCGCATCCTCCTCCCCCTATCACTCCTGGTGGCCATCGTCCTGGTGAGCCAGGGAGTCATTCAGAACTTCGAGGGCTTCACGGCGGCCCAGACGGTGGAGGCCGGAGCCGAACAGCTCATCCCCGGTGGTCCGGTCGCCAGCCAGATCGCCATCAAACAGCTGGGCACCAACGGCGGCGGCTTCTTCAACGTCAACTCAGCTCATCCGTTCGAGAACTCGACCCAACTCAACAACTTCGTCGAGATGTGGTCCATCTTGGTGATCCCGTTCGCCTTCGCCTTCACCTTTGGTCGCATGGTCGGGGATCGTCGCCAGGGCCGGGCCATCTTCGCCATCATGTTCATTGTCTGGCTCGGCACTTCGCTCCTGGCCATGGGCCTGGAGGCCGGCGGCAACCCGCGTCTGGATGCTCTCGGTGCCACGCAGGCGACCAACGCCGAGCAGGCCGGTGGAAACGCTGAGGGCAAGGAGATCCGATTCGGCCCCGCCGCCTCCGGGCTCTGGGCGGCCTCGACCACCGGAACCTCCAACGGATCGGTGAACTCCATGCATGACAGCTTCACCCCGTTGGGAGGTGCGGTTCCGCTGTCTCACATGATGCTCGGAGAAGTGAGCCCGGGCGGCGTCGGCGTGGGTCTCAGCGGGCTGCTGATCATGGCGATCCTCTCGGTCTTCATTGCCGGGCTGATGGTGGGTCGGACGCCTGAGTACCTGGGCAAGAAGATCCAGGCGGGCGAGATGAAGATGGTCGCGCTCTACATCCTGGCCATGCCCACCGCCGTTCTCGGGTTCGCGGCAGCGTCGATGTTCATCGACTCGGTGCTCGACACGACCATTTGGAACCCGGGGCCACACGGGCTCTCCGAGATCCTCTATGCCTTCACGTCCGCCGGCAACAACAACGGATCGGCTTTCGCCGGGATCACGGCGGCCACCGACTGGATGGACACGACCCTGGGGATCGTCATGTTGATCGGCCGCTTCTTCCTGATCATCCCCGTCCTCGGCATCGCCGGCGCGCTGGCCCGCAAACAGGTCATGCCAGCCACCAGCGGGACCTTCCCCACCCACACCCCGCTCTTCGTGGGCCTCGTCATCGGAGTCGTCCTGATCGTCGGCGGCCTCACCTTCTTCCCGGCGCTGGCACTGGGCCCGATCGTCGAACAGCTTTCCCTCTAGGAGTAATCGAGACATGCAGACCCAGACATCACAGGAACCCTCGACCGACGGTCGCCGGTCCGGAAAGCGGCCGTTGTTCGAGGCCGCCATCGTGCGACAAGCGCTGATCGACAGCTTCCGCAAGCTCGATCCCCGGGTTCAGGCTCGCAACCCCGTCATGTTCGTGGTCCTGGTTGGAAGCGTCTTCACCACCCTGATCTTCCTCCAGGACCTGAGCGACGCCAGGCCCGAGGACAACCTGTTCGCCGGATTGGTGGCGGCGTGGCTTTGGTTCACGGTCCTCTTCGCCAATTTCGCCGAAGCCATGGCCGAGGGCCGGGGCAAGGCCCAGGCCGCAGCGTTGCGGAAGACCAGGGCCGAGACCATCGCCAACCGGCGCCGGTCCGATGGGAGCATCGAAGAGGTCTCATCCTCTGGCCTCACCGTTAACGACGTCGTGGTCGTCTCTGCGGGCGAGATGATTCCCTCGGACGGCGAGATCATCGAAGGCATCGCCTCTGTGGACGAATCCGCCATAACCGGAGAGTCAGCCCCTGTCATCCGCGAGGCCGGTGGCGACCGTTCTGCAGTTACCGGTGGCACCCGTGTGCTGTCGGATCAGATCGTGGTGCGCATCACAGCGCGCCCCGGCGAAACCTTTCTCGACAGGATGATCGCCCTCGTCGAGGGCGCCAATCGCCAGAAGACACCGAATGAGATCGCTCTCAACACGCTCCTGGCCGTACTCACGATCATCTTTCTCTTGGCAACGGTGACCTTGCAGCCGTTCGCCATCTATTCCAATGCCGAGCAGGAGGTCATCGTCCTGGTGGCCCTCCTGGTCTGTCTGATCCCCACCACGATCGGCGCCCTGCTCTCCGCCATCGGCATCGCCGGCATGGACCGCCTGGTACAGCACAACGTGCTGGCGATGTCGGGCCGGGCGGTCGAAGCGGCCGGGGACTGCTCGACTCTTCTTCTCGACAAGACCGGGACGGTGACGCTCGGCAACCGGCAGGCAGCGGAGTTTCTCGCTCTTCCCGGGATCGAGGAGGAGCGGCTGGCGGCCGCGGCCCAGCTGGCCAGTCTCGCCGACGAGACACCCGAAGGACGTTCGATCGTCATCCTTGCCAAGGAGCGGTACAACCTCCGGGAGCGGGACGTGGCCAAGGCGTCCCTGGTCCCGTTCACCGCCCAGACACGGATGAGTGGCATCGATATGAACGGCGAGACCGTGCGGAAGGGCGCCGCCGATGCCGTCAAGCGATGGGTCACCGAGCAAGGCGGCAGCATCCCGACCGGCCTCGACCCACTGGTCGAGGGTGTCGCCGTCGCCGGCGGGACCCCACTGGTCGTCGCCGAGGGAAGCGGGCCCCAGGTCGACATTCTCGGCGTCATCCACCTCAAGGACGTCGTGAAGGAGGGTATGCGCACCCGCTTCGAACAGCTACGCGCCATGGGCATCCGCACGGTGATGATCACCGGTGACAATCCTCTCACCGCCCGAGCCATCTCGACCGAAGCCGGTGTCGACGACTTCCTCGCCGAGGCCACCCCCGAGGACAAGATGGCTCTGATTCGGCGGGAGCAGGCCGGTGGCCGCCTGGTCGCCATGACCGGCGATGGAACCAACGACGCACCGGCCCTCGCCCAGGCCGACGTCGGGGTGGCCATGAACACCGGGACTCAGGCCGCCAAGGAAGCGGGCAACATGGTCGATCTCGACTCGAACCCGACCAAGCTCATCGAGATCGTCGAGATCGGCAAGGAGCTGCTGATCACCCGGGGCGCGTTGACCACGTTCTCGGTGGCCAATGACGTCGCCAAGTACTTCGCCATCATCCCGGCCATGTTCACCGGGGTGTTCCCGGTACTCGACCGGCTCAACGTCATGCAACTGGCGACGCCGCGATCGGCGATCCTGTCGGCGGTCATCTTCAACGCCTTGATCATCGTGGCGCTGATACCCCTGTCCCTCAGAGGCGTCAGGTTCCGGGCGGAGGGCGCGGCGGCGATGCTGCGCCGCAACCTCCTCATCTACGGGCTCGGCGGGATCGTCGCCCCGTTCATCGGCATCAAGGTCGTCGACCTGTTCATAGTCGCGATTGGAGTTTCCTGATGCGCAGACAGCTTCTTCCCGCCCTCGGTATGCTGGTGGTCTTCACCATCATCACCGGCCTCGCCTATCCGCTGGTCGTGACCGGCGTCGCTCAGGGCCTCTTCTCAGACAAGGCCAACGGCTCCCTCGTCGAGCGTGACGGGCAGTTGCTCGGTTCAGCCCTGATCGGTCAGCCCTTCGCGACGCCCGAGTACTTCCACCCCCGGCCATCGGCTGCCGGCTATGCCCCCACCTACAGCACCGGGTCCAACCTCGGGCCAACCAACGAGACCTTCCTCCGTGGTGTCGACGACCTGGTCCGTGCCTATCGAGAGATGAACGGGCTCGAGCCCGATGCCCCGGTCCCGGTCGACGCCGTCACCTCGTCTGGCTCCGGGCTCGACCCCCACATCTCACTGGTCAACGCCAGGATCCAGGCACAGAGGGTGGCCGACAACCGCGGTCTCGACGTCGATCAGGTCATGGTCCTGGTCGAGGCCAACACCGACGGCCGGGACCTCGGCTTCCTGGGCGAACCAGGGGTCAACGTGTTGCTCCTGAATCTCGCCCTGGACCAGCTCGGCTGACCCCAAAACGCGACGATGCCCGGGCCACGAAGGACCCGGGCAGTCGACGCAGTTGTTCTCAGCTGAGGATCTTGGCCTTCTGAGCGGCAAACTCTTCGGCGCTGATGACACCCGAGCTCTGCAGCTCGGCCAGCTTCTTCAGCTCATCGGCAGATGAGGCTCCCCCGCTCGAAGCGCTGACCTGCTGGATGTACTCCCTCTGCGCCTTCTCCTGCTGGACCGCCATCGCCATGGCGCGCTCCTGCATCGAGCCGCCACGGGCGATCAGGTAGATCAATACCCCAAGCCAGGGCAAGATCACGACGAAGATCGTCCAGAACGCCTTCCCCCATCCACTCAAGTCGTGGCTGCGGAAGATGTCAGAGAAGATCGTTATGAGCAACCAGATCCAGGCAAAGAACAAGAAGAACCAGAGCATGCTCCAGAACAGATCCATTAAGGGCACGACGCCACCTTTCTAGTTTTTGTTGGCTCTTGCAGACGGCCAACGATCAGTCTGAGGCGATCCTACCGCCTTCGACATGCCCACAATCGCTTAGATCAGGTGAATACTCTTTGAGGGCGGTCGTGGAGAATCGGCCTGAATCGAACGTTGGAGGAGCAATGACGGAGCGAGAAACCAGCGGCTGGGCGGTCGGATGGGCCACCTTTGCCGCGTTGATGATGATCATGATCGGCTTCTGGCACGCCATCGCCGGTCTCGTCGCCCTTTTCGAGGACCAGTTCTATGTCGTAGGTCAGGAATACGTGTTCCAGCTGGACGTCACCACCTGGGGTTGGATCCATCTCATCCTGGGCATCGTGGTGGTCCTCGCCGGGGTGGCACTGTTCAGTGGTGCGGTATGGGCCAGGACCATCGGCGTGATTCTGGCGGTTGTCAGCGCCGTGGCGGCTTTTGCCTGGCTTCCCTACTATCCGATCTGGGGCGGGCTCATCGCTGCCTCGGCCATCTTCGTCATCTGGGCGTTGACGGCTCACGGCCGGGATATCGTGAAGGGCATCTGATCGAACTTTGACCATCGCGAACGACACGACGACGGACAGGTCGGTGCCACGCAAGTGGATTGCGGTTCTGCTCGTCGTCGTGTCCTCGATTTTCGTAGTCATCTCGGCGGTCGCGGTGTGGGCACACCGAACGGTCTTCGACACAGACGCCTTCATGGCGACCATCGAGCCCGCCATCGAGGACCCCCAGTTCACCGCTTCGCTCAGTGACTACCTCACCGATGAGATCACCACCGCCCTGGATCTGGAGCAGCGACTACAGGAGCCGCTCCAGAATCTCGATGCCTTCCTGACCTCGGCACTGTTCGGGTTGTTGGGCATCGACGAGGGAACGCTGGGCTTCCTCGGCCAAATCGATCGGCCAACCCTTGCGGCACTTGCCGGCCCCATCGCCGATGAGCTCAACGGGCGCATCGAGATGAGGGTCGACCAGGTGATGGAATCGAACGCGATGCAAGAGCTCATCCCGGAAGTGGTGAGGCGGGCCCACCAAGGCGCAACGGCCCTGATCGCCGGTGACATCGAAGAGACGCCCAACATCTCCATCGTGGAAGGCGAGGTTCGGCTCAACACGCTGCCCATCATCGCTCGGGTGTTGCAAGAGGTCGTGACGGAGCTACGCGACGTGCTTCCAAATGTGAACGTCCCGGATGCGATTTCCGATCGGGTCCCCGAGGCGGTTGCGCAGTTCAAGGAGTCGCTGGGAGACCGGGTCCCCGACGACTTCGGGCAGATCGCACTGATGTCTGAGGAGAGGCTGACCGCGGCCCAGGCGACTGCCGACAGGATCGACCGCTGGGTATGGGGCATCGTGATACTCACGGTCGTCTTGATCATCGTGACGATGTTCGTGTCGCAAACGCGTCGCCGCACTGGCATACAACTCGGTATCGGGATCGCCGTGGCTTTCGTGGTGGCCGCCGCGGTGCTGAATCGCGTCGAATCCGCTCTCGTGGCTGAGATCGCCAACCCCATAGCGGGAGAGACCGCCGCCGCCCTGTTCGGGCACCTCCTGGCCGGTCTGCGCACCGGGATAATCGCCGTCATCGTGATCTCGGCGGTCATAGCGCTGGTGCTCTATTTCGTGGGTCGGCCCCAATGGGTCGCCACCACGGGCGAGAAGGTGAGCACCGTCATGCCCGGCAGCTCAGAGAGCGGCCGTGTGAACAAGTGGATCGCCGATCACTACGACATGCTCAGGATCGCGGCGGTGGCGGTCGCCCTGCTCGCTCTCTACCTGGTCGGTTTCGGGATCGTCGCCCTCCTCGTCATCGGCGCCCTGCTCGCCCTCATCCTCTGGTGGCTGGCACAGGTGCGGGACGCTGCCGAGGCGCAGCCCGAGGTGGTGGGGGTCAGCGACCCGGAGCAGATCGAGACGACCACGGATTCGGAGCCCGGCGTCTAGTCGATCGCACGGACCTCGCCATCCACGACCAGCTGGTCGACGATGCCCACCACGACGGCGCGGATGGCACCATGATCGAGGCCCAGTATCTGCTGGGCAGAGCTTCCCTCGTCCAGTATCAGCACGGTGTCGCCCACTCCGGCGTCGACCACATCGACGGCGATGGTGTAACCCGAGGGCTTGCCATCGACATCTTCGACGTCGCAGAGGAGAAGCCGGTGCTCGTCGAGCAGCGGGATGTTGATCGTCGAGATCACCGTCCCGGCAACTCGCCCTATTTTCATTCCTCTTCCTCGAGGTGGACATCGTCGACGATCCCGACGATGGCGTGGTCTACAGGGACGAACCGCTCAGGCAACGCCTCGGCCGCCTCCCGGGAAGCGACGAAATAGACCAACTCTCCGGGCCCGGCCATAGACACGGCATCGGCCGCGACCAGGGTCTCGCCCTTGGGCCGGCCCCCCTTGTCGAGGGGCTGCACGATGAGGAATCGAATCCCGTCCAGGCCTGGCGCTTTCTCGGTGGCCACCACGCTGCCCAACACTCGACCCAGCTGCATCTCACTCTCCCCTGTTGGGCGGCGCCGACAAGCGGCTCAGGAATCGGAGATCGGTGCGGAGGTTTTCGGCCATCTCCCCATGGAGTTGGGCGATGAGATCGGAGCGAACCAGGGAGCCATGGCCATCGGCCCTCCCGACGGCCGCGGCCAGGGCCGCCTCGACCTCTGCCACCGCCCCCGAGAAGAGGACATAGCCCTTGCCCCCCAACCCGTCGGCAAGACGGATAGCAGCGAGATCAACGTCTGCTGCCTTGGCCCCTGCGTCGGCAGCATCGATGGCAGCCGCCACGGTGGTCGTCTCGACGATGCCTAGAGATTCTTCACCGACCGTTGCCAGGGAGATGTTCCCGGTGACTGCGTCTGCCACCGCAGGGTGCACATCGGGGAGAAAGACCATGTCGGACAGCGATTCGGCCCCATGGCCCACCCGCACCGCCTCATCGACGCTGGCCGTATCGCCGGTCACCAGAACCAGGTACCTGCCGGGGTGGACCGTGCCGGCGTAGATGGCGCCCAACGGCGAAGTCTTCACCATGGCATCGCCGGCCACGATGCCGGCACTGATCGACTCGAACTCGAAGAGGGCGATTGCGGAGTCGAGCTCAGACAATGCGCAGGGCCCCAACCACGGTCACCCGCCGCACCCTGGAGAAGGTGCGAGGCCGGGTCAATCCCTCCCCGGTCGGGCTGGCGATGGAGAAGGAGGTGAATCCCTCCCCGCCCTCGCCCAGACCGTTGAAGTTGGAGCCATTGGCCACGAAGATGCTGCAGTTCATCGCCCGGGCCATCCTGGTGATGGTCTCGACATTGGTGCTGTGGATCGAGGCGGTGTGCCGGAAACCGTGCTCGGAGCGGACCGCCAGATCGATGGCGTCGTCCACATTGCTGACCCGCACGACAGGCATGACCGGCATCATCTGCTCGGTCCAGACCAAATTGTGCTCGCGGGGGACTTCAGCAACGAGCAAACGTGTGTCTTCCCCCGTCGTCACACCGATCTCCGCCAGAATCCGGGCCGCGTCCTTGCCGATCCACTCCGGGTTGATCATCCCCGGCTTCCCCGGAGGCCCCATCTCCTTGAAGATGA
>Ga0190271_10001475_pt1 | contig 13415 bp, 13 predicted proteins | sample Popmic356T_FD_133747 | JGI IMG/M metagenome (GOLD analysis project Ga0190271, IMG submission 133747) | Populus adjacent soil microbial communities from riparian zone of Weber River, Utah, USA - 356 T | ecosystem: Environmental > Terrestrial > Soil > Riparian zone | place: USA: Utah | collected...
AAGATCAAGAAGATGGGCTACAAGGGCGTCGAGTCGACCGAGCTCGTCTACGACGGCTACAAGTGCCCGCCCGAGCGCGTGCTCGGCGGCGAGGAGGCCGGTGTCGGCGAGGGGTTCAGCCAGATGATGGACGCGCTCGAGGTCGGTCGCGTCAACGTCGCCGCCCGCGGCGTCGGCATCGCCCAGCGCGCCCTCGAGCTGGCCCTGCGCTACAGCCAGGAGCGCAAGACCTTCGGCAAGCCGATCGCCCAGCACCAGGCGATCCAGTTCAAGCTCGCCGACATGGCGACCAAGATCGAGGCCGCCCGCCTGGTTACCCGCAAAGCCGCCCGCATGAAGGACGCCGGCGAGCGCTCCGACCTCGAGGCCGGCATGGCCAAGCTCCTGGCCTCGGAGACCGGCAAGGAGTGTGTCGAGGACTGCTTCCGCATCCACGGCGGCTATGGCTACTCGAAGGAGTACGAGATCGAGCGGCTCTACCGCGACGCGCCACTGCTGCTGATCGGCGAGGGAACCTCCGAGATCCAGCGCATGGTGATCGGCAAGAAGCTGCTGCAGCGCCACAAGATCTAAGTCGGAGCAGCAAAAGGGCCGCCTCAGGGCGGCCCTTTTCGAACGGCTGGCTCTCGACTAGATCAGGAACCGGTGCGGGTGCGGGTCTGGGTCTGACCCTGAGTCCTGGTCTGAGTTCCCGTGGCGCTGTTGTCGGTGTTCGTGTTGGTGTCGTTGTCGTTGGTGGTGCCGCGGGTCGAGTTGCCGTTGCGGCTGGTGTCGTCGGTGCCGCGTTGGGTGTTGGTGTTCGTGTCGTTGTCGGCGGTCGTGCCGCGGGTCGACTGGCCGTTGGCGCTGGTCAGGTCGGTTTTCGCGGCTTCGGCGACGCTGTCGTCATCGTCGTCGTCGCCGCTGCCCGGGCCGCTGCTGTCGTCATCGCCGTCACCGGGGCCGCTGTTGGCGCCCTTGGCGATCGCCGCCGGCAGGTCGCCGACGAGGCCGGCGGCGTTGGCGGCGAAGAAGAGCGGCGTGGCGGCGAGCACCAGCAGCGCCAGGAAGAGCGCCCCCGAGCGTCGCAGCACCGAGACCTGGCCGGGAAGCAGGGCCTCGTCGGCCTGCAGGCCGCTGAACACCCGTGCGGCGGGCGACACCGTTCGCTTGCTGTTGGTCGTCGTGGACATGCTTCCTCCTCGTCGTTTGAGGGCTCGTTACCCGTTCTCGTTGCTGCAACACCGCCGCGCGGCGAAGATCACGCGGCGGCTGGAATCAGGTTCCGACGGCGCCGCGGCGGCCCAGGCGCAGCTTGCGCGGCAGCGCGGCGACCAGCGGCTGCAAGCGCTCGACGGCGTCACCACAGGTGGGCCGGGCCGCGGGGTCGCGGTCGAGCAGATCGAGGATCAGGGCGCGCAGTTCCGGCGGGGTCTGCGACGGCAGTGGCAGCGGCTCCTCGTCTAGCTGGGGGAAGCGCTCGCGCCCGTCGCCGCCGGCGGCTGGAAACGGCTTCTCGCCGGCGACGGCGTGGAAGAGGGTCGCGCCCAGGCCCCAGGCGTCGGTGGCCGGCCCGATCGGCGCGGCGGCCTCGTCGCGGGGCACGCACTGCTCGGGCGCCATGTAAGGGTCGGTGCCGAGCGGGCCGTCGGTCCGCGCCGCGCGCTCGGTGGTACGGGCGATGCTGAGGTCGATCAGCCGCGGCGGCACGCCCATGACGATGTTGTCGGGCTTGACGTCGAGGTGGACGTAGCCGGACTGGGCCATGTACTGCAGGGCGCCGGCGACGTGGGCCGCGAGCGGCAGTAGCTGTTCGAGCCCGATCGCGCCATCGCGCCGGATCAGGCGGCGCAGCGCCGGCCCCTCCAGGTGCTCGATCAGGACGTGGGGGTGGGGCCCGTCGAGGACCGCGTCGAAGCTGCGCACCAGGGTCGGGTGGGCGAGCGCGGCGAGCGCCTCGACCTCGAGCGCGAGGTCGCGCAGCGCCTTCTCCTCCTCGGCCTGGTCGGGACGTAGGACCTTGGCCACCGCCAGCGCGTAGAGCGACTCGTCCCAGACCAGGCAGACCTCGTAGCGGTTGCCGCCCCCGATCGTCTTCAGGACGGCCCGGCCGGGGTGGATCTCCTCGCCCTCCTCGAACTCCCAGCTGGCGTGCTCGCTCACGCGCAAAGGGTAAGCGCAGCGGGCTCTCGGCTAGCATCGACGGACCATGGCATCCGACACGAAAGCCCTGATCGAGACCGCCGTGACGCGGTTCCAGGCCGAAGTCCCGGCCCTGGCCAAGCTGAAGCTGGTCTTCGGGCTGGAGCTGAAAGCCAGACACGACGTCCAGCTCTACCGGGTCGAGCTGCCGGGGCCACAGGTCAAGAAGGACCTGGCGCAGGACGAGCGGGTGCTGGTCGAAATCGACCGCCCCCAGTTCAACGAGCTGGCCGAGAAAGGCACGATCAAGAGCTACCGCAAGGCGGTCGAGACCGGCCACATCAAGGCCAGCGGCGACTCCAACGTGCTGAAGCTGATCGCCCAGGTGGTCGAACGCCAAGAGGAACGGGCGAAGCTGAAGAAAGTGCACTGAGCGGCGCTCCTCACTCGTCGCCCCGCCCGGATAGCATCCCGCGCCGTCCAATCCCCAGAGGAGATCCCTGAACCGATGAGCGAGAAGCACGAGCTGTCCACCGACCAGGCTGTGCGCGAGGCGTCCGGCGCCCACAGCTACGGGCGTTACCTCGAGGAGTTCGAGGTCGGCGCCGTCTACAAGCACTGGCCGGCCAAGACCGTGACCGAGGCCGACGACCACCTCTTCTGCCTGATCACGATGAACCACCACCCGCTGCACATCAACGACGTCTACGCGAAGCAGTCCCAGCAGGGGCGCAACGTCGTCGTCGGCCCGCTCGTCTACTCGCTGGCCCTGGTCATGTCGGTCTCCGACGTCTCCGGCAAGGCGATCGCCAACCTGGCGACCGAGGACCTCAGCCACCCGAACCCGGTCTTCCACGGCGACACCCTCTTCTGCGAGACCGAGGTGCTGGACGTGAAGCCGTCGAAGTCGAAGCCCGACCGCGGCGTCGTCAAGGTCCACACCCGCGTCCTCAACCAGGACGGCGTGCTCGTTGCCGAGTTCAAGCGCCTGGTGCTGGTGCCGCGGCGCGAGCCGGGGGAGTAGCCGCCCGCCCGATGAGCGACCTGCTCGTCCTCTGCTACCACGGGATCAGCGAGACCTGGCCCGCGCCGACCACGGTACGGCCCCGGGACTTCGAGAGCCAGCTGGAGGAGTTCAGCCGCCGCGGCTACCGCGGTGCGACCCTTTCCGAGGCGCTGACGGTGCCGCCGGCGGAGAAGACCCTGGTCGTCACCTTCGACGACGCCCATCGCTCGGTGCTGGAGCTGGCGGCGCCGGCGATGGAGCGGCTCGGCATTCCCGGGACTGTCTACGTCCCAACCGGGTACGCGGACTCCGACCGACCGATGGCCTGGGACGGATATGACACCTGGCTCGGAACCGAGCACGAGGACGAGCTGCTCTGCATGAGCTGGGAGCAGCTGCGCGGCCTCGCCGAGGCCGGCTGGGAGATCGGCTCGCACACCCGTAGTCACCCGCGGCTGTCGCGGATCGGCGACGAGGAGATCGCGACCGAGCTGAACGAGTCGCGGGCCGAATGCGAGGCCGGCATGGGTGCTCCCTGCACCTCGATCGCCTACCCCTATAGCGACTACGACGACCGCGCCGTGCGCGCGGCGGGCGCGGCCGGCTACCGCTTCGCGGTCACGGTCCCGCGCGGTTCTCGACCGGCGCTGCCGCTGCAGTGGCCGCGGGTCGGCGTCTACCACGGCGAGAGCGCGCGCCGGGTCGGGCTGCGGGCGCGGGTACGGCGCCCGGCGCCGCCGCTGCCCGTGCGTGCGATCCAGGCTCTGAGGCGCCGCTCGTGACCGCCGCGCCACCGCCTCTGAGGCCGGAAGGTATGGGCGATCAGGCACCGAATGAGGCCCGCATGGCCAATTCCGAGGGCGCCCTCGAGTACGTGCTGCGCGTCCTGCGCCGGCGCTGGCTGGTATTCGCCGTCGCCCTCGTGGCGGTGCCGGTGATGGCCTTCCTGGTCTCCTCGTCGAAAGAAAAGCTCTATACGGCGACCGCGACCCTGCTCTTCCAGAGCGGCAACACCAGCACCGTCGACCCCGCCCGTGAGGCCGCCACCAACGAAGCACTTGCCACCCTGCCGGTCGTCGCCGTGCGCGCGGCCGAGGAAATGGGCGGCGGCACCACCGCCGGCGAAGTCCTCGGCGCCGTCAGCGCCAGCTCCAGCAACAGCATGGCCGACGTCGCCACCATCTCCGCCACCACCTCGACCCCCGAGCGGGCGGCCGAGATCGCCAACGGCTACAGCAAAGCCTTCATCGAGTTCCGCAAGGAAACCGATCAGTCGCAGGTGCAGCAGGCGATCAACCTGGTCGAACGCAGCCTCGAAAACCTGACTCCGGAAGAACTCGCGGGCTCGCAGGGAGCGACCTTGGAGGATCGGCTCAACCGGCTCAAGGTGCAGCGGGCGCTGCAGACCGGCAACGCCGAGCTGGTCCAGCCCGCCTCGGCGCCGGACAGCCCCTCCTCGCCGAAGACCAAACGCAACGTGATGCTCGGCATCCTGCTCGGGGCGCTGCTCGGCTTCGGCCTGGCGGCGCTGCTGGAGCGGGTCGACCGCCGCGTGCGCACCGCCGACGAGCTCGAGGACCTGTTCGAAGCGCCGATCATCGCCCGCATCTCGCGCAGCAAGGAGCTGCCGAAGACGGAGCTCAAGGACATCCTCCAGGTGGAGGAGGCCGAGGACTTCCGGATCCTGCGCACCAACCTGCGCTATTTCAACGTCGACCGCGAGCTGGAGTCGGTGCTGCTGGCCAGCCCGGAACCGGGCGACGGCAAGTCGACCGTCGCCCGCGGCCTTGCGGCGGCGATGGCTGAGGTCGGCGAAGACGTGCTGCTGCTAGAGGCCGATCTGCGCAAGGAGAGCGAGTTCCGCGGCATCGGCGGCAGCGCCGCGCCGGGGCTGTCCACGGTTCTCTCCGGGGTGCCGCTGGACGAGGTGCTGCTCGAGGTCCCGCTCTCCTCGCCGGCCGCCGACCAGAGCCGCAAGCTCTCGGTCCTGGCCAGCGGACCGGTGCCGCCGAACCCCTCGGAGCTGCTCGAGAGCGAGCGGATGGGGAGCGTGATGGAGGAACTTCAGGAGCGCTTCAAGGTGATCATCATCGACAGCCCCGCGCTCGGCGTCGTCAGCGACGCGATGGCGCTGGCCCCGTTCGTCTCGGAGGTGCTGGCGATCGGCGGCGTCCGCAAGACCAACCAGGAGAGCGCCCGCGCCTTCCTCAAACAGCTGGCGCTGCTGGGCAAGAAACCGGTCGGCGTGATCGCCACCTTCGCCGACCCGGACACCAAGCGCTACTCGTACTACCAGCGCTCCGGCGCCGGCGCCAAGCGCTAGCTGTAGTTCCAAGGGCGGCAGTCCTTATGCCCGCATAGCGGGCATAAGGACTGCCGCCAACGCAGCTAGTCCGGCGCCGGTCGGCGGCGGCGCCGGCCGCGGACCAGGACCCGCTCGCTGGCGACGCTGCCGGCGGCGACCAGCAGCCAGATCACCAGCTGCTGCTGGGTGATGAAGGCGACGAAGAAGAGGGCGCCGAGGCTGGCCACGGCGGCGATCGGCAGGACGACCAGTTCTTCGCCCCCTCTGGCGCGTGCGAGGACGATCGCGATCAGCAGCGCGACGATGATCGCGACCAGGGCCGCGGTCGGGATCAGGCCCCACTCGTCGGCGAGGATGATGTAGGCGTTGTCGGTGGCGTTGTTGGTCGCGCTGACGGCCGGCGTGACCTTGTTCACCGGATTGCCCCAGAGGCCGAGCACGCCCGGTTCGAGCGCCCGCTCCAGCAGCCGTTCGCGGTATTCGCCGCTGTCCTGGAAGGCGGCCCCTTCGGCGCCGGCGGAATTGGTGGGGAAGAGTTCGAGCTCTTTCGGGGCGTTGCCGCTGACCATCAGCGCGATCAGGCCGACGCCGACCGCGGCGAAGACGAAGGCGAGGCGGCGGCGGGCGGCCCGCAGGGCGGCGGTCACGGCCAGCAGGGCGACGCCGGCGATCAGGATCAGCCAGCCGGTGCGGGAGAAGGTGAGGGCCTGGACGCCGACCGCGAGCGCCGCCAGCCCCAGCCAGACATGGCGTTCTTTGCGCTGGGAGGAGTAGATCGCCATCCCCAGCGAGAGCAGGGCGGAGGCGGAGGCGAACATCGAGAGCGCGATCGGGTGCCCGAAGGAGGCCTCGGCTCGAATCTGCCCGAGCCGGCTGGCGGAGGCTCCCCAGACCGAGGCCTCGACCGAGTTGAACTGCAGCGCCGTGAACGGGTTCTCGGCCCCGACCGACTCCAGCACCGCGACCGGGGCGACGAGCGCGGTCGCGATCGCGAAGGAGGCGGCGACCACGAAGGCCGGCCGCTCGGTGTCCTGCAGCAGCAGCCGCGCGGCCAGGAAGGGCCCGCCCCAGGCGAAGAGGTTGTTCATGAAGTCCGAGGATTCGACCTGGGCGGAGAAGGAGAGCGAGACGTACATCAGCACCGCGAAGGCGAGGACCGCGAAGTCGATCGGGGTCGGCCGGAAGATGCGGCCGCGGCTGATCGCGTTGCGCCAGGCGAGCGCCCCGGCGATCATCCAGGCCAGCGCCGCCCCCGGGATCATCAGCAGCGGCCCGACGCCGGGCCCGGCGTAGGTCGGGATCAGGGCGATCGCCAGGACCAGCACGGCGAACACCCGGCCCGGGTAGTTGAGCGCGGCGGCGACCGCGATCGCCGCCAGCACACCGGCGACGAGCAGCACCGCGAGCTCGACTTTGGATGCGAGCATGGCGCCGAGCAGGACGCCCGCCAGGCCGGCGAGGACGACCTGGCCGGTCGGCGAGGAGGCTGGCGAGGCGATGCGGGGGTGCGGTACGAGTTGCATCTCAGGCTCCAGGTCGGCTCAGGCGACCACGGCGGTGGGGCGCTTGGCGCCTGGAACCGCGCTGGTCGGTGGTTTGCCGTCGTGGGCGGCCTGGAACAGCAGTTCGTAGCTGCGCACCATCGCGGCCGAGTCGAAGGCGGCGGCGATCTCGCGGCCGGCGCGGCCCATCTCCGCCCGCCGCTCGTCGTCGGCGAGCAGCTCGGCGCAGGCCGCTCCCAGCGCCGCCTCGTCGCTGGCCGGGACGGTGACGCCGGCGCGGCCGTCGAGCATGGCGGCGACGTCGCCGACGTCGGTCGCGACCACCGGCACGCCCAGCGCCATCGCCTCCAGCACCGTCATCGGCATCGCGTCGGCGAGCGATGGCTGCAGCATCAGGTCGGTGAGGGCGAGCAGGGCCGGGACGTCGGCGCGGAAGCCGAGGAAGTGGGCCCAGTCGGCGCCGAGCTCGCGCGCCCGCGCCTCGACCGCCTCGCGCTCGGCGCCGTCGCCGACGAAGACGAGGTGGGCGTCGGCCCCGGCGGCGCGGGCGGCGGCCACCGCCCCTAGGGCGCCGCGCTGGTTCTTCTCCTCGCGGAAGACCCCGATCTGCGTCACCAGGCCGACCTCGGCCGGGAGCCCGAGGTCGGCGCGGGTGAGACCGCTCGCGGCGGCCGTCTCGAGCTCGGCCAGGGGCAGGCCGTTGGGGATGTAGACGATCTTCGCGGCGGCGACGCCTTCGCTCTCCAGCACCTGGCGCTGCTCGGTGGCGCAGGAGACGGTCGCGTAGGTGAAGGGGTCGAGCAGGCGGTTGTGGAGGGCGATCCAGCTCTCGCGCGAGGCGCCGGCGGCGGAGGTGTGGATCGAGCGGTCGGTGGAATGGTCGGCGACGACGACCAGGCGGCGGGCGACAATCGCCGCGATGCGCCCCCAGAGACTGGCATCCCATATCGTGCACTGGACGATCTCCGCCCGCCGCGCCAGCCGCACCAGCCGGGGCAGGGCCGCGAGCCGTCGCAGGCGGCTCCCCGCGTGCAGCTTCACGACCTCGACCCCGGTGGCTTCGAGCGAGCCGAGCTCGAGATGGGCGTCGTCCACACAGCAGAGAGTGACCTCATGACCCGATTTCGCAAGCCCAGCGGCAAGATGCATGAGCTGGACCTCGGCACCGCCGCCCGGGTAGAGGGCGTTGATGATCAGCAGCACTTTCCGGGGTGGGCCCTGCACCGACCGAGTATAGATCGGCTCCCTGGCGGCGAATCCCCCGCAAAGGGCGGTGAAACGAGCGCTTGCGGCCGATGAGGATCGCCTTTCTCCTGCCCGGGCAGAGCCTGAAGCCGGCCGGCGGCTACAAGGTCGTCTACGAGTACGCGAACCGGCTCGTCCGCCGCGGGCACGAGGTCGTGGTCGTCCATCCCTGGGACTGCACCGAGCCCGGTTCGGCCTATGACGCTCTGCGGGCGCGGCTCTGGGTGGCGCGCCTGCGGCGGCGCCGGGCGATCGCGCCCTGGTTCGAGCTCGACGACCGCGTCCGGATGGAGGCCGTCACCCACCCCGCGGCCGCCAAGCTGCCGGCGGCCGACGCGCTGATCGCCACCGCCTGGCACACCGCCCCGTGGGTTGCCGCCGCGGCGCCCGAGAACGGCGCCGGCTTCTACCTGATCCAGGGCTACGAGACCTGGGACGGCGAGGTGGAGAAGGTGCGGGCGACCTGGCGGCTGCCGCTGCGCAAGCTGGTGATCTCGCGCTGGCTGGAGGAGATCGCGGACGAGCTGGGAGAGGGGGAGCGGACCACCCGGGTGCCGATCGGGATGGATCTCGACCGGCTCGGCGTCGACGTCGCGCCGGCCGAGCGCGGCCCGCGCCTCGGCGCCCTCTACAACACCGGTCCCGAAAAGGGCAGCGACGAGCTGATCGCGGCGATGGAGGACGCGCGGGGCCGCCGCCCCGACCTGACCGCGACGATGTTCGGCACGGCGCCCCGGCCCGACCGTCTCCCGGCCTGGATCGAGTACGCGATGCTGCCCAGCCAGCCGCAGCTGCGCCGGCTCTACAACTCCTGCGCGGTCTTCCTGCAGGCGAGCCGCTCGGAGGGCTGGGGGCTGCCCGCCTGCGAAGCGATGCTCTGCGGCTGTGCCCTGGTCACGGTCGCCAACGGCGGCTCGCGCGAGTACGCGACCGAGGGGGAGACGGCACTGGTGCTGGCCCCCGGGGAGGTCGGGCGGATGGGCGAGTGCGCCGCCCGGCTGCTCGACGACGAGCCGCTGCGGCTGCGCCTGGCCGAGCGCGGCGGCGAGCGCCTGCGCGGCTTCAGCTGGGAGCGCTCGGTGGCCGAGCTGGAGGCCGCCCTCGCTGGTTCCGCAGGTACGGCCGCGGGGGCGGCGAAAGCGGCACGGTGAGCAAGCCCCGCAGCCTCTTCCGCAACACCGCGGCGCAATCGGCGCCGACGGTGGCCGTCTTCGTCTTCAGCATCGTTCTCGCCCCGATCATGCTCAGCCAGCTCGGCCTGGCCCAGTTCGGCGTCTGGGCGGTGACCGGGGCGCTGGCCCAGTACGCGCGCATCTTCGACCTCGGCGTCACTCGCTCCCTGGCCCGCTTCGTCGCCCTCTACGACGCCCAGGGGGATCGCCGCGGGATCGAGGAGTCGGTCGGGGTCGGGCTGCTGGCGGTGATCGCGCTCGGCGCCCTGACCCTGGTCGGCGCCGTGCTGGTGGCGCCGCTGCTGAGCGACATGCTGGGGGTGCTCGACGCGGCGGAAATGCGCGCCGTGCTGCTTTCCTCGGTCGGGATCCTGATCTGCAACCTCTTCGCCGACGTGATCAACGCGGTCCCGGTCGGGCTGCGCCAGATGGGGCCGCCGAACCTGGCGGCGACCGCCGGCACCGCGGTCAACTTCGTCGCCAGCGTCGTCGTCCTCACGCTCAGCAGCAGCCTCGTCGACTACGCCCTGGTCAACCTGGCGGCGACCTTCGTCTCGCTGCTGCTGGCGATCGCCGCCCTGGTCTACGTCTGGTCGGCGCCCTTCCTCGGCCGCCCGCGGATCGGGCGGGCGCGGGAGATCGTCAGCTTCGGGCTCAAGAGCCAGATGATCACGGTCGCCGAGCTGGTCAACGTCCAGACCGACAAGCTGATCATCGCCGCCATGCTCGGGCCCAAGGTGGCGGGTGCCTACGAGATCGCCAACCGCGTCGTCCAGGGCGTGCTCGGCTTCGGCACGATGACGCTCTCGGCGATGATCCCGACCGCGACCGCGGAGCTGGTCGAACGCGGCAAACAGGTGATCGAGGAGTTCTACTCGCGCTACACGCAGCGGACCCTGGCGATCGCGCTGCCGCTGTTCGGCGGCCTCTGCGTTAGCTGCCCCTTCCTGCTGGTCGCCTGGCTCGGCCAGACGCCGCCCGACACCGCCCAGATCGTCGTCCTGCTCTCGGTCGCCTTCTCGGCCAGCCTCACCACCGGCGTCGCGATGACCCTGGTGATGAGCGACGGCGACCCCGGCCTGGTCGCCCAGACGGCGATCCTGGTCGTCGTCCTCAACGTCACCTCGACCCTCGCGGTGGCGCCCTTCTTCGGGCTCTGGGGAGTGCTGATCGCCACCGTCAGCGCCGAGATAGTCGCCAGCGCCATCTTCCTCGTCCGCTTCCACCGCCGCTACGGCTTCGGCTGGCGCGACTTCGGCACCGCCGTCGGCCCACCGGTGGCGCTGACGCTGCTGGTCGCCGCGCCCTACTCGCTCGTTTACGTCTTCGGGGTCGAGATCCCCGACACGCGCGGGCCGGCGCTGCTGGGGGCGCTCGCCACCGGCGGCACCTACGGGCTGATCTGCTGGGCGATCGCCAGCCGCCGCCAGATGCTGCCCGAGAAGCTCAACATGGGCTGGCTCGGCTCGAAGCTGGTGGCAAGGTGGAGGCCGGCGTCGTGAAGGTTCTGCTCGCCTGCGAGTGGTTCGTCAAATACACCGCCGGCCTGGCGCGGGGGCTGGCCGACGCCGGCTGCGACGTCGTCCTCCTGACCCGCGACCACGACCTCGAGTTCGGCGAGCGGCCGGGGGCGATGCGGGAGTTCGTCGCCGCCACCCTCGACGACCGCGCCCGCCACGTCGAGATCGGCGGCCGCGTCCGCGACCCCTCGAAGCTGCGCGAGATGGGGCGGGTGCGGCGCCGGCTCGGCGCCTGGGGGCCGGAGGCGGTCCACGTCCAGGACTCGCTCACCCACGACATGCGCCTCGCCGTCGCCGGCGGCTACCCCTGGCGCCGCTACGCGGTCACCGTCCACGACCCGGCCCCGCACCCCGGTGACCCACAGCCGCCCTGGCGGATCCGCACCGTGCGCCGCCACCTGCGCCGCCACGCCGACCTCGTCTTCGCCCACTCCGACGTGCTGGTCGAGGAGCTGCGCCAGCTCGGCGACGTCCGCGGCGGCACCGCCGTCGTACCCCACGGCTTCGACGCGGCCGCCGTCACGCCGCTGCCGGACACGCCCTCGCTGCTCTTCTTCGGCCGCATCTCCCACTACAAGGGCCTCGACACCCTGCTCGACGCGATGCCGGCGGTCTGGGAGCGGCTCCCCGAGGTGACCCTGACCGTGGCCGGCTCCGGCAACGTCCCCGAGCACCCCGTCCTCGCCGACCCGCGGGTGACCCTGCGGGCGGAACACGTCCCCGAGGCCGACGTTCCCGGCCTCTTCGAAGCCGCCACCTGCGTCGTCCTGCCCTACCGCCAGGCGAGCCAGAGCGGCATCGGCTCCGAAGCCAAGCAGTACGGCCGCGCCACGATCGCCACCGCCGTCGGCGGCCTGCCCGACCTGATCGACCCCGACAGCGGCCGCCTGGTCGCCCCCGAGGACCCGCCGGCCCTGGCCGCCGCGATCGTCGAGGTCGCCGGCGACCCGGCTCTGGCCGCGGCGATGGGCGAGGCCGCCGCCGGCTCGATCGGCGAGGCCGGCTGGCTCAGCGTCGCCGAACAGACGCTGGCGGCTTATCGCCGGTACTTGCTCTGAGCGTTCCAGCATCGCGCGAAAGCACCGCTAGGCTTTGGCGGCATGGAGCGACCTGCAAAAGCGACCCTTTCTCCCGCCGAGGCCGCTGAGGCGGTGCGAGTCCGGGGGCTGCGCGAAGACGCACGCCGGCCGCTGAGCGTGAACCTGGCGGAGGGAATCGCCCTCAGTCACAAGCTGATGCGGTTTACGGGAGCCGCCCGCGACAGTTGAGCGAGCCGGCCTTCGACGAGCTTCTGCGACGCCTCGCTGAAGCGAATGTCGATTTCGTAGTGGTTGGCGGTTTGGCGGTCAATGCCTGGGGTGTCGTGCGAGGCACGAAGGACGTGGACGTCGTCGTCTCCCCGGACCCCGAGAACCTCAAGCAGATCGCTGACGTTGCAGTTGCCGCGGGTGGGCATGTTCAGCAAGGCGAGGCTCTACTGGGCAGCGCATTCTCGATCGCCTCAGCGCTGGCCGCCGGAGAGCAGGTCGCAATCGAAACCGACCTCGGTCGACTCGATGTCGTTCAGGGCCTCGACGGCGTTCCGAGCTACCCGGATCTGCGTTCGCGAGCCAGCGAGGTGGAGATTCTCGGCACCACCGTCGTGGTCTGCTCGATCCAGGACCTGAAGGCGATGAAGCAGGCTGCGGGGCGAACCCGCGACCTCGTGGACCTGGAAGACCTGGACGCCGCCGGTAAGTGACGATCGCGCTTCCGCGACGCGCCTCGCTCAGTCGACGCCAGCGTCGACTGCCTCGAGCGCGAGCTCGGCGGTGAGTACGCGGCCCAGAGTCTTCCAGTCGGCGGCGCCGGGGGCCGCCACGGCGGCGCGCAGAAGCTCGTCGAGCCGGTCGGCGTCGTAGAGGGCGGCGGAGCGCATCTGGGCTGGGTCCAGGCGGCCCTCCTCGCGCAGCCTGGCGAAGAGGGCGGCGCGAGCGCGGTCGACCGGGGTCGGCTCCGGGCTGGCGTCGCCGGCGCCGAGGACGCGGCCGCGCAGGCGGGAGGCGAAGCGGCGGCCGCGGCGCCAGGGGTAGGGGGCGAAGCGGTGCAGGTTGCGCGCGGTCAGCGGCTCGGCCGGGCCGCCGGTCTCGGTCTGGATCGCGGCGATGCGGGGGTCGAGGCGGCGCATCATCTCGCGCATCAGGCGGTGGTAGTTGCGGTGGCGGGGGGAGGCTGAGATCGCGCTGGTGAAGACCGGCTTCAGGTAGAAGGGCAGCTCCATGTGCTCCCAGGCGCCGGCGGTCGACTGGTAGGCGCCGAAGTGGCCGGTCGCCTTGAGGGCGTAGAGCAGGTCGCACTGGAAGGTGTTCGGCGTGCCGGCGAAGGGCTCGACCCTGGCTTCGAGCTCGGCGCGCAGCGCGGCGGCGACGGCCGGCGTCGGGTCCGCGCGGAAGACGCCGAGGTCGAGCGGCCCAAGCACCCGCCAGGCGAGCAGGCGATCGAAGTTGACCTTGGTCGAACGCCCCGCCGCCCACAGCTCCTGGCCCCAGGGGTAGTCGCGGTAGT
>Ga0190271_10001476_pt1 | contig 13414 bp, 12 predicted proteins | sample Popmic356T_FD_133747 | JGI IMG/M metagenome (GOLD analysis project Ga0190271, IMG submission 133747) | Populus adjacent soil microbial communities from riparian zone of Weber River, Utah, USA - 356 T | ecosystem: Environmental > Terrestrial > Soil > Riparian zone | place: USA: Utah | collected...
CACTGATCAGGGCGAACCCGGCTACACGGGCCGCCAAATAGTCAGGGCGTCAGTTCAGGTCATCGTCCTTGTAGTACTTCGTGCCTTTCGCGGTCAGCTCCACCGCGAGACTGTCGCCGCTCAACTGATAGAGGTAGACATCCGGCGATATCGCCACGGCGCCCTGGTACGAAGCGCCCTTGTCGCCGGTCTTCGCCGACGCGGTCGCTTGTCCACCGATCTCCCAGCCCGAATTGACGAACTTGTTGAGCGATTCCTGGGTCGCAAATACCCAGATGAGCTTGAACTTTTTGACGCCGAACCCCAGGCCCGCCTGGATCTCGGCCATCTTCATGTAGGTCTGTTGCTTGGTCTTGTTGTTGACGGCCATGCCTTTGCCGGTGCCGCTGCCCGCGACCATTATCTTCATGCCGAAGTTGCTGAACGCGGCATATCCCGCCGCCGATTCGACTGCCTTGCGGGCCGAGGGCTGAACCTTGTAGAGCGCGTCGAGCGCGGATTTTGCCGCGGCGCGGACTTCGGACTGTTCCTCCGCCTTGTCCTTTTTCGCGAACGTGACTCCGGGAGTGGCGAGCACGCACGCCAGGGCCAGTAAGGCGATTCGAGCTTTCATGATCCTCTCCCGCTGGTTGCCGTCGATCCGGCCTTTCGGGAATGTACTCGCGCAGCCGTGAGGGAACCGCCGGAAAATCGCGCGGATTGATCACAGGTAAGCGAAAGACGATGGCCCAACGTCCCATTGACGAGGCATTTGCAATTGCGTTGATACGCAGGGGGAACCTAAGCGCCCGAAACGACAGTCACCAAGCAAGAGGAAAAGCCATGAAATCCAAAGTCTCGACATTGATGTACTTCGCGACCCTGTTGCTGGTTGCCATGACAGCGTCTGCGGACGAATTCGACGACACGATCTCGATCTTCAAGAACGCGGGCGAGAGCGGTACGTTCTTTCAGAACAGCTACGGTTATGCAGTGTTCCCGACGGTCGGCAAAGCCGGCCTGGGTGTCGGGGGAGCACATGGTTCCGGTCGCGCCTACGCACAGGGCAAACACGTCGGCGATGTAAAGGTGACGCAGCTCAGCATCGGGCTGCAGGCCGGCGGCCAGGCGTTCAGCCAGATCGTTTTCTTCCAGGACAAGCGCGCCTTCGACGAATTCGCGAGCGGCAGCTTCGAGTTCGACGCGACCGTCCAGGCAGTGGCGATTACCGCGTCAGCCACCGCCAGTGCCGGGACGACGGGCGCTGCCGCGGGCGCCGCCGGCGGCAAGAAAGATGCGGCGACGGCCGGCAAATACCACAAGGGAGTGGCCGTGTTCACCGTGGCCAAGGGCGGATTGATGTATCAGGCCGCGGTCGGCGGACAGAAATTCAACTACAAGGCGAAGTAGTACGCCAATGCGAAAGCCACGGCGTTGCCGTGGCTTTCGCGAATGTAGATAGGGCAATCCTCGACGAAGGCGTTGCGGCTTCAGCCCTTCGCCTTGAAGGCCTTCACCTGCGCATTGAAGCGGTCGGCCACTTTCACGAGTTCGGCTCCCGCGGCCTCTTTCTTCGCGCCGCTTTTCTCGCACGCGAAGTATTCCTCCATCCCGCTCTTGAAGGCATCGACTGCCTTCTTGGCGGCCAGCATTTCTTCCTTGGAAGCGGACGCGCCGTCCGGGATCGAAGTCGGGGCGCTGGGCCTTTCGCACGCCAAAACAGGGGTGGCCACCAGAACGCACAAAACCGCCATCGAAACGAACCTCATCATTCTCTTCTCCAAGTTAACTAAACAGCCTGCCTACAGGGTTATCGGCACTGCACCGCGGTTCCTTTAGGGCGTTCCGACGGGGCGGCTTGCGACAAAATGTGACCTGCGTCCTCCATCCCGGGCACCCACCGCCGATAGCGACTTGGTGACAAGCTGGAAATCGCGGGGACTTCCTTCGATGGCGTCACCGCGTCGATGAACAATGACAAGGACTCACGGGCGGGAGGAGGCGTTGGGGGCAGCGGCACCCGGCAGGTGCTCACCTTCTCGCTGGGCGCAGAGGTTTACGGCGTCGACATCCTTCGCGTGAAGGAGATCCGTGGCTGGTCGCCGGTCACGCGATTGCCTCAATCGCCGGAATCCATGCTCGGCGTATTGAACCTGCGCGGCCTCATCGTGCCGGTTCTCGATCTGCGCCTGCGCTTCGCGCTCGAGTCTGCGGAGTTCACGCCACTGACCGTGATCATCGTGTTGTCGCTACGCACCGCGAACGGCCAGCAGGAATGCGGCATCGTGGTCGACAACGTCAACGACGTCGTCGATATCGCCACCGACGGCATCAGGCCGGCGCCATCCCTGAGCGGCAGCCAGGTGGGCGAATTCATCGAAGGCATTGCGACTCACGATGAGCGGATGCTGATCCTGCTCAACGCGGAAAGCCTGGCTTCCAAACAACTGTTCCCCACCGGGCTCGCCGACCAGGCAGCCTGAAATCCAACGAGACTCGCATGCGCTTCAACGTCTTCAAGAATATTCGCCTTTCCCTGCAGCTGTTCGCGTTGGTTGCCTTCACGCTGGCCATCGCGGCCGGGCTGATCGCCTACTCGATGCAGCAGGTGCGCAGCACCCAGGGAACACTCAAGCACACCATCGACAACCGCATGGTGTCCGGACAGTCGATCCAGGGTGTCGCCGATGCGCTGTCGCTGTCGCTGGAGGCGTCGCTGGACGTCATCGAGAAAAAGCAGACCGCGATCGAAGCGCACGACCAGATCAAGAAGGCCATCGACAAGGCGCGCGACGACTGGGACAACTATTTTCTCGGCGACATGATCACCGAAGAGCAGGAGCTGGCCGATGAAACGACGCCGCTGCTCGACGGCGCGTACGGCAAGATCGACAGGCTGCTCAAGAAACTCGAGACCGGTGACGTGGCGGATCTTCCCACCTGGCGCAATGCGACGCTGCGCCCCGCGCTCGTCGACGGCGCGGCCAATCTGAAGAAACTGATCGCCATGCAGCTGACCGCTGCGAACCTGGACCTGGACAACGCGAACAAGAACTACCAGCTCGCGATGCGCAACAGCATCGTGCTGCTGTCGGCCGGCGGGTTGCTGGCGATTGCGCTGGCGTGGTTCATCATTCACCTCGCCATGCGCAAGCTCGGCGCGGATCCTGGCGTCGCCGCGCAGGTGGCCCGGCGCATCGCGTCCGGCGACCTGCAGTTCGAGATGGAAGCGCGTCGTCACGACGCCATCAGCCTCATGGGCGCGTTGCGCCAGATGAAAGACAGCCTGCTGCACTCCAAGCTGGACTATCAGGGTCAGATCAACGCGATCGCGAAGGTGCAGGGTGTCATCGAGTGCACGCTCGAGGGCAACATCGGCAATGCGAACGAGATCTTCCTGAATGTTCTCGGCTACTCGCTCGAGGATGTGAAAGACAGGAACTACGCGATGTTCGTCGACTCGCAGGACTCGGCCGCCAATCACGGACTCTGGCAGGCGCTGGCGCGTGGCGAGAGCCGCCAGGGCGAGTTCCGCATGAACGCTCGCGACAAGCACGAAGTCTGGTTCCAGGGCGTGTTCAATCCGATCGTCGACGCCTCCGGCAAGCCGTTCAAGGTCGTCGCCTACCTGAATGACGTCACCAAACAGCGGCAGGAAGCGCTGTTGAATGCGGCGTTCCGCGGCGCGCTGGACCGCCTCGACGCCAACGTGATGGTCGCCGACAACGACCTGAAGATCATCTTCGTGAACCCCGCCGCGTCGCGCATGTTGGCGAGAGCGCAGGACGCCTTCCGCAAGGAACTGCCGGGCTTCGACGCCGGCAAACTACTGGGATCGAGCCTCGATTCGATGACGAAAGAACCCGCCGTGCTGCGCGGCGTGATCGAGCGCCTGACGGATATCCAGACGCGCCAGGAAGTGATCGGCGGCCGCACGATGAAGAACTTCATGAGTCCGATGAAGGACGACACCGGTCGACGCCTCGGCACCGTCATCGAATGGTTCGATCGCACGCAGGAAGTCGCCACCGAGTCCGAGCTGCACGGGATCATCGCGGCCGTGACGGCCGGCAATCTCGACAACCGCATTTCGCTCGAAGGCAAGCGTGAATTCTTCCTGACCCTCTCGACGGGCATCAACGAGCTGGTCGAGGCGATTGCGACCGTGGTGGTCGAAGTGCGTGGCGTGGTAGCCGCGGCCAACCAGGGCGACCTGACCCGGCGCATCGAAACCCAGGGCAAGGCGGGACTGCTGGTCCAGATCGGCTCCGGCATCAACGACCTCACCAGCACGCTGTCGGGACTGGTTTCGCAGGTGAAGACGGCCTCGGCCGAAGTGAGCCGCGGCGCGGACGAGATCAGCCAGGGCAACGCCAACCTCTCGCAGCGCACCGAAGAGCAGGCTTCGTCACTGGAAGAAACGGCCTCTTCGATGGAGGAGATGACCAGCACTGTCAAACAGAATGCCGACAACGCCGCGCATGCGAGCAAGCTCGCCGTCGCCGCGCGCGACCAGGCGGAGAAGGGCGGCTCGGTGGTTTCGAAGGCCGTCACCGCCATGGTCGGCATCAACGACGCATCGAAGAAGATCGCGGACATCATCAGCGTGATCGACGGGATCGCGTTCCAGACCAACCTGCTGGCGTTGAACGCCGCGGTGGAAGCGGCGCGCGCCGGTGAGCAGGGTCGCGGTTTCGCCGTGGTCGCCACCGAAGTGCGCAACCTCGCAGGCCGCTCGGCGGCGGCTGCCAAAGAGATCAAGTCGCTGATCCAGGATACGGTCAGCAAGGTGGACGAAGGTTCGAAGCTCGTGACGCAATCCGGTACGACGCTGGGTGAGATCGTCACCGCCGTGAAGAAGGTGACGGACATCGTTTCCGAGATCGCCGCGGCGTCGACCGAACAGTCGGCGGGCATCGAGCAGGTGAACAAGGCCGTGATGCAGCTCGACGAGCTGACCCAGCAGAACGCGGCGCTGGTCGAGCAGGCATCCGCGGCGAGTCAGGCCATGGCCGAGCAGGCGCGCGACCTGAACTCGTCCATGGGGCGTTATCAGGTGAACTCGGCAACCAATGCCGCTCCGGCTTCGTCGGTTGCTGGCGCGCAGACGCCGTCAGCCGCCGATCGGCGCAAGGCGGGCAGGCCGTGGACCCCCGATCGGACTGCGGCTGCCACAAAGCCTGAGCCTCGAGCGACGACTCGCGTCGCCAGCGGCGCTAACGACACGGAATGGAAAGAGTTCTGAGGACGTGTCTGCGAATTGTCGATAGCCACTAGGGGTGTATGGGCGGAAGCTTCGTTCTGAATAAACGAGGTATCCGCAATGCAATTTCCCCGCCGACTCCAGTGCGTCGCTCTCCTTGCAGGCGCGTTGCAGGCAGTTACTCCCATCGTTTCGTACGGCGCGCAAGCGCCGCACGTGGACGGCAGGCCGCGCATCGGGCTCGTGCTCGCCGGTGGCGGCGCGAAGGGAGGTGCGCACGTTGGCGTGCTGAAGGTCCTGGAAGAACTGCACGTGCCGATCGATTGCATCGCCGGCACCAGCATGGGCGCGCTCATCGGTGGCGGCTACGCGGCCGGGATACCCGCCGACGAGCTCGAGAAATTTCTCATTGCCATCGACTGGAAGCGCGTGGTTGGCAGCCAGGGCCGTCGCGATCTCGAACCCATCGAACAGAAGCGCGCCGGACCGACTTACAGCAACGAGTTCGAGTTCGGAATCACGCCGCGCGGCATCGCGGCGCCTGCCGGGCTCATCAACACCGCCAATGTCGAGGATCTGCTGCGCGTGTACGTGGCGCGGGCCCGACTCGAAACCGACTTCGACAAACTGCCGATTCCGTACCGTGCCGTCGCGACCGACATGGTCTCGAGCCGTATGGTGGTGCTCGACAAGGGCGATCTGGCCACGGCGATGCGCGCCAGCATGGCGATTCCAGGCGGGTTTGCTCCGGTGCTCCTGGACGAAATGATCCTTTCCGACGGCGGCCTGGTTCGGAATATTCCCGTTGATATCGCGCGCAATCTGTGCGCCGATCAGGTCATCGTCGTGAATCTGGTCGAACCGGAAGCGGATCCGCTGAAACTGCAATCCGCCACGTCGCTGCTGTCGCGCGCGATGGACGTGATGATCATCGCGAACGAAGAGCTCCAGCTTTCGAGCCTGAAGCCTGGCGATGTCCGCATCGACGTGATCATGGGCGACATCACCACGGCCGATTTCGAGCGCGTGCCGGAGACCGTGCCGCTCGGTGTAGTGGCAGCCCGCAAGATGGCCGACGCACTTCGCAAGTTCTCGGTGCCGGAGGCGCAGTACGTCGCCTGGCGTACCGGTGTGACGCAATCCCAGAAGATCGAGGGTCGGCTCGCCGGCGTTCGATACGAAGGTCTCGAACGCGTGAACCCCGACTATCTGACCCACCGGCAAAAGGTGCAGGCGGGCGACCCGATCGACATCGTGACGATCAGCGAGGAGGCGCAACGGATCTCGGCGCTGCAGGATTTCGATTCCGTCAGCTATCGCCTCGATGGCAATCGTGATTCCCCGACACTCACCTGGCTGCCGCAGGAAAAGAAGTTCGGTCCCAACTACCTCAGAGTGGATATCGGGGCCTACGCATCCCGCGAAGGTGACGTGACCTTTGCGCTGTATGGCCGCCATGTGCGCACCTGGGTGAACTCGCTCGGAGCGCAGTGGTTCAACGAGGTGCAGCTGGGCGGTGAATCCCATCTGACGACCGGTCTGTACCAGCCGCTCGACTCCGCGCATCGGTTCTTCGTCGAGCCGCGTGTCGTCTTTTCACGATCGCTCGAGGACGTATTCTCAAGTGATGAGCGGGTCGCGCGCTACAACTTCAAGGATCTGGTTGGCGAGTTGAACCTCGGCGCAAACGTAGGCCGCTACGGGCAGGCGCGCATCGGCTACCTGTACGACGAGCGCGAGATCGAGGTGGATATCGGCACTCCGCTCATGCCCGAGGACAAGACGAGAGATGCTGGCCTGCACGTCCTTGCCGAGCTGGATAGCCGCGATACGGCGTTCAATCCGACGCGCGGATTTGCCGCGGCGGTGGACTACATGAAAAGCGACAGTTCCATCGGTGCCGATCGCGACTGGGAGAAGGCGGAGATAGGCGTGGGAATGGCCTTGCCTCTTCGCCGTGACGTGTTGTGGATGACGGTGGCCGCAGGTTCGGATTTCGGGAGCGACCTGCCTGGCGATCGCATGTTCTCCGTGGGTGGTCCCGACAGTTTCGCCGGCTTCGAACAGGGCGAATTGCGCGTCCGCGAGTACTGGCTCGCCAGTACGAGCTACCTGTGGCGAGTGAAGGATCTGCTCTCGATTCGCAATCTTTCGCTCTATATGGGCGTCGGCCTGACGGCCGGTGAGGTAGTCGACCGGCTTGACGGCGGCGAAGACGGCGATCTCTACGGCGGATCGGTATTCCTGACGGGCCGTACGCTGTTCGGCCCGCTGACCGTTGGCGTGGGGACGACGTCCACCGACTCCTGGAGCCTGTGGTTGAGCGTCGGGCGGCCGGTGGGCCACGGCACGATTCTCGAGCGCGGTGTCTTCCGTTAGTTAGTCGGCAGCTTGCGGGGTGTGTACGGCTTCGCGAGTCCCGCAGCCCACTGCGCGTCCTGGCCGTAGACATCGCGGCGGAAATTGACTCGTCCCTGCGGATCCACCCAGGCGGTCCAGTAGGCGAGCAGCACGGGCACCTTGTTGGGCAGCGTCACGTTCTGCGTGGCACCTGCGTCGATCGCTTTCCGGATCGTCGCCGCGTTCCATTTGCCAGGATCCGCCAGCAGGCGTTCCGCGAGCTCGAGCGGCCGCTCGACCCGCACGCAGCCCGAGCTGAAGGCCCGATCGGACTCTTCGAACTTCGACTGCGACGGCGTGTCGTGCAGGTAGACGGAGTACGAGTTCGGAAACATGATCTTGACGCGCCCGAGTGCATTCTTGGGTCCGGGATCCTGCCGCAGCGTGTAAGGAATGTTTCCGCTCTTGAACTTCGACCAGTCGACGCTCGCGGGGTCGACCTCGCTACCGCTCGCATTCAGGACCCGGAGGCCGCGGCGCGTGATCGACGCCGGATCGCGTCGCGCGTCCGGAAGAATGTCGTTGCGAATGATCCCGGGAGGCACGGTCCACGTGGGATTGAACACGAGGTAATTGATTTCGGAACGAAACATCGGCGTCTTCCGGTACGTCTTGCCGACCTGCACGCGTGCGTTCCACACGACCTCCTGCCCACGCACCAGATAGACCGAGTACCCGGCAATGTTCACGATCACGAAATCATTCGGAAGGTCGTGCAGCAGCACGCGCCCGCGATCGAGGTTCACGCGCAGCTGGCTGATGCGCTCGTCGAAAGGCACATTCAGCTCGGTGATGGTGCGCGCGCCCAGTTTTCCGTCGGCGGCGAGCCCCATGCGTTCCTGGAACCGCAGCACCGCGGCCTGCAGCGTGGCGTCGTAGAGATCTGAAGAGGAATCCGTTGCGGCGTCGAGATCGCCGCTGACGATCAGGCGGCGGCGCAGTGGCGGCACGCGCTCATCGTGAGCGTCGGTCTCGATGGCTTTGCCTTGTGCGATGACGATCCGCTCGGTGCCAGTGGCCGCCTGCCGATAGCGCGCCAGTTCCAGCTTCAGGGTCCGATACAGGCGATGGGTCGGTTTGATTTTCTCGATCGCGGCATGGATGTCGCCGCTCGCAAGCGCGGTCTCGATACGGTGCGGAATTTCGCCGACTGAGGGGCTGCGCGTGTAGTTCCAGTGCGCATCGAATGAAGCCGCATCCACTTTTCCGTATTGGAGGTGATCGCCGAGGCGCAACAGCGCGTCGGTGTGCAGGATCTCGGATGCGGCATCCGCCACGGCCGGTGTTGCCGCGAGCTGTTCGAGAACGGGCAGATGGTAGTCGCGCGGATCGAGCCCGTCGGCTTCGCTGTCCCTGATGGCCCGACGCAGTTCGCTAGCGGTCTGCGGGTCGGTCCATGCGGGGCGGAAACCACGTTGTGAATAGAACGAGTAGAGAATGTGTGGATACGCGATATGCGCGCCGTGAATCTCGAACGGCCCGGACTCGAGCAGCGCCTCGACCTGCGTCTGCAGCTCCGTAGGCGCCGGCGCCGCGGGAGTGTCGATAGTTTGTGCGTGCGCTATTCCGACAGAAATGACTGCCATGACGAGGAGCGCGTGGAAGGCGGCGGGTAGTTTCGGCATTTGGGCGGATGTTGAAGGCTTTGCCCGCAGACGGAGAGGGGCCTTTCGTCTCATTGACCCACAATCCCGCACGCCGCCGGCGATTGCCCGGTTGCGGCGCAAACAGCCCCGTTTCACTTCAGCATCAGAAAATTTCAGCGTTTCCGCGTGACCGCTTTCTCCTTTTTGCCGCAATGCGTTTGCTAGGGTGTTGTCGCGAGATTGCGCGAGCAACGAGGGGCACGCTGACTGGAGTAGTTTGTGAAAACGAGACCTGCGAAACATTTCCTGCTCGCGTCTGACTTCGATCAGACGCTGAGCTTCAACGACTCGGGCTTCGAGCTGAGCGAATTGCTGGGCATCGGTAATTTCGAACACAAGGTTGCCGGCCTCGCTCACAGCCACCTCGTCCAGCAAGGTGGAGAGCTCGCTTATCTGATCCGGCACGATCCCGAGTATCGCGGCGTGCGCCGCGAGCACCTCATCGAAGCCGGAAGGCGCGTGCGCCTGAAGTCCGGGCTTCCCGCCTTCGTCGAATTGCTCGAGCACGGCATCGACGGCAACCAGTTTTCTTTCTACGTGGTGTCGGCCGCACCGCGCGAGGTCGTCGTGTCCGCTCTCGACGGCATCGTGCCCGCGGATCACATCTATGGCACCGAGCTCGACTTCGATCCGCACTCGGGTGAAGTCCGTTCGATCAATCGCGTGCGCGCCGGTTACGGCAAGGTGGCAGTGCTCGAAGAGCTGGGTGGCAGGCTCGCGATCACACCCGATCGCATGATCTATGTCGGCGACGGCAGCTCCGATATTCACGTGATGCTGCACGTGAACAACGGCGACGGATTCACGATCGCCGTTTCCGAAAACCGGCAGCTCGCGCGCATCGCGAAGAGCACGGTGTTGAGCGACAACGCCAGCAGCGTTCTGGTGCCGGTGCTCGATCAGGTGCTTGGGTTACGGACGGCGGACATCCGCACGCTGCTCGAATCGACAGGCCTGGTGCTCGACGACTGGCAGCGCGCGCGCACGGACCGCGTGATGATCCGTGAAATGGCGTCGCTGGCGTCCGCGGGTTGAGGCTCGCCATGACAGACATGCTCGGTTGGGTGGCGACGGCCGTCTTTGTGGGGTCGTACTTCTTCAAGCGTCCGGCATTGCTTCGCGCGGCGCAGATGATGGGCGCGACTCTGTGGATCGTCTACGGCGCCCTGATTGGCGCGATTCCCGTGGTCGTCGCCAATGGCCTGGTATTTGGCGCGGCCGCGTTCACGCTGATTCGATCGAGGCAGGTACCGACCGATCCGGACTCGGCACACCATCTATCCACGTCTCGATCACATTGAGCTCGTCGTCGACGAGCGCAAGATTCGCGCGCAGTCCCGGTGCGATGCGCCCCATGTCGCCGTCTAACTTGAGGAACTCCGCCGGGTTGCGGCTGGCCATGCGCACCGCGTCAGCGAATTCGACCCCCAGCATCTGGCAGGTGTTGAACACCGCGCCGGCCATGTCGAGGTGCGCGCCGGCGAGCCGGCCCTCGTCGTCGATGATCCGGTCGCCTTCCATGGTGATCAAACGGCCCTGGATTCGAAACTCGTTCACGTCCGCGCCGACGCTGGGCATGGCATCGCTCACCAGCATGAACCGGTCGTGCCGCTTGGCGCGCAGCGCGATTTTCAGCACTTCAGGATGTACGTGATGTCCGTCGACGATGAGCCCGATCCAGCTTTCCGCGTGTGCCAGCGCCGCACCCACGGCGCCGGGTTCGCGCGGTGTGAGCTGTGACATCGCGTTGAACAGATGCGTGAACCCGCGTACGCCGGCGGCCATCGCAGGCTGCAGTTCGCCGTACGTGGCATTGGTGTGGCCGGCGGAGACGATGACTCCGGCATCCGACAGCGCGCGAATGATGGCCGGGGTGGTGCACTCCGGTGCCAGTGTCGCCATGGTCACGCCGCCGTGTGGGGTCGTCAGCAACTCGAACGCATCGCCATCCAGCGAGCGAAGTTTGCGCGAGTCGTGTACGCCACGGCGTTCCTTGCTCAGGAACGGCCCTTCGATATGGATGCCGAGGACGCCGGGAACTCCCTGGGCGATGGCATCGCGCACGGCTTCGATGGCGCGCGCCACCACGGACAGATCGTCGCTGATCAGGGTGGGCAGGAAACCCGTGGTGCCGAAGCGGCGGTGCGCGCGGCCAATGGCCGCGATGCTCTCGACGCTGGGATCATCATTGAACAGCACGCCGCCGCCGCCGTTCACCTGCGTGTCGATGAAACCAGGCACGAGCAGCCGGCCGTTGAGATCGATGGTGCGATCCGGTCCGACGACCTCGCGCGCGCCGACGATAGCTTCGATGCGGCCACCGCGCACCAGCAGCGTCTTGCCGCTTTCGATGCCGGCATCGGTGAGCATGCGTCCATTTCTGAATGCGAGCAGCATCAGACCGTCTCGGTCACTTTGTGGAGATGCGGCGGCCGATCGGGGTCGAGGCCGCGCGCCAGCGCCAGCTCGTTCGCCATTGCGTAGAAAGATTGAATTGTCAGCAGCGGCTCGATGACCGGATGGGCAGCGATCGCAGGCAGCGATGTCGCGCCCGCGGCTTCGGCGCCGGCAATCAGCACGTGTGCGCCGCGCGTGGCGAACTCGGCCGCCAGCTCGGCGATGCCGGCGCGCGTGTCATCGCGTTGCGTGAACATGAGCACCGGGAAACCCTCGCGCACCAGCGCCATGGGCCCGTGCTTGACCTCCGCGGAGCTGAAGGCTTCCGCATGCAGACCGCAGGTTTCCTTCAGCTTGAGCGCGGCTTCCTGCGCTACGCCGAGGCCGAAGCCGCGGCCCACGACGAACAGATTAACCGCACCACGCAGTGTTGCCACCGCTGGCGTCCAGTCGCATTCCAGGGCGCGCGCCAGCAGGTCCGCTATCTGCGGCAGCGTGGCTAACAGGCGGCGGTCCTCGGTCCAGTTCGCCACGAGCTGCGCAATGCAACTCAGCGAGGCGATGTAAGACTTGGTGGCCGCCACGCTGCGCTCGGCCCCGGCGTGCAGCGGCACGGCGACATCCACCAGTTCCATGAGCGGCGAGTCGGCGGTGTTGCACAGCGCGACGGTGAGCGCGCCGCTTTCCTTCGCGTTGCGCGTGGCCGCCAGCAGATCCGGGCTCTGCCCCGACTGCGAGATGGCGATGAACAACACGCCGTCCAGATCCGACTGCGCCTCGTAAACCGAGCTCACCGACGGCGCGGCCGAGGAGGTGAGCACATGGGTGTGCGCTTCGATCAGGTACCGGGCATAGGTCGCCGCGTGATCCGAGCTGCCGCGCGCGCAGGTCACCACGGCGCGCGGGGGCTCGTCGCGCAGGCGTGCGCCGAGCTCGCGTAGCAGCGGCGCGTTCTGCGCGAGCTGTGTATTGACAGCTTGCGGCGCCTGCGCGGCTTCCTGGATCATCAGCGACGGTCCGTTCACGATGCTGCGTTGAGCTCCGCCACGAAGTCGTAGATGTCGCCGCGGTAGTAGGACTGCGAAAACTCCACCGCGCGCCCGTCCTTGAGGTAACCGACGCGGGCGACTAACAACCCGGCATCGCGCTCCTGCGCCTTGAGCAGCTTGGCCTGTTCGTCGGTGAGCAACACCGCGCGCAGGCGCTGCAGCGCGCGCACCGGTCGATTGCCGCTTTTCTCCAGCGCTTCGTACAGCGAGCTCTCCACGGCATCGAGCGCGGGCAGGCAGTCGCGCAGCACCGTTGCGTATTCGAGCGCCATGGGCGCGTTGTCGGCGTAGCGAATGCGATGAAAACGATAGACCGGCGTACCGGGACTCGAACGCAGCGTGAGTGACTCTTCCGGCGTGACTGTGCCCTCGGCCCGATTCAGCCAGACGCTGCGCGGCTCGCGGCCGCGCGCGCGCATGTCCTCGGAGAAGGAGGTGAGCTTCGCGAAATTCTTTTCGACCCGGTTGCTCACGAAAGTGCCCGAGCCCTGTTTGCGTATCAGCAAACCTTCTTCGACCAGCTCATCGATGGCCTTGCGCACGGTGATGCGCGAGACGGCGAGCAATTCCGCCAGGTCGCGCTCGGGCGGCAGCGCGTCATCAGGCCCGATGACCCGGTTCTCGATCGCGGAGCGCAGAGCGCGTTGCAGTTGTTGATAAAGCGGCTGCGCGCTCGATTCATCGAGCGGCCCCAGAAGCTGCGTCAGTGATGCCAAGGCTTAGTCCCCCTGCGAATTCCC
>Ga0190271_10001477_pt1 | contig 13410 bp, 11 predicted proteins | sample Popmic356T_FD_133747 | JGI IMG/M metagenome (GOLD analysis project Ga0190271, IMG submission 133747) | Populus adjacent soil microbial communities from riparian zone of Weber River, Utah, USA - 356 T | ecosystem: Environmental > Terrestrial > Soil > Riparian zone | place: USA: Utah | collected...
AGCTCGGGTCGAGCGAGATCACCAAGGGCGTGAGCTGTGTGAGCGCGTTCTGCAGGTCGCTCGTGGTCAAGTGGGCTTCGAGGTGCATGGGCTTACAGCGGTCGTGAGACTACCTCATCCGCCGCCCGAGGTCGAAAGCGTTGTCTGTGGCCCCTCGCCCGCGCTCCGGGCAGCGCCGAAGCGTCGTAGCGACCAACACGCCGCGGCAGCATGGCACCACGGCGCATGTCAAGGACGCCATGCACCGTCGGTGGGCCGAGTCGACATACTTCGCCGAGGTGGTTCACGACTCGTCACGTGCACGTCTGACCGCTGGAAGGCGTTTTGCATCGCGGCACTTGGCAGCACTCCACTTACGCTTCACGGCGCCACGCAAAGCGGGCGTTCGGCCGCGTTTGTGCGACTGGCTTGCGCGTTCGAGGTGCGGCTCTCTCCGACTAGCGTCGACAAGCTCGACGCTGACGTCGACCTTGGTATGCAGCTTGCTCGAGCAGACGACACGATCGGAGCGACATGCATGAACCGCCAGTGCGACAGAGCAGCACTTGCACGCGACCGTTCAAGTCGCGCGCGAGCGGCTCTCATTCGTACGAGTTGGAACAACCGTGCCTGTCGCGTCTATCGCCTTGGGTACGGCGCATCATAGCGACGCGTCGTGCCTGACTAGACCACGATAAGGATCGCAGAATGACACTCATGACCTGGACTAAAGAGTCCTTTGGCACCAACCTCTCGATCGCCGATGAGCACCATCGAGAGATCTTTGCGCTCGTGAACGGGCTGCACGACGCCGTCGCCGCGGGCAATCGCGCGGGCGTCGGCGCAAAGCTCGACGCATTGATCAGTTACGTCGTGATGCATTTCAAGGCAGAAGAACAACTGATGCAACAGCACGGCTACCCCGAGCTCGCCGCGCATAAAGCCGAGCACGACAAGCTCGTGAGCACCTGCGCCGACTTGCAGAAGAAGTTCCATGCAGGCGCGGCCGAGGTCACTGCCGAGACCACCGGCTTCGTCAAAGACTGGCTGGTCAAACATATCCCGGCGGTGGACAAGAACTATGGGCCGTTCTTCAACAAGAAGGGTGTGACCTGATTCGGCATGAGCAGCGCGCAGCGCGCAGACGAGCGTTGTCGCAGCCCGTACGCGACGCCACCTGCCTGCGGTTGCAGCCACTGATACGCGCCGGTGACTAGCACCGAATAGCAGGCGCGCTTCGGGATCAACATACCAACCTGACGTCGGTCCGGGCACGCACGCGACGGAACCGTTGCGGGCGCGCCTGGACCAGGCGCTTCAGCGACCGCTTGGCTAGGCGATATCAGCCCATCGAACGAGCTCGGCAATGCACAGTCGCCCGTCGTGGTGCCACATCATCGAGGGCGTAGCCATCCGTCCGGGTCGATTGACCCGCGAAACACCCAAGCCTGCCAAGCGCACAGCCAGCTGTTCCCGCGCCGGGCCGGTGGCCGAGAGTGCGACGTTCTGAAGATAACGACTAAACGGCCGCACATGCGGAACTACGTCGTCGAGCGAGCGGATGCAGTGGATGTGAAACAGGCGGTCGCCGAGTTGCTGCGGAATGTACTCGCCCTCGCTCACAAGTCCCGCCCAGTGCAGCGCACGTCCGGGGGCGCGCACCACGCGCAAGGCCTCGCTACCGAAAACCGCCTGCACCTCCCACTGTTGAACTTTGTGTTCGCGTGCAGCTCGGTCTTCCGGGCGCATAGTGCGCGCCGGCAGCCAGGTCGCCAGTGCCTGGAGCTCTCTGCCGACAGCCTGCGCGAGAGCCTCTGCGCCGGACAACTCGGTCTCGACGAAGTAAACGACCGGCGCCAAACAGGCTTGGCCGTCGAACACCGCGAAATCGTAAGCCATCTGTTTGGCTAGCTCAGGATCTTGCAGCCCACGGTGGTCCACCGCGCCGAACCCCATACGATGGCCGTGCAGCAAGCGCCGGCTTTCGGGCGGAATGGCCCGCGACAGGCCTTGCAGCGCGCTGTCGCTGCCGTACGCGATCACGCAGTCCGCTTGAGACAACAGCGCGCTCTCGAGCTCCTGGGAGCCTCCCGGGAACCAGAGCGCCGCTAGCGCAGGTGCCAGCTCAGGGCACAGCTCGATCAGGGTGTCGATGTATTGGGCCGCGAAGATCGGCTCGTTGCTGGCGACTTTGCCGAGCACTGGCGATTTGACAGCCAAGCCGCGCATGTATGTCAGGTGAGGCAGCGCTGGAATGTTGCTCGAGAAGACCGCACCGATCAACGACGGCCCGAACGCTAGGCATGGCGACTCGCCTGACGGACACCACGCTCGGCCGTCGAGCACGCGTGGGTTGCCGAGCTCGGTCCACAGCGTCCGCCACAGGTCGAGCCTACGCGACGAGCGCATTTCTAGATCGATCGAATGGATGACCATCTCGCGCGAGAAGCCTGTCCAGCGATGGATCGCCTCGATCGCCAAGCTTCGCTTTTCGTAGCTTGGATCGAGCCACAGCAGCGAGGCTTGGTCGAGGATAGTCAACAAGCGTGCGATCGGCAGCCTGCGCAGCGCAGCGACTCCGTGGTCGCGAAGGTGCGTAGCCATCTGACTGAGCAGCGCCGGACTGCACGGGACACCTCGACATGCCACTCCGCCCAACAGCGCAGTCGCCGCAATCGGCTCAGCGCTCGCCTGTTTGGGCATGCCGGCGGGGATACGGCTCACGCAGAGCTCCAACGCTTGGTTGCTGTAACGCTGTTGGACAGCGGCAGCCTCTTCGCGCATGCGGTCGCGTTCGCGTTGCTGAAAGCTGTCGGCCGTGACGCGCTCGATGATGCGCGCGATCGGCGCAGCCGAGTCGGGGATGCCGTGACCGACGCGTAATCGGTGCAGCGTGAGGTCCACGGAGCGCGAGAAATGGGCCGGGCTATAGCGCGTGCTAGGCATTAGGCTTGTCTCCAGAGTTCGTCCAACGAAACCGAGCAGCCGCGGGGCTCGCTGCTCTTCACACGAGAAGTAATGTTGAAACCGCCTGCAACCACATACCCGAGGTCGTCACTGATCAGCGCGAGCGGCCGCGAAAAATTCGCGAGATCGTAGTGGACCAGAAACCCGAGCTCGCCAGGCTTGGCGTCGACAGTCTGATCATCAATGCTGACCACCCGCGTGCGCACCCACGCGGGCGGAGTCTTGCAGCGCACGCGGTCGCTCCCCGTATCTGAGAGCGCGTTGTCGTAGATCTGACTTGCTAGCTCGGTCATGCCCAGCAAGTTCACGAGGTGGGAATCCGGCACGCCGAATGCGCGCCCAACCAGCTCCCGAAACACCTCAGGCGTGAGCTCTCGCGAGCGATTCTTGTATCCGCCAGCGTCCATGATGCGCGAGTGTTTGGGAAGAGCAGCCACGGTCCGGCCACTCGCGGCCAAGCCATCGAGTAGATTCACGAACGCGAAGGATGCCCCGATCAGGCACACGGGCACGCCATCGCTCGTCGCCGACGCCAACCCTTCAAGTAGCCGCTCGACGTCGAGCCCATCTTTGCTCGCCACGAAGGCACTCTGTGCATCGCCGAACACCGACATGAGGTGCCGCATGCCGTGCGCCATGATCATGTGCGGAACATCCTCGGGCCGTGGGGCCAGCACGAAGATGCGGCACTTGAGCTGGTCTGGGAACAAGTGACGCGCGGCGTTCACCCGGATCGCGACGTCCATCACGTCCAACGCAGCGCGATCGAACGCCGCCACGCCTCGACCACGGCGCGGATCCTTCTGACCGCTGGTCCCACTCGTGCTGAAGCGCTGCGCGATGGCAGCCGGCGTGCTGCAACTCAGCTCTGCATAGCGAAACGCCTCCACGGGCAGCGGCGGAATCTTTCGCCAGTCGTCGATGCGACTGGGATCGGCTGCGCGACGCAGGCAAAACGCGCGGTACTTCGGCATCGCATCCAAATGCCAGCGAAACATGCGCAACGCGAGCTCCCCAAAGCGTACGTCGTCACCGGGGTGCTCGAGGAAGCCGCAGACATCAGTCTTCAAGCGTGTTGTGTCCATGGTCAGCTCGTCACCTCAGTCAATGTGATCAGCTTCATTTCGAGCAAGCGGCGCACGGCGAGTGCCACGGCTTCAGGATCGAGCTCTGCGGTCTTCGCGAGATGGTCTACGCTCGCGACACGTCTGCCCCCCTGCGCGACTGCCAACACGGTGCGTTCCAGCGCCTCGCATTGGTCGGCCGAGCTGCGTTCGCGCACTTTTGAGAGCACGTCCTCACTAGGGCCGAGCAGCCGTGGCCCCAGCGTGGCGTGCAACGGCGGTAGCTCCTGGAAGCCCTCTTGCAGCGGTGCGTCGTAGCCGTAATAGGCGAAGAGCGGCGGCTCTGCGCCGAACTTCTGTCGGTACACGTAGCGATAGGCTTCGAAGCCCGCCACGATGCCTTCGCCTATGGCCGTACCCGCGCACGCAGGCATGCCTGTCACGTCCCCGGCGGCGAAGAGTCCCTCGACGTCGGTGTGTTGACGGCGATCGACTTGGATGAAGCCCTGCTCATCCAACGCGGCGGACGCGCACAGGAAGCTGCGCGCGGGCCGCACTTCGTACGACATGAAGTCGATCACGAACAGGTCGACATCGTCGATGGTCTTACGTTCGCCAGTCTCGGCCTGTTCGATCGTGATGCTGCGCAGGCGCTCCTGCCCGCTCATCTCGACCACCGTGCCGAACGTGACATCAGGGTCATCGTGCGTCGCTGTGTTCGTCCCGCGGATTGGCTCCAGGACGAAGTGCACGTCGACGTGCGGCGCGCGGCAGCTGCGCGCGAGGGGCATCAAGTTCGTGAGCTTGTCGCTGCCTGCGAAGACCACGCGGCGATGCTTGGGATCGCTGAGCCAGTGCCGCAGCTTTCCCGCGACCCACTCCACACCCATGCTCGTGGCCGTCACGCCGCGGTTCCAGAACTCAGGCTCGCGCACCAACATCTTCATGCCTGAGCAGACCACCACGCAACGCGCCGACAAAGTCTCGCCCGTGCTCGACGTGACCTCGAAGCGGTCGTGGCGGCGCTCGATTGCGGTCACGCGCGCCTTGACGTGCGGGACATCGAAACGTTCGACGTCATCGACGAGGAACGGACGGATCGACTCTTCGTTGTAGATCCAACCGGGGCTCGTCATGATGCACGTCCCCATTTGTGTCAGGCCGCCCAGCGGAACTGGGTCGAGAATTGCGACATCGCACGGCACGACGCTATACCGCTTCACCCAGCGGGCTCGCATCGCTGCCGCAATCCCCGCGGGTCCTCCGCCTATCACGAGCACATCGAAGTCTACAGGGATCATGGCAAAAGCCCCAACAGCCCTCCGGCCGCCCACACCTTGCGTACGAACTCGCCGACGGGAGCGAGCTTCACCTGCCGACCATCCGGCAACTCGAAGAAGCCTGCGTCGAGGTGCAACGTTGCTTCGCCGCCGTGACGAAACGCCGCGAGCTCTTCCGGGTTCACGATCCGACAACAAGGAATTCCGTGATTGGTCGCGTTTCGGAAGAAGATACGTGCAAAGTCGAGCGCAACGACCGCCGCTATGCCGTTCAGCTGCAGGCTGCGAATGCTAGTCTCGCGGCTCGACCCACAGCCGAAGTTATGTCCGCCAACGATCATATCGCCAGCGCGCACTCGTTCTTGCAAGTTCGCGTCGATACCTTTAAACAAGCCACTGCGGACGATATTTGGGTCCAAACTATAATAGCTCGGCGGATGTAGGACGTCGGTATTGAGATTGTCTCCGAACACCCAGGTCTGTCCGCGAAGCTGAGCTGGCTGTGATGTCGTCTCAGGCATAATCGACCAACCGTCCTGACAGGGCTGCATGCGCCACGGTTCGTGCGCTAGCGAGATAGGTGGAGCTCGCGACGTCGCCCATGCGACCGCGAAAGTTACGGCTGGACGTAGACACGCAGACGTCACCAGCGCCGAGCAGGCCCTTATCGATGCCGCCGCACGGCCCACAGCTGGTTTGATTGAAGACGGCACCCGCCTCCGTCAGCGTCTCGACGTAGCCTAAGCGCAGCGCTTCTTTGAAGATCTTCATCGACGCCGGGATGACCACGAACCGCACCTCCGGATGGACCTGCTGTCCCCGCAACACATCAGCGGCGACACGCAAGTCCTCGAGTCGCCCACTCGAACATGAACCCAGAAAGGCGTGCGTGATCTTCGTCCCATCTACTTCGCGCACACTGGCCACGTTGGCGGGCGAGTACGGCTTCGCGACTTGCGGTGTCAGCGCGGATAAATCCAGCTCGATCGTCGATTCATAGTGCGCACCGGGCGACGGAAGCGGCAACGGACGCGGAGCCTTGCCGTCGCGCTTGGTGCAGTAGTCGATGGTAACCTGGTCGGGAATGAAGACGCCGAACTTGGCTCCCGCCTCCACCATCATGTTGGAGATGGCAAAGCGGTCGTCTTGGCCGATCGGCTTCGAGCAGTGATCGTAGAGCTCGACGCTGCGGTACTGCGCGCCGTCCTCGCCCAACTGCCCGAGCAAGGCCAGGAGCACATCGCGACCGCTACAATGAGGTGGCAGGCTGCCTGTGAACCTGACCTTGATGCCGCTCGGGCGACGCAACCATGTGCTGCCTGTTGCCAACGCATACAATACGTCCGTCGTCCCCATGCCCGTGCAACACGCGCCTACGCCCCCGCCCATGATCGTATGACTGTCAGCGCCGACAATCAGCGCACCGGGGGCGCACAGCGCGTGTTCGACGAGCAACTGATGGCAGATGCCCTTGTCGATGGCCAGATTATCGATCCGCAGCTCGCGCGAGAAGTTGATGAAGAGCCGCGAGATGTTGGCGCGCTCGACCGATGCCGCCGGCGAGAAGTGGTCGTTCACGAATAGTACGCGGCTGCGATCCCAGACCGACAACTTGCGCTTGCGAAACTCGTCCACGAGCAACGCAATGGTTGCATCGTGGCCGAGCACCGCGTCCAGACTGACGTGCAGGACTTCGGCGTCTCGATCGGCGTCGATCGCGTGGGCATCGAGGACGCTGTCGCTGAAGGTGCCGTTCATCGCTCACCTGCCGCGCGATCGAAGTCGCCGAGCTTGGGCACCGTCATCGACAGGTGCGTACTTGCTCGCGTGCTGACCACAGACTCTTCGTCGACACCAGCGAGCAGTTGCTGACGCTGCTCGACGGTGGCGATGTGCGCAGCGACGTGTGCGTTCTTCGGCCGGGCGCGGCTCAAGCCCTTCACCTGATCGAGCAACTCGCGCTGTTGCGCGTCGTCGAGCTCGGGGAGCCCGCGCTCCCGCATAATGTGCGCGACTGACGAAACGCCCGAGTGTTTGCCGAGCACGATGCGCGAGCGACGGCCCGTCCACGCGGCGGGCAGGAACTCGTACGTGCGCGGGTCGTTCAGCAGACCGTGCACGTGCACACCCGACTCGTGACTATACACATTATAGCCAGTCACTGGCTTGAGAGCGCTCATATGGATGCCGCTCGCGCGCTCGACTGCGTCCGAGACCACTGCCAGACACGCTGGATTGATGCGATGTTGAATCCCAAAGATGTGCGTCAAGGCGGCCACACACTCCGAGAGATCTGCATTGCCCGCCCGCTCACCGATGCCGTTGACAGTACAAGTAATACTGCGTGCGCCACCAAGCACGCCGGAGAGCGTATTGGCCACGGCCATTCCGAAGTCGTTGTGACAATGCATCGCGATCGCGATCTCCGGATTGATGTGGTCACGCAGCACGGAGACCGCGTGCTCGATGCTCTGCGGAAACGCTGCGCCTACCGTGTCCGCCAGGATGAAGCGCGCGATCGGGATATCGTGCAAGCCGTTCAACAGCTCGACGAGCCAAGTTGGGTCCGTGCGATAGGCATCCTCGGCGACGATGTTGACACCCATTCCCAGCCCGGCGATCTCCTCTGCGCCTACGCGCAGCTGACGCACCACTCCCTGTCGATCGAGCCCGAGCGTGCGCAGCCTGATGTCGCTGGTCGCCAAGAACATGAATACTTCCTCGGCTTGTGCACGCTTGCAGGCGGCGATATCGCTGATGGTTGCGCGCGCCGTGGCCGCGATGCGCGCATCGAGCCGGCACTGCCGGAGCGCTTGCAGGACCTCGACCTCCTCGCCAGAGGCCGCGGGAAATCCGGCATCCAGCACCGACACGCCCGCTGCGTCGAGTAGGCGTGCCAGCTTGATCTTCTCGTCGGACGTGAACCAAACGCCGGCGGCTTGCTCGCCGTCTCGCAGTGTGCAGTCGATGATCTCGACCGATTCCGGCAAGCGCTGCGCGTACTGTCGTTGAACTGCGTCGGCGGCGAACTGCATGCCAACTGGTCTCGGTTTCATGAGCATTCTCCGTGCTGTCTACAAACCATGAGCATTGACCAACTGCGACCCTATCTCGGAGGAGTCGTAAAAGGACTGTGCCTCGAGCGTTGCTACCATTCTCGCTACGTCCGAGCTCTTTACGGAGCTGAGCGCGACACGCAGCGCACCGTCGAGCGGCACTACGTACACGCCATCGGTGCGCAAGCGCGCTGCCACTTGTGCAGCGTTATCTACAAACACGCTAGTGAAGAATCCGCCACTGTAAGCTGGTTGGACTAACTTGTTTTTGGCCTGAGCGAAGAGGCGTGCACGCGCGTCAAGCAGCCCGATCACCTCACGGCGCTCGCGTTCTACCGCGCCGAGCAACGCGGGTTCTCGAAGCATACGGGTAACGGCGAGCATCGCACCGTGATTACAGTTGGCCCAAGTACCACAGCAATGTAGCGCGATACTGTCGCGAATGCGAGTCCGTGTGACGCGTCCCGACGCAATCGCAACTAACGCTCCCACACGCAAACCGTAACTCGTGAATGACTTCGACGCGCTCCAAGCAATCGCGATCAGGATATCGTCTGCCAGCGGCTCGAGCGCGTGCAACGCAGTGTTGACTCCTGTGCTTGAGAACGCTGCGTATACAGCGTCTAAGATGACCGTGATCGGCCCGCGCGCGCAGTGGCGACGCAACACGTCAGCAACGTCTCGCCAGTCGCCCGTGGACATCGAATAGCCCGTTGGGTTGTGACAGGGATCATTCAGCAACACGACTGCGCGCCCTTGCCTCCCAAGCAACTCGTCCAGCCGTCGCTCGAACGCCTCGACGTGGAAACGTGCATGGTCGGATTCGAACATATCGAATGCGACCATGCCGCGGTCGGCGGCGCGGGCGATGATGTGGTACGCACTCCAGCAAAAAGAAGAGGTCAGCGCGCTTTCACCGCGTCCGAGAAAAATCTTCAGTGCGCCTCCGATCGCACCGGTCGCACCGGGCGTAGCGAAAGCCAGCGCGTGTTCACGCAACTCGGGCCGATTCTGCAGGACCTCGTCGAGCACGGCGTCGCAGAAACCAAACGCACCTGTAGTCGCAGCGTAGGGAACCCATTCTTGAGGGCGCGCCTGGCGCAGGACCTCGGCGACCGTCGGCAGAATCATGAGTTGACCAGCGTCGTCAACGAGAACGCCAACGGTTGCATTGATGCACGGTAGGCCGCTCGCTATCCGGGCGGCCGCTTCGCGCCCGAGCGCGAACACAGGATCGTCTTCGAAGACAATCGGCTCTCGTACGTACATGACTGTTCTTTCCCGTTCGATGAAACTGTGTCGTTAGTCGACAACTTAGCTGCGTCGCATCCAACTACGTGCCAGACGAACTGGCCGCGTAGCCAGGCGCCGCAAGACTTCGCGGTCGGTGCTGAATCGAAGACGCTTCTATGTGACCGCTTTAAGCGAAGAACGCCGGAGTTGCCGCTAAGCTCCGACCGGAGACCGATGGCTGCATAGTCGTTGTCGATCGACGTGCCGTACCCCAAGATAGCGGGCACGCCGGAGAAACCGCCAAACGAGGCAGCGGGCTTCGCCTTGTGGCGTAGCGGAGCCAGACCTGGCATCGTGACGAGCAGCTTGCTTGGCTGAGCAGCCTAGGAGAGCGAGCGCCTTCGGCGTACTCGAGCGCAAAGCTCGAACTGCGTACCGCGCGCCGACGAACCGCGAATGGTTAGCGATCGCGAACCGAGAGTTGACCCTAGTAAAAGGGCCGTTCGGGCTCGGCGTCGCGGGTCGTTTGGGTTCGTCCTCGGGGGTAGTTCATGTGCAGCCAGCTCCGCTCCCAGGCAACGTTAATGGCGATCGACAGTCGACGCTAACCACAGCGCAAGCCGGCGAGCGTCAGCCCTCCGAAGCTCGCGCCAGGCACATGCCGCGTGTCGACTAACTACCATAACCATGATGATGACAACAATGGACATCAGGTCGAAAGGTGTCATTCGTCGTTACGTCCCATGCGACACGCGCTCGTGTGCCATTACCGCGCATCATGCATTCAACGCGTCAAAAGTTTTGACAGTCAGAGATATGGATGGCGACAGTCGAACGTCAGAGTCGTGATACACTGCAAACTCGCGCAAGCATCGAGTCGTAGGTCGCGCGGGGCGCTAACGATTGCATCGCCCGTTGCTGTGCCTTGCGTGAGCAGCGACCTTCAAGCTGAAGCCAAACGGCGAGCTCGCGCTTTCGCTGGCAAGCACAAGTTCCCTTGAGTCTGAAAGCAGACCGTTGTCCGCATCGGGTACATCGCGGAGATGGTCTCGGACACTCCGACCGCTCTTCGATACTCCAGCTAGTCGAATGCAGCTATGCAAACTACGTCAGCAACTGTCCAGTGCGGAGGTCGGCTGCACGGCAGGGCTTCGTTTGCTCGTGAGCCGCCCAGCCCCATCGCGTGAAACCGAACGCGCCTCGTTGCCATGCGCGCATAGGTGACAGTTGCTACGCGCTCGGCAGTCCATGCCTGGTCGTGCAGCTCAAGCGCTGAAGGTCGCAGAGCGCACCGCCCATGGCCGTGCACGAGCCATCAAGCGCCAGCGCGCCCCAGTGCGTGAGCGCGCTGGCTAACGGCACCACCTGGCGCGCACTCACGCGAAACTGGTTACGCGGCCCGCGACGCCCGACCAGGACGGGCTAGATTGGACGCTACAGCCAAGCTTCGTTAATAGAGGTCACCACCAAACGATGTAGGTGCAGCTGTCGGCGCCCTTCTTGCGGCACGGAGCGCTGTTGTCATGGAGGGTCTTGGCGGAGGGGTCAAAGCGGTTGGCCAATCCAGCGATGATGCCGCGGTCGAAGTCACACGCATACGGATCCTCGCAGACCATCACTACGCGGCTCTCGTTGGCCACCGGAGTCGCAAGCATGTGCCCGATGCCTTCGAGCATATGGCCCGTCAGAGGGTCGAACATGACAATTCCATTCTTGCGGTGGTTCAGGTGATATGCGACATCCATCGCGCCGAGCGCCGAGATGACGTCAGTCATCTCAGGAGGGAACGTCGAATTCTCCGGAATGAGACGGCCCACTCCGTACAACGAGTTGACACCTACCTCGTTCGCGATGGCCTCGAACGCCAGCAGCCAGGCTTCTTGCGGGTACCAAGCCGTACGGTCGAGCTCGTTGATGTTTTGGTTGGATTTGAGGAAGCCGAACTTGACCAGGTACTTCTGTGCGACCGCGGGGAACTTCTTGAAGCCAGCGACGATCGCCCCCAGCGATTCGCCACTAACCTCGATCCCCGGCTCAAAGGGCTTGAATTGCATAGCACACAACGCTCCTCCGTGAGCAATCGTCAGGTGAACGTGAATCTAACGTCATATTGCCGATGGTTGCATTGCTCATGCACCCGTACAAGCGTTGGGAAGAATGCTGTCAGAAGATAGTCAGCAGGATGTGTGGCAATCGCTTTCCGTAGGTGGCGCCCCGCGATCACACGCGGCGCCTGCGGTTTGCATTCCAACCGCTCACGCGGGCAGCTCGCACGGAGCCATCAGCGCGAGCTCCGGTCCGGTTTGCGCCCGCCGAGTGTTACGAGCCCTAATCGCGTGGATTTTGACACCACGAACAACGGACGGCGCGATGCGCGTGAGCGTTGTCCTGTCGCTCGTCGACTCTCGGATGCTCCTTCACTACTTTTGCTATGCCCAAGCAGCTGGCATCGGCCACGGCCGCACACACGCGGCCACCGCCTCGCACACCCGAATCTCATCGCGGGGCCTATAGATAGAAGCCAACCCATTGGCAGCAGTGGGCAGTTGCTAGCGACGGAACTGTGATCGAGGTCATGGCGGGTGTCGTGTTGGCCCTCTTACTTCCTCTCCCAACGCGCTCGGGCCACCTGCGTGCGGTGAGCCGCCAGTCGTCCGGAAGCGTTCGGCAATGGCGAAGTCAGAGCGAGGTCCGCGTGGCGAGAGCGGGGTCACCGGTAATCGGCCGGTGGATCGGCACGTGCAGTCGCAGCGGACTCGGGTGGCGCGACGTGGTCGAATCCTTCGATAACAAGCGGGCCATGCGCGCTGCCGCTTCAGTCGAATCATGCGCTTCCGTCGCACTGCCGCTTCAGTCGAGTCTCGTCCAGGCAGCGTCCGCGCCCGAAGGCGACCGGCATGCGCGCGTGCTTGCTTGATAGGATCGACCGCAGAGCATGAGGTCAGCGGCGACGTGGGCGCTTGAGGTAACGAATCACCTCGATCGCCTTGCCCCCCTTGACGTACGAGACTTCGAGTCGGTCTGTGAGGCGCTGCACGGCGCCGAGCCCGGTCCCGAGTCCTCCGCGGCGCAGGAGAGTCGCCGGATCGATAGGACCGCGATCGTTGTACCCATCGCGCAGTGCAAGCTCGAAGTCGTGGAAAGGTGGGCCAACATCACGCGCCGTGACACGAATGCCCTTACCCCCCTGGTCGCCATCGAGCGCGCTGAGCTCGACGCTGCCGCAAATGCCGTACTTGAGGATGTTCGATGTCAGCTCCGAGACGACAATCGCCAGCTCCTGACAGTCGTTGCGTGAGAAGCCGAGCGTGGCGCCAACGTCTCGGACGGCCCGACGTGGCCCGTAAAGATCCATCGCTTGCCGCACTTCGAAGACTTGCATCGTGCTTTAGCCAACATTCATGACTGTCTGTTCACGTAGTGTGAGAGCGCGTCGAGCAGACTCCGATATGTCACGATGTCGGAAAGGTCGAGCCCCATGTGGACGACTGTCTGGGCGATATGAGGGCTGATACCTGTGAGCGCGCATTGCGCGCCTAACAGCTTGATCGAACGCGCCATCCGCATGAAGTGGTCGACCGTCCGCGTATCCATGACTTCGATGCCAGTGATATCGATAATCGCGTAGCGAACCTTCTTTTCAGTCACCGTCTGAAGCAACGCGTTGGTCATCTCGGTGCTGCGCGCAGTGTCCATCACCCCGACAACCGGTAAGCACAGAACCCCCTCCCACAACTCGATCACCGGCGTCGAGAGCTCGCGAATCGCCGTGCGCTGCTTTTCGACGATCACGAGCTTCTCCTCGAGCTCGCGCCGAAACGCTGCACTTTG